>Ga0187879_10000842_pt1 | contig 20755 bp, 14 predicted proteins | sample June2016WEW_19_1_FD_132423 | JGI IMG/M metagenome (GOLD analysis project Ga0187879, IMG submission 132423) | Peatland microbial communities from SPRUCE experiment site at the Marcell Experimental Forest, Minnesota, USA - June2016WEW_19_10 | ecosystem: Environmental > Terrestrial > Soil >... | reverse complement strand
TGGGATTCCCCGGTCGTCGTCGCTGCTAAGATTCAAGCGAACGACGAACGACGAACCACGAAAAGCGAACGGCCCCTCATGCTCCCCTACCTCCAACTCATCGCCTGGCTCGCCTGTGTCGCCTACTCCACCCTCCCCGCCTTCTGGTTGATGGTTCATCCCTTCGCCGAAAAATGGCGCGCACAACGTCATTCACCCTACCTCATCCTGTTACCCGCGTGGATGGCAATGTGGGCAGCCGTCGTTCTCTGCACGCGCCCCTGGCGAACCGCACTCGTCTACCACTCAAACTGGTCCTGGATCGCGGGGCTCGCCCTGTTCGCAACCGGTCTCTGCATCCATGCGCAGTCCTTAAAGAATTTCAGCGCCAAACAACTAGGCGGAGTGCCCGAACTTCACCGCGCCAATCGCACGCAACGCCTCGTCACCGAAGGCGTCCGTTCGCGAGTGCGTCACCCCGTCTACCTGGCCTACCTCTGCGAAATGTTCGGATTGAGCCTCGGCACCGGCCTGGCAGTCTGTTGGTCGCTAACCGCCTTCGCCGTGCTCACCGGAGCAGTGATGATCCGTATGGAGGATGCGGAACTGGAAAAGAGATTCGGCGACGAGTACCGCGCCTACCGCAGCTCAGTCCCAGCCGTTCTCCCAAGGCTGTTCCCATAGGCCAGCTATAATCCGATTTAACTGAAAACTGAAAACTGAAAACTGATAACTGATAACTGAAGACAGTTCCTCATGCGCTTCGAACTCTTCATCGCAACCCGCTACCTCCGCGCCAAACGCCGCCAGGCCTTCATCGGCGTGATCACCGGCATTTCCATCCTAGGAGTCGCCGCCGGAGTAGCCTCCCTCATCGTAGCCCTGGCCATCAACAACGGCTTCCGCCAAGACCTGCAGTCCCGCCTGCTAGGCTCAACCGCCCACATCAGCCTTCTCCGAATACAAAGCGACGGCATCAGCGATTGGCGTCCACTCCTCGACAAATTGTCCAAGCAGCCGCACGTAGTAGCCGCCGCTCCCGCCATCTACGAACAAGTCCTTATCTCGCGCGGTCCCCGCGCCCGCGGCGCAGTCCTGAAAGGAATGCTTCCCCAGTACGAACGCAAAGTCAGCGACCTCCTCCAAACCGTCACCCTGGGATCAGCCGCCGCGATAGATGCACCCGCAAGTGTGGAGACGGGCGTCTCGCCCGTCCAAGCCGGGTCGAAGACTCGGCCCTCCACCACTGCCTCCGACTCTCCCGACGACCTAACCTCCGTCCACCAGCGCCAAGCCGCCATGCCTCCCATCATCCTCGGCCACGACATGGCCGAAGAAATCGGAGCCACCGTAGGCTCCGTGGTCCTGGTAACCTCTCCCCAAGGCGAACTCACTCCCTTCGGCATGGTCCCAAAATACATCCGCTTCCACGTCGCCGGAATCTTCAACTCCGGCTTCTTCGACTACGACTCCTCCTGGGCCTTTATCCGCCTCTCCGACGCTCAAGAACTCTTCGGTCTCGGCGACGTAATCTCCGTCATCCAATTCAAGATCGACGACATCTACCGGGCCGCCGACGTAGCCCACCAACTCGAACAGTCCGCCGATCTCATCTCAGGAAGCCACGGCTTCATGGCCACCAACTGGATGGAACAGAACAAGCCCCTGTTCCGCGCCCTCCGCCTCGAACGCGTAGTCACCTTCATCACCATCGGCCTGATCGTCTTCGTCGCCGCCCTCAACATCCTCATCTCTCTGATCATGATGGTCATGGAAAAGACCAAAGACATCGCCGTCCTCATGTCGCTGGGCACCAAGAAAAAACAAATCCGCCGCGTCTTCATCGCCCAGGGCGTCCTCATCGGAGTCATCGGCACCGTCATCGGCCTCATCGTCGGCTACGCCATCTCCTACGCCGGAGGCCACTACCACTTTATCGCGCTCTCCGCCGAAGTCTATTCCATCGACTACGTCCCCTTCGCCCCACGCCTCATCGATGGCCTCATCGTCGCGCTCGTCTCCATCGGAATTTCCTTCATAGCCACAATCTACCCTTCATGGTCCGCCGCGCGAATTTTGCCGGCCGAAGCGCTGCGGTATGAATAGCATTCGGGCCTGAGACATTCATTTAAGATTGTCATCCCGACCCTGAGCGGAGCCGAAGGGGGAGGGATCTGCATCCACCCCACCTCTTGTGACCACAGTCACATTGCAATTGTTTTCCGCGGGTATAGAGTCTTTTGCATACTCGGTTTCGCAAGCCGGACCGCGCCGCCGGGTTGTTCCGCCTCATGATCTCAGGATCATGCTCTAATGGATCAGAAGCCGTCTCCTCACGTTGCTGCCAGAGACGGCGTTGATACTTAGGAGGCGCGGTTTGCATCTAACAGCTCAAGATCCTCTGCTGAGGGTCGAAGGCTTAAGTAAGGTCTTTCGCTCAGGCGAAGCCGAACTCGTGCTCTTTGAGAATCTGTCGTTCCAAGTTTCCAAGGGGACGATGTTGGCCATCGTAGGACAATCCGGTGCCGGAAAGAGCACCCTGTTGCACATCTTGGCCGCGTTGGATCGTCCTTCTGACGGTGCCGTATTCTGTGCCAAATCCCACGTGAATGCGCTTTCCGAGGATGCCGCCGCCGAGTTTCGTAACCGCGAAATCGGATACGTCTGGCAGTTTCACTACCTGCTGCCGGAATTCACCGCCTTGGAGAACGTGGCCATGCCCTTGCTAACCCGCGGGCAACCGCTATCCTCGGCCGAACCGGAAGCCCAACGCTGGCTGCAAGAGGTCGGACTGGCCGATCGCGGCCATCATCGCTCCGGCGAGCTTTCCGGTGGCGAACAGCAACGCCTAGCCCTGGCCCGCGCGCTCATTACCCAGCCGCAAGTCCTGCTGGCCGATGAGCCTACCGGCGACCTCGACGGCCGCACCGCCGAACTGGTCTTTGATCTGGTAGCGCGATTGCACAGCGAGCACCAGTTGACCTCTGTAATCGCCACGCATAACTTGGCGTTTGCACGTCGGTGCCATCGCGTTTTACGGTTGGATCAGGGCAAAATACATGAAGTCGAGCCGCAGTCGCTGCCGGCACAATAATTGAAGACGACGAAAGGCGACGAAAGGCGGAACCGCACAGCAGGTTGAGAACCAAACTTGAAACGTCGGAGTACCCTAAGGTAAGGCTGTACCGGCTGCAAACAGGCGAATATCGCTTGGGTCATTAGGCGATATAAATGCATAATTGAATTAGGGTCATGGGTTTAGCGGAGGCTTCCGCCTTCCGTGCGAACTCGGGGGGAATCGGTTTATGTTTGAACGCTATACAGAGAAAGCCAGGCGCGTAATCTTTTTCGCGCGGTATGAAGCCAGCCAGTTCGGCTCTCCTTATATTGAGACCGAACACTTGCTGCTCGGACTGCTGCGCGAAGATAAAGCCCTGACCAATCGTTTTCTGCGCTCTCATGCCTCGGTGGAGTCGATCCGTAAACAGATCGAAGGCCACACCACGATCCGCGAAAAGGTCTCCACTTCGGTCGATCTTCCTCTCAGTAACGAATGCAAGCGCGTGCTCGCCTACGCCGCCGAAGAAGCCGAGCGCCTCTCGCACAAGCACATCGGCACCGAGCATCTGCTCCTCGGTCTGCTCCGCGAAGAAAAATGTTTTGCCGCCGAAATCCTGCACGAGCGCGGTCTGCGTCTCTCCACCATCCGCGAAGAACTCGCCCGCACCAGCCAGGAGAAAGCCTCGCCGCAACGCGGCGGACAACGCGAATCCTCATTACTCAGCGAATTCTCCCGCGACCTCACCCAGTCCGCCATGGATAACCAACTCGATCCCTTGGTCGGCCGCGACGGCGAAGTCGAGCGCGTAGTCCAGATCCTCTGCCGCCGCACCAAAAATAATCCCGTACTGATCGGCGAGCCCGGAGTCGGCAAGACCGCCATAGTAGAAGGCCTGGCCCAGCGCATCGCCGACGGCGAAGTCCCATCTTTCCTCGCCGACAAGCGCATCCTCGCCCTCGACCTCTCTCTGATCGTCGCCGGCACCAAATATCGCGGCCAGTTCGAAGAGCGCCTCAAGACCATCATGAAAGAGCTGATGGAGAACCAAAATTCCATCATCTTCATCGACGAACTTCACACTCTCGTTGGCGCAGGCAGCGCCGAAGGCTCGCTCGATGCCGCCAACATCCTCAAGCCCGCCCTTTCTCGCGGAGAAATTCAGTGCATCGGCGCAACTACCCCCGCCGAATACCGCAAGTCCATCGAAAAAGATCGCTCGCTCGAGCGCCGCTTCCAGGCCGTAAAGGTTCCGCCGCCCAACGAAGTCGACGCCATCAAGATTCTCTTTGGCATAAAAGAACGCTACGAAAAATTCCACGCCGTCACCTACACCGACGACGCCATCAATTTTTCCGTCTCGCATTCCAACCGCTATATTCCCGACCGTTTTCTTCCCGATAAGGCCATCGACCTGATCGACGAAGCCGGAGCCCGCGTCAAGCTCCGCCAGACCACGCTTCCCGAAGAGTTGACCGAAGTCCAGAAGCGCATCAAGTTCATCGTCCACCGTATGGAGAACGCCATCGCGAACCACGAGTTCGAGAAGGCGCGCTTCTACTCCGACGAAGAACGCAAGGAGCGCGAGAACCTGCGCGCCCTTCGCGAAAAATACCACCTCGATGAATCCTCCGTCGGAGTCGTTGGCCGGGAGGACATCGAGGACGTGGTCAGCCGCTGGACCGGCGTCCCCATCACCTCGATCAAAGAAGAAGAAACCCAAAAGCTCCTGCGCATCGAAGAAGAGTTGCACAAGCGCATCATCTCGCAGGAAAAAGCGATCAGCGCGTTAGCCCGCGCCATCCGCCGCAGCCGCGCCGGACTGAAAAGTCCGAATCGTCCCATCGGCTCGTTCCTGTTCCTCGGGCCCACGGGCGTAGGCAAAACCGAAGTCGCCCGCACCCTGGCTCACTTCATGTTCGGCAGCGACAAAGCTCTAGTCCGCTTCGATATGTCCGAATTCATGGAGAAGCACAGCGTCTCCAAACTCATCGGCTCGCCTCCCGGATACGTAGGCTACGAAGAAGGCGGACAACTGACCGAACGCGTCAAACGCGCCCCATATTCGGTAGTGCTGCTGGACGAAATCGAGAAAGCGCACCCCGATGTTTTCAACATCCTCTTGCAGGTTTTTGAAGACGGCCAACTCACCGACGGCTTAGGCAACACCGTCGACTTCAAGAACACCATCATCATCATGACTTCGAACATTGGAGCCCGTCACCTCATGAAGCGCGAGGGCCTCGGCTTCCAGCATTCGAAAGACGAGATGGTCTCCGAAAAAGTCGAAGATTTGGTGAAGAGCGAAGTCAAGCGCACTTTCAATCCAGAATTCCTCAACCGCGTCGACGAGATCATCCTCTTCATGGCCCTCAGCGAAGCCGACCTGATCCAGATTCTCGAACTCATGGTCGCCCAGCTCAACCAGAACCTGGCTCAACGTTCGATCACCGTAAGCGTGGCCGACGAAGCCAAGAAGTGGATCCTCAACCAAACCCTGACCGACCGCAGCTACGGAGCCAGACCGCTCCGCCGCGCGTTGCAGAAATACATCGAAGACCCGCTGTCGGAAGCCCTGATCCAAGGCACCATCACGACCAGGCCAGCCTTCATCGAGGTCTTCCTGGAAGACAACAAGCTGTACTACCGCCCAGTAGACGCCGAAAAAGCAGAGGGCGTGCTGTTGTACGAGAGCTAGACCCCAAGCGGCACGGTGCTGCGGCAAAGGGAAAGCGAAAGTTTTCTTCGGAATCGGCTATAGATGCCTAACGATACGATTTTGGGGGTGGCCATTTGGGTATGGGGACTAGCATTCAGTGCCCTTGCGCTTTCTGGAGGTATCGTGCTAAAAAGTTGTTCCTACAAGGATTTGTGGTCCGTTCGAGCAACTGGCAAGTTGCATCAAATACGTGGGTGATTTATGGCGACTGCACCAGTTCTAACTGATAAGACCAGGGAAAAGCTCAATTCGGTCCTCCGCGAGATCTACGAGACCTACGGGCAGGACCTTGGGAAATTCTTGCTTAACCTGCCAGACGAGCCCGAGCCGAGCCCGGAGGTGGCTGTTGAGCAGTCCATGTCAGTCCTTAAGAAGAAGGGATGACCGAACAGGCCTTTCGGGATCCGGATTATCGGCCAAATCCGGAACGCTGCATCTATCTCAGCGGTGAAATAAATCAAGAAAAGCTGGATAGGTTGACTCCGGAAATTCTCCGGCTTTCCTCGACGTCGCACGCGCCCATCACTCTCTACATCGATAGTCCTGGCGGAAGCACCTACTCCGCTAACATCCTCTATCGCCTTCTCAAAGCGAGAGACCAAGACAGTGAGTCGTCTAAACTGATCACGGTCTGCACCGGCGTGGCAGCAAGCGCGGCTGCAGACCTGCTGTCCTCCGGTGATTACGCACTTGCATATCCGCACGCCCGCATCCTCTATCACGGGACGAGGCAGGTCTACGACCGTGCGATAACCACCGAAACTGCGGCTGACATGGCGGAGTATTTGAAGCAGACCAACGAGGGTTTTGCCCTCACCCTCGCAAATCGGTCAATTGACAGATTCATCTTTCGATTCCTGCAGCTCCGCGACGAGTTTTCTGAGGTGCGTTCGGCAATAGGTTCCGACTTGCAAGACATGGACTGCCTCACTTTTGTGCTGGGCACAAAATTGTCCAGTGCGGTGTCCAAGATTCCTGAGCGAGCACTAAAAAAGCACGCCCGCAACAAGGAACTGACCGAATTTGTCTTCAGCGAACCAATCTTCCCCGACGTTCCAAATCCCGTACATCAGGAACAAGAAAGTGGCTCCACGGTCGCGAATCTCGCGGCCAGCACCGAAACAGGATCATCTGCTTTGGACCCGAGACCGCCGGCTCCGGAAACGCCCGCGAAAGAGGAGAGAATTGCAGACATAGAAGCAAGGATTCTGATGGCAATCCTGAAGTTCGAGCTGGAAAAGAACCAGGACGAAAACTGGTCTTTCGCTAGCGCTGGCATCCTGCAGATTCAAGAAGACTTTGTATTGCTTCGTGACTACAACTCACCCCGCCACACGGACTAACTGCGATTGCTAGCAGCCAGATGGGGTGCATTCTTCTTAGACGACGCGGAGGGCGCTGCGTTGGAGAAGGTCAGCTCAGAGGAGCGCCCAGACTGGCTTTTGGAGAAAACGAAGAACCAACTACACCCCTTGTGGTACTACTTCGTGTCGATCTGTAGGGCCCTCCAAGAAGGCGAGAATTATTTGTCAGCACAGGACGCATATTGGCTGGGATTGATTGACGAGATCATAGGCTTTTCGGAGAGGCAGTTCCCAAGTTATCGAGCGTTAATTGAGCGGGCGAAGAGTTTCGCGCAACCCAAGACAGAGGGCACACAATCAGACGGCAACTCGTAGACTGAGCCCCATCCCTAATCCCCCGCCGCAACTTCCTTCCGGCGCGGCCTACCGCCCTTCAACCCATTCGCCCGCGCCGCTCTCTTCTTCGCTGCGCTTCTTACCGAACCCCCACGTTGCCCGATTTTCGCCATCCAAAGCTTGTTGCCGTAAATTCCGCGAAGCAACGCCGGAACGTAGATGTCGGCGTCGAGATCGGGCCAATGAAGGCCGGTTCCGCCTCCAACAATCTCGATCCGCGACAACTGCTCGGGCGTGCCCGACTGCAATCCCTGCAAGTCCTCCCGAGGAATCGCGCGTCGGCTCCCGTCAGTGAACTTCACCACGAATAAGTCCAGTCCCGGGCCCGCCTTATATTCCACTTCGCTGGCGAGAGGCTCGTGCCGAAGCTTCCCGGCTCGTTCAATCGCACGTTTGAAATCGGCATCGGTAAAACCGACCTTGTGCCGCGAAGTCTTATGCTCTGCCATGGATGGCCTCCCACAACCCGACAAGTTCCTCAAAATGGTCTGCCGCAGCATGCAGTATCTTCCGCACGTCCGACCGCTTCGCATTCGCTGGCCGGATCGCGTCGTCGCGGTCCGCCAATCCAACAGTCCCATCCATCCGCAGATCGACGATTACCTGCGTTTCACCAGCAAAGCCGTGAACATGACGCGGCGGGTGATCGTTCAAATAGGCAACGAACCGAACGCCGCCAGACCGTAGCGAAACCACGATGGCATTATAACCCAACCACGCTTAGGTTAGTACCATTCTCTTCCGCAGCAGCAGACCGCCCAACAACGATCGCTGCGCCAAACCCGTCCCTAACTCTATGCATTATAAAGACTTTACCTCTAACTCCTTATTCCTCAAAAACCTGGCGTCAGCCATCCGCCAAGTCTTTGATTCCAAAAGACCGCACCAGGAGGGGTGCAAACCGAACTCCCAAGTCAGGTTAGAGCAGCTAATAGCCAAGAGCTAAGAGCGAACAGCCAAGAGCCAACAGCGAACAGCGAACAGCGAACAGCGCCCAAACCAATCCCCGCAATTGACCGCGACACAAACAGTATGTTTAACTCGTTGCAATCGGGGCTGGCTCATAGCAGTTGCTTGGGAACGCGGTAAACATTCCGGGGCGTGAGACCGAGGTAACGAAATGAAGTCCAGCTCGTTCGCAGTTCTAGCAGTGTCCCTTCTAGCCTTCACCCTTTGTGCCAGCGCGCGGGAGACCGTCCTGCCCGCCGGCACCCTTCTGAAGTGCACCATGAATGAACCGAATTTTTCTTCCGCCACCGTCGCTGTCGGCGATCCCGTCCTCTGTCATCTCCACTCGGTGACCGAATTCGGCCAGCAGACCTTCCCGCGCGGAGCCTACTTAGTCGGCCATCTAGAATCCGCCCAGGATCCCGGCCATTTCTGGGGCAAGGGCCACATGAAGCTAGTCTTCGATCGCATCGGCCTTCCCAACGGCGACATGCCGCTCGACGCCAAAGTGATCGCCACTCGCGGCTACAAGGTCGACAAAACCGGCGCCATCGACGGCAAAGGACACGCTACGCGCGACGTCGTTGAGTGGATGATTCCACCGCTCTGGCCCTGGAAGATCCTCATGCTTCCCGCCCGCGGCCCGCGTCCCACGCTCAAAGGCGAGAGCCAACTCGAACTGCGCTTGATGGACGACGTCCTGATCCCGCAAGTCTCCGCCAGCAACGGCCCCGACTGGCACTTCTTCGGACGCCCAGATTTGCGGGGAGACGCGCGGGGAGACATGCAGGGAAACGTCCAGAACGACTCCTATTACCAGGGCTCGTATCAAGGCGCCTCCTACCAGGGCGCAAGCGCATCCGCCGGCAACACCATCCCTCACTTGGCAGTGCGTCGGGTAAGAGTCACGTCCAGCGAACCGTCGATGCCTGAGCAAACTCCGCGGCAGATTCCGCAGGTCGCCTACGCCAGTTACGTCACCAAAGGCGCAGCCGACAGCGCCGCCCCGGGAGTGCCCGTCTTTGTCCTGAAGTCCGGCATGGTTCTCGAGGTCGGCAATTACACCTGTCAGGACGGCCGCATCCGTTACGAACTTGCCAGTGGCGGAAGCGGTGTAATCAGCACCGACGAAGTCGACTGGAACTCAACCACCAACATCAACAACCAGCGCGGCGTACGCACCATGCTCCCCGCCGGCCACCCCACCGTAACCTCGGGATTCTAAATAGCTCTCAACCATCAGACCTCAGCCGTCAGCGAAAAGCTGGCGGCTGTTTTTTGCGACTTCCGCGGTCAAACTTGAATCTTAAACACAACCAGCCGCTGCGGAGGGAACCATGTCCAAAGTCAACATCGCCGAGAAGTTCTCCAAGATCCACGACTACTACAGACCCCATATCGCCGCCGAACTCAACGGACAGCAAGTCAAGTTGGTCAAAAACAACAGTGCGTTCGTCTTCCACCATCACGACCACGAAGACGAAATGTTTCTCGTCGTCAAAGGCCGCTTCCGCATGGAATTCCGCGACCGCCACGAATGGATCGAAGCCGGTGAGTTCATCGTCGTCCCCCGCGGCGTCGAGCACCGTCCCGTGGCCGAAGAAGAATGCTGGATTGTCCTTTTCGAGCCCGCCACCACTCTCAATACCGGAAACGTCGAAAACGAACGTACCGTGCGCAATCTCGAACGTGTTTGACGTTTCGTGTCCAAATGTCGAAACTCAATTCATAACCAATGCAAATCACTGTCTACTCCGCCCCCTGGTGTCCCGACTGCCGCGAGGCCAAGCGCTTCCTCGACCGCCGCAATCTCCCCTATACCGAGATCAAGATCGAGACCACTCCCGGAGCCGTCGACGAAATCGTGAAGCACACCGGCAAACGCGCCATCCCCCAGTTCGTCATCGATGGAGAATGGGTCCAGCCCTACGTTCCCGGCGAGGGTTTCCTCTACGAAGAAATGGCCAGACGCCTAGGCGTCGCGCCGTAAACTGGCTACTGGATATTGAGTACTGAGTACTGAGTACTGCCTTTCAGTTACTTTCGCCCCGCTGCCACCGTACCCTACAAGCCTCGGCCCAAATGCGTCAGGATAGTGTCTACCCGGAAACTCCCCCCTCGCCGGGCCCGACGCCTCATGTTGAATTCCGATTACGGCGAAACTGCCGCCGAAAGCCCCGTGGTCGAGACCTGGCAGCGCTTCGTCCAGGGATTGTTCGGCGTCTTGGCTCTTGTCGGCGCCTTGGTCATGGCCCATTACTACGCGCCTCCGGAAACCGCCGGTCTGCAGCAGCAGGTGCAACAGCTCTCGCGCCAGATCGCCGATCTGGAACATCGCCAATCGTTCGCCTCCGCCGCCGTCGATGACGCGCGCGATTCGGTGGCCTATATCTATGGCGTATATCACGTCTCCGGCCGCGCCCAGAGTCTTCGCGCCCGCGTCTCGGGAACGGGTTTTGTCGTGGCGCCGGGCCTTCTCGCCACCAATCGGCACGTCGCCGAGCCTTGGTACGGCGATCGCGAGGTTGCAATCGCCTTGCGCCAGGGCGGATCGCCCGTGCTCGAAAAACTGATCGCGTATTTTCCCGGCTCTCCGCTTCCCGTAACCCTCGAAGTGGCGGCCGCCGCCAGCGAGGGCGATCTGGCCCTGCTCCGCATCGAACCGACCCCATTCACCCGGAAACTGCGTCCGCTGACGCTGTCCCAGTTGCCGCCACACGTCGGCGAGTCGGTCAGCGTTCTGGCCTATCCCATGGGAGTTACGGGCATGGTCGCGAAGTCTCCCGCGATTGTCTACGAGCGCCTTTCGTCGCATCCCGACAACGCCGACACCGCCGCTGAATTGGCGGCGCTATCGCTGATCCGGCCCTCGGCGACTTTCGGCCACATCGGCGATGTCACCGACGACAAACTCATCTACGACGCCCCCACCGCCCGCGGCGGCAGTGGCGGACCGATACTGAACCAGCACGGCGAAGTCGTGGGCGTCAACTCCGCCTACATCGACGGCTTCTCCGGCGGAACCCTCGGCATCACCGCCGCCGGTCTGCGTCCCCTGCTGGAAACCGCAAATACAGCGCATCTCTCTCAGTTCCCAATTCTCAGTCAAAACCAGCCCGCTCACCACTGAGAACTGTGAACGGTCAGGCTGCAACTCTGCTTGCGCCCCACCGCTTCTCTTCGGAGGTTTTGGCAGTGGCGCAGTTTGATCGTCATTACTAAGACTTGTCATCCTGAGCGAAGCGAAGGACCTGCTTGTGCCGGCAGCAATTCAACTTCTTGTGCCGCTCACTTCTCAAGCTGCACCACTACCAGTCTTTCCCCACCGCGACAAAGTCCTCCGAAATCGGTTAAATTGAAGGTTGCTGTTTGACTGATGAAGGCCCTCTGGGCTGCTCTCATGACACACAAGTGGGGCTCAAATCCACCTTGTCATCCTGAGCGAAGCAGGCGCTTCACGAAGTGAAGTCCTGCGGAGTCGAAGGACCCCTACATTCTTATCGGTCGCACGGTGGCATCGGTTTTTGGACGGCACGTAATAAGTTCACAACTCCTGGGCGAAGCGAAACAACCATGCGCCTGGATTCGCCACGGCTTAGAGATCGTTCAGGGAGATTCTCATCATGACGAAGAGTTATCTGTTTGCGGTAGCGTTGCTGAGTCTGGTTGTGGCTGGCGGTTGCGCGAAGGGCGGCAACGGCATCGTTCCCAGCGTTACAGTGACCGCTACTTCGCCCGTCGACGTGAACGCGCTCGCGATTTATCCGACACAAAAGGTGACCCTGACGGCCGTGATCTCGAACTCGACCGCTACCTCCGTTACCTGGAGCCTCAGCGGCACCAACTGCACCGGCACGCCCAATCCCTGTGGAACGCTCACCTCGCCCGCCGCGCTAACCGTGAATTACGTGGCCCCAACCGCCCCAACTTCGCTGACCGTCGTAGCGACCTTGGTGGGCGACACTTCGGTGACCGGCCCTCTGCCGATAACTGTGGTTCCAGTTACCGTGGTCGTGACGCCACTAACCGTGAATGTTGGACAAGGTTTGACGCAGCAGTTCACCGCTGTTGCCGTGCCCGACGATGCGCCGCAGACCTTTGACTGGGCGTGCACGCCAAGTTCGGCTTGCGGAAACTTCACATGCGTGCCAAGCAACGCCTGCAACGGAAATGCGCCCGGCGTGGCGGTCTACACCGCGCCGTCCTCCTACACTGGCAGCGTCACCGTGACTGCGACTTCGAGCATATCGCAAGGCTCCGGATCGTCACCTACAGTCTCGGTTGTGCCGGTGTCGTCGCTGCTGGCTCCGGGACCTTACGGATTTCGGTTTTCCGGCTACGATCATAGTGGCGCCGTCGCTGCCGCTGGAACGGTGACAGTCAGCTCGAATGGTTCGATTGCGGGATTTGAAGACACACTGACCTCCAGCGGACCAACCCCATACACCATCACCTCGGGATCGTACCAACCGATTTCCAGCGGCGACTTCAGCAATAACCGGGGTACGCTCACGCTGCATTTGAGCGGCGGCGCCACCGATACCTACACCGCGGTTCTCACCTCTGCGGGTATCGTGCGGCTGATCGACAGCGCGGGCACCGGCTCGGGTACTCTGCAGCCCTCCGGCACGGACTTCAATAAAAATGCACAGACATTCGCATTCGGATTCACGGGTGTGGACTCGGACAACAACCGGGCGGGGTATGTGGGCCTGCTGCCGATGTCCCCAATCAACGCAACTAGCGGTAATATCGCCGGCGGCATGATCGACTCCAACGACAACGGAAGGGCCAATAGTTATAGCAGCGTCACCGGTACATACAAGCTCAACGCAAACGGGTCGTGGGGAATGACCCTGACCTTCGGCTCAGGCCCAACAACGCTGGATTTCGATTTCTATGTTTCTTCCGGGTCCACGCAATCCCAGACCAAACCCGGCGACCTGACCCTCTACGCCATCTCCACCGACCCGGTCGATTCGACCCACCCCGCTCTTTCCGGATCCATGGCCTACCAGGTGCCGATGAGTTCCGGCTATACCAACGCTTCGTTCAATGGCACATCCGTTTCAGCTCTCACCGGAGCCAACGCGAATGTCTCTCTGACCGTCGGCCAGACTGACGGTACATCCGGTGGAACCGGAGGCACCGGCGGACTCACCGGCAGTTTCGACCAGAACAACAACGGAACGATTATCTCTGCGGCCGCATTCCCCGGCGGCTCTCAAACCACCAACCCCTACACCTACGTTGCGACGAGCAGCGCCGGACGATACATTTTCTACCTGCTGGGCAATCCGACCGGAAGCTCGCCTGTGAATCCGATTCCGTTTGTTCTGTACGCCAGCGGAGCGAATCGTGGCTTCCTGCTCGATCAGAACAGCTCGTCGGTGATCACGGGAGCCATGTACCCGCAACCCACCCTCAAGAACTTCAGCTACACTTTTACCGAGCTGCCGGGCGTCTTCGCCGCCGCCACTCTCAGCAACAGCGATCCCAGCATTGCGCCCGTGGTTCAGAACTTGCTGGTCACCTCGCCCGGAGGAACCCCGCCCGTGTATAACGTCGCGGGTACCCAGAACCCCAACAGCGTCGCACTGGCGGGATCGTACACGGTGAACGACACCCCCCCGGGCACCGGCACCATCACCCTGACTTCTTCTCCGTTGCCGCCTCTCGGGGCGAACTACGTGATCTATGCCATCGATGCCGTTTCCGTCCCCAGTTCTTCGAATGACGTGATTACCGATTTCATGATGATGGCCACTTGTGTCATTACGCCCCCGGCAACCACGTGCACCGCGCCGCCTAGTTCCATCATTTTCGCCCAGCAGTAGGCCTGTCAACAGTAGACCTGTCAATGGAGAGCCGGGCATCCCCGCCCGGCCTCCAAACTGCCGAACCCGCGAAGCGGTCCCAGGTCGCAACACGGAGGAAACGGTGTCAAGCCCCTGTTTCGACGATTTTCCCGGTAAGCCAATGAATCGGCAGGGAAAATAAAGTCGCAAACCATGTGCAAACTACCCAGTCGAAACTGATAAAATAGAAGTAGAGAGGAAAAAATCCAAGTTCAGCCGTGGAGCGCGGCCGGTCGTCCCCTCCCGCCAGAGATTTTCTGAGAACTAGGAGCCGAGAAATCAGGCTAAGTCCTTATTCAGGAATATTTTACGAATAAGTCCTTTAAACGCAAAGATTTGGCGGGAATTCTTCGCTAAGTCTATGATTCTTAAGGATAAAAAAATTATTTTCTTCAGCTCCTCACAGGCCCCGTCCAACCGCTCCTGACACCTGAAACCCGCGCGCCTATTTCCCTCGAACCACGATCTTCGCCGTGGCCAGATTGTCAAACCGGTCGTAGGCGCGAACCACGATGACGTGGTCGTTCGCGGTATTGTTTGCCATCAGAGGGGGAGCGGCTTCTGGTTGCGGCACCGCGACGCGAAAATCGTAGTCTTCGGTTTTCGAATCCGACAACTGACCTACCGGTTCGACCAATTGCCAATCGCCTGCGTCCAGCGAGTATTCCGCCCGCTTGATGGGCGAAAATGAATCGCTGGCCCGGAAGCGGACATGAATCTGTTTGCCATCGACTGTGGCAGCCAGGTTGGCGATCACAGGAGCAGTGTTGTCGACCTCAAAGCGGGCGCTGACGCGCTCGGCGTAGAGGGCTTCTCCGGGCGAATGCGAAGGCGCATCGGAGGCAACGACTTTCACTGTGTAGCCGCCGTCAGGTAGCAGACTGGCGTCGAAAGAATAGTAGCGATCCAGCACGTTCGATTTCAGCAGCAGCCAACGCGATTCTCCGTCTCCGCGGTAGTACACCGTGTAGACCAGTTGGTCGTCATTGTCGTCGCGGGCCACCCAGCGAATGGCGATCGAGTCGCGGTCGCGTATCGCCGGAGGCGGAGGGTCGAAACGCGCCTGTCCGGGAGCAAGCGGCTCGCTGCCGCCGACATGCGGAATCGGCTGATAGTGGTATCCGGGCTGCACCGTAATGTCGTCGATTTCCGGAGCGACATTCTTCGGCAGGTAGTTCAGCAGGACGTCGTCGACGCGCGGCGCGACGCCACCCGCGCGGTTCTCGGCATGGAGCGCGGTCTTCCACTGCACAAAACGGGCCGCCGGAATTTTGAGTTCGGACCCGCCGGCGAGATCGACTCTCGTCCAGGGGCTCCAGTTGCGGTCGGGATTGTCGACATTGCCGCTGCGCGCATAGAACTCAAACTTGGAATTGCCGGTGCTCCGTACCGTGGCGCGCCCCCAGAGGGAAAAACTATGCGCGTCGAACACGTCGCTTTCGTAGGTGCCTTCCGGCTCCAGGCCCGGACCGAGCACGAAGATCTTGCCGAGGTTACTGCTCGAAGCGTACAGTCCGCCGCCGGGCGCGGCGGCGAACGATGTGATCTGCGTGGCGCTAGCCTTGATCAGATCGGTGAAGTCGTCGATGCCAGCGCCAGCGCTAGTCCCAGTTTCGGCTCCAGCCCCGGCTCCGTTGATGGCGAAAATGTGACCGCGATTGCCCGTGCCGGCCAGAAGGCGTCCCTGCTGATCGAAGCCGAGAGCGTAGACGAGGTCTTCGCGCGAACTCCACATGCGCGACGGCGCGCCATCGGGTGCGATGCGATAAATTTCGGAGCCGCCGGTAACGCCGGCTCCAGGAGCCGGGAATGCCATCGCCGGTCCGCCCGCGGTGGGAGCGGCAGTAATCGTGATGCCACCGCCGGGCGCGGGCGCGTTCTGCGCCGGAACCGCAGGCATGATGGTCATTGGCGGCGCGGCGCTTTCGGGGCGCTTTTCTCCCGCGGCAGCGGCGTAGATATTGCCCGCGCTGTCGATGGCGAGCGCGGTAATTTCTTTCTTGGGGGCGCTGTAGAGAACAAACGCTTCGCCATTCGGAGCGATGCGATAGATCAGCCCGCTGCCATCGGAGCCGGCAATCAGGTTCCCTTTGGGATCGAGCGCCAGAACGCGAATGTGGACTTCATCGCTCTTGAAGAAGAGTGAATGCTCTCCTTTGGCGCTGACCTTGTAGATTTCGCCGTGATCGCCGGTGGCGACATAGAGTGCGCCGGCATGGTCGAGAACAATGTCCCAGATGTACTTGGACTTGGGATCGAAGTACGGTGCCGAATCCCAAGCGGTCTTCGCATCGGACTTCGCGCTCTTCGGAGATTCCGCACGAGGAGGTTCCAGCCGATACACCTTGCCGTCGGGCGCGGTAGCGGCGTAGACGATGATGTTCTTGCCGTTCTTCTCGTCGCTGTTAACAACAACCAAAGACTGCACCTGCAATTCCTGCGCCTCGAAGATGGTCGCGATTTGGCCATCGGGCGCGATGCGATAGACGCGAGCCGGAGATCCGGCGGCGGCGTAGATGTTGCCCGCGGAATCGGAAGCAATCGACCAGATGTAGGTCGAAGGTGTGGTCGCAAGCGCTTTGAACGCTGGGGCCAGTTCGAGTCCTCCCTGACTGCGCAGCGCGATGCCTTTGGCCGTGCCCTTGGTCAGTTCGTCGAACTTGGATTGTTCCCAGGTGCGGGTGCCCTCGGCGAGGGCGAAGGTGGAAAGAATAAGGGCGGATGCGAAAGCGAGCGTCTTACGAGCCAAAGTCAATACCTCGGTGCAAGTTATTAGGGGATCGCAACTAAGCTAGTGTTTGTCATCCTGAGCGAAGCGAAGGACCTGCTTTGTTTGCACTCCACGAGACAGCAGATCCTTCGCTTCGCGCAGGATGCCAATATAAGTGTTCGTCCGCAATTGCCGGAGCTGCTACTTGACGTTAATCGTCAGCATCTGCGCGCCGGAAACGACATAGTCGAGCGGATCGGTCGACGCCTCGCTGACCGACGATTCTCCGAGCACGACCATGTCTTGCGTGCCGCGCATGTTCTCCATGACGTTCATCACGGAGAGCGGCAGCGTCGGCATCACCTTGTCGGCGACCATGGCTTCGGGATCGGACTGGATCAGCGAAACGTACACGCGGTCGTTGTTGTGCTCCTGATTCAACAAGGCAATCGTGGGTGCGAGGCCCAAGCCGCGGTTCATCATCGGCGTTCCGCGGTGCATGCGGTCGAGCGTATCGCCGTCACTGACCAGGATGCGCAGCGTGCCTTTCGAAGTGGAAGTCGGGATCCGTATGGGAATCTGGCGCACCAGTCGCTCGCCGCGATAGGGACGAATCACCGTCTCCACCGTGATCTCGTCACCGGGACGAGCTTCGGTCATGTCGGTGCGGGCCGCTTCCAGGTGGGCCGAGCGCCGTTCGCGGACGAGATCGAAATCCAGCTTCACGCCCTGAATGTCGGGAGCGTCGAAGGGATTGCTGTAGATGCGTCCAAAGCGCTCGCCGATGCTGGCGGCAGCCAAAGCCGCAGCGGGCTGCCCGTTGTCTTGCGGGGCATACATGTTGCGCAGCGTGACATCGGGATACCCCTTCACGCTGAGCACACCCTTCATGCGGTAGGTGATGTCCTCGCCATATTCGTTGGTGCCATGCAGCGCGTTGAAGACCGTAGCCATCATGGCCACCGGACTGAGCCGCGCGTTGTTGAGAACTTCGTAGTGAAACTCTTTGGTCGCCGAGCTGTGCCCAGTTGAGCCGTGCTCTTCCTGAATGTGCATGGCGACGGTCACCGGAATCATCTTCGACTCTCGCCCCGGCACGCCCATGATCCCGTTCTGGCGATCTTGCACGAAAGCGCCGAACGTCTCGGTTGTGTTCACGATCTTGAACGCATTCAGCGGCGAGGGCAGCGTGGCCAGCACGGTGGCTTTGGTCATCGGCAGATCCACTTCGCCGAACTGCAACAGCGGATGTCCGCAGGCCAGCAAGCGCTGCGGATCGACGTAGGTTACGGTGCAGGTGGCGGCAATATCCATATCGCCGCGAACCAGCACGGCGCTGACGGCCGAGCCCGCTTCGATCGGCTCCGGCTGCTTGCGATTGCTCGCCGAGCCAATGCCCATCACCGGAACGATTCCCGCCGCCGCGAATTGCGATGAGTAGCGCTCCAATGTATCGGCGGAAAAACCGTTGAACACGAGAGGAGTTTCGATGGGCGTCAAATAGTTGCTGTAGCTTTGGGCCGGGACGGAGGCGCGCTCACCCGGGCTCGCGGTTTGCGCGGTCGCATTCTGGTGGGAAAGACTTCCGTCCGCGGCGTTGGCCCGCAGCGTCGCCGGTGTCTGACTTCGTGTCGAAGTATGATCCAGCGCATTGATCTCGAGCATCTCCTCGATCGGCGTCACGCCTGCGATCGGTTCCTTTGAGAATTCTCCAATGCGAAAGGCCAGCGCCCCGGCCAGCTTGCCGTCGAAATAAACCGGGCTGCCGCTCATGCCGGCAACCACTCCCGTATATTCGGGCTTGGTGCCGTGCAGGCGGACGAGGATGATATCTCCCTTGGGGCCGTTGGCGTTGTGCATTACGCCGAGAACTTCGACATCCATCGATTCGGGTTTCACTCCCTGAAACACGGTGAGGGCGGTGCCTTTCATGCCCTCGTGAATCTGGTCGAGGGGCATGATGGCAGGCAGGATGGCGGCGGCAGACGCCGGCCGATCGTGTGGAGTCGCTGGTTGTGCAGGAGCTTGAGCAGAAACCCAAACTGCGGAGGAGAGACACAAAAGCACGGCGAGTGAGCGTGCGGCTTTTCCCATGATTTACCCCGAGGTCAAATGTTGACCGTGCTTGCCCAGACTCCGCGCGCTTTCGTTGCAATATCGGACGGCATTTGCCAGGAGAGGAGAAGTTCGATTACGGCACCGCAAAATATCCCAACCGCACAGTTCTTGCATCTATACTAGCACAGGAGTTTTCGAGGAGTCCCCCATGTTTTCAGGCGTATTTGGCGGTAGTAACCGCGCCCAATCGGCATCCCGTAAGCGGTTGATCCTGCTGTCGTTTGCTCTTTTCTTGATGGCGGCTGCGACCTTTGTTTCGCTGGCGCAGGCCCCGGCGCAGCAACCCGCGGCGAATCCCAACCAGCAGGAGGCGCCGCCCGAAGCCGGCGGCCCGCAAGGCGATGTCGGACCGTACGTGATCCCAAAGAAGAAGGAAGAACCGCCGCCTCCGGCTCCAGAAAAGCCGAAGAAGATCGAGAACATGCCCGACTACTCGATCAGCGTAACCGTGCCGATTGTGAATCTGGATGTGCTCGTGACCACCAAGGACGGTCAGACTATCCCCGGCCTGAAGAAAGAAAACTTCAAGATCTACGAGGATGGGGGACAGCAGCAGATTGCGACTTTCAGTCAGAGCGAGGCGCCGATCACCGCCGTGCTGCTGGTCGAGTTCGCATCGACCAACTACGACTTCGAAGTCGAAGCCTTGCGGGCATCGTACGCCTTCGCCAACACGCTGAAGAAGGATGACTGGATATCGGTGATTTCCTACGATATCAAGCCCTACATCCTCACCGATTTTACGCAGGACAAACGCGCGGTCGTAGGGGCGTTGAATCAACTGCGCATGCCGGGGTTTTCCGAAACCAACCTGTTTGACGCGACCTTCGACACGCTCGACCGAATCGACCGCATCGAGGGTAAGAAATACATCATTCTCGTGACCACCGGCGTCGACACCTTCAGCAAGCTTACCCTCGATCAAACCCTCAAGAAGATCAAGTCCACCAAGGACGTCACGATTTACCCGATCAGCGTCGGCTTTATGGCGCGCGAATATTGCGAGGTACACCATTGCCAGACGCGCGGATTCATACACACCAACTCCATGGATTACCTGCAAGCGGACAATGAGATGAAAACATTCGCCAGCCTGACCGGAGGCCGCGCCTACTTTCCGCGCTTTCAGGGTGAACTGCCGGAGATTTTTCACGACATTGCCGCGGACATCCGCAACCAATACACGATCACTTACCACCCCACCAATGCCAAACTGGATGGCACCTACCGCAAGTTGAAAGTGGAAGTTCAGGCGGCGGACGGCGGTCCTTTGAAAGTTCGCGATCAAAAGGGCAAGGAAGTGAAGTACATCGTGTACGCGCGCGACGGGTACACGGCGAAACACACGGTGGAGTAGGGTTATTTGGTGGAGCAACGGGTGGAGCAGTTCGGCCTGACACCAGCGATCTTCCGCGATCACATTTGCTTCAGGCCATCAATGCCTTTGATAGTGATGCGTCCCTGCACAGAACGAGTGAAGGTCAGCAAGCGTATACCAATATTGGCTATTTGCATAGTAAACGCTCCTACGCTTCCCCCGCTCACACACGAATTCCCCGCCTGATTTACAATCCCCAGTTCCCCCACACACAGGAGAAACCACCGTGATCCCACGCTACACACGCCCCGAGATGGCTCGCATCTGGAGCGACGAGAACCGGTTCC
>Ga0187879_10000841_pt1 | contig 20757 bp, 17 predicted proteins | sample June2016WEW_19_1_FD_132423 | JGI IMG/M metagenome (GOLD analysis project Ga0187879, IMG submission 132423) | Peatland microbial communities from SPRUCE experiment site at the Marcell Experimental Forest, Minnesota, USA - June2016WEW_19_10 | ecosystem: Environmental > Terrestrial > Soil >... | reverse complement strand
GACCAAGGGAGCGGTGCGGACGATGCTCGTTGTAATGATCGATGAACTCGCCGAGGACCGTTTCGAGATGGGCACGATGGAACACCAGCATCCGATCGAGACACTCCCGACGAATGGTACCGACGAACCACTCAGCGAACGCGGACGAGGAGATCGAACGGGCGTGCGGAGGGTCCGGATGCGCTCGGTTCGGAACACCTCATCGAAGCCGGCGGTGAACTTCGTGTCGCGATCCCGGATCAAGAACTTCGTCGAGCGGGACTGGTCGGCCAGGACGAAGCTCAAATTGCGAGCCTGCTGGGTGAGCCACTCCCCCACCGGGTTGGCGGTAATGCCGCTCAGGTGAACCCGCCGGGTGTCGAGCTCGATGAAGAAGAGCACATAGATTCGGTGAAGAAGCACGGTGTCGACATGGAAGAAGTCGCAGGCCAGCATCGTCGTCGAGGGAGTGAAGAACGTAGACCAACGAACTGGACCATGTTGGACTACGCGGGTACTGGTCTCTACTCGCGCGAGGAAGACATCTACAACCTCGCGAATTTCGTGAAACTTCTCGAGGGCTGGCAAGCGGCCAAGGACGGGGCGGGTTCCTGACGCACCGAAGATCTGCGCCGAACTTCTCGTAGGGGTCGGCCGGCTCCGGGGGCTTCCCCCAGCGTCGTGACCAGCGCGAATACTTGATGACCAATCCGGCTTCCGTGACGGTTCGCATCCGCTGGCCACCGTTCACGACGAGTGGGAGTACGCTGAGCCCGAGCTGTTCGACATTCACCGCGAAATAAAGAGCAGTGTCATTTTCGGTTACGGCGTGCACCTCTGCCTTGGTGCCACTCTCGCCCGGCTTGAGACCCGCGTCGCGTTCGAAGAGCTACTCGCCCGCTACCCCGACTGGTCGATCGACGGGTCGGGTGTCAGCCGATTGCGCTCGGGCAACGTGCGCGGTCTCGCCCCACTGCCGATCGTCATTGACATCTGATCGGTCCGACGTGAACGGTCCTACGTCATTGCGTCTCCATTGTCACCACTCGATGCCAGAGCTACCCTATCCATCCAGCGTGAAATTTCTTGACCATGGTCTAAGGCAGCACCCGACCGAGCTTCGTCGTCAGCCTTTCGAACCGCCGGTGTCGATCGCGTGCCGCAACTGAGCGCCGGGCCGGATCCATCAGACCGTGAAGGATTCACAGGATCTCGATGCTTGACAACGTGACAAGGAGAGTGGAATGGCGATCAATGTAACGCCGGTTGCCGGCTTGGACCCTGAAATCAACGATATCCGTCGCCGCACTGCCGACTTCATCAATGCCGAAATATTACCCAACGAGGAGATCTTGTGGAGTTCCTACCGGGAAGCAGAACTCACCGAGGACGAGCGCGAGCACAGTCGCCGCCAGAGAATTGAGTTGCGCGAGGAGATCAAGGCCAAGGTCAACCTGGCCGGCCTGTGGGCGCCCCATCTGCCCAAGGAGTACGGCGGCATGGGGATCGACTTCTTGTCTCTCGCCTACATGAACGAAATTCTCGCCTATGCGGCCGATGGCGCCGCCTTGTTCGGCATCGCGGCGCCCAATTCGGGGAATGCCGAAATTCTGGTCAAGTACGGCACCGAGGAGCAGAAGCGCAAGTGGCTTCTACCCCTGATCCAAGGAGAGATGGAGTCGGGTTTCTCGATGACCGAACGGGACTATGCCGGCTCAGATCCCCGATCCATCAAGACCGAGGCGGTAAGGGACGGCGAGCACTGGGTGATCAACGGGCACAAGTGGTTCACCTCCAACGGCATCGATGCCAACTTCTTCATCGTCATGTGCCGGGCCAACGACCCCACTGGGGAACTCGGTGCCCCAGGTCAGCTGACCCAGATCATCGTGCGCACCGACACCAAGGGCGTGAACATCGTCCGTGGCATCGGCGTCTTCGGAAAGCCCACCTCCGACCACTGCGAGGTCAAGTACGAGAACGTCCGTGTTCCCATTGAGAACACCTTGGGTCGTGTCGGCGAAGGCCACCAGGCGGCCCAGGACCGGCTCGGCGCCGGGCGCGTCTTCCACTGCATGCAGTCGATCGGTGCCATGTGGCGGGCCTTCGACCTGATGGTCGAGCGAACCATCACCCGCCAGGTGTACGGAGGTCTGCTGAAGGACAAGCAGTTCGTCCAGGGGTTCATCGCGGAGAGCTACATGGACGTTCAGTCAGCCCGGCTGATGACCATCAACGCCGCAGAGAAGGTGGCCAACAACGATCCCGACGTCCGCACCGCCATTTCGGCCATCAAGGTATTCGTACCTGCCGCATTTCACCGGGTGGTCGACCGGGCCATCCAGGTGTGGGGTGGGGCCGGCGTGAGCAACGACCTACCTCTCTCCCAGATGTACCTCGCCGCCCGTATTTTGCGGTTGGCGGACGGGCCGGACGAGGTGCACAAGATTCTCATTGCCAAGAACATAATTCACCGTTACGAAGGCGGGGAGACCTGGAACTTCGGGAATTGATGACACTGCGGAGAGAAGTTGGACGTTAGGGTCTTCCGGGCTTACCTGTGTCTTTGCCGGATCGCCCTTCTAGGCCTTCTGGTCCGCCGGGATGAGGTTGCACATCCACCATGAGGTGGGATCCGGCGATGGACTCTGTGGCTCCTACCAATGAGACAAGGAGCCCATCACCGTGACCCAGGTGGCAGCGGCCAGGAAGCGCCAGAGGGAGGTCTTCGTCTCGCTCTCCCATCCGCCGGGCGAGGCCCAGTACGACTTCGGCGAGGCCACCGTGATGATCGCCGGTGAGAAGATGAAGGCCGCCCTGTCGGTCATGACGCTGCCTGTTCGTGCCGAAAATCCCATCCGAGCAGCTCATGCCACGAGTCGGTACTCGTGAATGAGGCCGCCGAGTTTGTCGCTCCGTCGTAGTTGGGACTGCACCGTCGCCACTCCCCAATTGCTAGACATTGATCGTCACGACGTGCTGGGCGGTCTCATTCACGAATACCACCCGGTGGCCGCCGCCTAGCCAGACCGGTGCGGCAAACGCTTGGGTTGCTGTCAGAGCAAGGACATATCGAATGGCGCATGTCTATCAGGCGCTCTGTCTCCACTCGTCCGCAGTCCGAGGAGCCGGTCTCTCTCGCTGAAAGGGCATCGAGCGCCGGCGATCTACAAATCGAAACTACGAGAAGCACTCAAAACCTGATCGAGCGGCGCGATCGACATTCTGGTGCCCTTCAGGCGTGACAGCAACTTGCGGTCGTTCCATGTGCGGCATCTCTTCACCGACCTCGGCTGCGACGTCATGGTAGTGATCCTGCCGTTGCACGGTCCGCGTCGAGGACCGAGACGTACGGCGCAGTTCCCCTCGATCGATCCGCTCGATAACGTCCACGGACTCGCCCAAGCAGCCCATGACGTGCGCCAGATCATCGGATGGATCCGCACCCAGTCACCAGACGCAATCGGCGTGCAAGGCGTGTCGTTGGGCGGGTACGTCGCCGCACTGGTGGCCGGTCTCGAAGCGCCGCTCGATTGTGTCGTCGCGATCAATTCCCGTGACGGACTTCCCAGCGCTGTTCGGCCGCCAGACACCGCCCGAGATGATCGCGCGAGTCACCCCGGTGCTCGAACTCGCGACCACGCTACACACCATCGTCTCGCCGCTGCACTTCGATCCGCGCACATCTGTAATGCGCCGCTTCATTGCCGCCGGGCTCGTCGACCGCCTCGTCGACCCGGTCGAGCAGGTCGCCCCGCTGTGGCACCACTGGCACAAGCCGAGCATCCACTGGTATTCCGGCGGTCATATCGGCTACGCCGTACGCCGGGACGTACGTTGGTTCGTCGACGCCGCGTTCATCCGCAGCGGGGTGTTCCACCTTGGAACGGTACGCGTCGGCGCGTAGCGCGGAAGGCGCGTAGTCCGGAATGCCCAATGCGCTAGGCGACTGCCTGGTCGTGATCGGCAGTGGCTGGCGGAAGCACGTTCGACGACCCTAGCGCGTGCTCGAGGAACTCGTGTACGGGCCGCGACACGAAGAAGCCGACGTGGCTCCCCGAGAACCAATGGGTATCCGGTTCTTCCCAGTGGCGGGCGATCTCGCGGATCTGATGGATCGGGTGGATGATCTGGTCGGCGAGGCCTGCATAGATGAACCGGCGGTCGTGTGGGATCTGCGGCTCGATCGCGAGCGGCGAGATGACGCGGTGCACCTGCGGCGCGAGCTCGGTGAGCCGTTCGAGGCGCGCATTGCCCCGAAGGCGCGGTCCGGCGTGGGATTCCATCAACGTAGCGAAGTCGACGACCGGGACACCGAGGATCACGCATGACAGGTTCGGCTCGATGCCGGCGAGCAGTGCGGCCGTGTAGCCGCCGAGCGAGAGTCCCTGTACGGCGATGTTGTTCGTGCCCTGCGTCGCACGGATCCAGCCGATCAGCCGCCGGATGTCCCACACCGACTGCGTCACCGCGTGCACGGTGTCCATCAGGTCGTGATTCGGGAACCCGACCCCGATCGGCAGTCCGGCCCGGCGTGGTCCGTGACGCGGCTGTATCGGTAGCGCAACGTTGAGGCCGAGCCCCGTGTGCAGCCACGCGGCGCGGAACACGCGCAGGTCGGCACTGGCCTGGCCCATCGCGGCGCCGTGCACGCAGACGATCCACGGCCGCGGCTCCGGATGCCGCAGCATCCAGACGTACACGGTCTGGTTCTCGCGGTCGGCGAGCCAACGCTCGCGGCCGGGTTCCCCCTCGTGCGGCGCGTAGCGACTGTCGAACGACATCACCGTGTAACGGATCCTGCCACTGCGCGCCTTGCGTAGCGCGACATCCGTCAGTGGGGGCGGAACGTCGTGGTACGACGCAGGGTCGTCGAGCCAGCCACGCTCCCGGTACATCTCAACAGCGGCGCTTGCTTCATCGTCCACCCGCGCCAGTTCGTCGTCACCCGGCATGCGGTGCGTGAGGCGCGCGACGGTGAGCACGGTCTCGTCGAGCGCAACCTGCGCGACCAACCTCAAGCTGGGCGGTGTCGGTGGCCGCTCGCCGTCGCGTGGGGGGCTGATTCGGCGTATCCACGCCCGGATGTACCACGCGATCGGGATGCGGACCGGCGCGGTGAACTCCGTCCAGGCGGGGTGACGCATCATCGCAGTCACCCGCCCGGCGGCGCTGCGCACCGGCGACGGCACTTGCGGTGACTCCCGGATCTTCATTATCGTCATCATCGTTCGTTGTCATCATGGCATATGTGCGAGACGAGCTTGGCAGTGCCGGCGGACCACGCGGGGCCGTCCGCGAAACAGTCTTTTGGCCTTTGACACCGGTGTCTTCACCCGGGCGAATCGGGTCGCCCGCCATTTCGCGTCGGCCGGCATCGGACAAGGTGTCCATGTCGGCCTCCAGCTCATGAGCGACACGGTGTATGGCTTCGCGCCACACGGTGGTGTCGGATTCCCGATGTTCGGGGGTCAGGCCTTGCCCACGAACACAAGGTGGCGGCCGACCGGAAGCGGCTGATGTCACCGATCTCAGCGACCAGGATTGCAGCGGTCGTAGGGCCGATCCCCTTGATTTGCTGGATCGCCCGGCACCCCTGATCGCCACACAACCGGTCGCGGATCTGGCGTTGGAGCAACACGACGTGGCGGTTGTAGGCATCGGTGAGCTCACGCAACGACGCGACCCGGAACGCATACGCGTCACCGAGCGCTGGATCGTCGAGCTGCACGTTGTCCGCGGTACCGAACATGTCGGTGACGATCGGGAGCAACAGTCGTTGGAGTGCCAGGTTGCGATTGCTTCCGCGCCCAGCTTCCCAACGCGTAGGGCTCAGGTGAGGGCTGAGACGACCCTGACGAACCTCAGGCGACCAAGAGCACCCGCACCGGTTTCGGATCGCCAAGCCCGGCGGCGTCCATGAGCGCTTCGAGCGCTTCAGGGATCGCGTCGGCGACGAGCCACGGGTCGGGCACCAGCTTCGGGTCGACCGTGATGCCGATGTCAACGTGGTCTTCCAAGCTGACCGCCGTGAAGTTCATGCCCATGTTGGCCACCAGGACACTCGTCGGGTAGATGCCCGTGACGCGGGCGCCCGCGACATACAGCGGCATGGGTGCACCACTGACGGTTGAGACGATCGTGTTCATGACGACCGGCATCCAAGGAAACAGCGGTGTCATCGCTTTCATAGCGGTGCCCAAGACAATCGGTGGTACGAGCCCGCCGACGGACGGCAACCGCGTCTGAAGGCGCGCGCGAGTCGCTTGCCCCGGGTGGTCTCGCTCGAAATCGCCACCCCGGTGCGGGCTCCCCCCTTATCCGGCCAACGCCTTCGCTGAGCGCTGGGTAGAAACGGTGCGAGCTGAGTGCCTCGAGCACTTGCTGACATTCTCCCATCGTCAGCTCGACCACCTCCTTCGTGCCTACGTCGAGCACTACAACGAGACACGGCCCCTTCGGGGCATCGGGCTCGAGACACCACGGCCGACTGTCCCCGGCGATCCAGCTCACGGCATCGAACGTCGTGACGTCCTCGGCGGTCTCATCCACGAGTGCCGCCGCGCCACCTGACTTCCCCTGTTTTCGCCGGGACCATGCCGTCGCAATTCCGACATCTGATCTTCGCTTCGAATGCCAGCACCCCGGCCACACTCGCACGCGCTCGTCAGTTCATTCCGGATCCTCCTCACGCAGCCATCTCCAACTCGGGATCGCTCCGTGCTCAGCTTCCGAGGCATCGAGATCGGCGCAATGCGCGATGGAATCGACTTTGTGCACCCCACACGCCGTGATGTCACGATCGGTCCATGGTCACGCTTCAGGGGCGAACCAGCACCTTGCGCTGACCGGGGTTGGTCGATAGCGCGGCGAAGGCGTCGCCGATCCCGTCCAGCGTGACCCGGTCGGTGATGAACGGCGCCGGATCGATCAGCCCGCGCTCCAGCGCATTGAGGGCGTGGGCGAACTCGCGGCGGCGGTAGTACACAACGAAGCGCAAAGTCAGCTCCTTGAGTAGCGCCACGAGCGGCACGAAGGGGTCGGGCTTCATGCACACCCCAGCCACGACCACGGTGCCGTATGTCGCGGCGGCACTGGCACACACGTCCATCATCCCCGGGATGCCGACGCATTCGAAGACGGCATCGAAGGCGCCGGGCAGGGGCCGGGAGGTGGGATCGATGGCGTCGGTGGCGCCGAACATGCCTGCTGCTTCGCGCCGGGGCGGCGCGGGATCGGACACCACGATCTCGCCGGCCCCGAGCAGACGGGCCCAGGAGACGACGGCTAGACCCACCGGTCCGGCACCCACCACTGCCACGCGCGCTCCGGGATCGAGCCGGGCGGCGTTCACAGCGTGCAGGCCGACCGCCAGGGGCTCGACGAGCGCGGCGGTGTCGTCAGTTGGCAGATCGGGCACGGTGAAGGCCTCGCGCCCACTGACCCGGACGTACTGGGCGAAGGCGCCGGCACTCCCGCCCACGCCGATGAGGTCGGCCGCGACGCACCGCGCCACGTCGCCGATGAGGCAGGCCTGGCACCGGCCGCACCCGATCACCGGGAGCGCCGTGGCGTGCCGACCCTCCTGCCAGTCCCCGGTGAGGTCGGAACCGACAGCCACGACCTCTCCGCAGAACTCATGGCCCATGACCGTGCCGCAGGGCAGGCTGTGCACGGCCTTGAGATCGCTCCCGCAGATGCCGCAGGCGGTCACCCGGAGCACCAACTCGTCCGGTCGGGGCGCGGGATCGGGGATCTCCACGATGTCGAAATCTTGCTCGTCGTTGACGACGGCTGCTTTCATCAGACCGGTCCTCCTGTGTGCTCAGCGCTGCCGCGCCTCTTCCTCGAGTAGGTGCTTCATGGGCTTGCCACTCGCCGTCAGGGGGAGCTCCGACCGGAATTCGACGTGGGTCGGCACCTTGAATGGTGCCAGCGTCATGCGCACCCACTCGCGTACCGCGTCAGCTGTCACGGTCGAGTTGGCGCGGGTGACGAGCACAGCCTTGACCTCTTGGCCCAGGACCTGGTGGTCGACGCCGATGACGGCCGCCTCCTCGATGTCCGGGTGCTCGACCAGGCGGTTCTCGATCTCGATCGGGTAGATGTTCTCGCCGGCCCGGATGATCAAGTCGCGCATGCGGCTCTCGAGGCATAGGACGCCGTCTTCGACGCGTCCGTAGTCGCCGCTGCGGTACCAACGCTCGGCATCGAGTGCAACCGCCGTCGCCTCTTTGTCCTCCCAGTAGCCGAGGAAGATGCTGGCCCCTCGCATGTGGATCTCACCGATCTCGCCGTCGGGCATCACCTTCGTTCCGTCGATGTCGCGCACCTGCACCTCGATGCCCGGCTCGGCCGGGCCCACCGAGCCGGAATGAGCGAGCAGCAGATCGCCGACGGCCCGCGTGCCATTGCCCGTGGACTCCGTCATCCCGTAGCCGTTCGTAACCCGAACGGTTGGCAGCTTCTTGTTGATATGGCGAATGAGCTCGGCGGCGAGCATGGCACCGCCCACGCCGATAGTGCGCAACGATCCCAGGTCAAACGAGTCCAGCTCGGGATGCTCGAGCAGGCGCCGGAGCTGCGTGGGCACGCCCGACCAACTGGTGATGCCGTGCTCTTGGCTGAGGCGCAGCTGGGTGAGTTCGTCCCACCGGCCCCCCGGCGGGAACACCAGCTTCATTCCGAACATCGGGGACGTGATGAACAACGGCACGACACCGGAGATGTGAAAGAAGGGGGAGACGTGAATGGACGCGGGCTGCCGGGTCGAGACGGGTTGCTCTGGCGGGGTGAGAGCGGCGAGGGCCATGCCGAGGGCCGAGCTCAACGCCATGTGGCCGAGGTTGCGGTGCGACAGGACGGCGCCCTTCGGCCGCCCGGTGGTGCCACTAGTGAAGAGGATCATCACCGGGTCGTCCTCAGCCAACGTGACCTCGGGCAGGGGCAGCGGGAGATCACCGGCGGCACGGCCGTCCGCCAACCTGGCGAGGAGGGTCTCGAACGGCACGGTTCGGCTCGCCCACGGCGATACCGTCCCGGCCAGCCGCTCCAGGCGCTTGGCATCTCCGGCCACGAGCTTCGGTGTCGTGAGCTCGAGCCCATAGTCGAGCTCGGGGCCTGTCCACCAGCCGTTGAGCCCGACGATGATTGCTCCCAGGGCCGCGGTGGCGTACCCGAGTAGCGCGTACGCGGCGCAGTTGGCGCTGGCGATGGCGACTCGGTCGCCCTGCCCGATGCCGTGCTCGACGAGGACTGGGCACAGCGCGGCGACGCGGTCGCGCACCTGCGCGAACGTGAGCGACTCGCCGGTGCCCACAAATACGAGGTACGTCTGATCGCCGTAGCGCTCGGCGGCCTGTTCGAGGGTCGCCCGTAGGTGGGGCGGCCGCTGGGCGAAGACCGGCAGGCGCTGACCCAGCACGTCCTCCTCGACCAGCTCGAATGCGCTGCCGGGGCCCATGAAGCCCGACTCCCAGTCACTCGACACGGCCTCGGGCCAGTGCCACCGCAGGGTCGTACCCGGTGACCGGTCGCGCTGATTCTGCGCTGGCAACCCAGGTGTTCGGTTCATGCCTCCCCTGGAGGGATTGTCTCGTAGTAGGGCACACGGGTGTGGCCCTCGGGCACGGGCTGCAGCATCTGCTGCATCATCGGATGCACGACCTCGGGTGCAATGGCCAGGTCGAGGAGTGCCGGACCTCCTGTGGCCCGAGCCCGTCGCATGGCGGCGCCGATCTCCTCGGGATTGTCGACCCGCTCGCCGTAGAGGCCGAACGCCTCGGCGATCCGGTCGTAGCGGGTGTCGGGCAGGTCGACCACGACTCGGGTCTCCTCGCCATACAGCGCCTGCTGCCCGTGGAGCGACATGCCCCATCCCATGTTGTTGAACACGACCGTAGTGATAGGCAGCCAGTGGCGCACCATCGTGTTGAGCTCCTGCAGGTGGAAGCCGATGGCGCCGTCGCCGCTCATAAGCACGATGCGAGCCTCGGGACGGGCGATGGCGGCACCGATGGCGAAGCCCGGGCCGACCCCGAGACCGCCCATGGCACCCAGACCGAACCATGAGGCCCGCCGGTGGCCCTTGGCGAACAGCGATACCCAGCCGGCCAGCTCGCCGCCATCGAAGATGCCGATGCAGTCCTTGTCCAGGGTTCCCGTGACCTCACGAGCCGCGATCCACGGGTGCATGCGTCCCGATGCGGTGATCGGCTCGGCGTCGGTGTAAAGCAGCGCATGCGCACCCTGGGCTGCCTTGGTGCGCGTGTTCCACTCCGACCAGTCGCCCGTGATCCCCGCGGTCGACAGTCGCCGGACGAACTCCGCCGCGTCCGAACGGATGGCCAGGTCGACCGCTCCGATCCGGCCCGGCTCGACGCCGTCGACGTCGACGTGCACAACGATGGCCGATGCCGGAATTGACGACTCGGTCCGGCCCCCGAGCATGATGCCCCGTCGTGTGCCGACCAGCATCACGAGGTCGGGGGCCTGGGCTAGCAAGGGCAGCGCGACCAACTCACCGGGGCCGCCAAGCAGGCACGGATGGCCGGCGGGAAGCGTGCCTGTTGACCACGAAGACGTGATGACCGGGATGTGCGTCCGGTCGAGGAAGCTGGTCAGCGCATCGGTCAAGCCCGGCGACATTGCGGCGCCGCCGCCCAGCACGATCACCGGGCGCTCCGCCGCCCCCAGCAACTCGACAGTGCGGTCGACAGCATGAGCGGATGGGCCGGGCGGCTCGGGCCTGTGGAGCGACGCGGTGCTCACCGTCTCCTCCGTCACCGGGCGGAACATGACGTCGATGGGCAGCTCGAGCACCACAGGGCCGGGCACGCCGCACGTCGCGTGGCGGATGGCCAGCGCCACCAGATCCGGCACCCGCGCGGCGGTCGTCACGCGATGGGCGAAGCGAGTGATCGGCGCCGACGCCGCCATCTGGTCGATCGCCCCCTGAAGGACGTTGAGCTCGGCCTCTCGCTGGGGCGGCGAGCTCGTGAGCACCAGCATCGGGATGCGGTCGGCGTGCGCGTTGGCGATCGAGGCGTAGATGTTGGTGAAGCCCGGTCCCGCAGTGGCGAACGCGACACCGAGTCCACCGGTCACCCGGGCGTATGCCTCGGCAGCGTTGCCGGCAGCCGCCTCGTGACGGGTGTCCACCAGCGTGATGCCCTGTTGGATCATCTCGGTCAGCATCGAGTCCAGGTGGCCGCCGTGGATCCCGAATGCGTGGCGTACGCCGGCCGCTCCGAGCGTGCGCGCGACGAGCTCGCCCCCGTTGGTCGTCATGCCAGGTGCTCCTGAGGTTCGCCGGACTCGTCCGGGGGTGGGGCGAACAAGTCGGGATAGCGGTTGAGGTGGCCGCCGCCATCGACGAGTTGCAGTGTGCCGGTGATGAACGAAGCATCCTCCGACACCAGGAAGGCGACCACGGCGGCGATCTCGTCGGGATCCGACCACCTTCCGAGCGGCGTGTTGTCTATGAACTGGTCGATGAGACCGGGGGCCATCCATATCGGGTCGGTGAGGTTGGTCTTCACCAGTCCCGGGGCCACGGCGTTGACCCGGATCCCGATCTCGCCGAGCTCGAGCGCCGTTACCTCGGTCAGCATTTTCACGCCGCCCTTGGCCGCGCAATACGCCGCCATGCCGCGCCCTGCCTGGACGGCGTTGAGGCTGGCGGTGGCAACCATCGACCCGCCACCGCGTGCCGTGATGGCACGGCCCGCGTGCTTGTAGGTGAGAAAGACGCCGGTGAGGCAGCTGTCGATGAGTCGCTGCCAGTCCGACAGCTCGAGGTCCACCACCTTGGTCGCCCATCCGGTGCCCGCGTTGGCGATGCCGATGTCGAGCCCGCCGAAACGGTCGATGGCCAGCTGCACCAGTGCCGCCTGATCGGCCTCGCTCGTGACGTCGCACCGGGAGACGGCCACCTGCTCGCTCGCCAGCGAGGCGAGCCCACCTTCGTCGATGTCGCCGGCCACCACGGACGCGCCTTCCGCTACGAAGCGCTCGACGATGGCACGGCCGATACCCGATGCACCGCCCGTAACAAGCGTAACCTTTCCCCCGAGCCGTGCCATCGCGTGCCCTATTGCCGCGCCAGCGCGAGGCCGTTCTCGCTCATAGCGAACCGGCACTCTACGTCGATGCAGTCGAAGCGCTCGAGATCCTCGATGTACGCCGTCGGATCGGCGAGGCCCTCGGCGTGCGGCCCGTCGCTGCCCATCAGCATCCGATCCGCGCCGATCATGTCCTTGAGCGCGCCGGACTCGGAGACCAGGTCGAAAGTGGGATTGGGGATGAAGCGGTTGACCTTGCCGCCAGCCAGGAGGCGCTGACGACCGTCGACGTCGCCCACTACATGGCTCGCTTGCGGAGCTGCGAGTCGAAGTGGGGGATAAAGGGTCGGTGGCCTCGTAGTTGTGGTCGTCGTCGTCGTCGGCGTCGGACGCCGGGAAAGTCGAGCGCAGGCACGGATCCCTCTCTTCTGGTCGTGCGCAGACCGCCGGACGAGCCGGAGCGGCCCCGCACTGAATTTCTCCGCTCCGTGCTGCTCTTGCGAATCGTCGTTCAGCCGCTTTGATGTCTAATACAATTCATCCTTCGACGCAACCCAACGGGGGGATTCGCATGGACTTCGATAACGCGGCAGAGGAAGCTGCGTCCTTGCCGGTCCCAGTCTCTACGTGCTCTTCTTCATCGAGTTGGACACCCGGTCGAAAGCCTGACCCATGGGTACGAGGTCGCCGGCCACTCGGATGTGGCGGCCCTGGTGGAGTCGGGCTGGGTGACCATAGACATGGTTCCCAATATCCCTGTCATCGCCGACCGACCCGAGGCCGTGACCTATGGGCCACTGAGAGAAACACCCGTGGACCCGGACGTCGTTATGATCCGGGTCAACGCCAAGGAGCTCATGGTACTGAGTGACGCGCTTCCTGGCCTTCGCATCGATGGCAAGCCCCAGTGCCACATCGTTGCGGTAGCCAAGCAGGAGAGGGAAGTGGCCGTGAGCGTCGGCTGCACTGCACGCCAAGCCACCGAGGGTCGACTGTCCCGAGCACGGCGTGCTTCAGGTCAGCCTGCCCTGGGCCGAGCCCATGTCCCGGTTCACCACGCTCTTCGAGCGTCTGGCGGTGGACGTGCTGAAAGAGTGCGACGTGTCCGGCACCAGCCGACTGCTTCGCACCAGCTGGGACGAGACGTGGCATCTCATGGAGCGTGCCGTGGCCCGAGGGCTGGCGGTCAAAGAGCCCGGCGCTCCGGCGCACATCGGTGTGGACGAGAAGTCAGCCGGCCGGGGCCAGGACTACATCACCGTGGTGAGTGACCTCGACAAGGGCACAGTCGAGCACATCGCCGACGAGCGCCGCACGGCCAGCCTGGACGGCTATTTCGAGCATCTCACCGATGAGCAGCTGGCGGGCATCGAGGCGGTGGCCATGGACATGTGGGAGCCCTACGCCAACTCGGTGCGAGCCCATCTCGTCGACGCCGACGACAAGATCGTCTTCGACCGGTTTCACGTCATGGGCTACCTGGGCAAGGCCGTGGACACGGTCCGCAAGCAGGAGAACCGGACTCTTGTGGCCGAAGGCGACAAGAGCCTCACCGGGTCCAAGTACCTGTGGCTGTACTCAGCAGAGAACCTTCCCAGGCGTCACCGTGGACGCTTCGCTGCCCTGCGCAACGCCGATCTGAAGACGGGGAAGGGCGTGGGCGATCACGGAGGCCCTCCGTCACTTCTGGGAGTACAAGCGCAGAGGATGGGCCGAGCGCCACTGGAAGAGCTGGTTCTTCTGGGCGACGCACTCCCGCCTCGAGCCGGTCATCGAAGCGGCGTACACACTCAGGCGTCACCTTGACGGCCTGCTCTCCTTCTTCGACCATCGCATCACCAACGCCGGTGCAGAGGGCCTCAACTCACGCATACAGGCGATCCGGGTCTGGGCCGCGGCTACCGCAACCGGGAGAACTTCAAGACCGCGATCTACTTCCATCTCGGCGGTCTCGACCTCTACCCTCAAACCCACTGATGACTTCCCGGAAGCGCCTCAACTTGTAAGCTGCCCGGGCCGCCAACTAAATGCGTGGCGCGCTACCCTGAGTATCCTATGCCACTTCTTGTGCAGGGGAATGGGGGTTACGGCGCCGGGACCGACGATCGCAACCCTATCTGATGAGCGAATTTCTGACATTCCTGATCGCCGGAGTCGTGTCGGGCGCCATCTATGCCGTGACTGCAACCGGTCTGGTGGTGACGTACAACTCCACCGGGGTCTTCAATTTCGCTCATGGTGCCATTGGGATGCTGCTTGCCTTCGTTTTCTGGCAGCTATGGCAGGGATGGGGGGTCCCCGTGCTCCTGGCCCTCGCAATCGTCTTGCTGGTGTGCGCGCCGCTGCTGGGAGCGGTGGTGGACCGCACCATGATGCGCCGTTTGCATGGGGCAGCCACGGGCATACCTCTTGTTGTCACGATCGGACTACTGCTCCTGCTGTACGGGTTGGCGAATACAATCTGGAACCAGGACACGCCGCGCACCCTGCCTGAGTTCCTCCCCAACGACCAACTTTCGTTAGGGCAGGTGAACATCAGCGCCGAGCAGCTGATCACAGTGGGGGTGGCGGTCGTGGTGGCGGTATCGTTGCGTCAGTTTTTCAAACGCACACGGACCGGAGTGGCAATGCGAGCTGTTGTCGACGACCCCGAGCTCGCCAAGCTGAATGGGGCGCCCTCGGGTCGCCTGGCTGCGTACTCCTGGATGATCGGCGCCATGCTGGCCGGCCTAGCCGGAATTCTTCTGGCGCCGCAGACGAACATGAACATTCTGGAACTCACCCTGCTCGTCGTCTATGGGTATGCGGCCGCCGTGATTGGGCGACTGAAGAACCTACCGCTCACAGTTCTCGGGGGACTCATTCTCGGCATTTCTATTTCCATGGCGATTGGATACGCACCAGCATCCGCCGTCTCCTACATCACGGCTGCGCTTCCCATGGGATTGCTGTTCCTGGCACTGCTTTTGCTCCCACAGGCTCGCTTGTCGGTCGGGAGGATAGTAAGGAAACGGCCACTCCGGGTTCTCGGCGCACGGCAGAGCGTCATTTGGGCTATCGCATTGGTGCTGATCGGCACCGTGCTGGCTATGACCCTCGGCGGTACGAGCCTCGACACCCTCGGACTAGTCATCGTATTCGCGCTTCTCGGATTGTCGCTTGTGCCGCTATCGGGTTACGGCGGGCAGATCTCTCTATGCCAGTTCACGTTCCTTGGTCTGGGGTGTGTCACTATGGCCAAGGTCGCCGGAGGTCACTCCGTGCTCGGCGTGCTGGCGTCAGTCGGCGTATGTGCCGCTTGTGGGGCTTTGCTGGCTTTGCCCGCACTACGGCTGAGCGGCCTCTACCTGGCCTTAGCCACACTGGCCTTTGCAGTCTTGATGGACAATCTGTTCTTCACCTCGCCATCAGTAATGGGAGAGGGCGGGACCCTGGCGGTCGGACGGCCCGTCATCTTTGGCTATGACTTCGCCTCGGAACGTGCATTCATCGTGCTCGTCGCGATCGTTCTGGGGGCGTGCACCGTCGGAGTAGGGGTCTTACGACGCTCGGCATTTGGTCGACGCCTCGTCGCCATGAACGATAGCCCGGCGGCGTGCGCCACCGTCGGGCTGAATCTTTCTCTCACCAAGCTGATCGTCTTCATGCTCTCAGCCGGACTTGCCGGCTTGGCTGGCGCGCTCTACGGCGGACTTGAACAGGTCGTTGGGGCCAGTCAGTTCGAGTTCCTGCTCTCCTTGGCGTTTTTCCTAGTGGTTGCCATTGCCGGCATCTCCAGCCTTAGCGGTCCGGTGATGGCAGGGGTATTCCTTGCCGTGACGCCTCTTATTGCCATGCACTTCCCCCCCGTTTCCTCCCTGCTGTATCTGGCGGCGGGTGCGGGTGCAATCAGCATTGGCCGTTCCCCTAACGGGGTCGCTGGGGTCTTCTCGGATGTTGGCGCCGCGTGGCGGCGTCGACGCGGGATCGGTTCTGTCGACAGCCCACCCCCCTCATTGCCAATGCGCGGGCCGATAGACGACATGGAGGTGCGTTCGGTTGGCTGAACTGACGGTCGAGGGAATAAGCGTCAGGTTTGGCGGCGTCCAGGCACTCGACTTGGTAGAGCTGACCGTCGCGCCGGGCGAGGTGCACGGATTGATCGGGCCCAACGGGGCTGGGAAGACCACACTATTCAACGTGGTGACCGGGTTACAAGCCCCCACCGCGGGGAAGGTGCGACTCGACGGGCGCGAAATCACTCGGTGTAAACCCCACGTGCGATCCCGCCTCGGTCTCGCTCGAACGTTCCAGCGCCTCGAGGTTTGCTGCAGCCTTACCGCACGCGAAAACGTGCTGCTTGCTGCCGAGGCGCACTCCAACAGGTTGCCCGAGGGGACAACGGCAATCTTGTGGGCGGATCACCTCCTCGATCAGGTGGGCATCAGCGCCATCGCTGACGAGTTTGCTGATGCCGTGCCCACAGGACTGGCACGACTGGTGGAACTGGCGAGGGCGCTCGCCACGTCCCCTTCAGTCCTGCTTCTCGATGAGCCAAGTTCAGGTCTCGATCGGACCGAAACAGCGACACTCGGTCGTCTCCTCGCGGGACTTGCCGCCTCGGGGATGGCGGTGCTGCTTGTTGAGCACGACATCTCGTTGGTGATGGATGTGTGTCAACGTCTGACGGTTCTTGACTACGGTCAGATCATCGCCAGCGGAGATCCAGACACCGTGCGTTCCGACCTGGCAGTGCAGATTGCCTACCTCGGCACCACGACGGGTAACACTTCGGTCGATGACACCGACTTGGCGGACGGCCCAAGCTCTGCGCCAAGTTCGAACCCGCAGGCCGGAGGCGTCACAGTCGAGCAGAGCACGGAGCCTGCGCCCGTCGTGACCTCTGGCCCTCCTCCGAGTCGCACCATGATTGAGCTTTCGGATGTGCATGCTGCATACGGACGGATCGCTGTGCTGCACGGAATTGACCTGCAGATTCCGCAGGGCGCAGTGTGCGCATTGCTTGGTCCAAACGGTGCAGGTAAGTCGACGCTGTTGAAAGTATTGAGTGGGCGATTGGCGCCCAGCTCGGGCAACGTAACAGTCGATGGTGAGCCGCTCGGTAGGATGAGTACTGAGAAGCTGGCGCGGCATGGTGTGTGCACCATTCCCGAAGGGCGAGCTGTCTTTCCGAACCTCACCGTTGCCGAGAACTTACGTATGTGTACTTACCGCAGTTCCTCGGTAGTGCTCGCCACCCTCGAATCCCGCACCTACGAGCGGTTTCCGCAGCTCGGTAAACGACGCCGACAGCTGGCGGGTACTTTGTCGGGAGGCGAGCAACAAATGTTGGCGTTAGCCCGCGCTTTGTTCACCGACCCGAAGGTTCTGCTCCTTGACGAGATATCCATGGGACTGGCCCCAATGATCGTCGAGCAGCTCTATGCTCTGGTCGGGGAACTGGCCAACTCTGAGAGCCTCACCGTGGTGCTGGTCGAGCAGTTTGCCGAAGCTGCGTTGGCGCTCTGCACGCAAGCTGCCGTTATTGTCAACGGATGCATTGTCCACGCTGGCGCCCCTGGCGTCGTGGAGGCGCACCTGGTGGAGAGCTACATGGGCGGCGCGTCCCGGTAGGGGTCACACCGGGGCGCTTCGAGTGGAGGGTCGAGCCCGAGTAACTCAATGGTGTTGCCCTGCGCCAGGCGGTTGTTCGTCAAACCAGGTAGCCGAGCTGCTCAACTTCTTGGGGATCAAGCGGTCGCACTCCCGGCCGCACGTGAGCAATGACAACCCCTACAGCGAGGCGCAGTTCAAGACCCTCAAGTACTGCCCGAGCTTCCCCGAGCGCTTCGGCTCGATCGCCGACGCACGGGCGTTCTGCAAGACGTTTTTCAACTAATACAACCACGACCACCGCCACTCGGGGATCGGCTACCACACGCCGGCCTCAGTGCACTACGGCACGGCCGAGGAGGTGCGTACTCAGCGGACCGAGACGCTCGAGGCCGCCTACGCCGCCAACCAGGCCAGGTTCCGACACCGCAAGCCGGAGCCACCCAGCCTCCCCACCATCGCCTGGATCAACGAGCCGCTGCCTGCAGAGGAGGTCGCACAGAAGCCGTCGTAAGAAAGTGTCTCACACTCGCTTGACAGATTCCGGGCCGCTTCGAACCCCCGGATCACTTCCTCGGTGGTCTGGGAGTCGGCCACACGAACTGGTGGCGGGAGAAGACGGCGGTGAAGATGAGTCCCTGGCAGACCCGGTTCCGCTCGCCGTCGGAGGAGGAGCCCGAGACGACCGAAGTCGACCTGCATCTCGATGCCCGGTGGAAGGTCGTCCACCCGGACGGTCACGGTCCGGCGACCAGCTCCGCAGCGCTCGGTGGCGAACCGGGCCAAGGTCCGGTGTGGGACCACCACCCCTTTGCGGGTGAGCAGGATCCCGATCTTGGTGACCGCGAGTCCCTCCTTCACCCAGGCGGTGATCTGCTTCTCCTCGGAAACGAGCCTGTCCCACGACTTGCCGTGGCCGTTGGATCGGTGTGGACGGACCCGCTCGACGACCTGACCGATCAGTTCGTCGGTGCGTTGTTCCTCACCGCCGGACCTTTCGAGCCCGAACGCCATACCTGCTGCGATGTAGCGCCGGACTGTCTTGCGATCGACGCCGACCCCTTGGGCGACCGGGCGTTCGCCCTCACCCTTCAGCCAGCGCCGGAGCACCTCTTTGACCTGGACCACCGTTATCTCCCTGAATGCCATGGGCGCTCCTCGCCAGCGGCTTCGGAGGCCCAGCCGAATGTGACTTCGGCCGGCGGTGGTGGACCCTCAGGGGTGGTCCCATACTGGCAACGGCGGTGGCCCCATGTCACTGGCAAAATCAGCGACCTACTGGTCCCATGTGGCTGTCATCACATCAAACGACAAGACGACGAACCCGAAGAAGCTCGATAGTGCGACGGACAAGACGGTAGAGACACGAGAGGCCACGACCGGAGAGGCTCAGTGCACCTATCGTGCCTGGTCAAGCTGGCGTTCGGGTTTGTGCGCCCCGCAGGGTGGTCCCGCTGTCACAGGACCTACATCCTGATGTTGGGCATTGTAAGACGTCAAGGTCGGGTGAAAGGTTTGAACCCACTCGGGTAGTAGTAGCCGCCGGGGTTACACACGAACCCCGATTTCGGCGATGGGGCCGTACGAGCCCACTTTCCTCCTGACACTGTGGCCAGGATCCAACATTGTTCGGGCTTCTTCTGCGCGGGGTTCCCTGGTGCGAGCAATCCGCTGGCGTTAAACGAGGTTATTTTGTTCAGTGCCGAAATCAGCGTCGTGCGAGTTGGGTTCTTGCCTGCCGCCTGCAACGCCTGTACAAATAGCTCACCCGAGGACCAGCCGTAAAGCGCATACAGATCGATGTGGGCACTGGGGCTGACTTTCTTGACCCACTTGTCGAGCAGCCTCACGGCCGGCACCGTGGCGGCATCCTGGCCGAGGAAAAGTGGCGTTTGCAGGGCCGTGTAGGTGCCGTTCGCTGCCGCTCCGGCCACGGGGATGTAGCTAGAGTCATAGGCGACGCCACTTGTGGCAAAGACCTGCGGGGTGAAATTCTCCTGCTTCATTTGTTGGGCCAAGTCCGCGACCTGAGTGACCGCCAAACCAACGATGAATACCATCTGTACACCTGCAGCGCGCATCTTGAGGACATCTGGGATGAAGTTCGACTCGAGCGGGCCGGTGATCCGCTGGTAACCAACTTTGTAGCCGATCGACTTCATGGCGTTGAGCTCTGCCTCCGATTGGACCTCGGCGGTGGCGACGTTGCTGAAGAGGGTGCCGACATGTTTGATGGCGCTGGGAAACTTCTCCTTGTAGTACATGAGCGGTCCGAGGGCAGCACCGCCGACGATAAGCGGGTCGGGGGCATAGTTATAAACGTCGGTGCCGCGTGCCTGGGAGAGCGACTCCGTGATGTCAGGGATCTTCGCTGCGTTGATTGCAGGGACACCGGCATCGTCAAAGAGGGAGAACCCGCCGACCAGTGCAAAGTCGCTGGACACCAGTTGCTGAGTGTCAGTTACGTAGGTGGCGCCAGAAAAGGCGTCATCCTTCACGTCGAGCTTGATCTTACGACCGTTAACCCCCCCCTGGCTGTTGACGTAGTCGAAATAGGCGAGGGTTCCGTTCTCGGCCCCTTCGAACAGACCCGGTACTGGACCGGTCAGCGTATCGACCTGGCCAACTGTGACCGTGGAGGCGGTAATGCCAATGGAACTACCCCCAACGGACGAGCTCGGCGACGACGCTCCCGCGGTCGAACACGCCGTGGCAGTCAATGCCACAACTAGTACCACCAGTATCCCCGGCATCATTTTCCGCCTCACGTCCGAGTCCCTCTCTTCGGCGACCGGTTAGGACAACCCCCGGTAGCCGACGCGATCATCTCTTTGAAAACATAGCCCAGTCTGCATCCGGGGGCGCCTTGTTTGGTGGCAACGTCGACCTATGCTCTCCACGTCACATCACGGGGAATTGCACCCGGCGCCTACTCGACTCATCCCTGCGAGCGTCACTACATCTTTGCTGGCCTGGCCGACCGCGTGTCAACGTTTGGCCAGGCTCGGCGGCTGTGGCTGCACTGGGGTCGGCCACGATCGCCACCTACATCCGGAGGTCTTCAGGTGGGTGGACCCTCAGGTCGGTTCACTGGGAATATCTGCGTCACCAACGTCTGTGAGGG
>Ga0187879_10000839_pt1 | contig 20773 bp, 19 predicted proteins | sample June2016WEW_19_1_FD_132423 | JGI IMG/M metagenome (GOLD analysis project Ga0187879, IMG submission 132423) | Peatland microbial communities from SPRUCE experiment site at the Marcell Experimental Forest, Minnesota, USA - June2016WEW_19_10 | ecosystem: Environmental > Terrestrial > Soil >... | reverse complement strand
TCGGCAGGCCAGACAACAGTGCCTCGACCTTTTCGGCCGGTAGGCCCGCGGCTTTGCCGGCGCGCTCGTGCGCGTTGGTTGGATAGATCGCGTGCCACTTGCTGTTGATGATGATGACGGCGATCTCGCGCTCACGCTCGGAAAGCGAGTAGCCGGTGCGGAAATAAGCACCCAGCGGTCCCATGACTTTCGCAAGCCCAGGGTTGTGCACCCAGATTTTGTTTGGCCCGCCGAGCGGACCGCGGGCCTCGACCAGCGAGCGATAACCCGCTTGCTGGTCTGGGGTCATCTGATCGAACGGAATTTCGGTGTAGCGGCCGAAGGTTGGGGCATCGGGCATTGGGGGGCTCCTGATCTTGATTGGCGGAATAGTCTGCGACGGTGGTGCCTGGCTGTCGACCTGACATTTTTGCTCCGGTCGGCTCGACGTTCGTTGCCATCATGCACACAATGACGAATGTGCGCGAAGATCGGGTTGCGGGTCGATGCGATTGTGTTGATGTGGATCAACGGGTGTCGAAGCATGACGTGCATTGGCGGATGGGTTCCTATGGTACCTCGGCCGGCTTTTCTAACACGGAGGAAGTGGGAGGACGACGAGGGCCACTGGAGTTCATTTCGCTTGGGCGCCATCGCGTCACCCGAGTGATGTTCTGAAGCAATGGCCCGCCAGCCCGTAGAACTCATGTGTGACTCCTCGTCCTCCCCGCTTCCTCCGAGTTAAAAATACGGCGCCGGCGCAGGCACGATCTTTATCGCGAGACTTCGGCCGTCGCACTCCAAATGAATGCGGAACAGCACGGATCAGGATAAAGCCCGACTCCTCGGTTTTGAACACTGTATGAGCCTGGAAGCGGACGCGACGAAAACCGAGCACGATCTCGTCTACGGTCCGACCGAAGCGGGGAAAGTTGGCGATCAGGTCGAACGAACGCTCCAGCCTCGCGTGGTAGGCGTCCGCCTGCTACGCTCCGAACGTTTCCTCGGTGTAATCGTAAATCTCGATAAGGTCGCGTTCCGCTCGTTCGGAAAGGCGGAACTCAGCCACGGCGGGCCGCGACACGATGACGCGCGGCGGTTAACACGTCCGCCATGGTCGCCTTGGTGGCGCGCGCGGCGTCGGGAGCCTGGAGGGCATCGCGGTAGCGGATAAGCTGCTCGTCGCGGGAAAGTGCCCGCCAGGCGGCAAGCTCCGCCTCGGTCGGCGGTAGCGCGGAGGGGAAGGCACGCGTGGTGATCTCGGTCATGGCCACAGCTTATCCCAGAGCGAGGCTGTGTGGAACCTGTTCTGAACACGAGCCCGGCCGGTGGGTGATTTGGGCGCGGCTTCCGCCGCCGGTCATATGTTCCAGGAAACTCGAACGTCTCTTCATACACGCGACGGCGAATGCGCACGGATATCGACATTCGTGGCGAGCGCCTGACCAGAGCGGGCCATGGCGCGATCACTGATAGAACGCTATTGTAGCCGCACGGGTTTTGACCGGTTGTGCTGAGGCCGGCTTATGCGACGGACTATCAGCCAGTCTGGGCCGCTGCGAGGGAACCAGTTTCGACCCAAATCGGATTTCCGGTTCGAATGCGACCAGACGAGTTAACCAGGAACGAACGCTGCGACCCCGGCCTCGCCGAATTCGCCATCTGGGGTTATCTGCACGATGATCTCGGCTACGCCGAGCCGGGCGGTTGCGACTGCTATGATTAGGTTCACGCGCCATTGCGACGGTCCTGATTTAATGTGAACCCACGCATTGCCACCTGCTACAATGCGTTTATGGCCTCCTCAAGCTTCTGCTGAATTTCATCTATGGCAGCAAAAAAGTAAGTTTGCTTGTGGGGCGGCATTTTGCTTAAGAGCTCTTGAATTAGAAATGACCCTATCCCAGTCACTCCTGGTGATTGGTTTGGAAGCAAGTTCTGATACAGATAACGGTGCAGAAGGGTTGCCTCGACTGCTGCCACTAACTGACCCCTGGTGTGAAGCTGAACCGACGCAAATTCTAAAGCCTTGCTGAGATGGCTCAGAGCCATCGCCATTTGTTGCGCCGAGGGATGCATAAACCATTGTTGTACGCCGCCTGCTTCCGGCGGCGCTTCGTTTGTTTTGTAAGCGGCCGGCATCTCCCAGCCGAGCAATCCGTTTCGTATATTGGAGATGTTTCGATTCTCCCAGTCGATCCATCTCAATAACACATGTCGCGCGTTATTCCAATATGTTTTGTCGCTGAGACGAGAGATCTCGATCTCCAAGATTGGAACCAATAGAAACTTGTAATCAAGTGAAGCCTGAGTGCTCTGCCCGGCGTAAGTCTTGGTCGGTTTCATTTCTAATTGATCTGGTAGGTCCCCTAGGCCCCATGTGTAGAATCTGGGGAAGGTATGATAAATTCGAAGGGTCGAGGTTGTTTTCGTAAGCACACAAAAAAACAATGGCAGCGGATGATTAATCAACCACTCGACTGATTCTTTGCTCTTGAAGAACCAAGGTTTGAAATCGCTTTTGACCTGTGCCGTGAAAGCGGCACGCGCAAACGCGCGGCGCCCCTTCTTCTCAATGACATTGCAAAAGAAATCTACCCCGTGATCCTCCTGGTGAGGGACGGCAACTGATGTGCCGAACGACGCAAGCACATACTGTGCGAGGTATTCTGACCTACTACCCTCATGCAGATTTGGTGGAATTGAGCCGACCTGGCTCATTTTGCGTTCCTCCTTTCTGTCGACCATCGGTATGATCAAGTCCTGTAGCCGCCGTCGTCGATATTGGTCAGCCCGTTGTCTATCCTTTTCCGGTACGCGGTAGTTACAAAACGGCACCAGATGACTACCGTCGTCAGCCATTTTCCATATCGACTGCAATCACCTGTTGCCCCGAATCTCGGGACATCGTGTGTGCCAGCGCCCGCCGAGATGAACCGCCGCCTACCGGAATTGCGGACCAGGGGCATTCCAACGTATTAGGGTAGGTGACAACAAGGGCCCAGGTGGTGGGAGCCTATTCGCAGCCAGGCAAGTGTGCGGACAACCTCTAGCCACGGCCCCTGGTGCGATGCCCGGCTTTACGCTGGACCACGGGAGGCTACACATGAACTACCTCGACAAGTCCGCACTCCGGGTCGTCGGTACCCGCCCCATCCGCCCCGACGGCGTCGACAAAGTCACCGGCCGGGCCAATTTCGGGGCCGATATGACAATGCCCGGCATGCTGTGGGGCCGCATCAAGCGCAGCCCGCATGCGCATGCCCGGATCGTATCGATCAATACCGCAAAGGCGCTGGCGTTACCCGGCGTCAAGGCCGTCATCACCCGCGCCGACTTCCCCGACATCACGCCCGAGCGCGCCCATATCGGCGCCGCGCCGCACAATCTGCGCGACCTGTCGCTGAATTGCATGGCAAAGGGCAAAGTCCTCTACGATGGCCACCCGGTGGCCGCGGTCGCGGCGACCTCGCAACTGATCGCCGAACAGGCGCTCGACCTGATCGAGGTCGAATACGAAGTCCTGCCGCACGTGCTGGATGTCGAAGCGGCGATGGCAGACGACGCGCCCCTCCTGCACGACACCATCTTCACCGCGGGGGTCGAGCCAAAACCCGAAAAACCATCTAACGTCACCAAAGTCGTGCGTTTCGCCAAAGGCGACGTCGAGGCCGGCTTCAAGCAAGCCGACGTGGTCATCGAGCGGCGCTACACGACCCAGCCGGTGCACCAGGCCTATATCGAGCCGCACGCCTGTCTGGTTTCGGTTGGCGCCGATGGCCAGACGACCATCTTCAGTTCGAGCCAGGGCCAGTTCATGGTGCGCGCCTACACCGCGCGCATCTGCGGCGCCGACATCGCCAATATTCGCGCCACCCCGGCCGAGATCGGCGGCGGCTTTGGCGGCAAGACGATCATCTACCTCGAACCGCTCGCCTACATGCTGTCGAAGAAATCCGGGCGGCCGGTCAAGATCCAGATGAGCCGCGAGGAAGTATTCCGCGCCACGGGCCCGACCTCCGGCGCCGTTGTCGAAGTCAAGCTTGGCGCCAAGCGGGACGGTCATATCGTCGCGGCGCAGAGCATCCTCAAATTCCAGGCCGGGGCGTTCCCCGGCTCGCCGGTGCAGCAGGGCTGCATCTGCAGCATGGCCGTCTACGACTTTCCGAACGCACTGACCGTCGGCTACGACGTGGTGAGCAACCGGCCGAAGGTCGCGGCGTATCGCGCGCCCGGCGCGCCGATCGGCACATTCGCCCTGGAAAGCTGCGTCGACGAGCTGGCGCGCGAACTGCGGATCGATCCGCTCCGGATGCGCGAAATCAACGGTGCCAGAGACGGCGTCAGGTCGACCCACGGCGTCACCTGGAACAATATCGGCTATCAACAGACCCTGGAGGCAGCGCGCGCCAGCGAGCACATGAAGGTCGCGCTGAAGCCCAACCAGGGACGCGGCATCGCCTCGGGCTACTGGCACAATGCCGGCGGCGAATCGAGCGCCTCGGTGCACGTCAACGAAGACGGCACGGTCACCGTCACCGGGGGTCATCCCGATATCGGCGGCTCGCGCGCCTCGATGGCGATGATGGTGGCGGAGGTGCTGAACATTCCGTTCGAGCATGTCCGGCCGGTGGTCGGCGACACGACCGCGATCGGCTTCAGTGCCTCGACCGGCGGCAGCCGCGTGACCTTCGCCGGCGGGATGGCGATGACGCAGGCCGCCGAGAAAGTGATCGAGGAACTGAAAAAGCGCGCCGCGCTTATGTGGGAGATCAGCGCCGACGCCGTCGAGTGGAAGGATGGCAACGTGGTCCCGGCCGGTCCCAACGCCGGCGGCTTCGAGCCGCTCGATCTGGCCGCGATTGCCGCGCGCTCGGCCCGCACCGGTGGGCCGATCAGCGCCGAGGTGCAGCTCAACGCGCAGGGCCAGGGACCGGGCTTCACGACGCATATTTGCGATGTCGAGGTCGACCCGGAGACCGGCCACGTCAAGATTTTGCGCTACACGGCGATTCAGGACGTGGGCCGGGCGATCCATCCCTCCTATGTCGAGGGCCAGATGCAGGGCGGTGTGGCGCAGGGCATCGGCTGGGCGCTCAGCGAGGAATACGTCTACGATCGGGATGGCCATATGGAGAACCCGGGCTTCCTTGATTATCGCGTGCCGGTCTGCTCCGACATGCCGATGATCGATGCGATCCTGATCGAGGTCCCGAACCCGCGGCATCCGTTTGGCGCACGCGGCGTCGGCGAGGTCCCGATCGTGCCGCCAATGGCGGCAGTTGCCAACGCGATCGCCGATGCGACCGGGCTGAGGTTGCGCGACCTGCCAATGTCGCCGCCGAAATTGCGTGCGGCCTTCGATGCGGCCGAACCACCCCGCGTGGCAGCGGAATAATGAACCTGGCCTAACGAGAATTGGGCTGGGTGCAAGATTGGATGCCAGCGAGTTCTGGGTGTCCTCGCTGCTTACGGCCCTTATCACGGCGAGTGAGCTGTTCGGACAGCCGACGCCCCGGGCCATGTGGAAGAATCCAGTTCGGCGGTAGGCCGGAGGACATCCAAGGTCTGGCGGCCGACGAGCATGTGCCACGGCTCAGAGACGCGCTGATGGCGTTGGTCGAGAGGTTCAACCAAATGGGTGGTGACGCGCTCGATGCGCCCAGGCAGCAGCACGGGGCGCCGAGTGCGCTGGTGGAGCGGGCAAGGCCGTTGGAGGTTTCGAAGAAATGCCGCACCACCCCGATGCGAAGCCCCGCACGCCCAGGTCCAGTCCGGCGTGGAAGTCCGGCACGGACTCGTTGCTGCTGGAGGGGTCACTCGGATCATGACCCGACATGGCCTGCAGCAAAATGGCACAATCCTCTGCCGTCCAGGCCATCGGTCCGGCATGATCGAGGCTGAAAGCGAGCGGCAGAATGCAGGCGCGGCTGACCGGCCCGTATGTCGGCTTGATCCCGGTTATCCCGCACAGCGCGGAGGGCGCGCAGATCGAGCCGGCGGTTTCGGTGCCCGCCCCACCCAGGATCAGACCGGCTGCCACGGCCGCACCTGTGCCACTTGATGAACCACCCGTGGCACGATCCAGGTTCCATGGATTTTTCGGCGGCGGCCAGGGAAGGTCAAAACCAGCCCCGTCGCGAATTCACTGTTGGCGAGTTTTCCAAGCATCACGGTGCCGGCCTCGGCCAGCCGCGCGATCGTTGTCGCATCGGACGCCGGCACATTATCAGCCAGCAGCCGCGAGTTCCCGGTCGTGCGAATACCAGCGGTATTGTAGATGTCCTTGTAGCCGATCGGGATGCCGTCCAGAGGCCCTTTTGGGCCGTCGCGCATGATCCGAGCTTCGGCCGCGTGCGCGTCGGCCAGCGCGCGTTCCTCGGTCACCAGCAGGAAGCTGTGCACATTCGCATCGATGCGCGCTATTCGTTCAAGACAGATGCGCGTGAGTTCGACCGGTGAAATCCGCTTCGCGGCAATCTGGCGCGCGGCGTCAGCGAGTGTCGGCGGCATTTCCATTACCGTTCCTCTGGCGTAAAGATTGCCGCCGGCTCGGCCTCCCGCGACGCCGGCCGACCGAGCAGACCGATCATACGCTGGAGATGTTGATATCCCTCGAACAGCGACGGCAACTGCTCCTGTGGCACGTCCATGCCGCTCAAGCTGAGCATGGCCGTGAAACTCGACTCGTCGGACGGAGACGCCATTACGGGAACCCCTATGTCACGGATGACTTCGACTGCCTAAGCGCGCGACCAACACCGATCGAGGCGCCTCGGGCGTGTATCCATCCTCCCGCATACGGTGCGTCATTTCAATATTGGCAATTCCTCGCTCCCCTTGAGCCACGCCTCCGCCGTAACGCTTCGGGGCACCTCGATCGATAAAGAGTGGCGCAAACCGATTGAAAAAATAGGGGTAAATGCTCTTTCGGTCCTCTGCTTGGTTGGCTTCAAGTTCGGGGCTCAACAAGGCAACACCTGCCTGAAATTCGCCGCGTGCGATCGAGAGCATCGCCTGAAGTAGGTGGGCCATCCTGATGTGTTGCCTGAACCCTCGTTTGGTCGTGACGTCTTCCAGAAAACTTACGGTGCGGTCGGCGACATCCTGATTGCCGGTCATTACCGCGATGGAACCTACGTAACCCGAGAGAACGACGCAGAGAGTATGGTTACTACCGCCTTGAATCGCTTCGTCTAAACTATCGGTTTCGAAATCTTGCATGACAGCGACTGCAGCCTCGAGGGTGGACCCGGCGGGAAACACACCGAGGTGCCGCAAAAGTCGCCGTCCGGCTTCCCCCAGAAGTTGGCAACTCCAATCGAGCGTCGCTCGGAGCGTCCTGTGTCGCGGAAGCGAAGTCCGGCGTCCACGGGTCAGCAGCGCGAAGCGGTCGCGCAGGCCTGTGGCCACCGAGGCAATTCCAAGCGTCGCCGCACTGGCCGCGGCGAATTCGATGGCGAGTGGTATACCGTCGAGGCGCCGACGGATCGCGGCAACCGAGGTGAGCTCTTCACTGTGCGGCGATGAGCCTGCATCCAGGGCATTCATGCGCGTGATAAAAAGCTCAACCGCGCTGTGGCCCAGTATGTGGTCCGGTATCTCGTGTCCAGGAGCAGGTACATCGAGCGCCGGGACGCGATAGACTGCCTCACCGTCAATCCGCAGGACCTCGCGACTGGTCACGAGAATCGTCGTCCGGGGGCACAGGCGCGTGAGGCGCTCCGCCAGATTGGCGGCTGCGTCGATTATGTGCTCGCAATTATCCAGCACGAGCAGAAGATGTTTTGCCCCGAGCTCACGCGCAACTGACTCCGCAAAAATCTCGCCGCTTAGCTTCAAACCGAGCGTGCTGGCCACAGTGTGAGGCAACAGATCGGGGTTCGACAGCGATGCCAGCTCAACAAACCACGCACCACTATCGAAGTCGGCGAGCAAACCGCGGGCGGCCTCGATGGCGAGCGAGGTCTTCCCGATGCCGCCGGGGTCGGTCAGCGTCACGACCCGATAAGCGGAGGCAAGGTCTCGCACATGCCGCGCAGCCGCAGCCCGACCAATCAGGCGCCCGGCCAGGGGGAAGCTGTTGTTGATGGATGGGGCTATCAGCGGGGAACTGGAAAGCGTACTTACCGAGCCATGTTGTCGAGGCGTCCAATTTCCGAGCAAGCGATAGCCTCGACCTGAGACCGCCTTCAGCAAATCCCGATTCGGGCCGAGCGCCTTGCGGATAGCGGTCGCATGCACATGAAGCGTGTTCTCGCCTATGCTGGCGCCTGGCCATACGCCGCTCATGATGTCGTTTTTTGTGACCAGTTCATTGGCAGACTGACCCCAGTAGTTCGAAGATTTCGAACGCTCGGGCTCCGATGGGTGCCGCGACGCGGTGCGACAGCAATTCACGCCGTCCGAGATCGACCTGCCATTGACCATACTCATAGACGAGGTTTTGGCCTCGCGCGGACGGCACAGCATTCACGATTCCGTACCCAGGGTTCAGTCATTTTCGGGTTGTCAGGAACTCTGGCCCCGAGATTGCCTCTCCGCAACCCTGCTTTCAGGGCGCTTCGGACGGACGGGCATGCGGCCGAACGGTTAGAGTGCAATGAACGGCAGATTTTTGACTCCGCTCACGCCGGAGCTGCCATTCCCCTTTCGGCCAGCTCCGGCCAGACTTGCTCGTTCCGCTCCAAACCGCCAATCGCTATCCGGCCGCGATCGTGCCGTGCTCGATCGCGGCCGGATAGCCCGCCGAGAGACGTCCCTTCGGCCGCCTGCTCCACCTTCGTCCTGAACCCGAATACATTCAGCCCATTCGCCTCGAACAGTTAAAAGAGCGACATCATTCGTTCTCCCGCTGTCAGGACCGAGCCTACTCCTTCACGCCACCCGCCATCAGGCCACTGACAAAATAGTTGCGTACGAAGAACGTGAACACCAGCACCGGCAGCATCACCATCACGCCGGCGGCAGCGATCTTGCCCCACTCCCAGCCGGCGTACTGCATGAAGTTCACGATCGCCACCGGCGCCGTCATCGCCCGCGTGCGAGTCAGAATCAGAGCGTAAAAGAAATCGTTCCACGACAGAATGAAACAAAGGATGCCGGTCGCCGCGAGGCCAGGTGCCGCCAGCGGCAACGCGATGCGCAGGAACGCGCCCCAGACCCCGCACCCGTCGATCCACGCCGCTTCCTCCAGCGATCGAGGCACCGCCGCGAAAAAGCCGCGCATCGACCAGATCACCAGCGCCAGGTTGAAAGTGACATAGATGATCGCGAGTCCGGCGACGGTATCCATCAGACCGGCCCAACTGAAGGCCAGGAAAAACGGGATGGTGAAAGCGATCGGCGGCGCCATGCGGGTCGCCAGGATCCAAAGTGCGACGTGACGCTCGCCGCGAAACCTCCAGCGCGCCAGCGCATAGGCCGCCGGCACGCCAAGCAACAGCGAGACCGCGGTGGAAAGCCCGCTCGCCAGCAGGCTGTTGACAAACGAGCCGGGGAACTCCCCGGTCCACAACGCCGCGTAATTCTCCAACGTCGGCGTGAAAATCATCCGCGTGGACATGATGTCCGCGTTATGCCGGAACGACATTTGCACCAACCAAAGCGCCGGAGACAACACTGTTGCCAGGATCAGCACCCCGGCGCCTTCGCTGAGAGGCAAGCGCCTACTCATCGATCGCCTCCCCGCCCAGACGGTTGACCACCACCGAGAGCAGAAACACGCCGGCCACCATCAAAGTCGCCACCGCGCTGCCATAGCCCCAATAGGAGAAGCTGAAGGTCTGCTCGAATGCGTAATAATTGGTGACCTGCGTCGCACCGCCTGGGCCTCCGTCGGTCAGCACGTAGATCAGCGGGAAGGCTTTGATGCTGTCGATCAGCCTGAACAGCACCGCGACCATCAATGTCGGGCGGATATAGGGCAGCCGCACATGCCAGAACAATTGCAACGCGTTGGCGCCATCGATGACCGCGGCCTCCTGAGGTTCCTTCGGCACCATCTGCAACGCCGCCAGCAGCATCAGCATGGTGAAGGGAAACCACTCCCAGGTATCGGCGGCGGCAATGGCCCAAATGGCGGTGTCCGGATTGGTGATCAGCGAATGGATCGGCAGGCCGAGCCAGGCCAGCAGATGATGCAGCGGGCTGATGTCCGGCGTGTAGAGTATCTTCCAGATGATCGCGACGACAATTGGCGGCAGTACCATCGGCACCAGAAACCCCGTGCGCAGCACTTCGAGAAACCGTGACGGCCGGTCCAGCAACAGGGCGAGACCCAGACCGGCGGCAACTTGCGTGGCAACGGTCACTGCCGACAATTCGATCTGCACCCAGACCGAACGCCAGAACTCATCAGTGGTCAGAATCGCGGTGTAGTTGCCGGCCGGATCGGAGAAGTCGAACGCGGTGTCGGGATTGACCGGAGTCAGCGGCGTCAGGCTGGTGACGATCAGATACAGCGCCGGCCCGAGAGTCACCGCTGCCAGCACCAGTAGCGCCGGCAGCAGACCGTTACGGAACGACGCGCGCTGCTCTGCCGCCCAACCGCGCCTTCCCGGCAACGCCTAAAGCTTCACGCCAGCACGTTTCAACTGGGCCAGCGCGTTCTGCTGCGCCTGCGCCATCGCTTCCTTCGCCGTCTTCTGTTTGGAGACGATGTTCTGAATCGCCACATCGATTTCGTGGTCGACCGGCGGATACGGCGCCACGGTGCGATACACCGTGTAGCCCTTGGCACCGAGGTCCAGCGTGTCGAGATAAAGTTGCGCCACGTCGATCCCGTTGATCAGCATCTTCTGCCGGAATTCCGGCTTCTGGATCATCGATTTTCGCGTGACCGAACTATAGCCGTGGTCATTGAACATACGCTGCGTCAGTTCCTTCGATGTCGCCCAGGTGATGAACTCCCAGGCGGCGTCTTTGTTGCGTGATCCGACCGGGATTCCCCAGCCATGCGCGGCGACGTTCGGAAACCGCCCAGCCGGACCCCGGGGAGTCAAGGATAACGCGCAGGTGTTGGCGACCTTGCTGTCGGGTCCCGCCATTTGCACCAGGAAGGTCTCGTTGCTCGACGAGTAATTGACGCGGCCCTGCTTGATTGCTCCGAGCACCTGGTCATAGGTGTAGGACAGCGCGCCGTCGGGTCCGTAGTCGCGCAGGTTATTGCAAAAGAACTCCGCTGCCGCCACCGCTTCCGGCGAGTCGAGCACGGGCATGAGATCATTTGGCGGATTGCGGAACACATTGCCCCCGAAACCCTGCAGAAACGGAATGAACGTCCAACCGTAATGGTTTTCCACGACCCAGGCGGGAATGCCGTCCTTGCCGTTGACCGCCTTCAGCGTCGCGGTGAGATCATCAAACGTGTCGGGCATTTTCAGGCCAGCCTGCTGGATCAGATCATACCGCGAGGCACCCGCCATGTGCACGTCGGCAATCCATGGAATCGCGCACAGCCGGCCTTGCCGATCCTTGAACGCGGCGGTGGAGGCGGCCAGGAAATCACTCGCATCCCAGTCCGCCGGGGTCTTGTTCGGATCCTCGATGAACTCGCTCAAGGGAACCACCCAGCCCGCGCCCACCCAGCGTCCGGAAAAAATGAACGTCACGTTGATCACGTCATGCGCGTCGCTTTTGGTTGACAGTTCAATGTCCATGCGCTGGTTGTAGATGGGAAACGACGGTGTCTCGTAATTGACTTTGGCGCCGGTCGCCGCCTCGAATTCCGGGATGTAGCCGGTGAGGAATTGCGGATACGACGAACTCCAGCAACTCACGTTGAGCGTCACCCCGGCCAGCCTTTTTGCGCCACCTTGTGCCGGCGCTTTGCCGGGTAACATCAAGAGGCCAGCGCTACCGGCGGCGGACGCGAGCACCTGACGACGGCGAACGCGCCGCGTGGACATGACCATGAGGTCCTCCCAGACTACCAATTGCGGCGACACTGCGGGACCCGGTCGGCGCTGGCAAGCCCGATGGAAGGACACCGTCATGAGTCTGGGTGTGGAACTTGAGACACATTTGCTGCGCGAACTCGGCGATGCCGCCACGGCGCGGGATCTCGCGGCTATCGTGCTGGAGGAGACATTATCATGGCGCGCCCCGGTCATCGCGCCAGAGCGCATCACCACCGTGTTTGCCTTCACCTTCGGCAATCTCATGCTGGCCAACGGGAATCGCGAGCCGGGTCCGGTCAATCACGCGATCGCCGACGTTGCGGCCTCATTGCATCAGCGCAGCGGGGCACCGGTCTTCGCGCAATGGGAGGTCGCGGCGGCGCTGGCCGGCCGTGTTCCGGACGCGTTGGTGACCGCGATCAATCCCGGACGCGATACGCGCGGCGAACCGGTGTATCTCAGCACCTCCGGCGTGCTGGAGGAAATTGCGCGCGTGGCCGAGCCGCGGTCGCTCGGCTGCGTCGGCGTGGCAGCATTCGCCGATCATCTGCATCGCTGCGTCGCATCCGCCCGCCGCCTCGGCTTCGACGCACACGCGCCAGACGGCATCGCCATGCCAGACACTTATGACAAGGATTCAGGCCAGGCGTGGTGCCGCGATCGCATCGCCTACTTGCTGCACGACATCATGATCCGCATCACCGAGCGTCGCGCAGCGGTAGTGGGCGCGATGTGGCGTTGACCTTGGACCAGCAAACCCGGACGTCTTCGTAATCATCGTCTGGCACGGCTCAGATTCGTCACCTAACATATGCGGTGCCCGCGCGCGTACCCAAACGTTGCAGGCCCGCGCCAACGGTTTCCCAGGCTGTCACAAATGTCGGTTTATGCATGAATCCCAGGGCCGAAGGATTGCTGACGATTTCGCCTTTCAGAAAGAACTGTCAAAATCGCCTCCAAAGGCAATCGTCATATGAAAGGGGAAGCGTCCGGACCCCTGGTCATCGGATGGTTGCACTCGAGAGTCCGATACAAATTCGAAAAGCAGACAGGATTTTGTACACATGCCGCACAAAGACGATGGCAACACGCCAATCTCCCGGATCACGGGGGAGCCGAAACACTGGATCGAGTATGGGGTGTTCACGTTCGTCGTTATCACCGCCATGGCGACTGCCACTGCAGCCTGGTACACCCGCAAGGAATCGGAAACCGCGGCCGAGAACGGGCGCCGGCAGCTGCGGGCCTATGTGTTCCCTGATCAGGCAAATCTGATTTGGTGGGGAACGGCCAAGCCTGCATCGGCCGAGATCGGGATAAAGAACAGCGGACAGACGCCGGCCTATCGACTGTCAACCGCAACGGCTGTCATCGTTGGCGATTTTCCGCTTCAGGGGGATCTGCGCGTCCCCCCAATGCCAGACAACCATACTGTCGTGCCACCCAACGGTGGCAACGCGCTCTCTGTCCCTATGGCCCAGCCGCTCACGGCCGATCAATTGAAGGCGATACAAAAAGGCACGCAGGCCATCTATGCCTTTGGCGCGATCTCCTATGTCGACGCATTCGGCGAATGCCGGATGACGAAATACAAGTTCTATTATACGGGGGCTGGTGTCGATATCGGAAGCCGGGTCGGTCTCACTTACCTCGACGAAGGCAATACCGAAGTCCCATGCCCCCAGACCAAATAAACGATCCGCGGCCGGCACCGTAGCCATCGAGGAGGGTGTCGCGTAGCAGCCTTCTAACATTCGGATCGGCATCATAATGGTGCCCGCCAGACATTTTGCTTGCCACTCTGGATCACGCCAGGGAGGGGGTTTCTCTGATCTCATACTCCGAAACAATCTGTTTTTTGGTGGAGTAAGAGATGCGAGGTCTCATGTATTGCTGTCATTCTATCTCGCCCACATCCGTCCACCAATCCTTCATATACATCCTCGCGCAACACCAGTTCTAAATTATCTGGGTCTGCAAATCCATGATTGCTGCCAATCTCAGCGAAGAAGCCAACCCGAAAGGCGAAGTCTTCACCATATAACGTTGGCAGCATGTGCTCAAGAATATGGGGCACCGGCAACCATCTGTGTGTAGTAAACGCTAAAAACTCCCTGACCCTCCATCCGATGTCTTCCAACTGCGCTCTGTTGATTGGTGAAGCTTCCTGGAAAGTCTCCATTAAGCCTTTCTCCTGTCCATGATATCTTTGATGGCCAGTTTTCGTACGTCGTCCAGGGTATCGAAATTTCTGGCCAGTTGTACAGCCAGGGATTTATCAAAATCAGAGGTCATTCGTGACAGATCAATCTGCGCGAACTGCGCGGACATGTCCGCCGCGATGCTAAGCTGGCGCTTTTCAGACTCCCCTAGGTTGTTGGATTTGGCGATCCGGTCAACGAGATACGGCGGGATGGCCTTGCGCCCAGCTTCAACCGCCGAGAGGAAAGCCGGTGTCATTGAGGCTTGTTTCGCCATGTCTTTCAACAACATATCCCGATCGATCCTCAGCTTGCGCAACGCCTTGCCAAACGGCGTGAGCGCCATGATTGCCTCCTTTCAGTGCCACGGATTGAGCCGATTTGGCCCGACAGCCGTATATATAGTAACCCTGGATATGGCGTAAAATTAACCACTCTGGGTTAACTATAGGGCCTGATTCTGCCGTATACAAGCCTCGTAACCGACAAATCTCATTCGGTGCCTCCGGCGGTAGCGGCCTCTTTCGGCTGACGGGGCATGTATGGACCGCGCTTCTTCGGCGGCTCCGCATATGCATCAATAAGGTCCACGATGTCGCCAACCATCATAGCGCTTGTGACCAAGCCCGCGGCCTCGGCGGGTGGCCGGTATGCCGGATGGTGCTTTCGTGGTGCGGTTCGATCCGGCGCGCTGCACCGTCAAAATCGATGGCGGGGGATTGGCGATAATCATAATGGTCTGTGCGGGATCGTCATATTCGACATGGTGGGAGATACCGCCGGAGGCGCCTTCATCACCACGAAGCCAGACGCCTCCAAGTGCCCGGCGAGCCGGTGAGCATTGATCCGTGCCATCATCTCGTCGGCGTGATACACGCGCCTGCGCCCGTCATACCGTAGCGCGAAGGCGAGCACCTCGGCGATTTCGTCGGGAGATGCGGGGCGGAGGTTCGGTGTCGCGGTCATGGCGGGACGATAGGGAACGACGGAACGTAGCGAGAATAGAGTAAGCAGAACAGCCCGAACGGTTCTGGGGTGTTCGGGCAACCATGATGCCCAACTGATGCCCCGACCAAAATGGCGCCGATTTTGGGAGTGCTATCCGATCTATACCCTATTGATATAATTGGCGTCCCCGGCGAGATTCGAACTCACGGCCCCAGGATTAGGAATCCTGTGCTCTATCCTGCTGAGCTACGGGGACACCGCCGGAATGATACACAATTCGGCGGTCAGCGCGAAGCCTGTGTCGCCACGGTTCGATCCGCGCTCCGCCAGCTCGCGGTGAACACAGGCTCAGGCTCGCACGGCCGGCGGTCCTGGCAACCGCATGACCCGCTTCCGCGACGGCCGAACGATCGGTGTCCGCGACGCGAACAGTCGGTCCCGGTGTGTCCAGAACGTCAGGCCCCCGTGGTGGCCCAGTCAAACCCTGGTGCGTGAGGCAAATCGGTGCGTTCCGCCCGGCGGCTGACCTGTGGCGAACCACACCGCCTGTCGCCAGACCAACCGTTTGGCGCGGACGTCCTATGTCGGCATCCCACGCCGACTGCCGGACTTTAACCTGTCGGATAGTTTTGTTATGCTCCCCTGGGCGTCGCATGATCGTCACGCCACGATCTTTGCTGACCCGATCCGGGGCCGTGGGGGAGCTGATGCCGGCCAACGATGACACCCAGCAAACCCAGACGTTCCAATCCCCGGAACAAGCGAGCATTGGCTACGGCTCCGACGATCCGGTGCACGTGCTGTTGCTGCTGGACGAGAACGCACCGCCCAGGCGCATACCGTTGCATTCGCTGCCCGTTGTCATTGGCCGCAATCCGCCGGCCGATCTGATCCTCGAGGGCCCAACCGTGTCCCGCCGCCATTGCCGGCTGGAACTCCTGGACGGCAGCTTACGCCTTCGTGACCTGGCCTCGACCAACGGCACCTTCGTCAATGGTGAGCGGATAACCGATCCCGTGCCGCTGGACGACGGCGCCGTGCTCGGCATTGGGGTCTATCGGTTGCGCTACCACCGACGCGCTCAGGACGAGACGGCCGAGGCCGACGCGATGGAACAGGAGTGGCGCGAGGCCACCCAATACGTTGCCTCGATCCTGCCGCAGCCCATCAACCAGGGGCCGGTGCACGCCAATTGGTTCTATCAGCCGAGTACTCGCATCGGCGGCGATGCGTTCGGCTACCAGATGCACGACCAGCGGCATTTCTCGTTGTTCCTGCTGGATGTGTCGGGCCATGGCACCGGCGCGGCAATGCATGCGATCACTGTCGCCCAGGTGCTGCGGGAGCGGGTGTTGCCCGAGGTCGACTTTCTTGATCCGGCGGCGGTTATCGGCGGCCTCAACGCGCGATTTCAGATGCACCGAAATAACGATTTGTTCTTTACGATCTGGTACGGGGTCTATGACATTGTCGATCGCGTTTTGATCTTTGCTGCTGCCGGCCACCACCCCGCCTATCTGCTGCCCGCCGACAACGTTGCCTGGCCAGCGCTGCCATTGCACACGCAGAACCCCATTGTCGGCATGCTCCCCGATCCGGCGATCGCCACTGCCGACGTCGAGGTGCCCCCCGGCAGCACACTGCATCTGTTCAGTGATGGCGTGTTTGAGGTCATCGATCGCGCGGGCCGCCAACTCGGCCTGGATGACATCCTGCCGATGTTGCCATCGGTCACCAATTCGGATTGGGTGGCAGGCAATCCCGCCACGCCGGATCAGCCCAAAAGGCTCTATGACCGGATCCGGGCGATCGCGCGCCCCGGCCAATTGGACGACGATTTTTCCGCCCTGGTGTTCCGCTTCCCATAAGGGTCCGAATGCGCCAAGGTATCGGTGGCTCGGACGGTTTCCCTCGTCTGACGGGAGACACAAATGGCGCTGTCGCAACGCATTCTATTGATCGATACGGAAGAGATCATCCCGGGCGTCACGAAGCTCAATCTTCGCGGCCGCCTGGATGCGCCGGGTGCGCAGGTCATCGACAACGCCTTCGCCAGGATGGCTGGCGCGCAGGAGCGGTTGATCGTTGATCTTTCACGGGTGAGTTTCATCGCGTCCGCCGGACTGCGCACCCTGATCGCTGGCGCCAGAAGCCTGCTCGCGCGGCAGGGCAGAATGGTGTGTCTCGACCCCGATCCTCTCGTCGAGCAGGTGCTGGTCCGCAGTGGCGTCGACCGGTTGATCCCGGTTTGCCGGGAAATCTCGGAAGCGGTTCGCGTGGTGAGCGTCGGCGGCGGCACCGGCCGCGGCGATCCAGAGGATGAGCCGCTACCATTCGATCTGGAGGTGGATCGCACCATGGCTGGGATCCGCCGCGCCGGTGCCTGGGTTGATGAACTGGCGATCCTGCTGAACCTCAGCGGCGAAACCGAATATGCGCTGCGCCTGTGCCTTGAGGAGGCAGTCACCAACATTGTCAACCACGCAATACCCGAGCCAGGCGTCGAGCGGGACAGCGTCGCGCTGCACCTACTCGCCAATGCCAGCACGTTGCGCCTGACGATCGAGGACCACTGCGGCGCATTCAACCCGCTCGATACTCCGTTACCCGAAGCAAACTCTCCCGCCCCCGAAGGCGAGGGCGGCCTGGGCATTACTCTGTTGCGGCGCCACGCCGATCAGGTGTCGTGGGAACGGATCGGGACCACCAACCGGTTGTCGATCACTTTGCCGCGATAGTTGTCAGAATCGTCGGAGTGCGACACATCCGTTCTGTCATCGCTCTGTCACCGCGACCCACCTGTCATCGCGAGCTATCCGTCACCGCGAGCCATCCGTCATCGCGAGCGCAGCGACGCGATCTTTTGAACAGGTAAGCACCGACAGTGAGATTGCGTCGCGGCGCTCGCAATGACCGGACAGCGGGTCACGACTCACGGTCCGATGATAGTGGGTGCCGGGCTGCTGCATCCCGCGACAATCGTTACGCGGGTTTGGTTCCCGGCCGCGCAACGATCGGCAGACGCAGCCGCACGGTCGTCCCCTCGCCAGGCCCATTGCTGACCACCAGACGCGCATTCATCGCCTGCGCGAGACGCTGACTAAGCGCCAGTCCCATGACCGACGGCGTTAATACTGCGCTCGGGGCGTCGGTCGTTGACCGGAACGCTCCCGGGGGCCAGGTACTGGTGGTAGAAATAACCGCCGAGCAATCGTCAGGTTGAGTGTCGGTGGTAACCTCGATCCGACCGCCAGGGGCGGTGTAGGCGATCGCGTCGGCAATTTTGTTTTCCAGTATCCGGCGCGCTGCCCAGGGATTGGCGAGCACCATGGTGTCGCCGCCCGCCGGAATATTGATCGTCAGGTTGATCTGGCGAGCCGAGGCATCTGGACGTTTCGCCTCCGCCGTTTGGCGCAGCAACGAGTCCAGGTTGATCTGCTCTGCCGGTATCGATGCTGCGTCGAATTGAGTCAGATCCACAAGGTTGTCGACCATCATCGCCAGCCGCCGTCCCGCGCCGCGTACCATTTCAAGTGCCGCCCTCTGATCGGGACGGCTGTCAGCGGCCACGAGTTCGAGGATCCCGATCATCGCATGCAGTGGCGCCCGAATTTCCTGGCTGAGGTTATCCAACACCTCAGTCTTGATCCGTTCGGCTGCCTCCGCTCGTTCGGTCTGCTCGCCGAGTTGTTCCTGGATAGAACGCGCATGCCACGTGAATGCGGCTGTCGCGAGCAATGCCAAAGTCGACAGCACCCGGTTTCCAACCAGTTCCCAAACGTCTTTGGCGACGTCCGGAAAAAATGCGCCGATAACGTTCATCGCACAGGCGATCGCTGTCAGCACCCAGACCGCGCGCCGGTCGCGGTGAAACACCGCGGTGACGATGAGCGGCGCGTAAAACACGCCGAACGCCAACGTGTTGGATGACCTCAGGTCGGTGACGAACGCCGCGATGCAACCGGCGTAGATGGCGGGCACCAGCCAGACGGCCCAGCGGCGATGCCGGGCACCGATTGCACGCAGGGCACCGCTCAGCGAGGTGCCGTTTTGCGCGGTCAATCGTTGTGTCAGACGCCATGCGGTCACTGCTTCACCTTGAAGTCAAATACTTTGCATGACCAGCCATTCCGTCAAAACGGCTGTCCCGTCAAGGAAATCTTCAATCGTCATCGATTCAAATGCATTATGACTGCCATTGGCGTTTCTGACAAAAATCAATCCCATCTTCACACCGCAGGCTGCGAAGGCCGCAGCATCATGTGATGCTGGGCTGCCGAGGTCGATCGTCCTGATGCCAAGCGCAGCGGCCCCACGGGAAAGAGCAGCTTTGATGCCGGCATCGACGGGTCCAACCGCGGCGCGTGCTTTGCTACCGGTATGGAAACGAACGCCGCGGCGTTGTTCGATGCCGGCGATGATTGCGTCGACACGCTGGTCCAGTTCGGCGAGGACTGTCTCGTCATAAGCGCGAACGTCCAGGCTGAAATGAAACGCGCCGGGCACGATGGTCAGGCCATGCTGCTTCGGGTCGGTGTGGAAACGTCCGATCGTGCAGGCCATGGGGATGCCGCGCGCCTCATACTCTTGCCATAACGCATCCAACGCCATCGCGAACTCGGCGCCGGCGAGCGCGGCATCGCGGCGAAATCGTCGCGGCAGTCCGACATGGTCGTTGCTGCCTTCGATGCTCGCGTTCGGATAGCGGAAGTTACCGGGAATTCCGGTGCCGATGCCAACCGAGCAACCAGCCTCGATCAGTGACGGTGCCTGCTCGATATGCAGTTCCACGAACGCATGCAGGCGCTGCGGGTCCAGATAGCGTTGGCCCGGGATTAGCCTGGCAGGATCGCCACCGCAGTCTGCCATGTGCTCGGCCAAAGTGCGGCCGGTATCGATCCGTCGTGCCTCCAGGCTGCCATCCGGCAACGTGCCAAGTGCCGCCCGGCTGCCGATGTAGGAGACCTGAAACCAAATACTTTCCTCGGCTCGGATGCCCATGACGGTCAGGTCACGCTTTGGCGTCACGCCGAGACGTTGCAATGCCTGGAGCGCCACCAGACCGGCAACAACACCCGCTGCTCCGTCGAAATTGCCGCCGTGCGACACCGAATCTAGATGCGAGCCGACGATGATCCGTTTCTCGCGTGCATCGAGGCCGGGTTGGGTCATGTACAGGTTCGCGGCCGGGTCCCGTTCGATCGTCAGGCCCATGGTTTCTGCCACTTTGGCACAGGTCGCGTGGGCGCGCTGTTCTCCCGGGCCATAGGTGTCGCGGGACACGCCCGGATCGTCGAGGCCATCGCGACGGAGTTGGTCGAACAGATCGGAAGCGAATGTTTGTGATGCCTGGACGGCTGCCCCGATACGTCTTGCGTCGGCCGCCGGGGTTTCGGCTTGAACCATGTCGTCAGTTACCTCCGTGTTCGCGGCCTGTTACCCGGGGATGGGCAAGTTGAATGTTGCCTGCCAAGCCGGAGCTGACAATTAGAGCCTGCAAGGGCCCCGGCGGGTATTGGGTTCAATGGGAGGCGTAGCCTCGCGTCTGGATATTTGCCATTTGCTAATTACTGTAGGAATATTTCGCGATATCAGGTAGTTCCAGGCTCCTATATCCGATACAGGACATTATCGGATATAGGAAGGGGCGGCCGCGAGGCTGTTCGTGAAGCGTTGACGGGGGAACGTGCTGGCCAGCCATTGAGCCGCGAAAACAGTGACGGGCGGGCCACCTAGAGAGGGTCG
>Ga0187879_10000838_pt1 | contig 20786 bp, 23 predicted proteins | sample June2016WEW_19_1_FD_132423 | JGI IMG/M metagenome (GOLD analysis project Ga0187879, IMG submission 132423) | Peatland microbial communities from SPRUCE experiment site at the Marcell Experimental Forest, Minnesota, USA - June2016WEW_19_10 | ecosystem: Environmental > Terrestrial > Soil >... | reverse complement strand
TGGTGCTGAGTCCCTGCCGGTAAGTGTCGAGGTTGGCGTTGTAGGACTCCTGTGACGCGGCCAGCAGAGCCTTGGCATAGTCGTAGCGGCTGAGCGCGGTCTGGAACTCGTAGTACGCGCGCCGGAAGGAGTAATCATGTACGCCGTGCCGGCGGAACCTCCACCGCGCTCGAAATTCGCGCCGCCGCTACCAGCGGTGCCGTAGAAGTTGCCGTCGCTGCCCTCGATGACTCCGCCAGGCCCGTAGCCGTCGAGGCAATCGCCGCTGTTCGGATCCTTTTGGGGGCAGAACGAGTGGAGGGTGGTAAGCGTACCGGAAGGAGTGAGCTTGTACATCGTGCCACCGCTGACGTCGCCATATGGTCCCGTGGTGCCATAGAAGTTGCCGTCGCTGCCTTGGATCAGGCCGTTGGGCGTTTCGCCGTCGAGGCAAGCGCCAGTGCTATGATCCGGTTGGTTGCAGAAGGAATACAGTACCGTTTCGGTTACGGTCGGAGGCGAAGAGGTGGCAGGCGCCTCACCAGCCGACGCCTGCCTCGCGACCGTGAATACGGCCGCAGAAACGCAAAGCACCGCGACTGCGGCAACTACCCCGACGCAGATTCTTCTAGACAACTGGCTCATCAGAAGAACAGATGACCTCTTGTCCCGACGGTGGTATCGGACCACACGGCCAATAATAGCGCACCGTTTGACGGTATTGAGCGGTTTCAACTCTGCCTCCGCTAACTCCCTGTTCGCATCCAAGCCCGTGTCTGTCAAGCATTTTGAAGGCAGGCCCTCGAAGAACACAAGCGGTCGAGAACCTCCAATCAGATTGCTGTGTTCGGCCTCGATCCTCGCGAGGATGGATCTCAGCGAAACGGACTCTTGGAGAGAAAGGAAAGGTGGCGAAAGATCTGGCGATGATGCTCTCTGCAGCACTGCTGCTTTAATCTGCGAGCAAATTCCTCGCCAAATTCGCGGACAATTTTGCGATGAAAGGCGAAGTAGGGGTCGAGAGTTCAAATCCACTCTGCTCCACACCTCAGTCCCGAGGTTTCCGCGCATCTCGGAGAATCGCTCGAAATCCGCGCGTGCACGCGCGATTTGCGATCGCACAGGGACCCGGAGAACGTCTCCGGCGCCTTGAATCGCCATAATCTGGCAAAACCTATCCGGGCGCGATTTTGCTAGGTCCCAGTGTACGCCAGGCGAGAGGCCTTCCCATGTCGGCGCGACAGAGCAATGTGTGTTGACGACGGCCGGTCGCGCCGAAGCCCCGGCCCGAGAAGGAGACTCAAGTGAACACGGACACCAAACCCGTCGCCCCCACGCCGACACCAGCGCTGGCCTCGAAACCCAGGAAGGCCGCACGGAGGCCACCGCGGTCATCGCGTGCGGTGGCCAAAGCGGAGAAGTTGGTCTGTAGATATTGCGGCAGCGATGACCTCGCGCCGTCGTTCAAGAAGCGACGCGATGCCCGCTGCCGCGCCTGCTTCAAGAAGCGCTACGGCTCGGCCGCGCGAAAGAAGGGAAGCACCCGCTCTCGCAAGGCGAAGGCCGCGAAGTAGTTTCGCGGCGCCAAGACCAATCGAATTGGGGCCGGGCTCCTCGAAGGAGTCCGCCCCCGTTCGTCATCGGGATGTAAATCAGCGGATGCCGAGCGCCTGTTCCTGCGCGCGCCAGAGCAGAGGCAGATCGACGCGGCGGGAGAGACCGATCACGGTGAGGTCGGGCGGCTGGCGGCCTTCGGCGATCGCCTCGACGATCCGCGGCGACAGAAATCCGAGCCGGAGCAGCCGATGCACGGAGCGGCGATCGAGTTCTTCCCGCCTCGCTATCTCCGAGACCGACTGCACGCAGCCCGCGATCAGGTCCTGAGACCACCGGCGGGCGCGGGCGACCGCTTTGAGCAGGGGCAGATCGACCCGGACGGCTGTGGCGTCGCCCTCGAGCACCATGCGCATCTCGACCCCGCGCCGCTTCATCTGCATCGGCACGAATCTGGTGAGAACGATGTGGCGCGGCGGCGCGCCTTTCTGTTCTTCGGCCGGCGGGATCGGCACCTTGAGCGTAACCCGGATGCCGTCGCGGCTGAGATCGGTCCGCTCAATCAGGTCGGCGAGCGCCGCTGCGGCTTCGCGCTTGGTGCGTAGCCGTTCACTCCACGCTTGTGCGGACTTCAGGACCGCGGGCAGCCGATGCGCGTCGCTGCCGGACTCCTCGACCGCCTGCGCGATGGCATCGCGGTCGGCGAGGATTTGTCGGGCGGCGGCTGAGACGGATCGCTCAACTTCGGGCGCGGATAATCGCCACCCGTGCTCCGCATCTTCCGGTCCGCTTCTGACCAATTTTCGCGAGACGTAATAGCGATAGCGGCGCTGCCCTTTGGCTGCGCCCTGCACGTATAGAGGCTCGCCCTTTTCATCGAACAGCTTGCCTGCAAGCGGACTTCGCGGCGCTTCGGTCTTGCGCCCCTCGCCCTGGCGGACCGCCCGAGTACGCAGCCGCTCCTCGACCCGCTCCCACAGTTCGCGGCTGACGATGGCCTCGTGCTGGCCGGGGTGGCGTTCATTCTTGTGGCGGATCTCGCCCAGGTAGATTGGGTTGGAGAGCAGATGGTAGAGCGCTCCGCGCGAGAAGGGCTTGCCACCTCGCTGCTTTCCGTTCTTCGATACCTTGATTCCCGAAACGATCCCGCGCTGGTCGAGGTCTCTCTTTAGAAGCCGGACGCTGCCCAGTTCTAGGTAGCGCTCGAAGATCTGCCTCACGGTCCGGGCCTGGCCCTGATGCACGACGAGTTTGCGGTCGTGGACCTCGTATCCCAACGGGAGCCCGCCGCCCACCCACATTCCCTTGCGCTTGGATGCGGCGATCTTGTCGCGGATGCGCTCGCCGATGACTTCGCGCTCGAACTGCGCGAACGAGAGCAGCACGTTGAGGGTCAGCCGGCCCATCGAGGTGGTGGTGTTGAACTGCTGGGTGACCGCCACGAACGATACTCTCTGCGCGTCGAACAGCTCGACCATCTTGGCGAAGTCGGCGAGCGAGCGGGTCAGCCGATCAACCTTGTAGACCACGACGACATCGATCAGCCCCGCGCGGATGTCCGCGAGCAATCGCTGAAGCGCCGGCCGCTCGATCGTCCCACCCGAATAGCCGCCATCGTCGTAAGCGGTCTTAATCAGCTTCCAGCCCTCGCCGGCCTGGCTCTTGATGAACGCCTCGCACGCCTCGCGTTGCGCGTGCAGCGAGTTGAAGTCCTGCTCGAGCCCCTCTTCTGTGGACTTGCGCGTGTAGATGGCGCAGTGCCTGATCGGGGTGTCAGCCATGGGCCGCCTCCTTGGCCCGGCGCTTGAGGCCGAAGAACAGAGGTCCCGACCAGTGGGTGCCGGTGATCGCGCGGGCGACTTCGGACAGCGACTTGTAGCGCCGACCCCTGTAAACGACGTCGTTGTCGAGCACCGTGACGCGGTGATGGACGCCGCGCCACTCCCGGATCAGCACGGTACCCGCGCCGGCGCGCCGTTTCGAAATCCGCTCTGATGCGGCCTGCTCGCGGCCATCGCAAACACGGTCAAGGATCCGTTGCGTTGCCAGCTTGAGGCCGCCGAGCGCTCTTTCCTGAAGCCGGTAGGCGAGTGCCCGAACCATCAAGGAACGTCCGAGGTAGGGCGCTGGATCGGCGCCAATCAGGGCCTTCCATCGCTGCCGCAACGTTTCCGCCTCGAGCGCGGAAAGGCTCGCAATCTCCCGCGCCAAATCCTCCGAACCGCCGACAGGGCGCGGCCTTATTGTTGCGTCTCGCGAACTTGCTCGTATCATGGAAACCTCCGTTCAGGTGTCCATGTGCGCTCTGTTTGCGGTATAAATCCAGTCGCCGGTGGGGCGGCTAACTCAGCGAAATGTTTGAGGAATCTGGCACCTGTTGATCGAAAAGGCAGCCGTTCTCTCGCATTTGCGGTAGGCTCGCAGCCCGCTTGTTCGATTATGCGGTGCCAGTAGAACCAGCATGACGGCTGGCGACGTAAACTGCTAGATTACCCAGGGTATTCTCAAGAGAGGGAGTTCTCTTGGCTCGTCTAGAAGAGCTAACGAGGGGCGCGTCGGTCAGGGGAATCCTGCCGAATCAAAGCGTCGTCGTTGTCGACGCGGCGTGCTCCCCTAGCGCTCAGCTTTACCAGGCGCCCTTTGCGATATGGATTCCAAGATCGCATCTGACCGACGAAATTTGGTCACTTGCTGAGGGCTGACAAAGTCGCCCGGGAGTTCGAAACGACTGCGCTCCGTTCCTGAGTCTCCAATGTGGAGAAAAATCCGACTAAGTGCCAAAAACCCGGCCCGTGTGGCGTTTCGGCGATTGGAAGGCCACCGGAGAAAGGGCCGTTTGACAGATTTCAGAGGAATTCGCGAATTTCTCTCCATTTCGGATTTTGGCGGTGGACTTTGACTCTCGCACGCCGCGATATGCGCGCTCATCGCTCTGCAACTCGCGGCCGAATCTGAAGGCCGAGGCGAGTGACGGCCGAGATGAAGCGCGGCGCCAAGGTCCGAGCGGAGTTGACCTTCCTCATTTATCACCGGCGCGGCTCCGATCCGGTTTTGGGTGAGCACCTTGACGACCGACCCGATGGTCTGGTGCGGCGCGACGGTCACGACGTCATAACCTTTGTGTTTCAGGACCGACGAAACCTTGGTTCCCATGTTTCGATCTCCTGGCGTTAGATCTGAGGCCCTTGCAAACTCCTCAACCCTTTTCTTTAAACCACGGTACCAGCGGCAATTGCAGGAGTATGAGTTTGCTCAAGGAAACTCTGCAATTGATCGCGATAGACGATCAATTGGCGTTTATCGCGCGAAATCAGTTGCTTTCGCTCGAACAAACTCAAATATTCGGTAATTCGGGGCCGCGTGGCGCCGACTAGTTCAGCCAGGTCCTGGTGCCGGGCCGGCAATGTCAGCCGCACCGCTTTTCCATCGGGGACGCCGAAGTTTTCACTCAATTCCAGCAGAATCAGAGCCAGACGCTCTTCCAAAGTGCAGCTCATGAAATTTGCGCAGCGCAATTGAACCAAATCCCAACGGCCCATGTAGCTCGATGCCAGCCGTTTGAAGTCTGCCAAAGCAACTCCCAGCGATATTTCGACGAACGACCCGAGGTCAATCGTCCCTATCTTACAAGTGGTGACCGCTTCGCAGCGAAAGTTGTAACTGATGCCGGGTACCGGCGGCGGGAAGCCGGGAACCATACCGGGCGCGACCATAGTCACCAATGTACGCTGGCCCTTGCGATTGCGGCATGTGATGCGTGCCACTCCTGTCAGTAAGATACACGCAAAATCGGGTGAATATTTCTCGTCGAAAATGATCGCGCGTTTTTCCATCGTGCTGACCGTCAGCGCGGCGGAGAGCTTTTCGAGCTGGCGCGCCGTGAGCCAGGCGATGTTCTTAAGGCCTTGCAGGTTTCGGGCGCCGGATGCTCGAGCAGCACGCATGGCCTCAATGTAGCAGACGCATTGGTGGCGAGCAGCCTGACTCGCGCGACAAATATTCAATCGACGGGTTCAGTTATCCATGTAACCGATGCGTCGCAGGCTCAATTGCTTTTAACCGCCGCCGTGGGGCCCCATGACCCTCCAAAGGGCAGTCTCCTAATTTGATCGCAATGCAAGGGCGCCGAGGCGATCCATGCATATACGTCAAACTTCAACCTGCTGCTGACACTTGCTCGCCACTGGGAGGTCGAAGCGGACAGGTGCACGAAAGCACGAGCGTACTACGGAGCCGAACGCATACCTGAGGTCGTCCAGATTTTGCGAAGCAATTCGGGCCGGACCAAGTTTTGAAAAGCGACAGCCCAGACTGACTGGCGCGATCGGGGATGGTCGGCGTCCGACTCAGCTCGTGCATTTCATCACACCGTACCCGCCGTCGCCCCGAATCTCACACGAGATGCAGTTTTGCGTAGGCACACCCCTTTTTTCCGACCGATTTCGCTGTCCGATTACTCGGTTTCGGACTGCGATTTGAGCTGTTGAATCTGCTGGCGTTGACTCTCGATTTCTTGCTGTTGCTGCTGCACCTGCTGTTGGGTCTGCGCGTTGGCGTTTTGCGTATTCTGCATCGAATTGCCGACTGCATAGCCAGTGCCACCGCCCAGAAGACCACCGATCGCAGCACCCGCCAGAGGATGGCCTACGGCCGCTCCGACAATTGTACCACCAACCGCACCAATCCCCGCGCCACCGAGAGTGCCTTCCTCACGAGTCGAGAGCGGCTGCCCCGAGCATCCTGCAAGAACAAGCATTCCCGCCAGCGCCAGACTCATGATTACTCCAACACTTTTGCGCATAATGAGAACCTCCATCTTCCAATCTTTCTACTCAGCCGAGCTATTCGGATAACGCGATCGCTGTGTGACCGCTACTACGGTTCATCGAACCGGAACAATCTGCGCCGAGTGCGTACCCAAGCGCGATGAAGAGCACAATGGTCATCCAGAATCCCAAGGACAAAAGCATTTTGGCCATGGCCGTCTTCCTCTGCAGGATAGTAGGAGCATTTTTTATGCCCGAACGAACCACAGGGATTCCGCGACGACCTGCGCCACGAGATGTGTATAATTTACAGCTTGCCGAAAAGGCCGCGATCTTTCCTAGTCGATGCGTGTGCCCAGATAGCGTCGCAACATAGTCTCGAGAGTCGGTTGAAGAGCCGGTGGACGGCCCAGTCGTCGACCACAGTTAGACCGTGGCCTCCGTAGAAACTAACTAGAGGCAGAACATTGTGGGATCCAGGTTGACGAGTAAACATGGTCAGGTTACCTCCTCAGCACAATATCTCCGAGCGGCTATCGCCAGGTCAGTTTATTTTTGACGGCGATCACACCCTGAGCATTGGATGCGATCAATGCGGCCTGTCTGGCGGTATCTGCTGACGCCACCACTCCACTCAAGTCGATAGTGCCGTGGTCGCAATCAACCACGACCGGGTATCCATCTGAAATACCCTTCTTCGCGAGCGAACTTTTCACTTCGGTGATCAGCAAGTCGTCGTGCGCGCGTTCGGCGGGAGAATTGTAAAGGTGCTCAGCCGATGTTTGCACCTTTTCATTTTCGAATGTCAGCGAGCGATCGGTAGTTAGTCTTGGAGCGCCAGTCGTGGCGCCGGGCTGAGAAGTGGGAATCCTCTGCTGGGCGTATGCGTTCGGAGCAAACAGCGAGCCCGCCGCAAGACCGTAAATCAGAATCGCTCTGACCACGCCAACTTTTTCGAGTCTCATGCAATTCGCCACATGGGCACGGAAAAACGGCGTCGTCTCTCCGTGCCCATGCCCAGATAGTAGTTAGTTGCTTTCCTGGTAGGTCTTCTTCTGATACGTCGTGGTGGTCTGTTCCTGTGCGGGAACCACCGGAACCGTAGTCATCGGAGTCACAGTCGAAGACTCGCTGTGATACGTGCTCGAGCTTTCCTCGGTCGCGTTATTGCCCGTATCAGTGGAATCCGACGAGACTCTTTTCCTCAGTGGTTGTTACCGTAGTCGGCGGAGCGACTACGACCGGAGCCGGCTGCACGACAACCTGCGGCGGCGGAGAAGGTACGTAGGTTGTCGAGGAGGTCTCTTTGACCTTTTCCGTCGACGAGCCGCACCCGCTAATGAAAGGCAAAGCAGCGAGACTCATCAGTGAAATTGCTATCCTCGTTGAATTTTTCATCTCTGAAAACCTCCTTCGTTTGGGCGAAACCTAGTTAGTTGGCCGATGTCTCAATGGCGTGGAATTTCGATTGCGCCCGGACATAAGCTCACCTGACGAAGGCGACTCGCTATCGTGAGCGACAACCCCGGAGCGTATGTCGGGCCCCCGGCCTGCAAGTTGGCCATCTGCGGGAAGTCGGAAATATTGCCACGCAGCGTTCCGTTGGGCGCGCATTTACTGCCAGGAGAAATGTCGCCGGCCCGCAGATCACTTTGTAGACTTTGATTTTCGTCTGATAACACCGACGCGATCGCCGACTGTCCATCTCCGCAGTTCATCGGCCCCGCACAGTCTGCGCCGAATGAATACCCAACTGCGCTCAATGCGTAGCCAAGCACGATCAAGAGCACAATTGTCATCCAGAATCCTAGGGGGAAAATCATTTTAGCCATAACTGTCTTCCTGTGCAGAATAGGAGGAGCATTTTTTATGCCCGAACGAACCACAGGGATTTCGGGAGGGATTTCGGGACGACCTGCGCGGCAAGAACTGTCGAATTTACAGCCTGCCAAAAACTCCGCGAGCTTTTCTAGTCGGTTCGCTAGGTCAATATGTAAGTCTTACCGCCTTACTGATTCGCCAGCTGCCGCCAACTCTCGTCTGCGCCAAGAAGAACGCGCCGGCGTGATCCTTTGGCACGTGAGGTCTTCGTAACGGACGTACCGTGCCCCCGCGCCCCTGCTCCGCCCTGTGCTTCGGTGATACAGAATGGGAGACGATTTGGTTGTCGAGCGGCGGCTGGTTAGTTACTCATTCGAAATCCGCCAGAGAATTTCGCTGTTAGCAAATTGGAAGTCGGCGATGCTGTTGGCGACAAAAACTGCGTCTTCTGCTTCGCTCCATGAATTCGCGGTCCCGGAGATAGTAATCACTCCGTGATCGGTATGCACTTTTATGACGCTTCGGCTGACCATGTGGGAGCCAAGCGCGGCAACCGGAGATTGACTGGTTGCGGAATGATTCATGCCAATTGCCGAACCGGCGATGACCAGGCCGGCGAATACCACCGTCGATAACGTCATTTTCATATTGCGTTTCATCTGCCGGCTCCTCGATATACCTAAAGAAGCAGGAAGCGCGCCAATCCAACAAGCGCCTTAATCACGACTAGATCCCTATCATTGCAAGAAAAGTCCACCCGACAGTCTGCATTTCTTACCGAGTTCAGGAATCGAGCACGGTTTGAAGTCGTGAATAGCTATTGGCCTGACTCTTGAAAGGAATGCGGGGTCGTCTCACCGAGTCAGCGTTCGCATTTAGCGTGAAGCGAAGTTTGAAAAAAAACGCGAAGGTGTAGCGTTGCAAAGTCTTACTGAGAAGCAAGTTCTTTATCTGCTCGCGCAGTTCGCATTACTCGTCGTTACCGGCCGCCTGCTGGCCGATCTTATGCGCCGGCTCGGACAAGCGACCGTGATCGGCGAACTGCTCGCGGGCCTAATTCTGGGTCAGTCGGTGCTGGGACATTTTTCCCCAACTGCATTCCAACTGATCTTTCCGGCCGATCCTACGGGAGCGCACTTGCTCGAGGGATTGGCATGGATCGGCGTAATCATGCTGCTCCTCTGTACCGGGCTGGAAACCGAACTCGAAATTCTGCGCGGGATGGGGCGCGTGGCCGCCTTGGTATCGACATTCGGAATAGTCATTCCGTTCGCCGGCGGTTTCGCACTTGGATGGTGGATGCCCACTACTTATCTTGCAGCGCCGAATGGGCGGCTGATCTTTTCCCTGTTTCTGGCTATTGCAATGGCTATTTCCGCGGTTCCGGTGATCGCGAAGATATTAATCGACCTCGACCTGCTAAGGCGCGAACTGGGGCTTTTGATTCTGGCCGCGGGCATCCTGGATGACTGCGTCGGATGGCTGCTGCTTTCGATTGTCGCGGGGCTGGCCGCGCGCGGACGGGTCGATTTGCACGGACTGTTTATAATTCTCGCATACACCGGCGCGTTTCTTATCTTCTGTTACTTCGTCGGCTTTCGAATGGTGGCGCGAATCGTGCGGTGGGTTGACGATCACTCGGTCGTCGACCATGCGACGTTGACCACCATGATCGTGATCGCGTTCGGCTGCGCCGTTATCACCCAGGCGATTGGTATTCACGCAGTGTTTGGCGGCTTCGTTGGCGGTGTGATGCTCCGAGGTGCGGCGCGCACGCGCAAAATCGATCGCGAACAGCTCGAGGCGGTGACCATGGGTGTCCTCGCTCCGCTGTTCTTCGCATACTCGGGTCTTAGGACAGATTTGTTCAGCATGACTGGCTTCGCAATTCCCCTCCTGGTGCTGGGCGCGGCGTGCGCGGGAAAGCTGGTTGGATGCACTCTGGGCGGCATCGTAGGCGGTCTTCAGTGGCGCGAGGCATTCGCCGTCGCGACCGGCATGAACGCACGCGGCGGCATGGAGATCGTTGTTGCGCTGCTCGGACTGAGCCTTGGAATACTGACGCCGCAGATGTACACGGTTATCGTTTTGGTAGCGATCGCGACGTCGATGATCACCCCGCCGCTGCTCGGATGGGCGTTAAGTGATGTTCCGCAGCGGGCCAGTGAAACTGAGCGCACCGATCGTGAACGACTGCGCGCGCTGCTGCCGTTTTCACGCGAGGGCGCCAAGTTGCTGGTTGTGGACGGAGGCGGACCGCATACACAACTCGCGACCCACCTGGCGGCCGCACTCGGCAATCATAAGGACGCGACGATTACGATATTCCAATTGCCCCGTGGCAACGAAGACGGCGGTGGAAAGGCGAACCTCAACCAGAGATTCGCCAATCTCAAAATGATCGCCGATTTGTGCGGCGCCGGACACGTCCTGCAACGCACCGCCGCTGGCGAGTCGAGGTCAGAGGCTATCGTCGAGGAAGCGCATCGCGGCTACGACGCAATCTTTGTCGGAGTGTCGGCAGTGGAAGGCGAGGAACTGCTGGACGATCCGGTGACGTTGGAGGTTCTGCGCGATTCTCCCGCGCCAGTGGTGATCGCGCGCTATGTTGCCGGAGGCGCGGTACCGTTCAAACGCGTGATAGCACCCATTACAGGCTCCGCATACTCGCGCCGAGGCGCAGCGGTCGCGATGCTGTACGCGCAGGCGATCGAGACTCATCTGACTGCGCTCTACGTGATGGAAAATCCCGGGGCGCGGTTTCCCGGGATGCTGCGTGGTATCCGTCTGGCGCGAACTGGTCAGCAGATCGTCGATGAAATCAAGGTGCTAGGCTCGGAACTGAAGCTGGCGATCGACGGGCAAGTCGGCGCTGGCCGCAAACCCGAGTCGGTAATTTTACAAACGGTCGAAACCGGCAGATTCGATTTGCTGATAATGGGTGTTCTGTACCGATCGGTCGAGCAGCGTTTGTATTTTGGTCCCAAAGTCGATCGCATACTCCGAGACTCAAACTGCTCAGTAGCTATAGTCGTTTCTGCGGCCAAGACTCCGAGCGGAGAAACGTTGTAGCGTCAGTAGTGCGTGGAGAGGGTCCGGCAGGATCGGAGTCGTAAAGACGGGGGGACGCGTCGCGACCACCGACCCTGCCAGACTGGGACAGGCTTTACTTGTTTTTCCCGCAGCAGTCCCGATAGAGCTCGCCCGACCAGCGTGGGCGAGCCGAATCAGGATCGGCTCTGTTCGCCATAGTTACCTCCAAAACGAAATCCAAATAGTAACTGCAATAGTAACTGACGTGAGCAATCCGTATGCCAGCACGCGCGGCCTTGGGTTGTCCGTTCGATATTAGGCCAGTACTACTGATCTAAATGAACGGAGCACCCCCGGCCGCGACACCACCAGGTTACTAGACTCAAGGCCCTGAGGTCGGCACTGTGAAAAAACAACACCACAATCCCAGATACGCGCTGCCAATTTGTTGCTACTTACTTCCCGATCCACGCCGCAGATCAGTTGGCATCCGCCATGCACGATCAAGGCTTGTGAGGCGAACGATCATGAAAAGGAGAGTAATGGCCGTTCTTCAGTCTGCCGTGATGTTGTTCGCGCTGACTGCGGCTACGGAAGGAGGTGTCGCAAAATAGCCAGTTGCATTGCCGAGGCGCAGACGCGCTAATAGCATCTTCCTAATCCACTCAGATCGAAAGTGCGAACGATGTCATGTTTGCTTGTTACTCGCGATGTTCCAGTGAGCGCTCAGGTAAGCGGTGCCGCTGCAATACGTAAACTCGCGAGGCGCGAGCGGCGCGCGACAACTCCGCAGTGAAGCTCCAGCCCGCCTCAGCGATAATTACGGAATCACACACGATGTGATCGAAATTGTGATTGGCTTGAAGAATCTTCAACCCGTCGGCGGAGGATTCGGCCACGACGACCGTGCATCCGCTACGCTCGAGGCATTCCTTGATCGCGCTATTTTCGACGGACGAGTCGGTAATCAAAAGTGCGGTCCGCGGCCCTGGCTCGGAAACGATCGCGGGATTATTCGTCCCCGGAGTATTAGTCCTCCTTTTGGGGCGACCTGGCCGCGTCGATGCGACCAGCTCCTCCGCGCGCGCATATTCCTCCAAACGCTGAACGCGCTGAGAAGCCTTCTCGACCAGTCCAGCCAAACGAACCATCTCGGCCTCGTATGCCGACGCCGCGAGCTGATTGCGCAAGAGTGAAATGCGCAACCCGATCGCGTTGAGCAGGTCGTTGAGTTCGCTGGCGGCTATTTGAGCTACCTGGACAATGGGATGGGGCTTCCGCGATTTCGTCATGTCGGAACTCCGTACCGACACCGCCAAGCGATCAATCATTGGACCGGACCGCATCCTCTACTGGACGCCACGCGCGCGAAAAGGACGCGCCAAACTCGGCGGCATAGGCACTCGAATCGGCGACGGCCCACATAAGCTGATAGTTGAACTAGTCGGTGCTCGCTGAGCTAAGCACCATAAGCTGATTGTTCACGCTCTTGACGCCGTTGGTTTGCTCCGCGAGCTGCGCGGCATGCTTCGCCATTTCGGGCGAAGGCACGTTGCCCTTCAGAGTAACGACGCCGGCCGTGGTGGTGACGTGTATTGCGGAGGAAGTGACATTCCTGTCGCGCGCCAACGCGGTCTTGACCTCGGCGGTGATCGTCGTGTCCTTAATGGCACGCGCCGTTCCGTGATATGCGTCCTTGGCAGCTGCAGCGGAATCGGAACCATCCTGTTCTACTTCTTGACCAGCCTGATGCATCGACTGGCTTGCCGGCGCGTCCTGAGCGAAACAAGGAACCGACAAGACCATTCCGAATAAAATTGCCGGTACGATCAGTTTGAATGAGTATCTGATTTTCATAAGCCTCTTCCTGTGCGAGACGCGAGTGGGCAGGCAATTCGCCCGCGCCGCTCGGTGGAGGAATTGTTAGATGTCCTCTGACTTCAGCCACTTTTCGATTGCTTCGCGTTGATCGCCCGAACGTTCCTGAATCCTTCCGACCAACTTTTCCGTATTGCCCTGAGCCTGCGTTAGATCATCGTCGGTGACCTGTCCCCATTTTCGCTTGATCTCGCCGGCCATCTGTTTGAATTTGCCTTTCAACTGATCGCGATTCATTCGGATTGCTCCTTTTTGGTTGATTTGGTTTCACGACCGTTGCCGTAACTCCAATCTTGAGAAAGCAAGGATGGGGCCGCGCTAAGGCCTTAATTTGCAAGACTTTTCTGTGCAGGGGGTGCGGGTAATTTCTTCACGACTCCGAACGCGCAGAGGACTATCTGGCTGTCGATGCTATGAGGGAAAAGATCGAGCTGACAGACATGAGCGGTGCTGCCTGACTGCACGCTACGGCGCGGTTGGGCTAGCTGAATCGGCGAGCTTTGGGAGCGACTTGAGCAAGGTTGAGGCCTTCGTCGCAAGACTGATAGCGGCGACGCTGTCGCGCTCCGCGAGAGATTTCTTGGCCTCCTGCAAAAGCTTCTGCGCTAGTATGTCGCGTTGAGAATCGTCAGCGCTTAAATTTTTGCGGTCAACTCGTTTTTCGATTCTATCGACGTCCTGAATTAACTTCACTGCCTTCGCAGGATTGGCGTCGGCCGACGACCCGGATGATTCCAGCGCCGGAGAACTCAATGCGGGAGTGCCCGCCGGCCCTGCACCCGGATTGGCTTCCAGACTCACGTCCGCGCTCGGACCGGGGCTCTCGGCATGGTTGGGCACGCTCGCTGCTTGCTTCGACGCAGTCGGCGCCTGCCGGGCAGTCTTCTTTCGTGGATGTCCCGTCGTTTTTTCCGCTTGCGGAGTTGCCACCGGAGTTGGGACTGTGGTCGGGGTCGGAGTCGCTGTCGGTGTCGGAGATTCGGCGGGAGATAAGCTGCCGCTGAAGAAATCTGTCACGCGCGCCATGCTTGGCGTTCCGCCAGAGCATCCGGCGAGAAAAATCAGTGGCAAAGAAAGTGCGACGAGGATCGGCCGGATGATCGGCTGATTAACTCGCTTAAGCAGCGCTAGAGACCACTGATTTGGCAGGCGCATTTGCTGTAATCGGAATCGTAACCTTGCACACCGTACCTTGGCCCAATTCCGAATCTATCGCTATCTTCCCGCCGTTGAGTTCGATTGCCCGCATCGCGAAGGGCAGGCCAAGCCCGCTCCCGCTAGCTTTGGTTGTGTAATATAAGTCGAAGATCCGATCCAGTTGCTCCTTGGCAATACCAGGACCACGATCGGCGATAGTGAGTTCGACCGCCGAGCCTTGCAGTCGGCTGGCAAGCGTCAATCTGCCCCCGTCAGGCATCGCTTGTTCCGCGTTGGTTATCAGATTTGTGAGCGCTTCGTAAATCAATCCGCGGTCGGCTTGGACCGACGGCAGCGCTGGATCGAGTTGATACTCAACTTTAGTCCGATCGTTATTGACGCGCGCACCGAGTTCCTTGAGCAACTCGTTCATGTCGAAATCGCTCAGCTTCAATTGCTCGGGCCGCATGAACCTGAGCAGCGCCTCGACCGCTTCGTCGAGGCGAGTCACCTCGTGGCGCAATTTATCGATGTGCTTTGCACCCGCGTCGCCGGCTTCGTGGCGCAGCAGCTCGAGCCTCATATTCATTCCGTTCAGAGGGCTGCGCAGTTGATGAGCCAGACCGGAAATCAGCGTCCCAAGGCGCGCTAGCCGATTCGACGAATCGAGTGCGGTTTCGAGCTCGATGACGGGCGTCAGGTCTCGCAACACGACCAGCAGGCCGGCCGGAACTCGCTCGCGACCCAGGCGAAAGAATGAAACCAGATAGGTCCCGCCCGCCGGAAGCGACAGTGGAACGTCGTGAGCTTCGGTACCGGCTATACTCGAGTGCACCAGTGTCAGCAAAGGGTGCTCTCGGCCGAGCGCGGAGGCGAGCGATGCGCCCTCGAGCGAGCTGTCCTTCGGCGCCAGCCGCTCCTGCGCTTCCTTGTTCGCGAACAGCACCACGCCATTGGCGTCGAGCAGCACGACGGCGTCCTGGATTGAACGGACAACGTCGAACAGATGAGTCTGGTCGCTGTCCAGGCGAGACCGATCCGCCCGGACTTGCCGCGAAAGTTCGTTGAACTTCTCGGCCAGCGTGCTCAACTCGCTGGCCCCTGAGACCTTGACCTCCGAAGGATTCCTTCCGGCGGCAAGCTGTTCGAAACCCCGGCTCAGGACGGCCAGTTGTTCGAGGATCCGTTTGGCGATCAGTAATACCGCGAGCATTGCAGCGGCGATGACCAGCCCTGTGGTGACCACGATCACCACCAGCAGATGGCGTGCCCGGTCCGCGATCAGCGCCGTCGTCACGCCGACCGAGATTGTCGCGACCGGTTGACCATTAATGTCCACCCGGCGCCGCGCTTCGTAAACCTTCGCCGTCAGAAGACTGGGCAGCGACGTGAACAGGAACCATCGCGAAGCTTGTTCGTCCAGTTCGTTGACCGACGGCAAATTGAGCGCTGGCTTTCCCTCGCCTTCGCCATTGGCCGCCACTATCACGGTGCCATCGTCCCCGACGATCTGAGCGGCCACGACCGCTGGACCGAAAGCAACCGTCGAATCGAGCAGCTTGCGCAGCGGATCGCTGCCGCGAAGCGCGCCGGGGATGTCGCTGCCTCCTTGTGAAAGAACCAGGCGCACCTGCTCGAATATCTGCGCGATCATGAAGTCGGCTGTTCGCGACATGTTGTCGACCATACCGCTGATTCGGGAGTCGAGTGTAATGATGCTCAGCGCTACGGTGGGAACGAGCATCAGCACCAAAGCCATCAGCGCTAATCTTGCTCGCAGTTGCATAGTCTCCCCGCGCGATCAGTCGGCAGGCTGACTCTTGCCGAGGCGCCTCCCGGTCGTTTCAACCTAGGAACGGTCGGTGCTGAATCGTTCCAGCTTGTTGTACAAAGTTTTGGCGCTGACACCAAGGATTTCGGCGGCGCGGGTTTTGTTGCCGGCCGTGAACTCGATAGTGCGCGAGATCAGTTCCTTCTCGACGTCGTCGAGCGAAGTGCCGAGAGGAATTTTGATGAAGCCGCCGCCGCCCGCCGCGCGGAACTCGTCGGGCAGGTCGGGTTTGCGGATCGTGCGGCCCTCGCACACGATCAGCGCGCGCTCGATGACGTTGCGCAGCTGGCGGACGTTGCCTGGCCACGGATGAGCCTGCATCGCCTTCATGCATTCCTCGTCGATCCCTGTCACGTCCTTTCTGTTTTGCGCGGCGTAGTGGTTGATGAACATCTGCGCCAGCTGCGGCAGGTCGTCGATGCGCTCGCGCAGCGGCGGCAACGCAATCGTGAAGACGTTGAGCCGGTAGTAAAGGTCGGAGCGCAGCTTGCCCTCGCGTACCGCCTGCTCGATGTCGCGGTTCGACGACGCCAGCACCCGCACGTCCAGCGGGATCTCGGCGGTGCCGCCCACCCGGCGCAGCCGCTGCTCCTCGATCACGCGCAGCAGCTTGGGCTGCAGCTCGGCCTTCATCTCGGTCAATTCGTCGAGCAGCAAGGTGCCACCGTTGGCTGCCTCGAAGCAGCCTTCCTTGCGTCGGTCGGCGCCGGTAAACGAGCCGCGCTCGTGCCCGAACAGCTCGCTCTCCATCAAAGTTTCGGGGATGGCCGCACAATTGACCGGCACATAAGCGCCGTTGCGGCGCGGTGAGAGTTCGTGAATTGTGCGCGCCACCAGCTCTTTGCCCGTTCCGCTTTCTCCGGTAATCACCACCGATGCCGACGACTGCGCCAGCCGCTCGATGGCCGTGATCACTTTGCGCATCGCCAACGAGTGCCCGAACAGCGGCCCGAGCTCGCCGACCTCCGCCAGGCGCCGGCGCAGCGTGGAGTTCTCCTCGCGAATGTTGATGTTGTCGGCGATGTTTTTGAGCACGCGCTGTATGTGAGCCGGGTCAACCGGCTTGCGCAGGTAATCGAGCGCGCCCAGCTTGAGCGCCTCGACCGCGTCGGGTATTTCACCCTGCCCCGAAATCATGATGGTCGGCAGGTCAATCCCCAACTCGCGAATATCGCGCAAAAGCTCGAGTCCGCCCTTGCGCGGCATCCTGAGGTCCGACAGCAGGATGTGCGGGTTGAAGCTGCCGATGAGCTCCAGCGCCCGCACCCCGTCCTCCGCGATTTCGCCGCGAAACCCCCACGCCGCAAGCGACTCACGCCATTCCTCGTGTGTGTTGACGTCATCTTCGGCGATCAAAACTCGAATTTCGTTTGCCATAGATTTTACCGATATGCGGTTGCCTCACCGGTGGACTGCAACAACCATGCGCAACCGAGCGTCGAGTCAAAAATACTATGACTTATCTTGACATTACGCTCAAAAGGTCCGACTGGATGCGGGATTGAGTCTGTAATTCTTACCGACATGCCAGTCGAGACCCCACTCCCTGACCTACGAGTGATCAAGTGATCATACGACCGAGACCGTCCGGTCTGTCGTTTCTGATGACCAGACGGTCCTGCCGTTCCAAATAAAGTGGATTGCAGACGGTATGACGCGCGCGGACCGGAATCTCTCCGACGCGGGCTGTTCTAGAAAACGATACTCAGTGCATCTCCGATGAGCCGAAATGGCGCCGCGATTATAGTTCCGGCCGTATTCGCGGTGGATCCGACGACACTATCGGGCCGATCAGTGGTAGTTGTCGTGGTGGTAGTTTGCGCCGGCGGATCGCCCGGCGCGCCAGTCGTCGTGGTGTACGTCGTTTGGCTGCTGGTATCGGAGCAGGACTGGAGTAGCGAGCATGCGCAAACGATTGCAGTCAGCGCTATCGCGGGAATGATCGACTTATTCATGATCGTTTCTCCTTCGCACGCTCTCAAATTGACTACGGATTCTATCGGGAGACGACAGAGCAATCGCTGTGCCGCCCCTCAGAGCTCAGAAAAACGCTAGTAAATATGGCCTTTCGCGACGGGTTACTCACCAAGAACACTTTCCGATCCGTTGATTCGGAGAGAAATTTCACACTTGGGTTTTTCCGCCGCGAAAACTCGGGACGCGTGCGCCAGTTCCTGCATTTCTTACAGATCGGGCGACTTCCGTGTGGACAAGTCGTTCCCGAAAATCGGCAAAAGAGCGAATTGTCTCGCGCCTGGCATACACGATTCCTCCCGACGTTGGCGATGGCACATTGGTTGCTGCTTTTGGATCACGATATCACAGCGCACCTAACTGCTCCGGTTGCGGCGCACTACAGACGTTGGCCGCAGAGCAGCCGCTGAAGCTCGGGCAACGCTGGCAACGTCTGCAACTTTGGATAGAAACAGTGGCGGAGATCGAAAAGCAGACAGGGCAACGTTTCGGCGAAAGTGAGGATCGCTTCGCGATGCTATCGGTTGCCGCACCGGTGTGCGCACTGATCATCGCTACCGGCGCTTTGTATCTGGGCAGACCGGTCCTGCTTCCACTGGCGATTGCGCTCATTCTGAGCGTGGTCTTCAGTCCCGTCGCAACCCGCCTCGAGCGCTACTTCGGGCGCCTCATAAGCGCCGCATTAATAGTACTAGTGGTAATCGGCGCAATTTCGGCGATTGGCTACTTTCTGACTATTGAACTGACTACTGTTGCCGACCAGGTCGCTGGATACTCGGACAATATCGGCAACAAATTGGCGGCGCTTGAAACAAACACGCCCCCATGGCTCCAGCATATCAAGGATGCGGTTTCCGACGTTCAGCGTCGCGTGGAAAGCGCCAATCCTGCCCCCCGCCGGCCGCATGAGGTTATGGCGCTTCCGATTCCCGGCTCTCTCAGCGACAGCCTGAAGCCGGTTGCTGCGATCGTCGATGGCATGGTCAATACACTGCTCATCATCATGCTGCTGTTTTTTCTACTTTACAGCCGAAAGGACTTGCGCGATCGATTTGTCCGGCTTGCAGCACGAGGGAGAATTCCGATCGTAGCGCAAGCGATAGAAACCGCGGGCTACACCGTCGGCCGCTACCTGCTGCTTTTTTCCACGATCAATCTTGCCTACGGCATCGCCGCCGGAACCGTGGCCTGGTTGCTCGGGCTGCCGAGCGCCCCACTGTGGGGTGTGGTCGCATTCCTGTTGCGGTTCATTCCGTATGTCGGCGCGATCAGTTCGGCGCTGCTGCCCGCGCTCGTCGCCTTTGCGTTGTTTCCCGGCTGGAGCAAAGCGCTCGAGATTCTTGGCGCCTTTGTGATTATCGACCAGGTTGCGGCGCAGGTTGCCGAACCATTTATCATTGGCCATGGGATTGACGTCTCTCCGGTCGCGTTGCTGATATCCGCGATGTACTGGTCATGGCTGTGGGGAATACCCGGGCTGCTGCTTTCCACGCCATTGACCGCTTGTCTTAAGGTCGCGGGTGACTTTATTCCTCCGCTGGGGTTTCTCTCAATTCTGCTCGGGGCGGACCGCGTTCTCGACGACTACCACGACTTCTACCGCTTGCTGCTTGAACTCAATCCTTCCGGAGCGAGAGATGTTGCTATCCGCTATTGCGATGAGAACTGTCTAGAGCGAACCTTTGACGAGGTGATTCAGCCGGCGCTGGTGCTGATGGGTGAGGAGCGCGCTGAAGACCATATCAGCGACGAGAACCAGCGGCTCATCATCGATACAACGCATCAGCTGATTGCTGAACTTGGAAACAGGTTCGTCAAACCGCGCATTTCTCCGAGCGTGCGAATGCTGGGCGTGTTGGCGCCCGGCGAGCTGCACTTCCTGGGGTTGTTGATGTTGCTCGAACTGCTGCGCAAAGAGGGCGCGGACGCAACCTTTGCCGGTGAGAATAAATCTCCGGACGAGATTTCCGATCTGGTCAAACGGTTCACGCCGGACTTCGTCTTCATCTCATGCATGTCGGCCGAATGTTTGCCGGCCGCGCTGGGACTGGTGGCGGCTTTACGATCCATTTCGTCGCGCTTGACGATCATTGCAGGCGGGGCGGCGGCGCTGCGCCAATCGACTGAGCTCATAAATGCGGGATGTTCTCAAGTCTGCACTGGCACCAACCAAGCAGTCCGCGCCGTCCGGCGCTTCATTCTCCAACGCGCGAAGTCCCGGATGCCCCGCGGAGCGCACCTGTCACGAGCCTATGTACGAGAGAACGGCTGACGCTGCTCCGTGGTAGTTAGAGGGCGGATTCCGCGGTCTGGCCGAAGGCTGGCGACCCGCTCTTCAACAGAATCGTGGAATCGGAGAGCTTAGCAACATCATAAGGGTCTGGATTTTCTGCGAGCGAAATCGATCGGGCAAGCAATCATTGCAGAGGCACCGGTTTCTCTCTCTCGATGATTCCGACATGACGCGCGACCAGTCGCCAATTCCCCCGGCGCTTCGCCCACACGTTCATGTAGCTGACGAACATTTTGTACTCGGCGGTATTTCCGATCAGCTGAGAAACTTCGTTGCCGGTGGCGATGACCATCTCGCCGAACGTGGTGATTCGAACCAGACGGCGTTCATAGATTCGCAGTTTGAGCCGTCCGTTTTTGACCATTTCAAGCAGGATCTGTTTTCCCGCGATTAGGTTCGCGGTGCTGTTGACGAGCAGCTCGTCGGCCCACAGCGTCTGCAGCGTCGACGTGTCGGCTCTGAGCATTGCTTGAGCTTCGCGATGTTCGAGAGCCTCGATTTCTCTCCGCACCTGGGCGTT
>Ga0187879_10000836_pt1 | contig 20809 bp, 16 predicted proteins | sample June2016WEW_19_1_FD_132423 | JGI IMG/M metagenome (GOLD analysis project Ga0187879, IMG submission 132423) | Peatland microbial communities from SPRUCE experiment site at the Marcell Experimental Forest, Minnesota, USA - June2016WEW_19_10 | ecosystem: Environmental > Terrestrial > Soil >... | reverse complement strand
TGCGTTCAAAGACCGCTCCTACAAAGGCGAGATCGCCGAAATGTCGCCGGAAGCGAATCGGCAAAAGGCGACGGTCCAAGTCAAGGTTCAGATTCTGCAACCCGATTCCTACCTGCGGCCGGAGATGAACGCAACGGTTCAGTTCAAAGCGAAAGCCAATAATAATGACGACAAGAGTGCCGTCGCGAAACCGACTTATGTCTTTGTGCCCACTTCCGCCTTGCACGACAAAGACGGAGCGAAGTTTGTTTTACTCGCTTTCAAAGGCAAGGCTCTCCGCCGCACTGTTCATGTGCAGAGCCAGCGTTCAGGGGGTTACCTCGTGGACTCGCTAGTAGGCGGCGAAAGCGTAATCACGGCGGGGCCCGCGGATTTGCAGGACGGGCAGAAGATTCGTATGAAGGGGCAATCATGAGCACGGTAACAACGCAAACACCAATGCATCCGGCCCTGGGCAGCAAGGTCGTCCAGGCCCGTGACGTGAGCAAGATTTTCAAGCGCGACGCTTTCGAAGTGACCGCGCTCGACAAAGTCTCGATCGACATCGCCGGCGGCGAGTTTCTGGCGTTGATGGGGCCATCCGGGTCGGGCAAGACGACCCTGCTGAACATGATCGCGGCCATCGACCGCCCCACTTCCGGCGACTTGCTGGTGATGGGTGAAAATGTTTTTCGCCTGAACGATGGTCAATCGGCCAAGTGGCGCAACACTCACGTCGGATATGTTTTCCAGACTTTCAATCTGATTCCGGTGTTAACCGCATTCGAGAACGTCGAGTTGCCGCTGCTGCTGACCAGGATGACGGCGGCGCAGCGCCGCGATCACGTGATGACTGCGCTCAAACTCGTGGGCCTTGAGGATCGCGTCCACCACCTTCCCAAGCAACTCTCCGGCGGACAGGAGCAGCGCGTGGCCATCGCGAGAGCCATCGTGAGCGATCCCACGCTGATTCTCGCCGACGAACCTACCGGCGACCTCGACAGTAATTCGGCAACCGACATCCTGGAGATTTTGAAGCGGCTGAATGAAAGCTTCAACAAGACGATCGTAATGGTAACTCACGATCCGCACGCGGCTCAGTATGCGCACGTGACCCGGCATCTGGAAAAAGGCCGCCTGCTGCCAGCGTAGGCTCTACCCTCTATAAATTGTCATCCCGAGCGAAGCGAGGGATCTGCAGTTTGCTGCCGCCATACTCTGGCGGCCTTTGATGATCAGGCCGTTCTCCGCGAAGCCATCGCGTCCGCTGGCTGTTCGCTTTCGCTGATCCACTCCCAAACGCGCCTGCCGCGATCGTTACTCAAGCTGCGGGCCTCGCCATAATCCACCAGACGATTCAAAACAGTCGTGACCGAGGCCAGTGGGTCCTTGTGCCGCGCCAGAATTGCCGGAGCATGTCGTTCCAGTTCCACGCAAACCTCACGCGCCCCAAGCGGACGACGGACCTCCATCAGCACCCTCCGGCATGCCTTTGTGAAACCGGGCTGACGGCCATTGGGCTTGCGATCGATCAGTTCCAGCAAGTCGTCGCCGAGTACTTGCTCACCGAAAAGATTCGCCAATCCGGCAATCGTCTGCTTCACCGTGCCGATCCGCTTCATGACCTCGGCTCGCTGCCGCATAAGCTGGAGGAGTTCTTCATGCGCCGCCCTCACCACCTGCTGCGCCGAAATACTTTTGCTCATAAGGCCGCTCTCGGCGTTCTCACTGCTCTTCACAGATTGCATCGCACCCTCCAGCGAGCCACACGGGGACAGCTCGCGACTGCCACACCGTCCGTTCTTGATCACGAGGTTTGTTACGAGAGATAACGCCGGAATGTTCCTGCAAATGGCAAATGCCGCCGAAAACGATCAGGGCCATCCCCGAAGCGGTTAGACTCGCCAGAGGAAAAAATGTCACCATTCAGCCAGCTGCGGATGCAATCGCGGAGGCGAGTTTACTCGCCTGAGCTCAACTCAGCCACGGAACGGACTCATTGGGACGTCACGCCGCTCCGACCGCGAACTCAGAAGCAGAAGTATCCCGGGCGCCAGCAGGCAAAACGCCACTTTCAGCGGCCCTGCGGCAGAATCGACAACGACTTCGGGGCCACCTATACCCAATGGGAATAACCAATCGACGGTCCTGCGGCATACTGGCCGGGTGGAGGGTCATCGGCGCGGCGAACACGACCTGTATCCGAAGGGTCGTAAGTAATCGCTAGTTGACCGCCGGGCGTAAACTGCGAGGCCCAATTCTCAGCCTCGCGCTTGTACGTGAACAAGGGCGAGTCAATCATCGATTGGTGAGCGGCTCCCGCTACCAAATAGGAAACGCCGAAACGAAAAACATAGAAATCACACTGGGCAATCGCATGCGCCGCGATCGCCGGGTGCCACCCCGGAGGACAAATGTCTCGCTTCATTTGGATTTTGCCATCCAGCACAGTAGCGTTGGTTCGCGTCCAGAGCGTCGGCCGATGTTGGTAGTGGTATGCGCCGACATATGCGCTCCACAGCAACGGGAAGATAGCCAGGATGACTAGCGTTTTGCCCAGCGATTTTCTGGTGATCGCGAATCTTTGGTCTGTCGGAGGCGGATCCGTCCCGGCCGGCATTTTGGGCGGGCCAAACAAGGTCGTAATCTCGGGCTGATTGTGCGTCCCAGATGAGAAATGGCTCACGGCAGTCACCTCAATCGCATCACGCTTGGTAGGGTCCTAGATGACTTTCCGTGAACAGCGCGATGAACGCAAGTTACCCCCGTTTTCCCGGGACGATCACCGTTTTAGCCCATCACGTTCGTGTGCTCAGGCCGGATTTTGTAAAGCACGCGAACCTCCCCCGGCTTGGCGTAGGGATACTTGTCGACCCCCAGGTATTTCTTCGCCATCTTATCGATATGCTGAGCGGCGCCATCTTCTGTAATTTCCACCACCGTGCCGCGGATCTCCAGATAGCGATACGGATTGTCGGGATCGATAATGGCCAACGCAACCCGCGGATCGCGGCGCACGTTGCGATCTTTCTGGCGTCCGCGCGCCGAGTTGAAGATGACGTGTTGACCGTCGAAGTCGCACCACACGGGAGTGACCTGCGGCCGTCCGTCGGGCATGAGCGTACCAAGGCTAGCGAAAGCTCGCTTCTGGAAAAGATCTGCGTATTTTTCGGGAATCACGTGGGACATCGCTATCTTTCTCCTGGGTTGAATAATTGATGTTAAATAATTGACGGCAAATAATTGGCGTCAAATCATAGACGGTAAAAGCATCGCCGGCAGATTTGTGGCCGCTCCGATTATAGATGCCGCAGGCCGACTATGGCTTCTCGTTGTCACGGTTTACAATGTTGTGCTCCACGAAACTGTCGGCGAGCGCGCCCGGCGACTGGTGATCGGAATCGTCACTGAGTCCACGGGTCGCGATTTTCTAAATCCCTAGTAAACTAATAGTATTTCGGAGCATTATGCGCATCACACCATCCCAGGCAGCGAGACCGGCGCGAGAATTCTGTTGCTGGTTCGGTAGAGCGATCGCCTTGTTGCTTCTTGCTGCGAGTCCTCTTCTGACGCAGCAGCCATCCGCGGTGCCACCGCCGACCATTGTATTGCCGACCATTGTCTTCATGACCGATTTTGGCGTCGTCGACGATTCGGTCGCGCTCTGCAAGGGCGTCATGTATGGCATCGCGCCCAATCTCCGCATTGTCGATCTCACGCATCAGGTTACTCCATTTTCGATTCGAGACGGCGCTCGCTTTCTCTTCGGCGCCACGCCCTACTTCCCGGCCGGCACCGTATTTGTCGTCGTCATCGACCCCACCGTGGGCAGTTCGCGCAAGGCCGTCGTGGTGAAATCGAAGCGCGGACAATTCTTTGTGCTTCCCGACAACGGTCTGATGACGATGGTCGAGGACCGCGATGGCATCGAAAGCATTCGCGAAGTCACCAATCCTGACTGGATGGTAGGCGCTAGGATTTCCTCCACCTTCCATGGCCGGGATATTTTCTCTCCCGTCGGCGCACACATCGCGCGCGGCGACGACTGGACCCAGGTCGGACCCACCGTCAAGGAACTCGTCCGGCTGGATCTGAAACCCGCAACTGTGGACGACAAGGGTCTGAGCGGTGAAGTAATCGCCCTGGATGGTCCCTTCGGCAACCTGATTACCAATATCAGCGCCGACGATTTTCTGAAGCTCGGCTATCAGCGCGGCGATAAATTGAAGGTCACAATCGCGGGACGCGAAGTTGATATGCCCTTTGTCAAAACCTTCAGCGATGTACCGCTCAAACAACCATTACTGTTCATCGATTCGCGCGGACGAGCCAGCTTCGCCCTCAACCAGGCAAGCTTCGCAGCGGCGTTTGGCATAGATCCGCCGCAACCGGTGTTCATTCCCCGCAAGAGGAACTGAGTAGAAGGCGCAAGCGCGAAACTTCGAAGCAACATCTGGAAAGACGACTGGAAATGGGACTTCAGACAAGGAAGCGATTATGCGTAGAGGCAGCAGGCATCGTCGGACACCGAATCGTCGGATACTGAATCATCGGAAAGCGGCAATCGTGATCCTGAAAATCGCCGTAGCAGCATTGTTGCTGATCGCCGCGTCCGCCTGGGCGCAGAGCTTCCGCGGATCCATTCGTGGCACGGTAACCGATCCGAGCGGCAGCGTGATCGCCGGAGCCAAGGTTAGCGCGAAAAACATGAGTACCAGCCTGCAACGGGAAGCCACCACCGGCCCGGACGGAGCCTACGTGTTCGCCGAACTGCCCGCCGGCCAATACACTGTTACCGTCGAATCGGCCGGACTTTCTCCGAGCGCACAGAATGTGCAGGTCGACGTCGGGCTCGACACCTCCGCAAATTTCGGCCTCACCAAGCTGCGGAAAGTGGCAGAGGTTGTGCTCATAACCGCGGAAGCGCCGCTGGTGGAAGCGAGCCGTGACGTGCTGGGTGAAGTTGTGGACCGCGAACTGGTTGTCGATTTGCCATTGAACGGGCGGGATTTTGGCAAGCTCGTAGCGCTCGTTCCCGGAGCGACAGTCGAGCCCTCGGGGGTTGCCGCCATTCAGAGCGGATTCGGACAGTTCTCCATCAACGGCAACCGCGACCGTTCCAACAACTACACGTTGGATGGCACCGACAACAACGATCCGTTTTTCAATAATTCTGCGCTGAACCAGACTGGCATCGGCGGCGCACCGGCGTCTCTGTTGCCGATTGACGCCATTCAGGAATTCAACCTGCAGTCCCAGTTTCCCGCTGAATACGGACGGAATAGCGGGTCCGTAGTCAACATCATCACCAAGTCGGGAACCAACCAGTTGCACGGTTCGGCGTTCGAGTTCCTGCGCAACGACGCTATGGACGCGAGAAACTATTTCAACCGCGATCCATCATTGAAGTCGGCGTTTCGCAACAATCAGTTTGGCGCCTCATTGGGCGGGCCGGTCATCAGGGACAAGACTTTCTTTTTCGGCGCCTATGAAGGTCAGCGCGAGCGCGTCGGGTCGGATTTCACATTCCTGGTGCCGACTGACACGAGCACCGTGGGCGGACAAGCCGTGCCGAACCAGGTCGAACTCGCACAGGAAATCGCGGCCGCCAATCCTCCAAACGGCCCGGGGTTCACGCCGAGCCCGGCTGTCACTAATCTCTTGAGCCTTTTCCCGCAGCCGACCGGCTTTAACGGTGAGGCGGGCACGGTTCCCGGCACGGTGGCTGACAAGAACAATGTAGACAGTTTTATTGCCAAGCTTGATCACCAACTCAGATCGAACGATCAAATCACCGGGCGCTACGCATTTGCCCAGAGCTACCAGGTATTCCCACTCGGTGGTCTGGGCGGCGGCGCAGCGTCCCGATTGGCGCAATTCGCACAGACTTCCCCAACCCGGGTCCAGGTTGTATCCGCCAGCCTGCTGTCGACTCTCAGTGCAAGTAGGATCAATGAAGTCCGTTTCGGATACAGCCGGTATCGCACATCGTTCAGCACACAAGACGCGCAGTTCAATCCGCAAACGCTCGGCTTCAACTTCGGAACCGGCCAACTGAGTCTGCCGGAGATTGACTTTGGCGGGGTGTACGACAATCTGGGCGCGACTGGCTATAGCATTCCGCGCGGGCGGACTAGCCAGAGCTTTCAGATTCTCGACAACTTCACCTGGGTGCGCGGCCGTCACACCGTGAAGTTTGGCGGTGAATACCGTCGCATCATCGTGGACAGCTTCAATAACAATCTGTCCCGTGGGCAGCTTGAGTTCGGGTCCTCGGTCTTTGGCAGCCAGGGCAGCGGCAATTGCCCGCTCACGGGCAGCGAGGCGATCTACTGCAGCGATGAAGCGGTTACAACAGTGGCGAATCTCTACTTGGGAGATCCTTACAGCGCGCTGGCGAATTATGGAAACACGCAACGCACGACTTACAACAATGGCTTGAGCTTCTTCGCGCAAGATGACTTCCGCCTCGCCCCGACCTTTACGCTCAATCTTGGGTTGCGCTGGGAGTACTTTGGGCCGATCAGCGAGGCGCACAATCTGCTCTCGAACTTAGGCACGGACGGCAACCTGGCAATGGAGGGAACGGATGGCGTCAATGGCGCCTACGCAAGAGACCTGAATAATTTCGGCCCCAGGATCGGCTTTGCCTGGAACCCGCGGCCCAACACCGTCTTTCGTGGCGGTTACGGCATTTACTATGATTATGTTCCGCAGGATTTGCTGATCGCCAACTTCACGACTTCAGCCGGCCTGACTCAGAATCCCATTGGTCCTCTCCCTATCTACCCGTACCAGTTCAATTCCAATGCCTTCAATGGAAGCACTCCGGGGCCTGTGTTTACGCTCTCGAACCCGCCTTGCGCTTACCCGTGCGACATTTTCGTTACACCCCGGAACTTCGGAACTCCCTACGCACAGAATTGGAACTTCAATGTCGAGCAGCAACTTTCGAAAGCATTCGCCCTGCAGGTCGGCTATGTTGGGAGTAAAGGTACTGAGCTGGTTCGCCTGCTTGACTTGAATCAAGCTAACTCCCTTGGTAACCGGCCCAACCCAAACTACGGCGCGATGGACTCCCTTTCCACCGTCAGCGCTTCCACCTACCACGCCCTGCAAACCACGCTTCGTTCCCGTAGCTGGCACGGCCTAACAGGATTTGCCGGTTATACCTTTTCCAAATCGCTGGATGATGCATCGGATGGCATTGACTTCAACTTTTCCACGGTCGCGTTCCCGCAAAATTCATTCGATCTGCACGCCGAGCACGGCCCATCGAATTTCGACGCTCGCCATCGCTTCACGGCTGCGTTTACTTATGATGTACCCAAACTGGCCGGTCCGAATTGGATTGCGCGGGGATGGCAGCTCAACACGATCGTGACCGCGCAGAGTGGACGGCCGGTTCCGATCGTGAGCGCGAACGATACCAGCGGCCAGAACAGCAGCGTATATCCCACGCCGTCCAACTATCACCAGCGGCCTGATCTTGTCGCCGGGATCAATCCGATCAACTCCAACTGGCGATCCGCGCCAGACACAATCGGATATTTGAATGGTGCGGCTTTCGCTCAGCCCGCTTACGCCCTTCCGGACAATCTGGTTGGTAGCTTTGGAAACCTCGGGCGGAATGCGATCTATGGACCGGATTACTGGAACGTGGATTTTTCGCTGGCCAAGAGCACCGCCGTCTTCGAGAAAGCGACCCTCCAGTTCCGGGCGGAATTCTTCAACATTCTTAATCACCCGAACTTCGCCTTGCCGAACTTCTTCGTCGACCCAGGGTCTCCCCAGCAAGGCCTAATCACCCAAACTCCCGACCAGGCCCAGACGAACCCCGGCCTCGGCGGCGGCGGCCCGCGCGTCGTTCAATTGGCGCTGAAGGTGGTGTTCTAAACGTGTGGTGACGGGGCTTTGCCCCGTCCGATCCGCCCCAAAGTAAATCGGGAAAATTGTCTTACTGGGTACCGGGTACTGAGTACTGGCTACTTTTTTAATTCCGCTGCGATCCGCGGAAGCACGGCCCGCAGCAGCGCGATGAACTGTCCCATTACGCGTCGTCCCACCTCGAGCACTTCGTCGTGGACGAGCGCGCGATCAAGAATCCCAGCAGCCATATTCGTCACGCATGAGATTGCCAGGACGTTGATCCCCATGTGCCGCGCAGCGATTGCTTCCGGAACGGTCGACATCCCCACCAGATCGGCGCCGATAGTGCGCAAGTAGCGAATCTCCGCCGGAGTCTCATAACTCGGCCCAGCCAGCGCCGCGTACACGCCCTCACGAGGAGGAATCGAAAGCTTCTTCATTTCGTCAAGCGCGATCTCGCGGTAACGCTTGGCGTAGGTATATGTCATATCAGGAAAGCGCGGGCCAAAGCGCTCGTCATTCGCCCCTGTCAGCGGATTCTGCCCCTGAAGATTGATGTGGTCGCGCAGGATGACCAGCGCGCCCTGTCCATACTCGACATTAATGCCGCCCGCGGCGTTAGTGAGAATCAAAGCGCGTATGCCAGTTCGACCAAGCACGCGCGTAGGAAAAGCAACCTCGGCCGCCGGATAGCCTTCGTACAGATGCACTCGTCCCTGCATCACGGCAACGGGAACGTCGCCGCTCGTTCCAGTCAACTTACCGACCACGAGTTGTCCGGCATGACCAACCGCCGTCGAGCGTGGAAATGTAGGAATGTGGGCATAAGGAATACGGACAGCTTCGGTGAGGTCATCGGCAAAAGACCCCAGCCCGGAGCCAAGAACGAGCCCGATCTGCGGCCGCAGGGCAGTCTGCGAAAGCACGAATGCAGCGGCAGATTCGGCGCGGGTGAACAGGTCTAGGGACATAAGTACACATTGCACTACGGGACTTGACATCAAAACTTCTTCTCAAACTCAGCAAAAGCTTTCTCCAGTTGCCACTGCACGCGAGCGCGTTCATTCGCCCCAATCAATTTCTGACATTTTCCCGAGACGCGATCACCCGACGCCTCATCATCCGAGCAAGCCGCCGCGCGGCGCAACTCACGTCCATCGCTCCCACGGCCGCTCCAAAGACTATCACCAGGAATGAAACTATGTTCCAGGCTCTCGCGCGCCATGCGCTTCAGATTGCCATACGACAAGCCGTAGGTCTCGACCGCCCGCAAATATTCATGCGTCATGTCGCCGCGCGACACGCCTTCGTCATCGGTAGCAAGCGCAACCGGCACTCCATATTTCATATACACCGGCAGCGGATGCCGGTCTCCGCTGACTCCCAGAATCACATCGTTCGAAGTCAAACAAATCTCGACCAGCACATTCTTTTTAGCCATTTCCTGCATCAGCCCGATCGGATCGTTCTCGCCCATCACATCTACTCCATGCCCAATCCGCTCCGCACCCGCCCGCTCCATCGATTCGCGAATGTGAAACCGCAGCCCTTCCGGTGGAACCAGTCCCATCGCCAGTTCCCCGGCATGCAACGACACGTGCGTCGCCGGATAAAACTTGCGCAAAGCCTCGATGATCCGCATGTGCAAATCAAAGTCGTGCATGGGCACGTAATAATCTTCGGGCATCACCAGATTGAAGCCAACGAAGCGAGAGTCGACCTTAGTCAACTCGAAGCCCAGCAGGATCTGCGCAAAAACCTGCTCTCGCGGCAAGCCCCGCAGCACCTGATACAAATAGTGGACCGCAACCTCGCATCCCGGAGCAGCCTGCGCCGTCCCGCAATGCAGCACTTCTTTCTTGCGCGCTTCATCGGAGTCAAGTTGGCTGCGGACCGACGCCACAACGCCGGCCATTCCTCCAGCCAGCAGTTTGTCGCGGAGCTTGCTGAAGTCGTCAGTCGTCGATCCATCGCCCCATCCAATCTTCGCCCCAAGAATGGCCGCCCCTGCGCCGTCCGCCGTGTGCATCAGTTCCACATATTGCAGATGATCCTCCGCCGCTTGCGACGCCACTTCGGCCAAAGCATCACCGACGTGCTTCTCAAACGCCGGAACAAACTTGTCGAACGTGGCAAAAAAATGGTCGTGGCCCGACTCCTCTTCACGGTGCCAGTTGCGCATCGACCACGCATCCACGAGTTGGTCATAAAGAATGGGATCCTGATAGGCGCAACGCACCGACGGCTTGTTCTTGTAGGGCTCGCAGGAGTCGCACGAAGCGTGCATCAACCTCGAAGTGGTGCGGTCGACGCACAGAGCGCTCTCCGAGGCCCAGTCGATCATGCTTTCCGCATAGATCGCGCCATAAAGATGAACATGCAGGTCGCCGCCCTTAGGCATCTGCTGCAGAAAGGCCAGCAACAATCCCGGCTGATGCCGCACCGATTCCATATAGTTGGCCGCCTTCTCTTCCGGGCCCAGCGCGCGAGAGTCTTGCGCCAGGCAAGAAACTGTAAGCAAGCAAGCCGCTGCTGCCAACCGCAGGCTTCGCATCACAAAAAAGGCCTCCAGCCACCAATCCCATTCACATTGGGATTGTAGAGAAAACCTCCGGAAGACGTAAGTGTCCCGATAAGAACCGCAGACGAATTGCGAAAGGAACAGGATTCATGCGGGTGAAACGCCGATTTGCACAATCACAATCCGATGTGAGCATGAGGTGCAAGGGCAGGTTCGGCGCGGTGAAACCAAGAAAATAGCATGAAGACTGGGGATTTCGCAGTCGCGCGCGGCCGATTGCACAATTTCCGTGTCACCCGGCTGTGCATGAGCTGCACTCGATTGATGAATAAGAAGTTAGAGATGCATGAATTGTATTGACGTAAAAAATAGAAGTGTTAAAACCATAATCGTTCTTTGACACGTTCTGAAGTTTTTCCGGTTGGTGCAGCGTCCGGGGCTCAAGCGAAGTCACTCAGACAACCGCGAGGTGAGTTTGGGAGGGCAAGCAAGGGTCTATAGCTAAGCGCTGGTCGAGGAGAACAGGAGCCTCTGTCGAAGGCAGGATAGAGTCCCGAGGCGTTGGACTGATTTATCCGGTTGGCGGTGAGCCCGGAGCCCGAGCAAGATCGGCTTACAATGAACCCGCGAGGGAGTTGTAGGAATAAGGTCAGCAAGGGTCTAAACGCGAGCTACTGGCCGAGAGGAATGAATCCAACATCACCTCGGGACTCTCTATTTGTGTCTCCATCTAGTCGGACCCCACCCCTGCGCTACAATCGCTTCAATGGATTTCAGTCGAGTTTTGGTAACTGACAATCTGGCTTGGGAGCTTTTCAGCGCCGCTGCGCGGGAGGAGCTGTTGTTCTTTCGAAAGGCGGCCACCAACGACGACCTCGCAAACCTGTCCGGCAGGGGAGGTGCGGCACGGCAACGGGCGCTATCGCTCCTGGTGTTGTTCGATCGCCTCGTGGTTCACGATTGTAGCGATGCGTTCCGGCTTCCGGATTTAGAGAATGACGGAATAATTGAGGTACACCCGACCCCCGAAGTAGCCTACGATGTGCCACCCCTGCGGACCCATTGGAGAAAAGGGCCTTTGGCGAGCCGTGGCCGCCCACCTAAGAAGCTTCTGCAGTCTCTCTCGCTTATTCAGCGCCTCCGCCCCTTTGTGGTTAACCGAATATTAAAGGCTGGCAAAATCGATCTCTTTTCCTTCCTAGCGAGTAAAATGGGGGTTTCATACCGACGCTGCATCGAGTTGTTCCTGGATTTTGCGACCGCGGTAGCTCAAGGTGAAATGACAGCTATTCTCGGCAACACGTTTGCCAAAATCCTACCAAGGGACGCTCTGACGGACTTGACGGCGCGACTTTTTGTCTTCGATGGAGATTTCGCCGACGCGCCAAACACCGCCATTCTCTTCGCCATTCTCGCCGCAGACCAAATCGCGGGCATACAAGCACTTTCATCGAAGCTCGGTTTGGGCGTGGCGACTGAGCACTACGGAGAGATTTTTCGGCCCGAGACAGCACTGCGAGGTAAGGAACTCGACGCAATCGCCCTGGCAAATAGATTTCTCACCCTCCGCGCAGCGTTCGCGGAGGAAGGTGGGTTCCTGCCGCGGATGGGCAGCCTCAAGGAAGCGCTAAGACTGCGAAAGGACCCCCGACTGCAAGCGTTGCGAAGGCAGCTTGCTTTTTTTCACGAAGGGCTGATGAGCGGCAATAGAGCCGCCGTATCGGAGGCAAGGCGCGAAATTCAAGGAGCACGTCGAAGCCTCGGACGACGGGCCGTATGGGATAAGGCTCTCAGGTGGGTCACGTATCTTTCAGTTCCAGTCGGAGTGGCCGAGATCCTGAGTGGCACGCCGCCACTCGTCGGCACTTCAATCGCCGTGGTCGGTGCGGCCGGAACTGTTGGGTCGAGGAAAGTGGAAAAGGACAACGAATGGGCGCTGTTTGGAACCTGAGAGATCTATAGACCCAAGGAAAAAACGAAGGGACAGCGACATCCGATAGAGTTACTGCGCAAGGTAGAATCAAGGCTTTGCTCCCCAGCACCGCAGCCTATCAGCTCAATCAAATGACGCCCGTGGCCAGCTTCCGACACAGCCCAGCGTTCTTGCTGAGAGCCGACAGCTGACGACTATCTACAGCGGAATATTCCCATGCTTCTTACTCGGGTTCTTATCCCGCTTGGTCTCCAGCATTTCCAGCGCCTGAATCAGCTTCTTGCGAGTCTCGCGCGGCTGGATAACAGCATCCACAAACCCGCGGTCAGCCGCCACGTAGGGATTCGCCAACCGGTCGCGGAATTCTTCGATCTTGTGCTGACGCATTTCTTCGCGGTTCTCGGCGTGATCGAGTTCACGCTTGTAGACGATATCCACCGCGCCTTCCGGCCCCATCACCGCGATCTCGGCGCTAGGCCAGGCGTAGTTCACGTCCGTGCGAATATGTTTTGAAGCCATGACGCAATAAGCTCCGCCATACGCCTTGCGCGTGATCACCGTCACTTTCGGCACGGTAGCTTCCGCAAACGCATACAGCAATTTGGCGCCATGCCGGATGATTCCCCCATACTCCTGCTGCGTGCCGGGCAAGAAGCCCGGAACGTCTTCAAACGTGACCAGAGGAATGTTGAAGCAGTCGCAGAAGCGAACAAAGCGCGCGCCCTTCACCGACGCATTGATATCAAGCGTCCCAGCAAGCATCGCCGGCTGGTTGGCCACGATCCCAACCGGCTTCCCATTGAAGCGCGCAAATCCCACGACGATGTTCTTCGCATAGTGCTCGTGAATTTCAAAAAAATAGCTGTCATCGACGACCGTGTGAATCACGTCTTTCATGTCGTATGGCATGTTCGATTGATCGGGGATCAGAGTGTCGAGCTTCTCATCCACCCGATCGATCGGGTCCGTGCAAGCCTTGCGCGGCGGGTCTTCCAGATTGTTCGACGGAATAAAACTCAACAGCTCGCGGATCATCGACAAACACTCGGCATCATCGCGGCACATGAAGTGCGCCACGCCTGAAGTTTCGTTGTGCGTGTGCGCGCCGCCAAGCTGGTCTTTGGTGACCTCCTCATGAGTGACCAGCTTGATCACGTCCGGACCAGTGATGAACATGTACGAAGTCTGGTCCACCATCAGAATGAAATCTGTGATAGCGGGCGAGTAAACGGCGCCACCCGCACACGGCCCCATGATGGCGGAGATCTGCGGCACGACTCCGCTATAAAGCGTGTTGCGCAAAAAAATATCGGCGTAGCCAGCCAGCGACATCACGCCTTCCTGAATGCGCGCGCCGCCCGAATCATTCAGTCCGATCACCGGAGCGCCCATCTTGGCCGCCAGATCCATGATCTTGACGATCTTCAAGGCGTTGGCCTCGGAGAGCGAGCCGCCGAATACAGTAAAATCCTGCGCGAAAACAAAAACCACCCGTCCCTCGACGCGACCGTAGCCAGTAATGAAACCGTCGCCGTAAAACTTATGCTCCTCCATGCCAAAGTTGTGGCAGCGGTGCGTGACGAGCTTATCGGTCTCCTCGAAAGTGCCCTCATCGAGCAGAAACTCCACGCGCTCGCGGGCCGACATCTTGCCCTCTTTGTGTTGACGCTCGCGCCGCTGCGCGCCGCCGCCTTCCTGGGCCAACTGGTCTCGTTTCTTGAGTTCAGCTATCTTCTCGTCGAGTTTCATAGGCAGACATTATAGGCGAGCAGCAAAACATTCAGAGTGTGACGGCTGCCACAAGCCTGTGTGATGCCAGGCCGGGACTTACGACCGCAGGGCTGCGGAGTCAAACAAATTCAGAAATTCTATTTTCTTCTCCGGCGGCAAAAAAGATGCCTCGAAGGAATTGCGCGCCAATTCTCGCAGGTGTTCATCGGTGAACCCGAACGCCTCCTGAGCCAGCGCGTACTCTTCAGCCAACGAGGTACGAAACATAGCAGGATCGTCACTGTTGAGGGTCAGCATCAGCCCCTGGTCGAAGTAGCGTCGCACCGGATGTTTCGCGAGTTCGGCGCAGCAGCCAGTCCGTAGATTACTCGTCACGCAGATCTCAATCGGCACCTGGCGCTCGGCCAACTCTTCAATCAATTCCGGATCCTGTTCCGCGGTAAGGCCGTGGCCGATGCGTTCCGCTTTGAGATTCAGCGCGCCCCAGATCGACTCCGGCCCAGCGCTTTCACCGGCGTGCGCGGTGAGATGAAGACCGTGCTCGGCTGCGCGCGAGTAAACTCCCGCAAACCACTCCGGAGGCCCCGCGCGCTCGTCCCCTCCAATGCCGAACGCAGCCACGTTGCGGTCGTGAAATTGGAGGGCGAGATCGAGCACGCTCTGCGCTTTCTCGGCACCGAACTGCCGGATGGCATCGAATGTCCACACGAGCGATAGGCCGAAGTCTTTTTCTCCCCGCGCGCGGCCGCGTTCCAGTCCCTCGAAAATTGCCGGGAAATCCTGCTTGCGCCAGAGGCACACACCGACCGAAACAATCACTTCCGCATGCAGAATGTTCTGCGCTTTCAGCCGTTCCATTAGCCGGTAGGTAATCAACTCGTAGTCTTCAGGCGTCCGCAAGTGTCCGGTCACATCCTTGAAAGCGCTGAGGAAGCCCTTGAAGTCCTTGTAGTTGTAAAGTTGCTCCACTTCAGCGAGCGAGGCGCCTTCCATCCCGTGACGCTGGCGCAGTTCGAGCAGCGTGGCCGGCTCAATCGAACCTTCCAGATGCAGATGGAGCTCGGCCTTCGGGAGCGAGAAAAAAACCCCTGAGGGCTCCGAAGTCATAAAGCGATTCTAAAGGATCGGGTCGCGTGGTGGCGGGGCGTTGCCCCGCCGGCATAGGGCGGGCTCCGTCGCCACAAAATCCGATCACCCGATGATCCGATCCTTCTTGCAGAACTCGCTGTGATGCCGGCTGTAGAAAATGTAGATCACTAAACCAATCGCCAGCCAAATCACGAATCGCAGCCAGGTAATCAGCGTCAGGCCTAACATCAGTCCACCGCACAGAACAACTGAGATCAACGGGAACCACGGCACAAATGGCACCCGGAACGCGCGCTTGCGATCGGGCTGATTGCGTCGCAAAAGAATCACCCCCAGCGAAACCAGCACGAACGCAAACAGCGTCCCAATATTTGCGAGATCGGCCGCGTCGCCAATATCCACGAGCCCGGCAGGAATTCCCACGGCAAAACAGGCGATCCAGGTGGACCAGTACGGCGTCTTATATTTCGGATGCACAGCCGAGAACAATTTCGGCAGCAAGCCGTCGCGCGACATCGCGTACCAAATGCGCGCCTGCCCGTACTGAAACACCAGCAACGAGGAAATCATCCCCGTCAGCGCGCCAATTACGATCACCGACCGGAAGAACGGGTGTACGCCCAGATATTTCATCGCATAGGCGACCGGTGCTTCGGCGGCTTCACCGGAGACGAAGGTCGTGTATTTCATCATGCCGAGCAGCACGATGGCGACTCCGACATACAGCAGGGTGCAGACAATCAGCGACATGATTATGCCAAAGGGCAAGTCTTTTTGCGGATTGCGCGACTCTTCCGCGGCGGTTGAGACCGAATCGAATCCGATGTAGGTAAAGAAAACGATCGCGCCGCCGGTGACGATTCCGGCGAAGCCGGATGGTGCAAAGGGTATCCAGTTCGCGGGCTTCACCAGCATTCCACCAACAACTAAGAACGTCAGAATCGCACCGATCTTGATCGCGACCATGATGTTATTGGTCTCGGCTGATTCCTTCACGCCGCGCACCAGCAGCAACGTGAGAATAAATACAATCAGAAATCCCGGCAGATTAAAGTAAGCGCCCGTCCACTGTCCCGAAGCCCACACGGGACTCGCCCATTTGTCCGGCAGGTTGAGACCGAACGCCGCCAGTTGCGCTTTTGTATACCCAGCAAAACCCACCGCCACCGCCACGTTGCTGACCACGTATTCGAGAATCAGGTCCCAGCCGATGATCCAGGCAAAAATTTCGCCGAGCGTCGCGTACGAGTAGGTATAGGCGCTGCCGGCGATGGGGATCATCGACGCCAATTCGGCATAGCACAATCCGGCAAAACTGCACGCAATCGCCACCAGGAAAAATGAAATGGCAATCGAAGGTCCCGCGGGCGGACGGCCGTGCATCAGTGCTCCCGCGGTACTGCCGGTACGCAGAAGGTTCAGCATCACGTCGAGCGCCTGCGCATGCAGAAGGGAGGGCGCCCGGAAATATTCTCCCGCCGCCGCCGTTCCCGTAAGAACAAATATCCCCGAACCGATAATGGCGCCGATGCCGAGCGCTGTCAGCGACCACGGGCCCAGCGTTTTGCTGAGCCGATTCGCCGGGTTCTCCGACTCCGAGATTAATTTGTCGATGGACTTGCAACAGAAGGCCTGGCTGTTGGAAGTACGAATGACGCCGACACCAGCCGCTGGCTCAGTGGATGATTGCGACAAGAGTTCGTTGTCTCCTCACAGCGGGAGTCGGGCATGGGCGCTAGCCCATGCCCGGAACTACTCACGGCTCAGGCGACCGCCTTACCGTTTCGCCTGACCGCGTGCCAGCTTTTTCACCTTGCGCTTCTTCGATCCGCGCGCGTAGTCGCGGGGCTTCTTCGGCTTTTCCGCTTTGATTTTCTTGCGGGCGGCTCGCTTGCTTTTCTTGCGTTCTTCCTTGGTCAGCTTCTTTGTATTTGCCATCAGTGCGTTTCTCTTCTCTCTTCTTGTAGTTTAATTTCGAACTCTTCAATTTGTTTGTCATCCCGAGCGAACCGGGGTCCCCGGCGCGCCCGCTTTTGGCGCGTTGGGGTGGGGAAGCGAGGGATCTGCAGCTACTGTCCCGAATGCCTACCTCGAGATGCATCTAACGCTGCCCTAAGCCTTCTCCAACTGCGCGTACCTTTCGACCAACTTCTTCAAACCGAAGCGAGGGAATTGTACCGTAATCTTGGCGTCTTCCCCATCCCCTTCGCGCTGATACACCGTCCCTTCACCATATTTCGGGTGCTTGACCTTCTGCCCGGGACGAAATCCCCGCCTCCCCTTAGGCTCTTCCGTAGGCATTTTCGGTACATTAAACTTCTTGCCGCGTGAGGCAAAAAACTCGGCAATGTTGTCGATCGAATTGTAGCTCGCGAGCGGAGTCGCCGGCTTCGGCTTGACCCGCGCCGGGGCCCAAACGGCGCTCTGGTCTTCGTCTTCGTAGGAGTAGTGCGGCCTCTGCTCGTGTGGCGCGGACACTCTTGTCCGCGAACTGCCAGCAGAAGAGGAAAAAGTAGAAGTGGCACCAGCGGCCGAAGGTCCGCGTCGCCGCGATCCGCCCAACTCTTCCACCAACTGCGGCGGAACTTCTTCCAGAAACCGCGACGGCACGCTAGCCTCCGGCATATCCGTCCCATAGCGCCGGCGATAGACAGCCCGCGACAAAATCAGCGTGTCCATAGCGCGCGTCATGCCGACATAACACAATCGCCGCTCTTCTTCGATCGAATCGGGCTCAAGCATGGTGCGCGAATGCGGAAACAGGCCTTCCTCCATTCCCGCCAGAACCACCAGAGGAAACTCCAACCCCTTGGCCGCATGTAGCGTCATCAGCGTGATCTGCGCGTGCTCGTCGTACTGGTCGGCATCGCTGACGAGCGCGGCGTGATCGAGGAACTCATCGAGCGTTTCCCCGCGATCGCGCGAGTCCATCGCCGCGTTCACTAGTTCGCGCAGGTTCTCGATCCGCGAGTAGGACTCCGGCGTATCTTCCTCTTCCAGTTGCTTGATATATCCCGTGCGGTCAATCAGGAATTTGAGAATCTCGGCGGTATTCGCCGCTGCGCCGGGAGCACGAAAGCCTTCGACGGTTTCGGCGTCGTTCTCTTCATCAACGGAAGTGGCATCCTCGTTCGCGGAATTATGGGCACCGAAATCAAAGCTAAAGTTGCCGGGATCGAAATCGGTGTCCTGATCTGGTGGTGTGGGGACGGGCGTCTCGCCCGTCCAAGCCGAGCGCAGCTCGGCAACTCTCTCGTCGGACACCAACCCAGCCGTCTCCTCCACTCGCTCCACAAAAGTTCCCGCCAGCAGCGCCCGCCCATCCTCAATCAGCGCCCGGAAGCTCTTCAGCGCCGCTACCCCCCGGGCCGGCAACAACTGCCGCGTAATCGCCTCACCAACCGCGCCCCACATCGACAATCCAGTCTCAAGCGCGAGCCGTTCGATCATCTCGATTGTCGTCTTACCGATCCCGCGCACCGGCGTATTGATCACGCGCAGCAGCGAGACCGAATCATCCGGATTTTGGATGACCTTCAAATACGAGATCAAATCCTTGATCTCAGCCCGCTCGTAGAACGAGAAGCCGCCCACCACGTGGTACTTCAACTGATAGCGCCGCATCGCCTCTTCGAACAATCGTGATTGCGAGTTGGTCCGGTAGAGCACGGCCGCCCGCGCCGTCTCGCCGTTCTCGCCCGCCGCCCGCACGTAGCGGTTGATCGTATCGGCCGCAAACAGCGCTTCGTTCTCGCCATCCGGAGCCTCGTAATATCCGATCTTCGCCCCGCCTTGCCGTGACGTCCACAAATTCTTGCCCTTACGCCGGACGTTATTCGCAACCACTGCCGACGCCGCGCCCAGAATATTCTGCGTCGAGCGATAGTTCTCCTCCAGCCGCACAATCTTCGCTTCCGGAAAGTCGTGTTCAAACTCCAGAATGTTGCGAATGTCGGCCCCGCGCCACGAGTAGATCGACTGATCTTCATCGCCTACCGCGCAGACGTTGTGCCCGTCCCCCGCTAGCAGCCGCATCAATTCATACTGGGGACGATTCGTGTCCTGATACTCATCGACCAATAAATATTGGAATCGACGGTTGTAGTATTCGCGCACCGCCGCCACCGACTTAAGCAGGCGCATGGCTTCGAGCAGAAGATCGTCGAAGTCCATCGCATTCGCCTTGAGCAATTCTTTGCGATACTCCTCGAAAATATGCGCAATGCGCTCAGTCTTCGGATCCGCCGACTGCAGATAAATTTCCTGCGGATCGAGCATATGATTCTTAGCCCAGGAGATCCGCGATAGTACGGTGCGAGGCGTCAGTTGTTTGTCGTCCAGCCCCAGTCGACGCATGACGCCCTTGACCACTTGCTGCTGATCGCTCTCGTCATAGATAACAAAATTCTTCGTGAGCCCAATCGGCGGCTGTCCCGGTACGGTAGCAGGAATCCGCAAAGCCTCAACATCCCGCCGCAACACGCGCACGCAAAAAGAGTGAAACGTAGAAATCACCGGCTTGGCGATACTAAGACCGCCCACCAGCTTTTCCACCCGCTCCGCCATCTCGGACGCGGCCTTATTCGTGAAAGTCATGGCCAGAATCGATTCCGGCATCACGCCCATCTTCTCGATCAGATAAGCAATGCGAAACGTGATGACGCGAGTCTTCCCGCTGCCCGCCCCAGCCAGAATAAGCACCGGCCCCTCGGTAGTTTCGACGGCTTCGCGTTGTTGCGGATTTAACTCATCCAGAAACGACAAAAGAGAATAGCTCCAGTATCTGAATTCTACACAACCTACTGTCGGTGGTGAGACGGGCGCTCTCTCCATCGCGACGGGTTGTATAATTAAGGATTGCGCTCATGAAGAAGAACACACTAGCAGCTACGGCCGCCGAAAGCGCCGCCGAAGAACCAACCCCCTGCAGAATCCGTTCCACCACGGTCCTCTGCGTGCGCCGCGACAACAAGGTAGTCATGGCCGGCGACGGCCAAGTCACGCTAGGCGAATCCGTTATCAAGCACGGAGCCAAGAAGATTCGCCGTCTCTATCAAGATAAAATCCTGGCTGGATTCGCCGGCTCCACCGCCGACGCTTTCACTCTCTTCAGCCGTTTCGAGGCCAAGCTGGAGCAGTATCACGGCAACCTCGGCCGCTCCGCCGTAGAACTGGCGAAGGACTGGCGCACCGACAAATTTCTGCGTCACCTGGAAGCCCTGCTGCTGGTTTCCGATAAAGAAGCTACGTTTCTTCTGAGCGGCCAGGGAGACGTAATCGAGCCCGATACCGGCATAGCGGCGATCGGCTCGGGCGGCCCATTCGCCCAGGCGGCAGCCCAGGCGTTGGCCGATCACACCAAACTCTCGTCGCGCGAAATCGCCGAAGAAGCAATGAAGATTGCCAGCCGCATGTGCATCTATACCAATGACAGGGTTACGATTGAGGAACTGTAAAGTAGTTCTCAGTTCCCGGTTCTCAGTTCACAGTGAGAACCGGACGGTTCTTGGGCTTTTCTGAGAACCGAGAACTGAGAACTGAGAACTTCATTATGGCTATTTATTTACCCGGAACCGCCGAAGAAGAACAAGTCACGCTCGACGAACTGACGCCGCGCGAAATCGTCACCGAGCTCGACAAGTACGTTGTCGGGCAAAAAGACGCGAAGCGCGCCGTCTCCATCGCTC
>Ga0187879_10000833_pt1 | contig 20820 bp, 17 predicted proteins | sample June2016WEW_19_1_FD_132423 | JGI IMG/M metagenome (GOLD analysis project Ga0187879, IMG submission 132423) | Peatland microbial communities from SPRUCE experiment site at the Marcell Experimental Forest, Minnesota, USA - June2016WEW_19_10 | ecosystem: Environmental > Terrestrial > Soil >... | reverse complement strand
CGGCCCGTGCGCGCCGCCGCGGACTTCGGCGAGCGCATGCTCGTCGCCAGCGACGGCCTGGGCGGCTCCGACGAGCTCGTCGCCTTCGCCAGCCGCGTCGCCGGCGAGGGACGCTCGGCGCTCACGCTGATCCACGCGCTCGGGCGGCATTCGATCGCGCGCAGGTCCCGCATCGACGCGCAGGCACAGAGCATCCAGCCCGAGGGCATCGACGGCGATCCCGCCGTCATCGAGTCCGGCAGCGCCGACGACACCATCATCGCCGCCTGCACACGGCTCGGCGCGTCGCTCGTCGTCATGAGCAGCCGCAGACGCTCCGGCCTCAGCGTGCTCGGCAGCGTCAGCCGACGGGTCGTCCACCACGGCGACTGCTCCGTGCTGCTCGTGCCGCCCGACTGGCTGGCGCGCGACGCCGCGACGGCGGCGGAACACGCGTGAGGCGGGGGCGGTGCACACGCACCTGTCAGCTCTCGACGCGAGCACGCTGACGATCGCGCCGACCGAGGTCGAGGTGCCCACGCTCGACCCCGAGCGCCTGCGCAGCGTGCTGCGCGGCGACGCGCTCGCGCAGTTCGAGCACACCCTCACCAGAGGACGCGAGCTGCTCTCCTCGCGGACCTTCTGGAACGTCAGCTCGACCGCCCAGGGCGGCGGCGTCGCCGAGATGCTGCGCTCGCTGATCGGCTACGCGCGCGGCGGCGGCGGCGACGCGCGCTGGGTGGTGATCGCCGGCGACCCCCAGTTCTTCCAGATCACCAAGCGCCTGCACAACATGCTGCACGGACGCGGCGACGAACGCCCACTCGGCGAAGCCGAGCGGGCCGCCTACGAGCGCTGCACGCACGCCAACGCCGAGCTGTTCGCGCAGCGCGTGCGCCCCGGCGACGTCGTGCTGCTGCACGATCCGCAGACGGCGGGCATGATCCCGCGGATGCTCGACACGGGCGCGTCGGTCATCTGGCGCTCGCACGTAGGCGTCGACCGACCCAACGATCTCGTGCGCGAGGCGTGGCGCTTCTTGATGCCCTACGTGGAGCGCGCCAACGCCTACGTCTTCTCGGAGCCCGACTACCTGTGGGAGGGTCTGGATCCCGCCAAGCTGACCGTCATCGCGCCCTCGATCGACGCGTTCTCGCCCAAGAACCACGCAATGGCGTTCACCACCGTCACCGCCGTGCTGCGCGTGGCGGGGCTCGCCGCCGACCGCTACCAGCGCCACGCCAGGGCGCTGTTCGAGCGCCTCGACGGCAGCGTCGGGCACGTGCGCTCCAGGGCACAGCTCGTCGAGGAGCAGCAGCTGTGGCTCGGCGTGCCGCTGCTCGCACAGGTCTCGCGCTGGGATCGCCTCAAGGACCCCGCCGGCGTGCTCGCCGCCTTCGCCGAGCACGTCCACGCCGACGACGACGAGCCGCACCTGATGCTCGCGGGTCCGGACGTGACGGCCGTCGCCGACGACCCCGAGGGCAAGGAGGTGTTCGAGGAGGTCCTCGCGATCTGGTCGGAGCTGCCGCGACGCATCCGCCGGCGCGCGCACCTCGCGCTGCTGCCGATGGCCGACGCCGACGAGAACGCCGTGATCGTCAACGCCCTGCAGCGGCGCTCCGACGTCGTCGCCCAGAAGAGCCTCGCCGAGGGCTTCGGCCTGACCGTCTCCGAGGCGATGTGGAAGGGGCGCCCCGTCGTCGCCTCCGCGATCGGCGGCATCCGCGAGCAGATCGAGGACGGGCGCACCGGCCTGCTGGTCGAGCCGGAAGACCTGCAGGCATTCGGCGAGCGCGTCAGCGGGCTGCTGGCGGACCCCCACAGGGCCGAGCGCATGGGCGAAGCGGCGCAGATACGGGTGCGCGAGATGTTCCTCGGCCCGCGCCACCTCGGTCAGTACGTCGACCTGCTGGAGTGGGTGGTGGCCAGGCGCTCGTGAGCCTCGCGGCGCCCCCCGAGGAAGGACGCAGTAGGGTCGGCTGACCCAATGGAGAGGAATCATCGATGGCATACATGACCACGCACTTCTGGCCCGGCGCGACGGAGGCTCAGTACGAGGCGACGGTCGCCGTCGTGCACCCCCCCGGCGGTCTGCCCGAGGGGCAGACATACCACGTCGCCGGGCTGACCGACGGCGGCATCCTGATCACGGCCGTGTGGGATTCCAAGGAGCAGCAGGACCGCTTCCTCAAAGACAAGCTGATGGCCAGCATGCCAATCGAGGGAGGCGTCGAAGGCCAGCCCGAGGAGCGCACCGCCGAGGTCATCAGCGTCCAGAAGGCGTAAGACCGGCCGCCAGCCGACCCTGTGTCGCGATCGCGCACGGCGCTCGCCACCGCCACCGGAGGCGAGCGCCGCATGGATCGCTCAGTCGATCGTGACCGTCTCGCGCTGATGCTCGTGGCGGCGGGTCAGCGTGAGCGTGTAGCGGCCCTCGACCAGGCGCCGGCGCGGGGTCAGCAGCAGCCGCGTCCGGTTACCGGAGCGCGTGGCCGTGCCAGTCGCGTACACGACCCCGCCGCGCGAGAGCACGGCGGTCGTCGCGACACCCGTGGTGGTGAATTTGACCGGCGCGCTCGTCAGCCGGGTGGTGCACTTCTGCACCGTCTTCCTCTTCTTGCCCGTGCCCGTCGTCACGCTCTTGCAGACGACCAGCTCGACCTCGCCCGCGGGGCCCTGGGGGCCGGTGGCGCCCTGCGCGCCGTTGGCGCCGTTCGCGCCGGCCGCCCCGTCGGCGCCGGCTGCCCCGGTCGCGCCCTTGGTGCCATTCGTCCCGTTGTTGGCGCCGGCCTGCACGATGAACCCGCTGGTCAGCACGGAGGTGTCTTCGTGCGCGTCGCTCAGCGTCCAAGCCGCCTGGTAGCGGCCCGGGGCCAGGCCGCTGACCGTGAGGCCGCCCGGCGAGTTGGCGTTGCCGGCAAACGGCGTGCACGACGGGTCCGGGCACGCGGGCGTCTGCGTCGTCGGCGCGACCTGCAGCGCCACCGGGTCGGTCGTGTCCGGCCCGCAACAGCCCCCCGTGCTTGCGCTCGCGTACGCCGTGTAGGGGTCGTAGATCGACTCGCCGCTCAGCGGCGCGGTGCTCGTGACCTGTCCGACCGTCACGGTCGTCATGTTGCCGCTGAGCTCGTCATAGAGCCCGACGCTCGCACCGTTCGGGCTGGTGATGAAGTCGGTCCCGAACGTCGGCATCGTGGGGTGTCCGCCCGCGTCGCACACTTCACCCTGGTTGGAGCCGTAGAACCACTCGTCGGCCTGGCAGTCGGTGGTGGAAAGCAGCGAGCCCGTTCCTTCGAAGCTGTTGCTTGGTTGGAGGATGTCCGCACGCAGCGTCCCCACGTGCAGCGTTGTGAGCAGGCGAGGGGCCGGCGTCTGCGGGCCCGTGTAGTTCAGGGCGACCGTGTCACCGGCGGCGAGCGCCGTCAGCGGGATGGAGAAGTAGCCGCCCGATTCGCCGGACACGGGAAACGGCCCCACCGTCTGCGTGTCGGAGCCGGCCTCTTCCACGCTGTATTCGCCCGGCACGAGATCCCAGCAGCTGATCGTCTTCGACGCCAGGTCGCCCTGGCACGTCGGGGCGATGACCGGCGCCCCGAACAACCCCTGCGCGCCCGGAAGCGGAGCGGACACCGTCAGCGTGAAGCTCGAGGACTCCGGAAAGCCGCTCACCGGGACGGTCGCGGAGACGAGGACGGAATCGCCGGGGGTGACCGCCGTCCCGAACGTGAGGCTGAATTTCCTTCCACCTTCCTCCAAAGTTGCCGGCGTGGGCGCGGCACCATCCACGGACACGTTCACGCCGCCGCACGTTCCTCCTTCGGGCGCATTCGAGCAGTCGACCGTCAGCGTTTCGCCCGACGAGTCGATCGAGACCTTGCCGGTGAGAAACCCCAGCAACGTCGGCGCCGCTTCACAAGGCGGGCAGGGACCCCCCGGGCCGTTGGATCCGCCGTACGTGAAGATCCCGCTCGGCCCCCCGGCCGAGTATTTGACGTTCAGGATGTCGCGGGCGTCGCCGGGAGCGTGCTTCAGCAGCGTCGCGGTCCATTCCCCCGACGCATTGGTGCCGGCCGAGGTCACGGTTTCGACAGCAGTCGGGGGGTTGCCGCGCAGCAGGCTGACCGTCGCTTTCACGCCGGACGTGGGGCTGCCGATGTTGCCGGTGATCGTCTTCGAATACGCCGTGACGCTCACCGACGGCGCGGCGGCGAGGGCGCTCGCCGGCAGGGCGAGGATCACCGTCGCCAACAGCGCGATCTGCGGAGCCATCCGCTTCAAGCGCCGGCTGAGAACCGCAACCGTCTCTATGTTCGGCGCTGGCATCATGAGTTGCCCCCTCGGATCGTAAGAAACGGCCGGATTTCCCAACGCTAACCGTGCCCCGACGGCCTGCCATCGGTAGACGCCCCCGCGGAGCGCGCGGTTTCTACGGTCAGCGGACGAGGATGGGGGTGCTGTAGTTCGATACGTGTGGCCCGGCTGGGACCTGGATGAGCGCCCGGTAGAGACCGCGTCTGTGGAGACGTATGACGCGGCTGAAGCGGGAGACGGTCGGGGTGCCGGCTTTCACGGAGGTGCCGCCCTCGTTCACGGACTTGTGGCCGGGCACGAGCAGCTGGAAGCCGACGAGCGCGCCGACCTCCGCTGGGGCGACCGTGCCGTACAGGCGCACGTAGCCGGGGCGGCCGACCGAACGCGCGTGGAAGGAGACCCGAACCGCCACGTTCTCGAGCACGACCGGGCTGGACACTTCTGGTTTGCCCACCGTCACCACACGCAGCTGCGCGCTTTCGAGCAGGCCGAGGAACGGGAACGAGAAGCCCCCGGTGGCATTCGTAAGCTCCGGGTTGCCGACGATCTTGAAGCCGCCCGCGTACGGGTAGGGATTGGCCTGCAGGACGATCTCGTGGTTGCCGGCGCCTGTCCCGGATAGCGTGCCCTCGACCAGGAAGGAGCTTCCGAAGACGACCGGGTCCGGGACGCCGGCGATGGCCAGCGAGAGGGGGACCTTCGGCGTGGTGAAGGTGCGATCTCTTCCGTTCGTCGTCCCGGCCGGGCCGCTCGCCACGATCCGGTAGTGGTAGGTGGTCAGTGGCTGCAGCCCGCTCACGGACTGGCTCACCTTGATCGTCTTCGTCCCGTTCCCGGCCGGTGAGAGCGGCGTCTGGGACCCGTAGCTACGGGTGGGTCCGTACTGGAAGACATAGTCAGTTTCCTGCCCCTTTGGGTCGACCGACCCAGCGAGGGCCGCGGAGGAGAACGTCACGTTCGAGACGCCTCCGGTGCTGACGCTGGGTGCGGTGCGCGAGGCGGCCTGCCCTGTGGAGGCGGGGAGCGCGAAGGCGAAAGCGAACGCCAGCGCGACGAGCACAGACTTGCGAGACATGAGAACCTCCTCGAGCGCCTCCAGCCCCACCTCGCGGTGTGCCAAGCGGCTCTCATAGCGACGGCTGATCAAAGGCAGAACGACGACCAGGTCCAGCAGCGACCAAGTGCACGTGTACGACTGTATGCCCGAAACGCGGCACGGTCGTCCGTGGCCGCTACCGAGCAGGCAGCCGGAAAACCCGCGGGAAGCGACGCGGGCGATTCCGAGGCGCGATCGGTGGGCGGTTTCGTCCCCGCTTGCCGCGGGGTTTCCCCGGCTATATCCTCAGTGCTCGCTACGGATGGCCGCGCCGCGACTCGGGCGTATGGTTTCAGATGGCGATCGTCTCCGCACCGTCTGCCCGAACTCGCCTTGACCATTTACGTCTTTGGCCTGGTTCCTCGTCGCTGGGGCGATGCGGCTGGCCAGACTTCACCACAATCCCAGGAGGCCTGTCATGGGCGAGAAGACCGACAAGATCAGTGGCCGCGTGAAGCAAGCCGTCGGTGCTGTCACCGGCGATGAGGAGACCAGGTACGAGGGGGAGCGCCAGGAGGACAAGGGCAAGCTCAAGGGCAAGCTCGACTCGGCCATCGGCAAGGCGCAGCACACGCTCGAGGACCTGAAGGACAAGGCGGACAGAGCGTGACCGCCCGTTTCAGCGCCGAGCTGGGGCGCGGCTCCATCGTGTGTCTTGGCGCGTGGGCGCGCGAGCAGTGTCCACCGCATGGAGGGCTGCGCGCGAGTAGGATCCTCGCCAGATCGGAGGTTCTGCGATGAGTGTCGTGGCGTGGCTCGTAGTCATCCTTGTGCTGGTGGTTCTCGTGTTGCTGCTCGGTGTCTTCATGCGCCGCCGCCGGCGACAGGGTGGCGTGATCGCCACGCGGAGAAAGCGATGAGGATGCTCGCCACCGGCTCGGCGATCCGCGGTCTACCCGTGGTGACGATCGGCGGCGGCGAGGACGTTGCCGAGGTTCGCGACGTGATCTACGACCCGCAGGCCGGGCGCGTCCTGGGTCTCACGCTCAACAAGCGTGGCTTTCTCGCCGGGCGCTCTCGTGAGGTGCTGCCAGCCGAGCAGATCCACGCGATCGGTCAGGACGCCGTCATGGTCCAGGACGAGGGCAGTCTCATCCTGCCGCACGACGCACCGGCGGACGTCGGCGAGCCGCCATCTGGGCGCGACGTGACCGGCGACGAGGTCTTGACCGAGCAGGGCACGAGCCTCGGCAAGGTACGAGACGTCGTCGTCCTGCTGGGAAGCAACGGAGAGGTCGTCGGCTACGAGATCGACGCGGCATCCGGCGGCACCGGCTACATCCCGCTGCCCACCCAATTGGCCGTGTCAGGCAGCACGCTGATCGTGCCCGAGGCCACGAAAGACTTCGTCGAGAAGGATCTGGTTGGGCTGGGCGCAGCGGTCGATGACTTCCGCTCGAGGCTGGGCCCGTCATGAGCGACAGTTTCACCGCGGTGTCAGGACGAAAGGTGGTCAGCCAGAAGAGCGCCGAGGAGCTCGGCGACGTCGCTCACATCGTGATCGACGTCAAGCGACGCAAGGTCGCGTCACTGATCGTGGGCAAGGGCCGCAAGGCCCTCGTGCTCGACTGGGACCAGGTCAGCGGGCTTGGGCCCGACGCGGTGATGGTCGCCGACGAGAGCGCTCTGCACGCACCGCGCGACGATCACGAGAACGCAGCCGCCGACGGCAAGCTCGAGCTGATCGGCAAACGCGCACTCAACGACGTCGGCAACGACCTGGGCGAGCTCAGCGACGTGCGGTTCGACCCGAAGACCGGGATCATCGAAAGCCTCGTGCTCGGCGAGCGCGAGGAGGCAGCAGCGTCGCTACTCGGAGCCGGCTCCTATGCCGCGATCTTTCAAACGTCCGCGCAGTAAGCCGCGTTGAGATCCCGTAGTGGCCCGGGGCAACGGAACGCGGGCGAGCAGGCTCTCGGCTACTTTGGCCGCGGCCGCGTCGCTGTAGAGCGGCGCGGTCGGGATCGGACGCGGTGTCGTGGCGCTCCGATCACGGACCTGCCCGCACCCCGCAACCACCAGGACGAGTGCGGTGAGACATCCGGAGAGGCGCGCAAGCCTCGCCCGTGTCATGTTTGGTCGTCGGGCGACTGGCCCCTGCGTAAACGCCGCTGTGGGACGCTGTCGACACCACCCACGACGAAGGGAGCCAGCATGTTGAGAGCACTCGCACTCTCGGGCGCCGCGACGCTTGCGCTGTCGGGGACAGCGCTCGCGGCGACCGGCCAGCAGATAAGCGTCAACGGCACGGGCGGGGCGTCTGTGCCCGACGGGGCCACCAACGGCCAGCAGCAGGCCGCTTACGACCAGGCGCTCACCGCAGCGATCAGCGACGCTCAAACGAAGGCGCAGATGGTCGCGCAGCAGTTCTCGCTGACGCTCGGCCCGGTGCAGAGCTTCACCGAGCAGAGCGACGACTACCTCGGCTACTGCGGCATCGGGTTCTTGCCCGGAGTCGCGGCGACCGGCGTGTCGGGCAGCGCGAGCGCGCCGGCGGCCGCCGGCGCCGCTAGCGGCCAGCTGACGCCGATCCCCGCAAAGCCCAAGAAGCACAAGACCAAGAAGAAGGCCCACAAGGCACAGGAAAGCGACAACACCTGCCAGATCGAGGCCGACGTGACGGTGATCTACTCGATCAGCTGAGCGGCGATCTCCGCATAGGCGGCACCCCAATCGCCGGTGTTGAGGCTCGCATCGCCGGCGACGAACCTGCTCGCACCACAGGCCGCGCACTGCGGCTGTAGCTGGCGCTTGCGCCTTCGTCGATCATCTGAACGCCGTACCCTCGCGGAGCCATCGCCGGATCATGCCACTCCAGGTGATATTCACCGCGCAGGCTCGAGATCGCCACCCGCGAGGTGAAGCGGACGCGGATCAAGCGAAGGGATCGACTCGGAGGTCTCGTGCATGAGTACCACCGGCCCGCGACGCGAGATAGCACATGAGGGCGTGGGTGATATGATACCCACGATGGGCGTCAGCCGACAGATCCGCGACGACCAACCGCGCGGCGAGGTGTTCTCGTTGGTGCAGCGCTCGTTGACGGAGGCGAACCCAGGCTATCGCGATGTCGACGAGATTGTACGACTATTTGCGAGCGGAGCACCGATCCATATTGCGGCGCATTGGATCGAGGGTGCAGAAGATCAGTCGACACGTGACTATAGCTGCGCCCACGTGCATGATGAGTTGGATGAGGTGAACATCCTGCTGGGAGATCCTGGGGGATTGGTCTGCAATATTCTGTTGGGCGCAAACGAGGAACCAGCGTGTGTGGAAGCACCGAGTGCGGTGGTGATTCCGGCCGGGGTGACCCACTCGGCGAACGTAGTGAAAGGCCGGGGATGGTTTGTCGCCCTTCGACTCCCGGCTGGGTCCCTAAAGCCCTATCCCGGAAGAGTTTTGTAGCGGGCGTTGAACTTTTGGATCGGCCGGCTTTGCCGGTCGAAGCAGGCGTGTGACGAGCCTCAGCCGGCGCTGTCGAGATTCGTCGAACTCAGGAGTGGCGGCGACCGGCGGGGAGACGCCTCCTTTCACCCAAGAGCGGTCGTGTGCGGGCAACAGGCGGTGCCTTGTCGGTCGCGGCGGCGCTGCGTACCTACCCGCTCGGCGGCAGGGGTTAACCCCGGATGCCACCCGTCGACGCCTGTCTTAGGGTTTGCTAACAAAGGAGCCCGGGCCGTGTTCCCGGGCCACACTTATGCCGACTCTGCACCGACAATGTGGCCGACCGGATGGCGCGGCTTCGCGGCGGCCCCGACGCCGCCGCATGCGGCGGCATGCTCGTGTCGTCTGCGCGTTCATCTCGGGCACCCGATCTCCGATGGCGATGCCCTCCGTCGTGAGAGCGCGTGCCAGCTGGGGGGCACGTCTTGTGCTCGTGTCGGCGATTGCACTTCTCGCCGCACCCGCTGGCGCCTTTGCCGCGACCGCTCGGGTCGTGACGATCACGGGAGTGGTCAAGGCGCCGGAACGGGTCAGCGTTGCCGCGCTGACGCTCAAGGGCGTGATCTATCCGTCTCCCGCGGTCCGCTCGGGGCACTTCACGATCACCGTTCCCGCCGCCGCGGCGGGCGGCCTGAAGAACGCGACGCTGCAGGTGCTGAGCGCTTCCGGGAAATACCTTGGACCGGTCGTCCTGCGAAAGGCGCGGGAGGCTGCTCACAAGCACGTGGTCGATGATTTCCTGGGCCTGGCCAAGCCGCGCCCAGGAGCGCGGATCAAGCTCGGGACGCTGACCGCGGAGGACCACACGACCTGGTTCCTCGCACGCGGCGCGCCTGCCAAGGCGATCAGCGCCTTCGTGGTGCGTGCCGCCAACGCTCACGGGAGACCGTACGGTGCGGGGACACTCGGCCTTGTGCCCCACGGCGGCATTCCGGTCGTGAAGCTCAAGCATGCCCGGATCGCGAATGCCCGGATCGCGACTGCGGGTTCGACGAGCGCTTCGGGGGCTGACCCGGCCGCCGGCGTCGACGCGGTTTCGTGCCCGAGCGCCAGTGACCCGGCGATCGCTGCTCCCGAATCGGGAGCGCAGGCGGGGACGCTGCCGGGACAGCAGCTGGACTGTTCGGGGGTGCCGAACTTGTTCAACGTCGATGTGAACGGCAACGACGTGCTCAACAGCGTCGACACCGCGCCGGCGTCGGAGGCCGCCTCCGAGGCGGATTTCGTCGGCGGAACCCACGGGTCTTGGTGGGAAGCGGCCAGCTGGTACGCGCCGGAAGGCATCACGACACAGGCCGTGTCGAACTTCCTCGTGCCATCGATCTCTTTCACGCCCAGCTCTCCCAAGATCAGCGCCCTGGTCCCGGACATCCGCGTCACCGCAAACCAGTTCTTCCCGGGCGACGAATCGGGCACCGGCGACACCGTGACAGCCAACTGCGAGGGCCTCGAATGGTGCACCAGCGCGCTTCTGGCCGAACAGTCCAACATCGCAATCTCGATGCCGTGGAGCGAAACGAACCCGCCTTACTCTCTCCCGACTGAGCCGGGCGGCAGTTTCGGGGATCAGCTCGAGCTCACGGTTAATCCCAACGGCGCGTACGTGCCCGGGCAGACGATTCTGCTGACCGGCACCAATGCCTCGGGTCAAACGGCCGAGATCCCAGCGATGGTACAACCGTTTTTGCCGCTGCTGCCATACGTGAGGGGCCTGACCTTTAGTGGCGGCCCCAACCCTTCCTCGGTGCTCGTCACCGACAGCGCCGGTAATCAGGTCAGCGCCTCGCCGACTGGAACGATCACCCTGGAAGTCGAGCGTCCGGAGCGGCTGCCACTCAGCGGAGAGACGTCCACGAGCGGTGTCATGGACGTTGCCGGGCTCGCTTACTTCGTCACGATCGCTTCTCCCCAGTCTTCGGCGTCCACGGCCTGCCCGCAGAGCGCCTACTCCGCTGTGTCGGGAGCGACCGGCGCGTGGAACTACCCGAGCCCTCCGAGCGGAGGCTGGAGCGATGACACGCTTCAGGACTTCGATCCGGCGGCCGCCGGTAATCCCGGCCCGATCAAGTTCACCGTCGATTTGAGCGCGTGCGTCACCGGCAAGCCTTTCGCCACTGACCCGAAAGGTAACCCGGAAGTTCTCGCGTGGAGGCCCGGCGAAAAGTACCACATCAGCGTTAACGCCGCGGCCTACGTCGGGCCCGCGATGATGACGACCGACAACTTCATGGTCGTTGCCGGATAGCAGCGGCGCCGGACTCGCCGAAGCGTGCCCGCGATGTTCGTGCCGGCTGCTGCCGCGAGCGTTGCCACCGCGTGATGCCGACACCGCCCGGTGTCAGGGTGCGTCGAGGGCCCGCTCGCGCTGGTATCGGCGCCAGATGCGTCGCGCGCCCGCAGCTCCTGCGACGAGGAGCGCAAGCGGTACGAGTACCGCGGCCAGGATCAGGATCGCGATGGCGACGACGAGCAGCACCTGGCCTGCGTCGTGAAGGCCTTTGTGGAGGGTGAGTCCTTCACCACCGGCGCGTGTGTCGCCGAGGATGCTCACTTCGACTTCGGACGTGCTCGCACTCGCCGAGATCGAGTTCACGGAGGATCGCGCTCGGGCGATCGCCGCACGGGACGCCGCCAGGCGAGCGTGCAGGCTGTCGATCTGTGCTTCGGTGCTCGCTGCTGCGAGCGCACGCAGCAGCGCTCGCTGTTCGGCTTCGGCGTCGCTCAACTGCTGGTGCGCGGCGTTGTACGCACCGGTGATGTCCTGCAGGGACTGGTTCTCCGCGCGAACCGGAGCCAGACGCCCGATCGCCACCAGCGCCGCGGCGAGTCGCGCGCTGGGCAGCCTGAGCGCGAGCGTGGCTTCGCTGGCTCCCCGCTGCTGAACCTGCACGTTGGACGACTGCACGTAGCCGCCGTCACGAACGGTGAGCTGCGCGACCTGGTCTGATGTGGCCTGCAGGCTCTGGGGTGTGCTGCCCAGCGTTATGGACGCCGCGAGCTGCTGCACACGCCCGGGCGCCGAGAACGCGCCAGTACCGCTCGGGGCGGCGGTCGACGGTGACGCCTGCGCCGCCTTCGACCCAGACGAGCCTCCCGACGTCGCCGAAGGCGCCGGCGTGGAAGAGGACGACGACGCTGCGGCTTCTTGACCGCGGGCGCTAGAGCCAAGAGCAGCCGCTGGCGTTCTCTGCGTGGGAGCCGGGGACTCGATGACAGGCGCGGATCCGTGCGATCCGGAGATGAGCAGTGCCGCGACGAGCGCGACGGCCACAGTCGCGACTGCCCCGACAGCCGAGCGCCGATGAGACGCGAGCGACCACGAACCGCGCCAATTGCGCGCAAGCGCGCGCGGCCGCGAAGCCGACGTGTCGCCCGCTGGGATCCGTCGAGGCGACCCGGCGGAGTCCCGATTCCGCTTCCGCGTCTCAGCGTTCTCGGCGCCGGTTTCGAGTGCACCACGGCGCTCGAGCTCCTGCGCGAGGCGCACTTCAAACGCGGGGGTCATTGCCGGAGCGAGCGCACGCACGTCGTCGCGAAGCTCTCGCCACGCATGCGCGTCCGGGCGCCGGGACTCGCCGCGAAGCGCAGCCTCCAGCTCCGCGGTCCAAGCCTCCTGGCCGGGCAACGGCTCATCGGCTGGGAACGGAACGATCCTCATGCGACCTCCTCGCGGCCGGCTTGCGCACAGTGCTCGCGCAGCCGCGTGAGCGCACGGTGAAGGCGCGTGCCGGCGTTGGACTCGCTGATGCCCAGGGCACGCGCAAGCTCGCTGTTGGAGAGCTGACCGTGAAACTTCAGCAGCACGAGCTCACGCTCGCGGAGCGGCAACGATGCAAGCGCATCGAGCACCGTCGCGCGACGCTCCACATCCTCGAGCGCGTCACCGGAGGCCCGATCGTCTGCAAGATTCTCCCCCAGGTCGTAGCTGCTCCTGCGCCTTCTTTGACGCAGCTCATCCAAAGCGGCGTTGCGAGCGATCGAGAACAACCACGCGCGCGGGCTCCCGCGGCGACGATCGAGGCGCGAACGCGAGCGGTAGAGCCGCTCGAACGCGAGCGCCGTGAGATCCTCAGCCGCCGAGCGATCGCCCAGAAGAGAGATCAGATACCCATGCACATCGGCAGCGCACTCTCTGAAGAGGGCTTCGAACGCGGCAGAGTCGAGAGCACCCTGGCGAGATGTCGCTCCAGTGCGCGACGACGGCTGCTCGGAAGAGGACACGGGAGTGCTCATCACCCTAACTACGACGGTGACGACAATCCATCACAAACCACCCACGCTCGCTACCGGGCGTCCGCGCACTGCGCGTCGACGGCGGCGGGCGCCTCGGCGACGGGGGCACGCACCTCGGCCGGCGCAACGGCGCGCTTCGTGATCACAGCGGTGCCGCGCGACACTTGGGACATGCACATCACCGCCCCGGCGAGCGCCGACTTCGAAGTGGACGCGCTGAAGTCCGACGGAGAACGCCTATCGCTTCTCGAAACGACGCACCAGCGAGAGGGGTGTGCCGTCACGGGCACACGGGTGCACTGCTTCCTGCGGTTCGCCATCGGCGCGAATCGGACGCCCGGCCGCTGGACGGTCATCGCAAGGAAACACACCGGCTCCGCTGCAACGGTGCGTATTCAGATCACGTTCCACCGCCCTGGATCTCGAGCTCCCGCGGTCGCGGCCTCTGCGGCCTCGCTCAGGGTCCAGCTCCGAGCCAGGCCTCCAAGCGCTGTCGGCTGAGTGCGTCCGCGGGGTGGACTCGGCGGGTGAAGGTGTCGAGGAAGTCCTGGGTCGCATCGGCGTCGGCCGCGAGCCCGTCGGCGATCGGGCCGGTCGTCTCCTCGCGCGGAAGCCGGCCAAAGGTGAACGACCACTCGTAAAAGCCCGCGGCGCGCTGGTCGCGCCAGCGGGCGTAGGAGCCGGGCTCCACGTCCCCCGTGGTCAATTCCTGCGCGAGGTGGATCGCCTGCTCGATGGCGTCGGAGATGCCCTGCGCGCTGCCCGGATGCTTGAAGTGGCCTGCGTCGCCGACGAGCGCCCATCCCGGCCCCGCGGCCTGCCTGTAGAAGCCGCGCAGCATCGTCTCCGGCGCGGCATGGATCTCGCCGATGCGCTCCGCGCCCTCGAGCCACTCGAAGTCGATCAGCGAAGGGAAGCTCCGCAAGCAGTCCATGTGCGCGCGCTCGCGAGCGGCGGAGTTGCCGCGCGTATGCTCTGACGGTCCGAAGGTGACGAGCAGGTCGGCTCCGTCCTCACAGGGCCACCAGCTGACGCCCGAGTCAGCGGCGATCGCGAGCGTCGCGCAGTCGGTCGCCGGCAAGCCGTGCCAGCAGGAGATCAGCATCGACATGTCGCCGGCGAGGACGTTGACCTTCTCCAGGCCGAGCGACCGCGCCACGGTCGAGGCACGGCCGTCGGCGGCGAACACCCAGCGGGCCCGGATCTGCTCACCGTCATCGAGCACGATGCCCGAAACCGGGTCGGCCTCGGTCCCCGCGCCGATCAGGCCCTTCACCCGCTCGCCGTAGCGGGCATGCGCGCCGGCGGCGATTGCCCCCTCGGCCAGAGCGCGGTCGAGCGCGGGACGGCGGATCGCCACGCAACGGTCGCAGCCGGCGACCGGCGTGAACGCGCCGCCGAGCTCGCGCCCCAGCAGTCTCATCCGGAAGAGCACCGGGCGCAGCTCGTGGTCTCGCCTCAGGCGGGCAAGCACCCCGAGCTCCTCGAGCCGAGCGAGCGTGTTCGGGAACAAGAGGTGAGTGGAGAGCGTGTCACTCCCGAGCTGGTCTCGATCGACCATCAGAACCCGCCAGCCGCCACGCGCGAGCTGCGCCGCGAGCGTCGCGCCGGCGCAGCGGCCACCCACGATCACGGCGTCGTAGGTGGCGGAGCCGCTCATGGGCTCGCCACCGGCTCGATGTTCTGGTTGACGCGCAGGACGTTCGCCGGGTCGTAGGCCGCCTTCGCGGCCGCGAGGCGGTCGTAGTTGCCACGGTAGGTCGCGCGGACACGCTCGTGACCCTCGTCCATCATGAAGTTCACATACGCCCCGCCCGCGGAATAGGGATGCGTCGCGTCCCAGTAGTCGACGGTCCAGTCGCGGACGATGCCGGCGTTCGCGGGGTCGGGGTCGACGCCGACGATCACCTCGGCCCAGTTGCAGTCGCGATAGCTGAACGGGGTGTCGCGCTCGCCGACGTCGTGCACGGCACCGTCGATGGGGTAGAGGTGCATCGCCGAGTGCAGCGTCGGGAGCCGCTCGCCGAACTGGGCGTGCTGCTCGATCGACGCGTCCGGGAGCTCGCGCACGAAGTCCGCGCGCCAGTACCACTGCAGCCCCGGGGAGTAGAGGTGATCGAACAGGCTCTGCCACGCTGGGAACGGCATCGGCGCGACCCCGTGCAGCAGCGGCGTCCCCACCTCCTGCACGGGCGCGAAGAGATCGGCGGCCGCGTCCTCCGGGCCCACGTAGCACCACATCACGCCGCACACCTTGCGGAAGTGCAGCTCGGCCGGGAGGAAGTCGGCGGGGGGAACGGTCATGAGGGTGAAGAACCCGTTCAGCTCGCGTGGCGCGGCGGGGAGGAAGTCGCGGTAGAAGCGCATCACCTCCTGTGTCTGCTCGAGCGGCCAGAACGTCGGGCCGGCGAGCACCGTCGAGACCGGGTGCGCTCGGAAGCGGAACGAGGTCACGACACCGAAGTTCCCACCCCCGCCGCGCAGTGCCCAGAACAGCTCGGGGTTCTCCTCGGCGCTGGCGCGCACCTGCGCCCCGTCGGGCAGGACGACCTCCGCCTCGATCAGGTTGTCGATCGTGAGCCCGTGCCTGCGCGAGAGGTGGCCGATCCCGCCCCCCAGCGTAAGGCCGCCGACGCCGGTGCTGGAGATGATCCCCGACGGCGTCGCGAGGCCGGCCTCGTGGGTTGCGGCGTCGACCTGCCCCCACGTGCAGCCGCCGCCCGCGCGAACCGTGCGCGCGTCTGTGTCGACGTCGACGCTTTGCAGGAGCGAGAGGTCGAGGACGACGCCGTCGTCGCAGATCCCCAGCCCGGCGCCGTTGTGTCCCCCTCCGCGAACGGCCAAGAGGAGGTCGTGGCGGCGCGCGAAGGCGATCGTCTCGGCGACGTCGGCCTTGCTGGCGCAGCGGGCGATCAGGGCTGGCCGGCGGTCGATCATCGCGTTGAAGACGGCGCGCGCCGATTCATAGCCAGGGTCGGCGGGGCCGACCAGCTCGCCGGCGAACCTCGCTCCGAGCTCCTGTCGCGCTGCGTTCGCCGCTTTCGTGGTGGTGCTCATCTCTGCCTCCTGTCGTCGGGCTTGTCCGAGAGCCTGGGCGCCACTCCAGATCGCAGGCGACGGTAGCCGGGTCCGGCCCCGCTGTCATGACCTGGACTGACACAGTTGACTCCCCTGGCGGCGGGGCGCGCAGGGCGCGATAATCAGATCTGACTACTCACCCCGTCAGACCTCCCTGTGCACGCGCTTCCCGGCCCTCTCCGACTCTCCTCGCCGTCACCGTTCGTCGGCCGCTCGACCGAGCTAGCGGCGCTGCGCGCGCTCGCCCCGCGCAGGATGGCTGAGCGTGGCCGGCTGGCGCTGGTGGGCGGCGAGGCCGGATCGGGCAAGAGCCGCCTCGTGCGCGAACTCGCGCACGAGCTCGCCTCGGAAGGGGTGCTCGTGCTCTACGGCGCATGCGACGCCGTCGTGCAGACCCCCTACCGGCCCTTCGCGGAGGCGCTCGATCAGCTCGTGCGGAGTACCGACCCCGACGTGCTCCGCGCGGACCTCGGCGGCGCCGGTGGCGAGCTGAGCCGGCTCGTGCCCGATCTGTCCGCCCGCGTCGACGGCCTGCTGGCGCCGATCGCCGCCGATCCCGACACCGAGCGTCATCGCCTGCACACGTCGGTGACCGACTTCCTCTCGAGCGCAGCTCGCAGGCAGCCGCTGCTGCTCGTGCTCGAGGACGGGCACTGGGCGGACGCCCCGACGCTCGTGCTCCTGCGCCACCTCGCGCGGGCGACGGGCGAGGCCCGCGTGCTCCTGCTCGCCACGTTCAGGGACGCCGAGGCCGACGTCCCCGCAGAGCTCGCCGAGGCGCTCGCCGACCTGCGCCGCTCCGACGACGTCGTGCGCCTGCACCTGGGCGGCCTCAGCGAGGAGGACGTCGGGGAGTTCGTGCGCCGGGCGGGCGGCGGCGAGATCGACCCGGCCGACACAGGGCTTCCCCGCGCGATCCGCGACCTCACCGAGGGCAACCCGTTCCTGCTGTGCGAGCTCTGGCGCGCGCTCGTCGAGGGGGAGGCGCTCGCGATCGAGCAGGGTACGCTGCGGTTGACCAGGCCCCTGCAGGAGATCGCGACGCCTCAGAGCGTGCGCGAGGTCGTCAGCCAGCGTCTGACCCGCCTGGATCCCACGACCAGGGACCTGCTCGAGCTGGCCGCCGTCGCCGGTCCCGAGTTCGAGCTCGACGTCCTGCGCCTGGCGGCCCCCGTCGAGCTCGAGCGGATCGATGCCCTCGAACCGGCGATGCGCAGCGGGGTGATCGAGGAGCTGCCCTTCCCCGCGCTGGCCTACCGCTTCACGCACGAGCTCGTGCGCCGCGCGCTGTACGACCGGCTGAGCGTTCTGCGCCGCGCCGAGCTGCACCTGCGCATCGCCGAGGCGCTGGAGGCAGTCGATCGGCCGCGGCAGGGTCGCCTGCTCGCCGGCCTGGCCCACCATTTCGCGGCGGCGGCCCCGATCGGCGGAGCGGCACAAGCGGTGGAGTACAATCTCCTCGCCGCGAAGGCGGCGTCAGCCGCGTTGGCGTACGACGAGGCCACCGCGCGCCTGGGCACGGCCTTGGAGATGGGCGTGCCGGACGAGCGCCGACGCGCCGAGATCCTGCTCGACCTCGGTACCGCGCTGTTCCGCGCCGGCAGGTCGCTCGACTCGTTGCAGTCCTTTCGCCAGGCGGCTGAGATCGCGCGAGACCTCGGGGAGGGAGAGCTGCTCGCCCGCGCGGCAATCGGGTTCGAGACGAGCTGCTGGCGGCCGGGACTCACCGACGAGGGTGCCCGCGAGCTCCTCCAGGAAGCCTCGGCCGCCCTCGGGCGGGAGGACTCCACGCTCCGTGTCGGCCTGCTCGCGAGCCTTGCTCGCGCGCTCGAGTTCGAGGGAGACTCCGATCAGGCGGCCCTCGCGCGCGCGGACGCCATCGCGATGGCACGCCGAATCGACGACCGGCCCGGACTGGCAACGGTGCTCGTGGGGATCTACTGGGCGCGCGCGACCACAAGCCTCGCGGAAGCTCTCGAGATGCTTGGCGAGGCACGCGATCTGGCCGAGGAGATGGGCGACGTCGAGGGCCAGGCGGAAGCGACCCAGTGGCGGGTCTCCGCGCTGATGGCACTCGGGGAGATCGTGCCGGCACGCGAGGAGCTCGCGATCGCGCTCGACATGGCTAAGAACACAAGGCAGCCCTTCATGCTCCACGTGACAGAGCACTACCGATCGGCGCTGGCGCTGCTCGAGGGTCACCTCGCAGAGGCCGACGCGGCAGCGGAGCGCTCGCGCGAATGGGGCCAACTGCTCGTCGGTCGCGACGCCTCCAGCGTCTACGGCATCCAGATGTTCGGAGTGCGGCGCGAGCAGGGCCGCCTTGCCGAGCTTGCCCCGGTGATCCGCGTCCTCGCGGCCGGCGATCGAGGTGGCGGGGCGTGGCGCCCCGGCCTCGCGGCGATGCTCGCCGAGCTCGCTATGGAGGAGCAGGTTCGCGGCGAGCTCGACCGCCTGCAAGCTGAGGGCCTCGACCCATTGCGCGAGGGGCTTTGGCTGGCGTCGCTCACCTACCTCGCCGATGCCGCCAGCGCCGTCGCGCACCAGGGGGTCGCCTCGCTCGTCTATCCGCTGCTCGCGCCACTTGCCGGCAGAAACGTGATGATCGGTCACGGCGTCGCCTGCTACGGCGCCGCCAACCGCTACCTGGGAATGCTCGCCGCGACGCTCGGCGACACCGACGACGCGGCCAGCCACTTCGAGGCGGCCCTGCACCTCAACAGGCAGATGGGCGCGGACACGTGGCTCGCCCATACCGCCTACGAGTACGGGCGCATGCTGCTCGGCCGGAGAGACTCCGATCGCGGGGAGCAGTTGCTCGCCGAGGCCGCACTCCTGGCCGAGACCGTGGGGATGCCCACGCTGCTCGAGCGTGTCCGCGCTCTCACACCGGCATCGAGCCCGCCGCCGCCGCCCGACGGCCTCTCAGCACGCGAGCTCGAGGTGCTGCGGCTGGTGGCGCGCGGTCACTCAAATCGTGAGATCGGGGCCGCACTGTTCATCAGCGAGCACACCGCCGCGAACCACGTCCGCAGCATTCTCCGCAAGACCGCCTGCGCGAACCGCACCGAGGCGACGGCGTACGCCTATCGACGCGGCCTCGCCGAGGACTGAGCGATGGCGTAGCATCCAACACATGCCGATGTACGTGATCGAGCGCGCATTCGCCGATCAGCTCGACCTCACGAGCGACGACGTCAAGCTGATCGAGGAGGTGAACGCGGACGAGGGCGTGCGCTGGCTGTTCTCGTTCCTCAGCGCCGACAGGCGTCGCTCCTACTGCCTCTACGAGGCGCCGTCACCCGACATGATCGTCGCCGCCGCCAAGCGCGCCGGCGTTCCCGCCGACGCCGTGGTCGAGGTCAACCGCATCTCCGCGGACATGTACGCGTAGGGGTCAGCCTTGGCTGAGAAGGCCTCCTGCCCAGGCTGCGGCGAGCTTAACGACGCCGCGCAGAGCTTCTGCGGTCATTGCGGAGTCGCTCTCAGCCACAGGTGCGGCGCGTGCGGCGAGGACAATCCGCCCGGTTTTCGCTTCTGCGGGTCGTGTGGCGCGCCGTGCGAGAGCGATCGCTCGTCAGCGTCGGACACCGCCGGCGCCGGGGAAGGCGAGGGTGGCGAGCGGCGCTGGGTGACCGTCCTATTCGCCGACCTGTCCGGGTTCACGGCGCTCTCGGAGCGCTCTGACCCGGAGGAGATTCGCTCCATGGTGGACGGTTGCATGAGAGAGATGGGGGAGGTTGTGCAGAGGTATGGCGGCTCGGTGGACAAGGTCATAGGCGACGCGCTGATGGCGGTGTTCGGGGCGCCAGTCGCCCATGAGGACGACTCCGAGCGAGCGGTTCGAGCGGCGCTCGAGATCCAGCGGCGCGCGTCCGAGGAGGCTGAGGTCTTCGGTGGGCTCTGCGTCCGCATCGGCGTCAATACGGGGGAGGTGATGTTCGCCCCCGTAGGCCCAGATGGGCGTAGAGAGTTCACGGTGATGGGAGATACGGTCAACACCGCCGCCAGGCTGCAGGCCGCCGCTCCACCGGAGGGGGTCCTGCTTGGCGAGCAGACCCACGCCACCTGCGCGCACGCGATCGCATGCGAGGCGATGGAGCCGATTGTCGCGAAGGGTAAGGAGGCACCGCTGCGTGGGTGGCTCGCTCGCGGGGTCACGTCGGCTCCGGCTGATCGCCCGCTGTCCGCGGCGCCATTCATCGGCCGGGATGCGGAGCTCGAGCTCCTGGCGAGGGCGTGGGCTCGAACCTCGGGCGAGCTCCACCCGCAGCTCGTCACCCTCGTGGGTCCGCCAGGGATCGGCAAGACCCGGTTGACGCTGGAGTTCGCCGCGCGTGTGGAGAGCGCGGGAGGACGGATACTCCGTGGCCGCCCGCTTCCCTATGGTGAATCTGTCGCTTACTGGGCGTTCGGAGCGGTCATCAGGGAGGCGTGCGGGATCCTCGCAACCGACTCCGCCGACGCTGCGGCGCACAAGCTCGACGAGCGTACGGCATCGCTTCTGCCGTCCCCCGAGGCGCACGAGCTGGCGAGGAACCTTTCGATCCTCGCCCGCTTCGCCGAGGACACGGTCGACGACAGACAGGTTCTGTTCGCCTCCGCTCAGCAATTCCTCGAGGCGCTTGCCCGCGAGCAGTCGACTCTGGTGGTGCTCGAGGACTTGCACTGGG
>Ga0187879_10000832_pt1 | contig 20823 bp, 18 predicted proteins | sample June2016WEW_19_1_FD_132423 | JGI IMG/M metagenome (GOLD analysis project Ga0187879, IMG submission 132423) | Peatland microbial communities from SPRUCE experiment site at the Marcell Experimental Forest, Minnesota, USA - June2016WEW_19_10 | ecosystem: Environmental > Terrestrial > Soil >... | reverse complement strand
TTTCTCGATGAACGCATCCAGCTCGGCCAGATAGGCTGTGACATCGGCGGGAATATTAAAATCCACGGCGTTTCTCCTGGGGCGATTACATTATGAGCGAGGCGTAACAGAGTGCGGTTTCGAACGGAAGCGCAATCGGCGCTCGAAAGGTGCGTACCGATGCGATCAGGCTGGCGCGATTGGCGCCGATTTGGCTGGAGGCGGCTCTGCGGCGCTCGGCGAGAGTTCTTCCAATGTCTTGCCGCGAGTCTCGGGGACGAACCACAGCACGATCACGACGCCAAGCAGCGGGCCGGCTGCAAAGAACGACGCCGCGTTGCCGAGTCCGCCGAGCGGCCCCGAGAGCAGCCCGATAACGACCGGCGACAGCATCCAGCAGATCTGCCCAATCACTTGCACGCACAGACTATAAGCGGTCGCTCGAATCGAGGTCGGAAACAACTCGGTCGACAGCGCTGAGGTCGCGGTGCGCGCCGCTTGATACGCAAACATCGTGACGACTTCGCCCGCAAGGATAGCGCCGTAACGGTCGCTCGTGAACAGCACGTACATTGCGGCCCCTGACATCAGGTAGAAGAAACTGGTGGTGAATTTTCGTCCCAGCCGGTCCATCAGAAATCCGCTCAACAGGCTGCCCACCGTGCCCATCGCGTAGGCGAGAATTATCGCCGCCGCGACTTGGTGCGATTTCCAATGATGATCGCGGCGGGCGTACAGGCTGAAGTAGGTCACCGTCGGGCCGCCGATCAATCCGATCGAGTTCCATAGCCCGGCGATCACCAGCAGGCGCGAGCGATAGGGACCCGCAAACGGCGCCAGGCAATTGCGAATCGACGTCCAGAATCCGGGACGCGGCAGAGAAGCCGCAGCCCGCGCCCGCTCGAGCGCACTGGAGCGCGCAGTCTCGCGCAGTCGGCGCCTCAAAAACGCGACCATCACCAGCGGCGCGATCCCGAGCAGGTACATACCGCGCCATCCCCATCGCGACTCCGCCATGATCGCGTAGCTAAGTGCGGCGGCGGTCACCCCGAGAAACGCAACCATGTGCAGCGCCGCGATCGCGCGCCCGCGTGTCGCGTCGGGAAACTCCTCGCTGATCATCGTGACGGCAACCCCGAACTCGGCCGCGAGAAATATCTGCGCGGTACTTTGAAAAATCGTAAACGACTTCACGCCGGTCGAAAGCGCCGTGAATAGAGTGAAAAGCGTGTAACAAACCACGGTCGTGGAGATGATCGGTTTTCGGCCGTAACGATCGGCGAGGATTACCACGAAGAACGACAGCATCCCGCCAAACCGCACGATCGTCGCCATCAGGCCGATGGCAGGGTCGGCCATGTGAAAGGTCCGCGCGATTTCAGGCGTCGCCAGATGGAAGATCGTGATGTCGTAGCCTTCGAAAATCGTAGCCGACATCAGCATCGCGAACAGCGCCGCCAGGTAGCGGCGCGGCCGCGGGATCCACGGGGCTAATTTCGGTTGTTCTGACGAGCTGTTTGGATGAGCGGCCTGCATCCGGATGCTTGCGCGCGCGCAAGGCGCACGTCGATTCGCTAAAGGTCTCAGATCATGAATCCCCCGGCAAGCAGGGTTTCCCGAGCTGGAACGCGGTGACCGCCGATGGAATAAGTATGCTCTCCGCAGGACGTGGTTATATATGGAATCGCCAGGGCGTCACAAAAGGAGCCGCACATGAGCAGCAGAAAAGTCACGATCGAAGCGCAAGACGGCGGAACTTTCAGCGGCTATCTATCGGCACCCCCGTCGGGCTCAGGTCCGGGAATATTGGTGCTCCAGGAAATTTTCGGAGTCAGCGCGCACATTCGCTCGGTCGCCGATCGGTGGGCCGAAGAAGGATACGTCGCACTCGCGCCGGACCTGTTCTGGCGCCTGAAACCCGGCGTCGATCTCGGCTTCAGCCCCGACGATGTCAAAACCGCGCGCGAACTTGGCAGGCGCTTCGATATCGATCAGGGCCTGCGCGACATCGGCGACGCGATCGTGGCGCTCAAGGCGCAACCCGAATTCAAGGGCAAGGTCGGCGCGGTCGGTTATTGCCTCGGCGGACGGCTGGCTTTCCTGGCCGCCGCGCGGCTCGGCGTGGACGCCGCGGTCAGCTACTACGGCACGCGCATGGACGGTCATCTCGGCGAGGTAAAGTCGGTGCGATGCCCTATCATGTTCCACTTCGGAGGCAAGGACGCCGCCGTGCCGCCCGAAACGCGCGACAAGATTCGCGCCGCGTTCAGTGCGCATGACAATGCCGAGTTCTTCGTCTATGCGGACGCCGGTCACGCCTTCAACAACGATCGACGCTCCGAGGCCTACGATCCGTTTGCGGCGCAGCTCGCGCGCTCGCGATCGATCGGACTGTTTCGACGCACGCTCGGCCCGCGCTACGACCTGAGCGCGCTGTGGGACAATCACGCCGATCAGGAATTCAAGTATCGCGATGCCGACGCGACGATGGCCACGATGACGCCCGACGCCTACGTCAACCACATCCCGACTCTGACCGGCGGCTACGGTGCAATGGAACTGCACCGCTTCTACAAATACCACTTCATCCCGCGCCTGCCTGCGGACACAAAGCTCGTGCCGATTTCGCGCACCGTCGGTTCCGACCGGGTCGTGGACGAATTGCTGTTCTGTTTCACGCACGACTGCGAAATCGACTTCTTGGCGCCCGGCGTCGCGCCGACCGGAAAGTACGTCGAGGTCTCGACGGTCGCGGTAGTCGAGTTTCGCGGCGACAAGCTTTACAACGAGCATATCTACTGGGATCAGGCGTCGATGCTCGCGCAGCTCGGCGTGCTCGATCCTGAGGGGCTGCCGATAGCGGGGATCGAGAGCGCGCGCAAGGCCAAGGGCGAGCCGATCCCGTCGAACGCGATGATGCCGACCTGGAAGAACAGCGAGGGCAAGAGCTAGGGCACCAGCGGCAGTCGCGCGGTATCTGGATGGGCGCGAATCGGTCGGATACGATCGCGCGATGGCTATCAAGCGAGTCTGCGTTTATTGCGCGTCGAGCCGTCAGTGCGATCCCGCTTATCACGAGGCCGCCGGGCGCCTGGGCCGCACGCTGGCCCGCAACAAGGTGACGTTGGTCTATGGCGGCGGCAGCGTCGGCTCGATGGGTCATCTTGCGGACGCGGCGCTGGCCGAAGATGGCCGCGTGATCGGCGTCCTGCCGCGTTTCATGTACGACCTCGAATGGGGTCATCGCGGTTTGACCGAGCTGCTGATCGTAAATGACTTGCACGAGCGCAAGCGCCTGATGATCGACGAAGTCGACGCGGTAATCGCGCTGCCGGGCGGATGCGGCACGCTCGAGGAGCTGTTCGAAGCGATCACGTGGAAGCGGCTTGGATTGTTCGGCGGAGCGATCGTGCTGGTCAACACGCTTGGCTTCTATTCGCCGTGCGTGGCGTTTCTGGAGAGCTGCATCGAGCGGCGTTTCATGGACGAGCGTCATCGTGCGATGTGGTCGCTCGTCGAACGACCTGAGGATGTGCTCGACGCGATCGCCTGTACGCCGCCATGGCCGCACGAAAATCGCAATTTCGCCGCGCTGTGAAGCGCTAGCGTTCGATTTTTGCTATCGCGGCGGTGTGGTCGCGGGAGAGATCGGCTTTGAGGAATTCCTCGGTGCCGGGCGTGCCGAGTTCGAATTCCGGCGTGTGATGAATCTTGATCGTCACGTCCGCAACCCGGCAATCGAGCATATGGCCGCCGGCCGAGCGGTCGGCGGTGATGAAATGCAAATGATAGCCGGGCACGTTGACGCCGCGCAGATAGTCTGGCGTGAAGAATCCGACGATGGTTCCTTCGACGTCGTGAAACTCGAAGACCGGTTCTTCGCGCGCGGCCTGCTCGAGGCCCACTGATTTGTCCTGTTTGGCGACTGCTCGAGTCTTCACGTAGTCGAAGCGCCCTTCGATCCTGAGAGCATGGAAGATGTTCTGCGACGGCAGCATCGTGGCTACCGTCGCGAGCATTTCAGCCTGACCGTAGGGGCGATCGAGCCGCGCGCTCTCGTCGGCCTTGAAGAAGCTCACCGTTGCAAATGGCGTGCGCGTCGAATCCTCGACGGGATGCGCGTGGCCGTCGGCGCGCACCTGGAAGACCTTGCCGTCGAGCTCGATCATCTCGCCGTCGAGTCCGTCGAACGTGCCCAGACCGAAATCGCCGTGAGTTTTCAGCTCGCCCATCGTCATGTCGCCGGTCGATGCACCTTCCATCAGGGCGTTTACGGTCGAGGTTTGAAATACGGTCTGGTCTTCGTCGCCGAGTAACCGCTCGAGCGCCTGCACGATGATGGCGGACAGGCTTTGTCCGGTCTGTTTCCGCCGCGCGCCGAGCTGGCGCGCGAGCGCGGCTGGCAGATGGACGCGCAGGGTGAGGTGTTGAGGGCGGGTCATCTTGAAAATTTTATCGGTTCGGAAGGCTACTGAGTATTCTGCACGGGTTGAACGTTTTCGCCGTCGCGGGCCGCCTGGCCTACGTTGACTGCTACTTTGTCGGTCTGGTTGATACCGCTGATGACCTCGACCGTCTGCCCGTTGTCGTAACCTAGCGTCACCTCGGCGAGGTGCAACTGGTTGTTGCGGACTACGGGCACATAGACCTTGCCGTTGCGGAACACGAGTGCGTCGTCGGGGACCATCGGGGATCCGGTACCCATTTTGACCGTGAACTCGGCGGTCGCGTACATGCCGGGATAGAGCGCCTGATTTTCGTTGGCGAGATCGACCTCAACCAGCATCGTGCGCGTGTCGGGGGACAGCGCGTCGGGATGGCGCGTGATGGAGCCGGTGAATTTCTGGCCAGGGTAGCCGGCGGCGGTGATCGTCGCGGGATCGCCATCCCTGACGAACGGCGCGATGTTCTGGGGAACGTAAGCAAACACGCGCAGGGGAGCCATGCGGGAGATAGAGATGATCGCTCCCGCGCCGGGTGTGCCGGGGGTGGTGTTGGCGGGCACCAGATGGCCGGGATCGATGTAGCGCGCGGTGACGATGCCGTCGAAGGGCGCCGTGATCATCTCGTAGGCCTGGGTGGCGATGTCCTGTTCGAGGATGGCTTTATCCTGCAACATCGTGAAGTGGGACTCGTCGGCCGTCTGCTGCGGGATCACGGATTGGTGCACCAGGATCTGGTTGCGCTTGTCAGTGATGAGGGCGAGGTTGTAATTGGCACGCGCGGTGGCGACCTGCTGATCGAGCTCGGGCGACGTAAGGACAGCGAGCAGTTGGCCCTTGTGGATGCGGTCGCCCTTGTCGACCTTGATTTCCTTCAGGTAGCCAGGGACCTTGGCGTAAACGTCGGTCTCGTCAAAGCCGCGAATGGTGGCGGGCAGCTTGAGATCGCGCGTGGGCGGAGCGAGCGAAACGTCGGAGACGAGTACGTGCGGACCGGCTTCGTTTTCGTGCTCCAGTGCCGACGTCTGGCGTCCGATCCATAGCTCGCGAGCGAGCACGAGGCCGGCGGTCGCGACGAGCGCTACCACAATGGCGGCGACCCATCCGGCAAAGAAAGCCTTTCCTGGCGTGGGCACGCTGAAGTTTTTCGGATCGTCTTCCATCTCGGACATATACTATGCGCCGGGCAGGTTGATTGCTTCGATCTCGGCGTCGCGTTGATGTTTGCCGACCAGGTTGCGGCTGAAGATCGAATACACGGCCGGCACGACGAACAAGGTCATCATCGTCGCCGCGATCAGCCCGCCGAACACGGCGCGCCCGAGCGGGGCATTCTGCTCGGAACCCGAACCGAGTGAAAGCGCCATCGGCAGCATACCGAGAATCATCGCGAGCGCCGTCATGATGATCGGGCGGAAGCGGATGCGGCCGGCCTCGATGGCCGCGGCGAGCGGACTGTAGCCTTCCTCGCGCAGCTCGTTGGCGAAAGTGATCAGCAGGTTACCGTTGGCGACGCCGACGCCGACCGCCATGATCGCGCCCATCAGAGATTCGACGTTGATGGTCGTGCCGGTGATCGCGAGCATCCAGAGCACGCCGGCCAGCGCGCCCGGCACCGCCATCATGATGACGAAAGGCTCGAGCCACGATTGAAAGTTCGCGACCATCAGCAGGTACACGAGGACGATGGCGAGAACCAGGCCCTCGCCAAGGGTGCGGAACGAATCGCGCATCGCCTGGCTCTGGCCGCGGATGACGACGTGAGTGCCGGCGGGCAGCTGGCCGAGGTTGTTGATCTCGCGCTGCACGGCGGAGGCAACGCTGCCCAGGTCGCGGCCGTGGACGGCGGCGTCAACGTCGATGACGCGCTGCACCGTGTAATGCGCGACGACGGCGGGATCCCATCCGTGGGTGATCGTGCCGAGGTTGCCGAGCAACTGGGGCTGGCCCTGCGTCCCGCTGGCCGAAGGGGGAGTGCTCAGCGGTATGTTCGACAGCGTGGCCACGGAGTCGATCAGATGCTGCGGCGCCTGCGACACGACGCTGTAGTTCACGCCCGATTTCGGATCGAGCCAGAAGTTGGGCTGCAACAGCATGGCGCCGGAAAGCGTGGAGAGCATGCTCGAGGCGACCTGTTGCTGCGTGATGCCGAGTTCGAGCGCCTTGTCGCGATCGACGTTCACGCCGAAGGTCGGATAGTCCTGCGGCTCGGCAATCCTGAGATCGCTGATGCCGGGAATGAGGCTCATCTTGTCCTTCAGGCGCAGCGCGATGTCGTAGTCGGATTGCAGATTGTTGCCGTTGATCTGCGCGTCGATAGCCGCGGGCAGGCCGAAATTGAGCACCTGGCTGACGATGTCGGCGGCCTGAAAGTAGGCGGTGACGTTCGGATACTGGTGCCCGAGCAGGTCGCGAATTTTCTGCTGGTAGATGGCAGTGGGCTTATGGTCGGGCTTCAACTGGATCAGCATGTCGGTGTCCTGCGGCCCGATCGAGTCGGTTTGATAGAACGCCAAATCGTACGAGAGCGGCAGACCGATGTTGTCGCTGATGCCTTGCAGCTCGTCGGCAGGCACCACGGTACGAATCGCGCGCTCGATTTTGTCGATCATGTACTCGGTGTGCTCGACGCGGGTTCCGGTCGGCATCCGCACGTGCAAGCTCATCATGCCGGCGTCGATGGTGGGAAAGAAATCCTCGCCGACGACCAGCAGCATCGCCAATGAAGACAGAATGAGAATCGCGACGCAGGCCAGCGAGAAGTTGCGGCGCGCGATGAACTTGGCGAGGGCGAAGCGATACGACTCCTTGACCCGCTCGAAGCGGGCGTCGAAACCGCGCACGATGCGGCCCCATCGCCCGGTGCCGAGATTTTCCTCGTGGGTGTCAGAGAGCAGATAACGGGCCATCGTCGGGACCAGGGTGCGCGAAAGCAGGTAGGAGGTGAGCATCGCGAAAACGACCGCCAGTGCAAGCGGGGTGAACAGGAATTTCGCGACTCCGGTCAGCAACACGACCGGAAAAAAGACGATGCAGATGGCGAGCGTGCCGACAAAGGTCGGCGTGGCGATTTGCGATGCGCCGTCGAGAATCGCGACCAGCAGCGGCTTGTGCATCGCATGGTTGCGGTGGATGTTTTCGACTTCGACGGTGGCGTCATCGACCAGCATCCCGACCGCCAACGCGATTCCGCCCAGCGTCATCGTGTTGATCGTCTGCCCGGTGAGGTGCAGGAAAATGATCGCGGTCAGAATCGACAGCGGAATCGAAGTGATGACGATGATCATGCTGCGCGGCGAGCCGAGGAACAGCAGCACCATGATCGCGACCAGCGCCGCGGCGGTGACCGCCTCCTGCACCACGTCTTTCAGCGCGGCGCGAACGAATTGCGACTGGTCGAACGTGAGCATCACGTTCAAACCCTTGGGGGCGGTGGCGCGGATGTCGGGCAGTTTTGCTTTGACCGCATCGACGACCGTCAGCGTGGAAGCGTCGGCGTGCTTGACGACGAGCAGGTAGGTGGCCTGCTGTCCATTGAAGCGCACGACGTTGGTTTCGGGCTGATGCGAGTCGGTGACGGGAGCAACGTCACCGAGGAAAACGGGCGCGCCGTTGAGGTACTTGATCGGCAGCTTGTTGAAGTCGGAGACTTTCGGCACCGACATGTTCAAGTCGACGTTGTATTCGTAATTTCCCATCTTGGCGGTGCCCGACGGAATGACGACGTTGGTCGAGGCAAGTGCGTTGCCGATGTCGAAGGCGGAAAGCCCGTTGGCGTAGAGCGCGGACGGATCGAGGTTGACCATCACCGAGCGGCTGACGCCGCCCAGCGGGGCGGGCGAGGAAAAGCCGGGAATCGTGAAGAGCTGGATACGGATGAAGTTGAGTCCGTAGTCGAAGAGTTTGTTGGTCGAAAGAACGTCGCTGTAAACGTTGAGCTGCGCGACCGGAACGTTGCTCGCGTTGTAGGAAATGATCTGCGGCGGCTGGATACCGCGCGGCAGGTTGCTCAGGATGGTCTCGGACACCGCGTTGATCTGCGCGATCGCGCCGGCGATGTCGCTGCCGGGTTGGAAATAAACCTTGAGCAGCCCGATGCCGTTGATCGATTCGGATTCGATATGCTCGATGCCGTTGACAGTGGTCGAGTAAGCGCGCTCGGAGATGAAGACCATGCGACGCTCGACGTCGAAAGCCGACAGACCCGGGTAATTCCAGACGACCATGACGACCGGCAGATCGATCGACGGGAAGATGTCCACGTTCATGAGGCCGAAGCTGAGCACGCCGAGGACGAGCATCAGCAGCGCCATCACGGCCACGGAGAGCGGCCGGCGAAGCGCGAGGCGTACAATCCACATCATATAGATGTGCCGAAGACCGTAGTTAACAAGTTAAGTTCGCGGTCATCGAGGATAACACAAAACCGCCAGCGATTTTAAAAATTATTGGACGGCGTCGAGCAAGGCAAGTTTCAGTCGATGTACCAAGGACTTCGTATAGTCAGTGGCAGGGTACACGGCTGTTGGCGCTGGCGTTTCAACAATCAGAAAAACCCGCGTGACTTCAAACCACACACGTCGCAAAAAAGTGGCTGAGAAACCGCGCCTCGCTGGGGAGGGGAGCAATTGCGCGCGAAGGAGGTTATCTCCACACAAAGTGTTCTTTGCGTAACTGGCGCGCACTGTGTCTGGTCGTGCTCCCTTAGAACATTCGTTTTTCTTCTGTCATCCTGAAGGCGGAGCCACCGAGTTGGCAAACGCTCTTAAACAACGCAATCGACTGGCGGTTGTAGCGCCGCGACCGGCATCGCGTCAAACATCTTTCAGCGATCGGGTCGCCGCTATCGCCGAGCTTGGCGCCGGAATGCTCGCGGCCGAGCGATGTGCGATCGCGGTTACCGCCAGTGGCGCGGGCGCCGACGAAGTAGTGTGCGCGCCGCGCGGAGATTCACGATGGGACAAGGTTGTGAATGCGGTTCTCGCTGCATTGGACAATCGGCTCGGCGACGCGGCCGCGGGATACGGGATGAAGCGGGCGCGCGGAGAGCAGGGTCCAATCGAATCGATGGAAAGGGTTGCGCTGAGCGCGCGAGAAATCGACGCAATCGTGCAAGTCGAAAAAATGGACGGGCGCCAGATAGCCGCGTCGGCGTTCATCGACGGCGTGGGCGCGGTGCGAATCGCGATGGTGGCGCGGACAGATCGGGCTCGCGGCGAACTTGAAGCATCGCTTGAACTTATGGCGCGCGCCGTTTTCGGCGAGATGGCGCTGGCTGCCGCGCGCGCGTCGCTTGAATTCTGGCGGGTCCACGGCGCCGCGAGGGGCCGCCAGGCCGTCGAGGCAAAGCGAGAGCTGGTGCGAGAGCGGGCGGCGACGAATCACCTGGACGAGGCGGTTGCGGCGGCGCGGCTTGCGCCGCCGAACGAAAGGTTCGGCCGCTTCGGCGAACTGGTGGCGGGCGGGGCCGGCTTCGACCAATGGGTGGTCGCGGCCGCGGAAGGCGGCGCGTTGACGCTGGCCGCATCGTCGTCCGGGCTGAAGGAATTCGATTTGGGTGAGGCTGACAGCACGCTTGGGGAAAGTTTCCGGCGCCGTATCGTGATTGCGCGCTGGCGCGATCGCGACGCGGCTATCGCCGATCACGCCAAACAATCTTTCGAAGACAGGTTGTTCGTTGGCTCGTACGTGTGTATCCCGTTCGAGGCCGGCGCGATCGCGCTGGCCTCGCGCGACGGGCGCGCGTCCGCATCGAGGGCGGAGGCGATTGTCGCGCGGCTGGCTCCAATCGCAGCGAACTGGGTGATGGAGCGGGAGGCCGCGCGGCGCCGCGGCCTGGTGCGCCAGCTCGCGCTCCGAATGTTTGCCGCGATCGACGAGGAGCGGGCCAGAATAGCGCGCGACCTGCACGACGATCAGGCGCAGTTGCTGGCGGCGGCGAAAATTGCACTCGAGGGCCGGCGCGAAGCGGCGCGCTCGATCTTCAAGCAGGTCGAGGAGGAGTTGCGCCGCAAGACGCGCGAACTTCGTCCGATCACGATCGGAGACGGTTCGCTCGACGAGGCAATCGAGCGCGAGTTCGCGCGGCTGAATCGCGCGGGCGTAACAGCGAAGCTGGTTCACCTGGTTCACGATGGCGCGGCGGAGAAAATCTCGCGCCCGGTGCAGCAGCTATGCATCCAGGCCGTTCGCGAGACGCTGTCCAACGTGATTCGGCATGCGCGCGCGAAGTCGGTCCAAATCACGATCGAAAGCACCGATGCGGCCGCGCGCGTCTCGGTTACTGACGACGGCTGCGGCATCGGCGCCAACCTCAAGGGCGACGGGACGGGACTGGCGGGTTTGCGGGAGCGGCTGGAGTTGATGGGCGGGAGCTTGACGGTGGAATCGCGGGCGGGCCGCACGACCGTCGTCGCCGAAATCCCGGAGTCCGCGTGATGGAAAATCACCAGCGGACTCGCGTGCTGCTCGCCGATGACCATCGGATCTTTCGCGAGGCGATCCGGATGGTGCTTGCGACCGAGTGCGAGGTGATCGCGGAAGCATCCGATGGCGAACAAGCCGTCGCGATTGCCGCGCAACTGAAGCCGGATGTGGTGGTGATGGACGTTGGGATGCCGGGAATCGGGGGACTTGCCGCGGCGCGTCGAATCGCCAAGGAAGTGCCGGCGTGCAAAGTGCTGGTGCTCAGCCAATACGACGACGAAGAATACGTTTTGGAGGCGTTTGGCGAAGCGGGCTGCGCGGGCTACGTGGTCAAGACCGACGCGGCGGCCGAATTGCTTAGCGCGGTGCGGGCAGTTCACTCGGGGCGGCGCTACCTGAGCCCCACGATCGCGCCGATAGTGCTCGCGCGGCTGCGCAGCGGCGCGCCTGCGAACGCGGCGGGCGCGGCGAATCCGACGAGGCGAGAGCGCGAAGTGCTCAAGCTGATAGGCGAGGGCGCGACTACCAAGGAGGTCGCGCAACGACTCGGCATCAGTGTGAAGACAGCGCAGGCGCATCGCGACAACCTCAAGCAGAAGCTCGAACTGCGCTCGACGGCGGCGATGGTGCGATACGCGATCAAACACAAACTGATTCGCATCGATTGAGCGGCGGGCGCCGACCGAGTAACAATCCTCACCCGGAGCAACTCAACGATGGCAGAAATAGGACTCTTCGAGGCAATTTACTCGGCGCGATCGCTCAGGCGATTCAAACCCGATCCGGTTCCCGACGACGTGATCACCAAGGTGCTCGACGCGGCGATTCGCGCGCCCTCGGGCAGCAACCAACAGAGTTGGGAGTTTGTGGTCATCAAGGACGCGGCGCAGCGCAAAAAGATCGGCGACGTGTATCGCAAGGGCGGCGAAATTTTGATGGCGCTCTACGCCAATCGCGTCAAGCCGGCGCACATGAGCGAGGACGCCTACCGGAAACTGAGGGCGTCGGCGACCTACCTGCTCGATCACATGGCCGACGCGCCGGTGCTGTTGATCGCGTGCCTGAAACAGACTGCGCCGGCGGGAGCGCCGCCCAAGCTTCCGCCGGAGGTGGCCGCGGCGATGAAGAGGCAGGTGCGGATCTCAGGCTCGAGCATCTATCCCGCCGTGCAGAATATTATTCTCGCCTGCCGCGGACTGGGTCTCGGCACGGTGCTCACGACGATTCACACCTATTTCGAGGATGAGGTGAAGGCGATATTGGGGCTGCCGCCCGAAGTGCAGACGTACGCGCTGATGCCGATCGGATATCCGCAGGGAAAGTTCGGACCGATCAAGCGCCGGCCCGTGAGCGAGGTCGCGTACCTGGACAAATACGGCAACCATTGGAAGAGCTGAGCGCGGCGCGATTTAGGCAGGCGATCGAAGGGGCGTCCGGGGTATCACCGGGCGCCTCGTTTTTTGCCGCGAAGTATCAGCGCGGTTCCTCGCGAAGATCTTCGATGACTTTGCCGGCGAGGTGCCGGACCTGGTCGTGTTGCGAGACCAATGAGGCGAGCACCGCGGGGTCGGACTTGCCACCGAGGCGGTACGCGTCGGCGGCATGCGCGAATCGTTCGTAGGCGTTCAGCAGCTTTACGAAATCGCGATGGGAGCGCAGCGACGACTCGCGGGGCGTCGATGATGAGAACGCGTTGGCCTTGTTGAAGGCGTAGTAGAACTCGCCCATCTCCTCGGACGACAGTTGGCGATCGTCGAGCTTGAAATAGGTGCGGCAATAATCCGCCAGCTTGTCGGACAGATCGGAAAGCAGCGACACGTTCGCCGTCATCGTGCGATGATAGTCGGACGAATAGCATGCGGTGGCCGCAGCGACGGCAATCGCGAGAAAAAAGACGGGCCGGCTAAGAGCGGCCCGCCGAAATAATTTCAACAAAACACGACCACGGCGTTTCAGCCGAGATACTCTTTGAAGAACGCGATGGTTCTGGCCCATGCCTCTTTGGAATGTACGGGATGGAACGACGGACGATCGTCACACATGAAGCCGTGATCGGCGTCCGGAAAAAAGACCACCTCGGCCGGCTTGCCGGCCTTCTTGAGCGCGTCGCGAAATTCGTCCACTTCGGTGATCGGAATGAACGCGTCCTTGCCGCCGAAGAAGGCCAGCACCGGGGCGTTGAGACCGTTGACGTATTCGATGGGCGGTTTCACGCCCGGCTGCCGCGACTTCACCATCCCGCCACCGTAGTACGGCGCGGTGGCTCTGACCGCGGAATTGCGGCACGCGGTCATGAATGCCACGCGACCGCCCATGCAGAATCCGACGGTACCGAACGCGGGCTTGACCTCCTTCAACGCCTTGATGTGATCGATCGCGGCGCCCATGTCCGCGACGATTTGATCATCGTTTACCGAGCCCATCAGGCGAAAGGCGCCGGGCAAATCGTTGTAGCCGACGACGTTGTTGGGTTGGCGAAAGTAAAGATTTGGAGCGATCGCGACGAAGCCTTCGGCTGCGAATTGATTCGTGATGCGTCTGATTTGATCGTTGAGACCGAACGCTTCCATCACGACGACCAGCGCGGGATACGGACCTCCGGACGCGGGCCGCGCGAGATGCGCCGGCATCCTCTCGGCGCCGGTACGAATCGATACTTCATTCGATACGACTTCCATGATTGAAACCTCCCTAAAAAGATTGCCGTCCGCTGGCAAGCGGGTCGCGATCGCGGATGGCGTTTGACGCCGCCGCCGATCCCGCGATCCTTCTCGCATACAACGAGGTCCGGCTCAAGTGAGAAAGTTCGACGCGGCGCTCGCATAAGAAAGTTTCACTTTTCACTGCCGCCCGCGCCGTCTCGCGCCGACCCGCCGCGCGCCGCTAGTATTGCTCCGCCGGTCGATCGATCCGCGTGCCCGGCCCGACGTTCCGATGATTCCGCTTCGCGACAACGCCGCGCCGCGCCGCCTTACTCCAATCAACACCGCGCTGGTCGCCGCGAACATCGCAGTGTTCGTCTACGAACTGTCACTCGGCGCGCGCGTAACCGCCTTCGTGGGCAGATTCGCAATGGTCCCGGCGGCGGTCACGCGCGCGCTTTCGAGCAGCGCACTCGCATGGCGCGAGCTGGCCGCGCATCGCAGCCTCGGCGCGCTCGCGCCGTTGATGACGACAGTCACGTCGATGTTTATCCACGGTGGTTTCTGGCACGTCGCCGGCAACATGCTGTATCTCTTCATCTTCGGCGCCGCCGTCGAGCATCGGATGGGCGCGTCGCGGTACATAATCTTTTATTTCGCTGCGGGAATCGCCGCGGCGCTCGCAACGGTGTGGATCGCGCCCGAGTCCGGGGTCCCCGTGATCGGCGCGAGCGGCGCGATCGCCGGCGTGCTCGGCGCGTACTTCATCCTCTACCCGCGCGGGCGCATCCTGACCATTCTGCCGATCTTTATCTTCGTCCAGTTCGTCGAAATTCCGGCGGTCATCTACCTGTTGCTCTGGTTCGCGGTGCAACTCTACGCGGGACTCGAACAAGGCGGCCGCGCGGCGACGATGGCGGGGGGAGTCGCGTGGTGGGCGCACGTCGGCGGCTTCATGTTCGGAGTAGCGCTTGGCCCGATGTTCGCGATGAATCGTCCGCGCCGGCGGCGATAGCGCCAGCCGATCTGTGCATCAACTGTGGACGGTCTGGTGACAACCGTTGGCTTGCGGCTGGAGTAATAGTTGTAAGCGTTCATCGCATGGGAAATAATTTGCGCTCCTGGAATTCAGAGCGCGCGGTCGGGAGGTGGTGGTCAGGTGGCGGTTTCATCGGACGATATTCTAAAGCGCGTTCCTCCGCAGAATCTCGAAGCAGAGCAATCAGTGCTGGGCGCGATTCTGCTCGACAACGACGCGATTAACCACGCGCTCGAAATCCTCGCGGCTGAAGACTTCTACCGCGAGTCGCATCGCGAGATCTTCCGCTCGATGGCGGAGCTCACGGACCACAGCCAGCCGGTCGATGCGATCACGCTGACGGACGCGCTGCGCACCAAGGGCGTGCTCGAGCAGATCGGGGGACCCGCCTACATCGCGGAGCTGGCTTCGATCGTGCCGACCGCGGCGAATGTCGCGCACTACGCGCGCATTGTGCACGAGAAGGCCGTGCTGCGCAGCCTCGCCTCGATCGCGACCGACATCGCAAGTTCCTCGTACGAGGCGCCGTCCGACGTGGACGGTTTCGTGGACGAAGCCGAGCATCGCATCTTCGAGATTTCCGAGCGGCGGATTAGGCCCTCGTTCCACACCATGCCCGAGCTGACGCGCGAGTCGCTGAAGATTCTCGAGCGGCTGTACGAAAACCGCGAGATGATCACCGGCGTGCCGAGCGGCTTCATCGATCTCGATCGCATCACGGCGGGCTTCCAGCCGTCGGACCTGGTTATCATCGCGGCCCGCCCCAGCATGGGCAAGTCGGCGCTTGCGCTGAACATAGCAGCCTACGCCGCGATGGACGCGGACCCGCCGGTGGGCGTCGCGTTTTTTTCGCTGGAAATGTCGAAGGAGCAGCTTGTTCTGCGCATGCTGTGCTCGGAGGCGCGGGTGGATAGCGCGCGTGCGCGACAGGGATTTCTGGGCGAGCGCGACTTTCCCAAGCTCGCGCAGGCGGCCGCGCGGCTGTCGGAGTCGAACATCTATATAGATGACTCCTCGGACACGACGTCGATCACGCTCAAGGCGAAATGCCGGCGTCTCAAGCGCGAGCGCGCCAAGAACCTGGGCCTGATAGTGGTCGATTATCTTCAGCTGATGAGATCCGCGCGGCCCGGCGAGTCGCGCGAAAAGGAAATCGCGGAAATCTCGCGCTCGCTCAAAGCGCTGGCGAAAGAACTCAAGGTCCCGGTCATCGCGCTCTCGCAGCTCAACCGGCAGGTCGAGTCGCGCGAGAATCGCCGTCCGATGCTGGCGGATCTGCGCGAGTCGGGCGCTCTCGAGCAGGACGCCGACGTGATCGCGTTCATCTACCGCGAGGAAATGTACAAGGGCAAGGAGAGCAAGGAGCCCGGCGTCGCCGAGTTGATCGTCGCCAAGCAGCGCAACGGCCCCACCGACACCGCGAAGCTCACCTATATCAGCAACTACACCCGCTTCGAGAACTACACGCCGGAGACGGGCGTGTTCGAGGATACAGGAAACTAGAACGAACGCAGCAACTTCTATTGATTGACTCTATGTGTATTCGAAGCTATCACGCCCTAACATCTTCTATTTAGCGAGGGAGGCACCCAGATGCATTGTCCAATTTGCGGCCTCGATTCTGTACGGATTACGGGAAGTGGTGACCGCCCCGAGGCAAAGGTTGTTTGTCGCCGGTGCTCCGAATTCAGAATTGACGACATCTTTCTCGGAGATTTTGGTTCTGTAAGAGCTGAGCTAAAGCCATACCTCTCGATGTACACGCGAATCTGCGCGGAAGAGGGCCGACAGCCGCAGGTGATCGATGAATCTAACATTGCTGCGCTTGCAGATACCTACAGAGGTACGACGGTAGCTGCCAAATTGGATCGGCTTCTCGCATTGATGGGACGCCGAAGCACTTTCGCGGGACAAATCGTCTCTTTCGATTGCGACCTCGATTCTCCGGCGATAGCTGCGATAAATCGGATTGAGAGCGTGTTTTTAGTCAAGTCGCTTGCCGATTTGGGACTGATTACGCAACCCATCGATGCGACGACGGTTGAGGGCGAAGACATCATCACGGACGGGTGCTTAAAGGTGACACCGCCCGGCTGGCAGATGTTATCCGCTAGCGATCGACCAACCTCTTCGGGGCGGTGCTTTGTGGCAATGTCCTTCGACCACTCAATGGACGCTGCGTATGAGGTTGGCATTCGGCCTGCGGTCGAAGACGATGCAAGATACCAAGCTTGCCGAGTAGATCGCGTACATCACCTCGAGAAAATATGCGACAAAATAGTGAATGAAATTCGAGGTTCGCAATTTGTTGTCGCCGACGTTTCTCAACACAAGCCGGGTGTCTATTTTGAGGCAGGATTTGCGATGGCTCTCAACCGTCCCGTTATCTGGACCTGTCGCGAAGAAGATTTCAACCTCATTCACTTCGACACGCGACAGTACAACCATATCAAATGGAGAACGCCGAGGACCTAAGACAGCAACTAACGGATCGAATATTGGCCACCATTGGCGAGCGGCCACCGAACGGATGAGCTGGGTTACCTAGAACGAATCCAGTTCGTCTTACATCGGTTCTTGTTTAGTCATCGGATTTGACGACTTGACGAGCAGCGCCTGATGCCCGATGGGTCAGTGCGAGGTCTTGTCATCGCCTGAAGCCGGCCCGGGCTCGGCTGGTTCTTCTGCCGCGTCGGACGGGGCGGCGTCATGCGAGGACGCCGGCGCAATCGCGGCGGAATCCTCCGGATGAGTCTCGATGCCTTCCACCGGTCCGGTTGTCGTCTGCTCGATGGCGCGCTCGATCTCGCGGAACTCCGAAAGGTCGGGCAGGCTTTCGAGATCCTTCAGTCCGAACAGTTCGAGGAACGCGTCGGTGGTCTCATAGACCATCGGGCGTCCCGGCGCGTCCTTGCGTCCGGCAATCTTGACGAGCCGCCGTTCGAGCAGCGTTTCGAGCACGCCGCCCGTATCGACGCCGCGCAACTGTTCTATCTCCGGGCGCGTGATGGGCTGTCGATAGGCGATTATCGCGACGGTCTCCATCAGCGGGCGGCTAAGACGCGGCGGCCTGGCGGCCAGCAGCTTGCGAACGTAGCCGGCGTGCTCCTTCGGCGTTCGCATTTGGTAGCCGCCGGCGACTTCGTCGATCACGATACCGCGGTTTTCGGCGCTGTACTCGGCGGCCATCGCGGCGATCGCTTTTTGCACCGTCGCACGCGGGAGGTCGTCGAAGACCGCGGTCAGCCGCGCGAGCGAGACCGGCTCGCCGGCCGCGAACAGCAGGCTCGCGAGAATTGATTTCAGTCGCTCTTCTTCCACTCGGCCTCCATTCATCCGCCGGCGGCGCGCTCGAGAAAAATCGGGCCGAAGCGGACCTCCTGAAATGCGCGAACTTCGCGCCGGCGTATCAACTCGAGCAGCGCCATAAACGTCGCGATTACGACCGATCGATCGCCGGCATCCTCGAACAGCGCGGCGAACTGGACTCTTCCCGCGCCTTCCAGCGCACGCATTATCCGCGGGATACATTCCGCCACCGGGATGTCGCGCAGCTCGATTGCGCGCGGGGTCTTGTCGGCGACGCGCTTGAGCAATCCGCCAATCGCCTCGACCAGGTCGAAAATCGTAACCGTGTACTGTTTCGCCCCCGCGTCTTCGGGCGCGCTCTCGCCGGGCGTGGAGAACACGTCGCGGCCGAGCAGGGCGCGCTCCGCGAGCTTTTCAGCCGCCTCGCGATAGCGCTGATATTCCAGCAGCCGTTCGACCAGGTCGCGCTTGAGCTCCTCGGCTTCCTCGGTGTCGGCGAGCTCCGGATGCGGCAGCATCGCGAACGACTTGATCAACAGCAATGTCGCCGCCATCACCAGGTACTCGCCCGCCACGTCGAGATTCAACTGGTCGAGCAATTCGAGCCATGCCAGATACTGTTCGGTGATTACGCTGGCGGTGACTTCGTGCGGGTCGAGCTCGGCGCGCTTGAGCAAATGCAGCAGCAGGTCGAGCGGGCCCTCGTAAATCGGGATCCGAAAGCGGACCCCGGCGTCGGCTCCGAGTCTGGGCGGCGTGTTGGATTCGTCGCTCAAAGTTGCACCATCCAGGAGATCGCACCCAGCGCCATGTTCATGACCGGATAGATCGCGACATCCAGCCAATGCGTATACAGCAGCAACAGCAATATAAGGAAGCCGTAACGCTCGGTCTTTGCGTAGGCGTGCGCGGCCGCCAGCGGCAGGATACCGAACAACACCCGCCCGCCGTCCAGTGGCAGCACGGGAAAGAGATTGAAGACCCCCAGTTCGACATTGACAATCACCGACGCCCGCAACATCAGGGCAAGCGGTTGGGCGACGGTGAGCCCGAAACTTCCGTGCAGAAACGCCGGCATCACGCGCAGAAGAAGCCCGCTCACGATTGCCAGCACGAAGTTCGTCAGCGGCCCGGCGGCCGCTACCTTCATCATTCCGGTCCGCCCGCCGCGCAACACGCGGAAATTGACGGGGACCGGCTTCGCATAGCCGAGCACGGGCAGACCAAACAGATACAGCCCGAATGGCAAGATAATCGTCCCGAAAAGATCGATGTGCGAAATCGGATTCAGCGTGAGGCGTCCGGCGCGAAGCGCGGTATCATCGCCAAGCCGCAACGCTACCACGCCATGCATGACCTCGTGCGCGATGATCGCGAACATGATCGCCGGCGCGACGATACAGATGTTCGCGATGGTTCCGTTCAGATCGCCCAAGTCAGTCCGTACCTTCCGCCACGCTTGCGCGCGTTGCTCGCGGATGAAACGTGCGATGTACCTTGCGCAGGTGGCTCTTGGAGAGATGGGTGTAAATCTGCGTGGTCGAGATGTCGCTGTGGCCGAGCATCTCCTGAACCGCGCGCAGATCGGCGCCACCCTCGAGCAGATGCGTGGCGAAGCAATGACGCAAGGTATGCGGGCTGACCCATGCAAGGCGCGGATCGGGGGCGGCCCATCCTTTGAGCGCCTTGAAAAATCCCTGCCGGGTCATCGCGCGGCCGAGCCTCGTAATGAAAACCGCGGAGACGCGGCGCGGAACCTTTTTCCTGCCGCGCGTCCCGTCGTCGCCCGGATTCAGAATTTCATCGCGCCGCTCCAGGTAGGCCTTGAGCGCGCGAATCGCGGCGCCACCCATCGGCACCATCCGCTCCTTGCCCCCTTTGCCGAGCACGACGACGGCGCCGGCCGCGAGATTTACCTGATGCAGTTGCAACCCGACCAGTTCCGAAACGCGCAGTCCGCAACCGTAGGCCATTTCGAGCATCGCGCGGTCGCGCAATCCGCGGGCATCGCGCGCATCGATCGCGGCGATGAGATTTTCAACGTCGCCGGGCGACAGGGTGCGCGGGAGTTTGCGCGGATGCGGCCTGAGCTTCACCGCCGGCGCGGGATCGCGTTCGATGATTTTCTCGTCCACCAGCTCACGCGCCAGCCCGCGCAGACTGGCGAGATGGCGGCGCTGCGAACTGACCGCCAAACCGCGATCCGCCAGCGCTTCGAGGTACGCGGTCAGGGTGGCGGCGTCGAGTTGCGCCGGCGTCAGCCCGGCCTCGAGGCACCACGATTGAAAAACGCTGAGGTCATGCGCGTATGCGTCCATCGAATGACGGCTGAGCCCGCGCTCGACGGCCTGGCGCGACAAATGGCGATCGATCAGCTCGTCCCAGCCGGCGGCGCTCACGCGGGTGCTCCTTCGGTGGGATTCTGCTCGACCTTTTCGAGCAAGGCGGCGCGCAGCTCCCGCATCCGATCGAGATCTTCGATTTTTCCGCCCTCGCGATCGCTCACGTAAAAGACATCGAGCGCCTGATCGGCGTTGGTCGAGATGCGCGCGAGGTGAATCAGCAGGCCGAGCCGGTAGAGCGTGTGGGTGATCGCGAACAGCAGTCCGACGCGGTCCTGGGTGAATACGTCAATCACGGTGAACTGCTCGGAGGTGCGATTGTCCACCGTGACTTCGGTCGGCACGTGGCGCACGAACTTGCGGCCGGCGCTCTGCACGTGATGCGCTGCGGCGACCAGCCCCGCGATGTCCTGCTGGCCGGTGATGACGCGCTCGAGGTCGCGCTCGACGCGCAGCCAGCGGTCCTCTTCCATCGCCATCGAGGCGGCGCCCATCTGATGCGACACGCAAAACACGTCCATCGCGATGCCGTTGGTGCGGGTGGTGATTCGGGCCGACAGCATGTTGAGAGTGTTGGCGGTCAGCGCGCCTGCGATCATCGAGAACAGTCCCGGCTGATCGCGCGTCACGACGATAAACTCGCT
>Ga0187879_10000831_pt1 | contig 20828 bp, 22 predicted proteins | sample June2016WEW_19_1_FD_132423 | JGI IMG/M metagenome (GOLD analysis project Ga0187879, IMG submission 132423) | Peatland microbial communities from SPRUCE experiment site at the Marcell Experimental Forest, Minnesota, USA - June2016WEW_19_10 | ecosystem: Environmental > Terrestrial > Soil >... | reverse complement strand
GAGAGAGGCGACCGCGCAATTGAGGAGCCGGAGCTTGTTCTCGGTGGCCATCCCGGGAATTTCGCCGAGGATGTGCGAGAGAGAGCGATCGGCGGGATGGCGCGAACGGGCGAGGCGGCCGGCGTCGTCGAACTCGGGCCATTGCGCACGGCATCGCGAGAGAAAAGCGTCAAAGTGCATTCTTCAGTTTTTCACTGACGCAGATCGAAAGCGCGACACGGATTTGACGATGCGCGGCAGTTGGGCGACTGCTCGCGGTCGTCACCAGTACATCGCAGGGCCCATCGGACCGACGAGGCCCATGCCGTATGGATTGAACATCTCTTCCTGCATGTCCATTTCCTCCATCTGCTGGGCTTCGAGGGTTTGCTGGGAGATCTCGCCTTCCTTTGCCTGGAACTGTTCGTCGAGTTTCAACTTCTCGTACTTCTGATAATCCTCCTCGGTGCCGATGTACATACATTTGCAATAGTCCGGATCGGCCATCCAATAGTGCAGGTTGCCGGTCTTGCCGACGTAGTACTCCACCTGGAGCGGAAGCAGCGACTCGAGTTGCTTTTGGCGCTCGGGAGTGTCAGCGGGGAGCATCCTGAAGCCGGCCGCGGAGAGCATCGGCTCGATCTGCTCGGCCTGTTGCTCGGGAGTCGGCGGTTGGGGCTCGAGCGAGGCGCATCCGAAGAGCGCGGCCGAAAACGCGGCAATCAAGAAGACGACCGCGACGGAAGTAGAAGGGCGTTGGCGCATTGGTTCCTTGGGCATGGACAGAAAAAAAGCGGGGTGGTCATCGCGGGCCACCCCTTGTGAAGAGTCAATCAAGGGACGGAGTTGATCGCGGTTCCATTGTCGTCGAACAACGTGAACGCGCCGGCGCCGTCAGCATTGAGGGTGACCGAGGCGCGTGTCTTGCCGTCGCTGCCAAGCAGTGCGAGGCCGGGCAATCCGTCGGGCGTCACGTCGAGGCCGACGCGCGCGAGGTGCTTATCGGCCAGGCGCAGCGTGGGAGCGCCGGTGGTCGCCACGATGATCGAGGCGCGCGGAATGCCGTCCTTGTCCAAGAGGTCCAGACCGGACTGGCCGTCGGTGGCAACGGCGAGGGTGGCTTGCGGCAGCGCGTTCGGATTGTAGAGCACAATGCGGGCGACGCTGTTGGCGAGTCCGACTTCGATTCGCGGCTTGCCGTCGCGGCCGAAGATGCCGAGCGCCGGGGCGCCATCGGAGCCGACGCCGAGCCCGGCGCGCAAGGTGCCGGTGCCGTCGAAGACGGCGAGTTGTGCGACGCCTTTGCCGGTGACGTTGAACTCGCCGCGCGTGTTGCCCTTGGCGTCGACGAGCATGAACTTCTGCGCGGTCATCATCTTGGGGGCTGCGGCGGCGTCAACGGCGCGCGCGGCAAAGATATGGCCGGACACGGCGCCTCCGACGAGCGCGGCGGCGAGAGTCAGGGTCGCAAACCCGATTCGCTCTTTGATGGTCATGGTCGCGGTCTCCTTTCCAGTACCGATGGTTGGGCGGTTTTCGAGGAGAACATTAGCAGGCTTGAAGGGGAGGTTACAAAAGCAGGGGTGACCGCAGGGGTGGCCCCTGCACCCAACGTTAAGGCCGCGCTCCGTTGTCGCGCGCGGGCAGGGGGTGACCCCTGCACCCGGTATTAGAAGAAAAGATGCGGGACTTCTTGAATCGGGCCTTTTTTGGGGGCGAGGCTCAAGACGACACTTCGCAGACACAGGGCCGAATTATACGCAAGCATGCGCGATGATTTCGAGGTAACCAGTTCGGCTATCTGGTGCAGGGCAAGGGTATCGGGCGAATTGCGCCGATCACGGCGAGCTTGCGCGCAAGAAAGCATGCGGCGGAAGACGCGGACTGGCGCGAGCTATGTCTTCGGTTCCTGAATCAGAAGTGCCGTCAGGATAATGTGCAGGACGACCGCCGGCCAGAGTAGTATGCCGGTCAAACCGCCCGCGAAGCCGAGGTAGGCGAGATACAACGTGACGACCGCGCTGTAGGTCAACATCCCGACCCGCGGCGGACCCGGCCAGCATGCGATACTTAATCCGATCAGAGCGATACCGGTCACCCGCGCTACCGGTATCGCAACGCCGCTAAGTTCCTCGCCGAACAACAACCGTCCAACGAGCGACGGAACAATCAGCAACGCCACTCCGGTCGCGGCTTCGCCCACGGCAGCAAGAACAAGCGCCCTCTTCATCTCCCCGACGCCCGGCTAGTCTTTAGCGCGGGCGACCGCGTCCTCAATGGCCGGCATGTTCTTGCGATCCTGATCCGTGTACTGCGCCGGGCCGAGATTGAAGGTCAGCTTGTCGATCTTGCCCGTGAACTTGAACGGACAATCATAACGATACTCAACGAGCGCAACCCCGGTGCGCGTATCCATCCCGACGTCGAAGTCTTCGTCTTCGGGGAACATGATAGGAGTGGTGTGTTCCATGTGCTTCCTGTCCACTTCCTTGCCGTCCACCGACAGCACGCCCGTGCCGCCCTTGCCGAGACCGGGGCCGTCGAGCTTGAAGTCGAACACGATGATGTGCTTGCCGGCGCTCAGCTCCGGCCCTTCCCAGATCGTGCGCTTGAGATCGAGCAGATTGTAAAGAAACACGACCTTGCCGTGGCGGATTCCCAACTCACCTTTGGAGAGGAACAAGCCGTAGCCACCGAAGCGACCGCCCTCGGTGACGATCATGCCTTCACCGCCGCCCTTAGGAATGTCGACATTGGCGGTGATGATGTAGTCCTTGTCCAGTATGTTCGGGGCGGCGGCGGGCGGCACGCCGCTCAATTCGCCCGAATAGGTGAATGTGGTCCGTCCCGCTGTGGCGCTCGGACGCTGCGTCATGAAGCGTGCGAGGGTCGAGTTGTCGAGCGGCAGCACGTCGTATTTCTTCGCCTGCTCGTAGAAGACATCCTGCAATTGCTTGAGCTTGTCCGGCATCTTGTCGGCAAGATCGTTGTACTCGGTGACATCTTCGTTGAGGTTGTAGAGTTCCCACTTGTACCCGGTAATCACGTCCGGCGGCGTGGCGGTGTTCAGCTCCCACGGGAGATTTACCGGCGTCGTGACCGCCATCCAACCGTCCTGGTAAATGGCGCGGTTGCCGAGCATCTCGAAATATTGCGTCGTGTGCCGGGTTGGCGCATCGGCGTTCTTCTTGTCCCACGTGTATACCATGCTCACGCCTTCAATCGGGCGCTGCTTGATGCCTTTGATCGTGTCGGGAGCTGGGATGCCGGTCACCTCGAGGATCGTGGGTACGATGTCGATGACGTGATGGAACTGGCGGCGGATGCCAGCGACGTCCGTGATGTGGCCGGGCCAGGACATGGCCATGCCATTGGCCGTGCCGCCGCGATGCGACGCTACCTGCTTCACCCACTTGAACGGGGTATCCATCGCCCACGCCCAGCCGGCCGCATAATGCGGAAAGGTCCGATCCGATCCCCAGAAGTCGTACCAGAGAAACTGGTCCTTGACCGGCACGGAAACGCCGTTGAAGGTTGTGAACTCGTTCGGTGTGCCGTTGAGCATCCCCTCGGCGCTCGCGCCGTTGTCGCCGCTTATATAGATGATCAAGGTGTTGTCGAGTTCACCCAGGTCGTCGACGGCCTGGATGACCCGGCCGATTTCGTGGTCGGTGTATGCGAGGAACGCCCCGTAGACGTCGGCCTGCTTGATGTAGAGTTTTTTCTGCTCGAAACTCAGGGTATCCCACTCCGGCAGGTCCTTCGGCCACGGCGTCAACTTGGCATCGGCGGGCATGATGCCGAGTCGCTTCTGGTTGGCAAAGATGGTATCGCGCAATTTGTTCCAGCCGCCGTCGAACAAGTGCTGGTCGCTGATCTTCTTAATCCACTCGGGGGTCGGATGATGTGGCGCGTGAGTACCGCCCGGGACGTAATAGACGAAGAACGGTTTGTCGGGTGCGATCTCCTTGAGCTGCGTCATGTACTGGATCGCGTCGTCAGCCATCGCGGTGGTGAGATTCCAACCGGAATGCCCCTGGAAGGGGTAGATGGCTGTCGTGTTGCGGAACAGGTTCGGTTCCCACTGGCTGGTGTCGCCGCCGATGAAGCCGTAGAAATACTCGAAGCCCATCCCGATGGGCCATTGATCGAAAGGCCCGGCCTGGCTCGCCTGGTAAAAGGGCGTGTTGTGGTCCTTGCCGAACCACGCGGTCGCGTATCCGTTTTCTTTGAGGATCTCGCCGATGGTGCCAGTATCCTGCCTGATGATCGAATCGTAGCCGGGGAATCCGGTCGCCGCCTCGCCTACAACCCCAAAGCCGGCTACGTGATGGTTGCGTCCTGTGATCAAAGCGGCGCGCGTGGGTGAGCATAGCGACGTGGTATGGAACTGCGTGTACCGCAGTCCGTTTTTTGCAATGCGATCCAACGCCGGAGTCTCGATGACGCCGCCAAATGTGCTCGGCGCGCCGAACCCTTCATCGTCCGTCATAATGAGCAGAATGTTGGGCGCGCCCTTGGGCGGTACGATGCGCGGCGGCCACCAAGGCGTGGACTCCGAGGCTTTCTCCTTGATCACCCCGCCGAAGTCCGGATCGGGCGCCGGAAGCTGTTTTCCGCTGATGGTGGTGGTGGCGTTAGCCGAACCCAACTCACCGGTGACTTGCTGCGCGAGGGAGGCGGAGGAGGGGAGCGTGAAGGCGGCGGCGCAAAGAGCTATCGCGACGACATGTTTGACTGCGTTCACACGAAGTCCTCCGAGTTTTTTGATGCGGCTTTGTCGAACCGCAATTTCACGGACCGCGGTGCGCCACCGCAGTGAAGAGAGAACAGAACGGATATCCGCATCGTGTTCCTCAAAAACTACGCCCACAGGCGCTCTCAGCCATTCAAAGCGCGTTCAAGACGACCATCCCTGTCGATTGTAGTAGTTGACTACCTGCTGGACGATCTGGTCGGCCGTCTTACCGACGAGATAGCCGGTGGAAGAGGTAACGTTCTTGACGCCCCCAGCCGCGAGATTCACGCCGAGCGATGCGGCTGCTGCGGCGCCGCCTGCGGCTGCGCCTGCAGGTCCGGTAATTCCGGCGCCGGGCATGTAACCGCTGTCAGCGCTGGTACTGAAGTCTATGATCTCGCTCGAGCCTTGATCGGTTTTCTGGATAACCTGGACCACCGTATCAACCTTTGACGCGCCCGCACCAAGCCCGATCACCATTCTTCGTAGCCGGTTTCCTTCGCTTATATCGGTGAACTGGCCATCCAGTATAAGCACATTGTTCCCGGTGGGAGGCACACCACGCTGCAGGCAGGTGGTATTGATGCCCTTTCCCGTCAGGTTCGCCGCGACCTGTACGCAGATGTTTTGCGCCGTCTGACGGGCGATCTCGAGTTGTTGGGCGCTTTGGTCTTCACCAGACATGTTTCGGTAGGCAACTTGAAAGATGCTGGAATTGAGCGAGACGTCTGAAGCACTCACCGCAAACGGGTAAACGACGACTGCGCTGGGCGTTGTGGCCGTCATCGGAGCAACTGAACTTTGTTGCGTAACCTGTGCCCCAGCGCATCCGAACGTTGCGACCGCTAACACCACGTACATTCGACTGACAATCCTGGACTTCATATACATTCTACCTCGTTGGCGTTGATTCCTTTTGACTCTTTTGCAGTTCAATTCCTATTGCATGAAATCGAGGAGATTTCCCTTTATCAGCTTCGGTATCACTGGCGCTACTATGACCTAAATGTCCCACTTTTGTCCGAACGCGTCAGGATGCACCGGCATATACTGCGGTTGGCGGCTGCTTACGGGTAGGCGCTGACCGCCTGCATCACGAGGTCAGGCAACTCGGAGCCACCGGCCAACCAGTTACCCGTCCTACTCCGGCTGTTTGACTGCGTTCATACGAAGTCCTCGCTTTTCGACTCGGACCAGCTCTCCCGTGAAATCTGAACACTAAGCAGCGCCGGAGGCGCGGTCCCGGCGAGAAATCGGAGGTAAGAATGAAAAATAGGTGCTTTGGAGAACTTTGATAGGGTTCGACAAAGCTTGAAGTGGCGCTAAGCTTTTTCCCCGACAGGCAGTTAACGACCAGTTAACACGCAGCCAGACCCCGCCGTCTGTCTAGCATCCTCATCACCAAGCATAGCTGGAAGGAGCGGGTCAGGACTGTCGGAAGGAGAGCGCGTGCGCCCTAGTTTGCGGACTGGCGGGATCGTATTGCCGGCGGCTATTGCAGGCGCACTGTGGCTTTCGACAATGCGCGGAGTTTTGCGCGCGGGAGTTGACGCGCTGAGCGCGGACCGCGTGCTGGGGCAAATCGATTTCATCAAGAGCGCGGTGAACTTTGTCGATCCGATCGGAATGGACGCGCCGGCGGGAGTGGCGATCGACCAGTCTGCCGGCCACGTACTGGTGGCGGACACCCAGAACAATCGCGTGATGGGATGGAAGAGCATCGCGGCGTTTAGATCCGGCGGCGCGGCAGACCTGGTGATTGGGCAGCCTGATTTCAATTCATCGGGATGCAATCAGAATGCGCCGGCGCCGGGCGCGACGAGCTTGTGCCAACCGATCGGAGTCGCAGTTGACGTATCACATAACGTGTACGTCGGCGATACGATGAACAACCGAGTGTTAGTATTTGAAGATCCGTTCGCGGCGCTTTCCAGTACAAATCAAACCAACGATTTCGCAGCTTTCGCGGTATTCGGGCAGGTGGGGAGCTTTATCACGAATGCGGGCGGCCTGAGCGCCAACAGTCTAAGCAGTCCGCAGGGCGTGGCGGTCGATGCGAGCAACAATCTGTTCGTTGCCGACGTGGGTAATAATCGCGCGCTGGTCTTTTTCGCGCCGATTCCGATGACCAAGGTGAGCGGGCCGGTGGGAAATTTCGGCGACGCGACGGCGGACGTGGCGATTGGACAGCCCAACCTGGTCAGCGGAGCTTGCAACCAGGGCGGCGGCGCGACTCTCACGACGCTGTGCATGGCGCCGTTTTTCGGGGTGGGAATTGCGGTCGATGTCGGCGACAATCTCTACGTCGCCGACACGCAGAACGATCGGGCGCTGGAATACAACGGCCCGTTCGGCTACAGGCAGGCCAATAATACTATTGCCGACCTGGTTTTCGAGGGAAACAACCTGGCGCATCCGTCGGGGGTCGCGGCCGATTCGAACGGGAATTTTTACGTTTCATCGGAGACTCATAACCAGGTGTACGAGTACACGCAGCCGGTCCTGCTGGACACGGCGGACCTGCTCAACCTGATGATAGGGCCTGGGGCGCAGAATCCAAACGCCGCGTCGCTGCAATTCCCGATGGGGCTGGCGATCGATGCGGTCAACAATCTCTACGTTGCCGACCAGGCGAACAATCGGGTGCTGGAGTTCAACGAGGGCAGTTCGCCGGCCAACAAAGTAGCCAACGGCGCAGGCGGGCAGATCGATCTGTCGCACAACGCGCCGAACTACGTCGATGCGATAGGCGAGCACGCGCCGGGCGGGATCGCAGTGGACGCGTCGTCGGACCCGCCGCATCGGCATCTATATGTCGCCGACAGCACGAACAATCGCGTGCTCGGATGGAATGACGTGTCGTCGTACTTTAGTGCGCAGCCGGCGGATATCGCCTTTGGACAGCCCGGCCTTTTTTCGTACAAGTGCAATAACGGCGTGGCGGGCGGCGACGTGGCCGGACTCGGCCCGGACAGTCTGTGCGGTCCGGCACGCATGGCGGTCGATCAAAAAGGAAATCTGTACGTGGCGGATTCGGGCAACAATCGCGTGCTGGTGTACAACACGCCGTTCAACGCGGCCAGCGGCGAGCCGGGCGCGGGCGACGCGGTGGCGGATTTCGTTTACGGACAGGGCGGGGCATTCACGACCAGGAACTGCAATCTCGACGGCGCGAGTGCGACGAGCTTGTGCAGTCCGGCCGCGGTGGCGCTCGATGGCGCGGGCAACATCTATATAGCGGACGCGGGGAACAATCGCGTGCTCGAGTTCGCCAAAGCGGGCAATCCGCCGGTCGCGTCGGATGCGCTTGCGAATCGGTCCTACGGACAGGGCGCCGTGTCTGATTTCTCCGACACGCAATGCGCCGACGGCGTGGGGCAGGATCCGCCGCCAAGCAATCACGGGATGTGCAATCCGGGCGGCGTGGCGCTGGACATGTTGGGGAATCTTTTTGTTGCGGATTCGAGCAACAACCGGGTGATCGAAATCGACGCGGCGCTTTTGGGGACGCAGGACGCGACGCGGGTGTTCGGTCAGGCGGGCAACTTCACGGCGTCGGGATGCAATCAAGGCGCGACGTCGGCGCCGGGCGCGTCGACATTATGCGCACCGGCAGGATTGATGCTCGACCTGTTCGGCAACCTGTGGGTGGCCGACGTGAGCAACGATCGCGTGCTCGAGTACAATGCGCCATTCGGCTCGGATACCGCGGCGGCGATGGTGATTGGACAGGGCGACGGCGGCAATTTCACGACCTCGGGATGCAATCGGGGAATTGCTCCGGGCGACTTGAACGGACTTGGCGCGGACAGCTTGTGCGCGCCGGCCGCGCTGGCGGTCGATTCGAATATCGATCTGTACGTGGCGGACACGAGCAACAACCGGGCGTTGGTTTATGACGGGATAATCGCGACGCCCACAGCGACTCCGACGCCGACCGCAACCGCTACCGGCACCGCTTCGCCGACCGCGACCGCGACGACGACTGCGACCGCGACCGCAACTGGGAAGGCGACTGCCACCGCGACCGCGTCAGCGACTGCCACCGCGACGCCCACCCCATCCGCGACGCCGACGCCGGTGGATCCCAAGCTGACGTTTTCGCCCAAGTCCGTGAAGTTCGGCAAATCGACCATCGTCAATTCGGTCAGCAAACCCAAGACGGTGACGATCAAGAACGGCGCCTCCAAGAAGTCCAAGATTACCGTAATAGTCACCACTGAGTCGGCCACCGCGCCATTCGCGGTCAGCAGCCAATGCAGTACATCGTTGGCGCCGGGAAAGAGCTGTAAAGTTTCGGTGACCTTCAGTCCAACGGATACCATGGCACAGAGCGGAGAGTTGATTGTCAACGACGACGAAACGGGAGAACCGCAGAAGATCCCGCTGTCGGGGACCGGCAAAGCGCCGAAGGTAAAGAAATAGACGGCCGGGCCGGACTTAACGACACGTGCAACGAAGCGGCGGACCAGATGGCCCGCCGCTTTACATTTGATGATCGGGGGCAATTTTTCACAGGCCGGCGCGGGTGAACGCGAGGCGAGCGGAGTCGGCGACACGCGCGGGCATCCACCATTAGTAGCGATAATTTACCCGATAGCCACGAAAGTTCAGGGCTGAACTGTTCAGCCTTATCCAATGTCGAAGCGCGATGCACAATGCGCCTCGATGGAAGACCTCATTACACGCACCGGCGGTGAGAGCGAGACGCGGGCGGGCAAACTGATTCCTTCGTTCGTGATCGATACCGCCGGTGCGCCCGCCCTCGCGCCAGCGCCGGCAGAAAAAGTCGCCGCGGCGCCCGAATGGATCGAGCTGCTGCCGGCCGGGGTGTTTTACGGGCGCGACGGACGCGGGCCATTTCGGCTTGACGATCCGGCCGCGGTAATCGAATCGACAATCGCGTTGCAGATGAATGCGGGCCTGCCGATTGACTACGACCATGCCACGGATTTCGGCGCGCCCGAAGGACGGCCCGCTCCTGCCGCCGGATGGATCCGCGAACTCGAGGTGCGTGGCGGCGCGGTGTGGGGGCGGGTGGAATGGACGGCGCGGGCGGCGAATTCGATCGCGGCGCGCGAGTACCGGTACGTCTCGCCCGTGTTCCAGTTCGATCCGAAAGACGGCGGCGTGACCCGGCTGTTGCGAGCGGGTCTCACCAACAATCCAAACCTTCACCTGACCGCGATCGCGGCGTCGCGCACTGCCGCCGCAGACGCGAAGGACGAACGCATGGAATTTCCAACTCAAGAGTTACGCGAGCTGTTGAACCTCGACGGCGATGCGACGGTCGCCGACGTCGTCGCAAGGGTGCGCGAACTGCGCGCGGCCAGCGATGCGGCTGCGCCAATCACCGGCGCGCACGCGCACGACCCGGCCCATTACGTGGCGACCGCGGAGTTCGAGCGGGCGCTTACCGAGCTCAACGCGCTCAAAGCCGAGCGCGCGCGCGAGCGCGCCGCGCATACGGTGGAAGAAGCGATTCGCGCGGGCAAAATCGTGCCGGCGCAACGCGAGTGGGCGATCGCCTACTGCGCCGCGGACGCGCGGGGATTCCAGGCGTTCGCCGCCAAGCAGCCGTCTATCGTCGGCGAGAATCTGGGACTGGCGGGAGAACCGCCGGCCGAGAGACGAGCGGGCGGGCTTAACGCGGCGGAGCTCGCCATCTGCTCGCAACTTGGCCTCAAACATTCGGAGTTTATCCGGCGCAAGCGCGGACGCGCGGACTTCCTGAGCCTCGAACGCGCCGACACTGATCTCCGAAATGCGGAAATCCGGATCGCCGACTTTCGAAGCAACCAAGACTAACTCGCGCCTCGCGCGGCTCTGAAGCGGCCGCGCCGGCGCGCATCAACAAGGGTGAAAAGATGGCGGCTCTAACCAATGCGCGAAACACGCCCGAGATGGCCGATGGCGGCAGGATGCGCGTTTACCCGGTCGAAGCGAACACCAACATCTACCTGGGCGGGATCGTCGCGCTGGACGCGGCGGGCAATGCGGTGCCTGCCTCCGCGACCACGACCGTCGCGAACCAGCTCAAGATCATTGGGCGCGCCGAATACGTGAGCAACGGCATCCCGGGGCAGAACGCGATTAACAATCCGGGCGCCGCCGGCGCGCTTTCGATCACGGCGCGCAAGGGAGTGTTCCTCTACGCGACGGATGGATCGGTTGGCGCGGCGCAGGTCGGACTCATCTGCTTTGCGCTCGACGACAACAACGTCACTTCCGCCGATCGCGCAAGTGGCGCGGCCGTGCAGCAATACGCGGCGGCCGGAACCGTGGTTGCGATCGATCCGAGCGGCCAGGTGTGGGTGGATTTCTGGCATCAGGCGACCGGAGCCGCGTGATGACTGCCTTCACCCGAAAAACGAAGACGAGGAAGAATTAGATGGAAATCAGCGCAGCGAATCTGACCGCATTGTTCACCGGCTTCGACGTCGTCTTCCAGCGCGGGTTCGAGAAGCCGCCGTCATACTACGAACAGATCACCAGCGTGGTGCGTTCGGCGTCGCGCCAGACTACCTATCCATGGCTCGGCCGCACTACCAAGTTCCGCGAGTGGCTGGGCGACAGGGTAATTCAGGCGCTTGAGACGCACGAATACACAATAGTCAATCGGAACTTCGAAGATACTGTCGCGATCGATCGCAACGATATCGAGGACGATACCTACGGCGCGTACGAGCCGATCATCGAACAGCTTGGATGGGACACCAAGGTGCATCCGGACATGCTGCTGTTTGCGATGATCAAAGACGCGGTGGCGAACCCAGGCGATGTCGTCGGCTTCGACCAGGTGCCTTTTTTCTCGGAGAGTCATCCGGTCGGCCTGATGGGGCAGACCGGAACCACTGCGGCGAATATCAACTCGAGCGGGTCGGGTGCGTACTGGTTCCTGATCGATGCGTCGCGGGTGATCCGCCCATTCATCTTTCAGCTGCGGCGCGAATACGCGGTGACGCGAATGAATGCCGTCACCGATGAGGCGGTGTTCAACCGGCGCGAGTTTCGCTACGGCGTGGACGGGCGGGCCAACACCGGCGTCGGACTCTGGAAGTTGGCATATGCCAGCAACACCGATCTGAGCAATCCGACCAACTACGGAGCGGCGCGCGCCGCTATGAGAGCGTTCAAAACCGACGCGGGACAGCCGTTTGGCGCGCTGTCGAGCCGCGACGGCGTGTACCTGCTGGTGCCGCCGGCGCTCGAAGAAGTCGCGCGTCAACTGCTGAACTCCGAGTTCATGGTCGGCGCCGGCGCGAGCGCGAGCGTCGCGACCTCGAACATCTGGCTCAAGAGCGCGAACCTCATAGTCAGTGAGTTCCTGGCGTAAGGACGCGGAGATGAAACCAGTTTCCCTGAGCCGGCGTACCGCGGGTCCCCCTCCCTCCCGCGGCGCCGGAGTGCGTGCCCACTCTCCGCGGGCGCAGGCCAGTTGCCTTACGCCCGCGGAGAGGCCCTTAAGGAAAATCACGACTTCTGATGCGATGAGGTTACGACAGTGAGTTACGCGACCGCGCAAGACGTGATCAATCGATACCCTAATCGAGACCTTGTTCAACTGACTAATGAAGACCCTACCGCGACCACGGTAAATGACGCACCGATCACGCAGGCTCTTGCCGACGCTTCGGCGGAAATCGACGGATATATCGAAGGGCGCTTCGCGCTGCCGCTCACAGATCCTCCGGCCGTGCTTAACCGTCTCACGACCGATATAGCGATGTATCGGCTGCAATCGCTGCGGCCGCTGCACGACCTCGAAGACGCGCGCAAGCGTTATGACGACGCGGTCGCGATGCTTACGAAAGTCGCCGCCGGCGAGCTCACGCTCGGTCTGTCCGCCGACAACCAGGAGCCGCCGACAGCGGCAGGGGCGGTAGAAACCGTGCAGGCGCCGGATCGCGTTTTTAACCGCGGCAATCTGAAGGGCTACTGAGATGGGTGCCATGCTTGACGTGCCGTGGAACGGCGTGGTCTTCACGCCGCCGACGGCGATCGATATCGCGACGATCGAAGACGCGATCGTGAATCGACTGAGTTCGCAAATCAACTCGATCGAAATCGCGCACTATCCGGATCGGCCCGAGACCTGGCGCCTGACCCATCGGGTGGGCGCGGCGTTAGTGAGGTATGACGGCGCGCGCTACGGCGAGTTGCTCGACACCGCGGCGATAATCCAGGAACGCAAACTCGAGTTCGAGATCGCGATAATGATGCGCGACCTCGGATGGGCGGTCGGTGGCGACCCGTCGGGGCCGAGTCCCGGCGCCTACGCGATTATCGAGGGCATCCGCACCGCGCTGACCGGATATCGAATTCCGGGCTGCCGCCAGATGTACCCAGTGCGTGAACAATTCGTGAAGCGCGACAAGCAGGGCGGCGTGTGGACGTACGCATCGACGTTCGCACTGAGCACCGTGGCAGTCGAAGCGTCGCAGGCGCAACGGTTTCCGCTCTTCGTCAAGGGCATCGCGCTGGAAGAGGGCGGACAGACTTCCATCACGGTCGGCGCGGCGGCGTACACGTTCAATTCGAACCTCCAGGTTCAGCTTCCCCAGGGCAACGTGTTTGCCGTGAGCATCACGGGTCCCGGCGGCGGATTGCTGATCCAGGGCACGGATTTCTCGGTCGATCGCGCGGGCGGAATCGTCACCGCGATTCCGGGCGGTGCAATTTCCGCCGGCGAGACGGTCCAGATCGCATACACATACGCCGAAGAGGTTATTGCGACAACCGGCCAGAGCGAGCCGGCTAACTAGGGCGGAACAAATAGTAATTCGATTCAACTGAGTAACAGGTGACACATGCCAGCGAGTTTCTTACACGGAATTGAGGTAATCGAAGTGCCTAATGGGCCGGTCCCGGTCACGGTCGTCAAGTCGGCGGTGATCGGACTGGTGGGGACGGCGCCGTCATGGGCGGTGGAAGCGCCGTCGATCGCAGTAGCGCCCAACACGCCGGCGCTGGTCTCGTCAGCGCGCGACGCGGCGAACTTCGGACCGATAATTCGAGGGTACTCGATTCCGTATGCGCTCGCGGCGATCCAGGAGCAGGGAGCGGGACAGGCGATCGTCGTCAACGTGTTCAATCCCAGCATACATTTCACGGCGATAGCTGCGACCGCATTCACCTTCAACGCGCAGGGAGCTATCAACCTCGGCCACATGGGTGTGTCGAATGTGGTAGTCACTAGCAATCCTGCCGGTACTACCTATGTCGCAGGCACTGACTATACACTCGACGCAGTGAATGGTGCGATTACGATCGTTCCCACGGCATCGGGAGGACATATTACCGCCGGCGCGAGCGTGTTGATCGCATTCAACTACGCGGATCCCTCGAAAGTGGCGGACGCTGACATAATTGGGGCAGTCACGGACGGCGTGTACACGGGGATGCAGGCATTTCAGACGACCTACGGGACGATGGGATTCTTTCCCAAGATACTGATTGCGCCGGGCTACTCGCAGAACGCCCCGGTTGCCACTGAAATCGACGCGATGGCCAACACGATTCGCGCTATGGCGCTGGTGGATTCGCCGCCTTCGACCACGGTAGCGGCCGCGATAGCCAATCGCGGAGTCGTCGGCAATGCCTTCGCAACGTCGAGCAACCGAACGATTCTCTGCTATCCGCAAGAGACGTTCTACGACACGGGAATCGTGCCGACCGGAGTCACGCTCAGCACTTCGGGGACGCCGGTGACGACGCAATTCAACGCCAACTCGGTCGGGCCATATTCACAGTGGGTGGCTGGAGCGATCGCGGCCAAAGACCTGGCGCAGGGTTACTGGTGGTCGCCATCCAACACGCAGGTCGATGGAATGCTCGGGCCCGACGTTACGCTCTACGCGTCTATTCTCGACCCGTCGTCCGACACCAACAATCTGAATGCGGCGGGAATCGTGACGGTGTTCAACGCATTCGGCACCGGACTTCGGGTGTGGGGCAACCGGAGCGCCGAGTACCCGTCATCAACTGCGCCGGACAATTTCATCTCGGTACGCCGCACGATGGACATAATCGAGGAATCGCTGGAACTCGCGATGCTCCAGTTTATCGACCAGCCGATTTCGAACGCGCTGATCACGGCGATCCTCGCCAGCGCAAACGCGTTCATCAGATCGCTCATCCAGCGCGGTGCACTGGTAGCCGGCGCGGCAAGCTTCGACCCGGCGGAGAATCCATACACGCAGATCGCCGCCGGCCAACTGGTCTTTGACATCGACGTAATGCCGCCGCCACCCGCGGAAAGAATCACCTTTGAGGCATTCATAGATGTGACGTTGCTGCAGCAACTCGGACCGACGAGTCCGATAACTGAGGCGGCGGGAGCGACGTCGTAACTCGCGCGGCTACCAGGGGAACAGAATGAATATCCAGATCAACTCACTGACTAACGCAAATATATACATCGACGGCGTCGGACTGCTGGGCCGCGCCGAAGAGATCGAGATCGCCAATCCCAAGCACAAGATGATTGACTACAAGGGCCTGGGGATGGCCGGCACGGCCGAGCTGTGGGCGGGCGTAGACAAGCTCGAGTCGAAAATCAAGTGGACGTCGTTCGACGCGAGTACGCTTACGCTATCAACCAGTCCGTTCCAAACACATTCCTTTCAGGCGCTGGGAAACCTGGAACAGTACACCAGCCAGGGCCGGAGTGCGCAGCTCCCGGTGGTGTACCTGATGACGGGGATCTTCAAGGATGCCGGAAGTCCCACTTTCCGTCAGCATAAAATGGTCGAAACCACGTCAGTGGTAAGTATCTATCACTGTGAGTTATACGTGGCGGGAATCCAAATATACTTGTACGACGTATTCGCCAATATCTACGTGGTTGGCGGAGTCGATCAACTGAGTACTTTCCGCTCAAATCTCGGCGGCTGAGCGAGCATTAGATTGAAGTCGCAAGACGGGAGCGATGACTAATGAAAAGCGATGAACTGACGGTGAATGGAGTACGTATCGGTGGGGCGGAAACGGAAGACAAGCAAGATACGCAGACCATCGATTTGCCTTCGGGCTCGCGCGCCGAGGTGCGCAAAGGTCATGGACGGGATCTGATGCGGGCGCAACGGGCGGCGGTGGGTGGAGACGCGAGCGCGGTGATATTTGCCCTAATCGCGGAGCTGACGCGCGTGGACGGGCGCAGGATTGTGTATGAGGAAGTGCTCGAAATGGACCTCGCGGACGTAATGGCGCTGCAGGACGAGGTGATTGGCGAAAATTTCGACCCCCCTCCGCAGCGAGCTTCGCAGGCCTCGTTCAATCCGGATTCTCAGTCCAGGAGCTGAGCGGCATGGACTTTGCGGAGCTGTCGTACTGGCTCGACGCGATGACCGAATATGAGCGGATGCGCGTCGAACGCGGCGGAGGGGAGGAATCATGAGTAGTAATTACAGTGACTATAGCGCGATACGTGAAATAACTAATCGCGCGAGATGGTGAGACGATGGGAGTGAGACTATTCGTAGGGAATCTGAGTTTTTCGTTAGGCGATGGCGATCTGCGTGAAGCTTTTGCCGAGATCGGCGGAGTCGAGCGAGCCGAGATCGTGCGTGACCGTTTCGACGGGCGCTCGCGCGGGTTCGGATTTGTCGAGATGGCGAATGAGGACGACGCTGCGGTCGCGCTGCGGGCGATGAACGGCAAGGAACTCGCAGGACGTCCCTTGCGAGTCGAGGCCGCGACCTCGCAACGCCGCCCATTCGAACGTAACGTCGCGCGAGCCTAGTTGAATCCCTCACGCGCGGCATCAGAGCGAGTCATTAGATGGCGAGGCAATCCAGGACAATCGACACGCCAGCGAAGACCAGGGGGTCGAATTCGGCGGCCGCGCTCAGCCATCTTGAGCGGATGGCCGGCTTCGTGCGAGAGAGCAGCCGGACCGCGCGGGCGGCCGCCAGCATTGCGCGGGCCGCGGGTCATCGCTTGCAACTTCGCGTGCACGCTTCCTTGCTGGAATACGCTCATCGTCCGGAGACAGAATCGTTCGCGAACAGACGGACTCCTGCCGATGCCTTTCAGAGCCGATTGGACGACAATCCGAGCCGAGATGAAATGGACAATGCGAGAAGGACCGCGAGTCCCGCGGAATTGATTCGCAGGTTTACCGCGGGCGCGAGGGCGCTGAATGCGAATGCGCGAGTAAGAAACGGCATCGGGAGCAGCGAGGCGGCAACTTCCATGGCGCGGCTGAAAGACCCGGATGCCGCGATCGATGGAGAGTCACGAGGAGGGCGGGACGGTCGCGCGAACGCGTGGCATCGCACGACAGCAAGCGTCGATGCCGGCGACCGTGTGTCCCGGGAAATTCGCGACTTGTCTCTCGCGACGGATGCTCTGTCGCGGGTTGAACGCTCAGTTGAATCGGGAAGCGCAGCCTGGGCGATTTCCAGTGCGGGCCGCCGCGCGACAGAATCCGGATTGAAGGGTTCGAGCGATTTCGCCGCGCAGGCGCACCGCGCGAACGAAGTTGCCCATACGATGGTCGTCGCGAATGCGGCATCGTCGCCGAGATCAGATGCGGGACGAGTCTCGAGTCGATCGCGAAGAAGTCTCGAAGCAGAACGAGTGGCGTTCGCTGGGACAGGCATTCTCGCTAGCGATCGCATGGCTTCATCGATCCGCGCGGTGATTCCGCCCGCAAATCTCTCCCAGCGCGAGTTTGCGGAACCATCGGGCAACGCTCGTGGTCCGAATAGCAGCAGCGTGCGCACGGGGATCACTATCAACTCGTCGCCGACGGTCGTGATCAACGCGCCGGCGGCGGGTGGCAATGTAGAGCGTGATGCGATTGGCGCACTGCGGGTGCATCGCGAGGAACTGTTCAATCAATTGAAGCGAGAATCAGCGCGGCGCGAGCGCGCGCAGTTCTGAGGAGCGATTACTTGTTCGCAGCATTGGGCGACATTCAGTTCGAGGTGGTTGGCTCTCCGGAGGGCTACGAATCGGCAGGGGCGTACAATTTCGCCGAGCAGCGGGTGATTGAGAGCAAGCCGCGGCTGCAATGGCTCGGCGACGATCTCCAGCGGCTGAATTTCGAGCTGATGTGGCACTCGTCGTTCACGAATCCTGCCGTTCAGTTGGCGCTATTGCGCGCGACGGCCGCGCAGCATCTCGCGCTGCCGCTGATCTTCGGGGTCGGCACGTACCTCGGTCTCTTTGTGATCGAATCGATTAAAGTGAAATCGATGCAGATGTCGGATCTCGGCGGATTGCTGGCGATCAGGGTCGCAATCGCGCTCAAAGAATGGATACCTGACCAGGCGCTTGCCTCGAGCGCGCCCGTTTCGACAGTTACTCCGCTAGGAATCACGACGGCGTCGACCGCAACCGCCGGCAGTGGTTCGGCCGGATCCACGCCAGGCGTGTCGGCGTTGCTCAGTATCCCGTCCGCGACAGGCGCAAGCGGTCCCAATCTTGAAGCGGACGACGTGCCCGCCGCGGTTATCGTGAGGAGCGCCGCGGGATGACGCCGTCTGGACAGTTCATACTTCACATTACGACGGCCGGTGAGCGCTGGGATCTGTTAGCCTGGCAATACTATGGCGATCCGACTGACTATTCTCCGATCATAATGGCTAATCCGAATGTACCGATTGAGCCGGTATTCGACGCCGGAATATCGATCGCCGTGCCGATCCTGCAGCAGAGCGCCGTGGTCACTGCCGACTTGCCGCCCTGGAAATTGTCTCAGACGGCGAGTGCGTAATGGCTGCGACGGCATCGTATCCAGTTCGTTCGCCGCAATGGATACTCAGTTATTCGGGCGTGAATATTACCGCCGATGTATCGCAAATGGTTATTGCGATCAGATATGTCGATCGGCTCGATGGCGCTTCAGGCGAGCTTGAAGTGGATCTCGAGGATTCCACGAAGCTGTGGCAAGGCTCCTGGTATCCGGCTCTCGGCGACATAGTCAGTCTGCAAATTGGCTATAGCGGCGAGGCTTTGCTGAATTGCGGTGAATTTCAGATCGACGAACTGGAATTGGATGGTCCGCCCGACGTGATGAGACTCCGCTGCCTTGCCGCATACATCACACCGGCGATGCGCACGGCGAATACTGTGGCGTACGAGAACATGGGCATCGTGGAAATAGCGGCGTTAATCGCGGCGAAGTACGGGCTGGTAATGGTGACGGCGTCATCCGAGTCCGAGAGCGATGTGGTGTTTGCCCGCGTCACTCAACGGCGCCAGACGGATCTGGAATTTCTGAAACGCCTCGCGAGCGAGCACAACTTCGATTTCACAGTGCGTGCAGGGCAATTGGTCTTTTACGCGCGGCCGGTGCTCGAGTCCGTACCTGCAGTGATCGCGATTACACGATCAGATACGGTTCGATTCGCCTTTCGGAACCGGACGCGCCGAATCTACGATGGTGCGGAATTCTCGTACTTCGATCCTGACACGAAACAACTGATTACTCAGTCGGTGTCTGCGCCTTCGCCGACGGGAGATACGCTCAAGATCGTCGCGCGCTGTGAAAACGCGCAGCAGGCGCTCGTGAAGGCCGAAGCCGCACTTCATCTGCATAACATGGTGTTCGTGGACGCATCGATTGAGGGACCGGGGACCACGGTGCTGGTGGCGGGAAACAATGTACAGCTCAGCGGATGGGGCGCGCTGGATGGAACCTACCTGATCGAGACGGCGCAGCATCTTCTGACGCGAACGACGGGATACTCAACACTATCGACAGGATACTCAACGTCAATTGCAGCACGGCGGATCAACGGATGAATGACATAATCGAATACCGTGAGCGATTTGCCTCGCTGAATCCCACCTTCCGGGTCGGAATCGTAGAGCAGCAGGACACGGCGCGCGCAAAAGTGCGCGTGGTGTTTCCGGATTACGACGAGGTGATCAGCTGGTGGCTGCCGGTTGTTTTTCCCAAGACGCAGAACGACAAGGCGTATTGGATTCCCGACATCGGCGAGCAGGTCGTATGCCTGATGGATCTGCGCGATGAGGCTGGCGCGGTGCTGGGCGCGATTTATTCAGAAGCGGACTTGCCGCCGGTGAATAGCGCCGACAATTTTCATCTCGCGTTCCGGGATGGCACGAGCATCGATTACGATCGCGTCGCGCACGTCCTCGATCTTCTTTTCGAAGACACCACGCAAATCATCTACAACGGCCAGGTGCATCTGCTCGATCTGAAGTTTCAGGACCAGGGCGAGATCAAATACGACGGCACCGAGCACATTCTGACCGTGAGCCTCCCCCAGGGTGCGGCGTTCAATGTTACCGCCAACGGTGCGCAGATGCAGATCGACTCGAGCGGCAACGTCATCATCAGGGCGGCCGGACAGGTGCAGCTCGGAACCGGCCAGTTGGCAGGTGTCGCGCGGCTCGGTGACACGGTTCAAGTCGGCGAGACGACGGGAAAGATCGTGACGGCAAGCACCGACGTGTTGGCGGGATGACGATGCCGGCGGGCGCAATCACACTGGCGGATATCAGGTCGGCTGACTGGTCGTTGGCTCTGGGAGCTATCGGCCAAGTCGTGCAGGGAATCGCCGACGTCGAGCAATGCCTGGGGATAATCGTAACGACACCACAAGGAAGCGATCCGCTGCGGCCGACTTTTGGTGCGGATATCTGGCGGTACATCGATTTTCCGATCAACCTGGCGTTGCCCGCAATCGTGAGCGAACTGACATCGGCGATCACGAGGTGGGAGCCGCGCGTAAATCTTGTTTCGGTGACGGCGCAACCCGTGCTTGACGGAAGCGCGCAATCGGGCGCGCATCTCGACGTGACGCTCAACTGGCAGCTCAAGCTGGGTGCCACTGCGGCGCCGGTTCAGACCACGACCGTGACAATCCCGGGAGCGACGGTCTAGTGCGGGCCGCGCCGACGGCGATGAAAGGATGAGTTGATGAGTGCGGGAATTCCATCGCTGCCGCCGCCAGTGTTCGTCAACGATGCCGACGGGCTCAATCCAAACCTGATCCTTGCCGACATGATCGCCGAGTTCGAGGCAGCCGCGAACCGAACGCTCTACCCGGCGCAGGTCGAGCGCCTGTTGATCAATCTGTATGCGTACCGCGAATCGCTGGTGCGCAACGCGATCCAGTATGCGGCCCAGCAG
>Ga0187879_10000822_pt1 | contig 20909 bp, 22 predicted proteins | sample June2016WEW_19_1_FD_132423 | JGI IMG/M metagenome (GOLD analysis project Ga0187879, IMG submission 132423) | Peatland microbial communities from SPRUCE experiment site at the Marcell Experimental Forest, Minnesota, USA - June2016WEW_19_10 | ecosystem: Environmental > Terrestrial > Soil >... | reverse complement strand
TGGGCCACCGCGACATGTCGCGGCCTACCTCACTGAACAGGGGCAAGGCGTTTTCCTCTATGCCTGGAATTTGACTGATGTCGACTCCGAAGAGCTTATAAGCTTCGGTACGCAAATCGCACTGATCGGTGCCAACGTCACGGGCAAAGTACACGATTGCGGTTTTGACGATCCTGCTGTTAGTGCCGGACTGTGCACGCGCCGCGCCGGAGGCGGCAGAAGCCGTCTTTCTGTGGCCCAAATCAGAAACCAGAAGAATCGCCGAGAACAGCGCGATCAGACCGAGTCCCATCGCCAATCTTTTCAGTGCGGCCCATACAGCTGTCTTCTCGAAGAAGCGCATCACGCTTTCAGGGCCCCATTGATGAGGCGCAATTATACAGGTCGCAGAAGCAGTGGGCGGCGGAAAGCGCGGTTCGAGGAGGCTCAGCCAATTATTGTGGATTACAAGCTGCCCAGACGAGTTGAAGTTGGCAGTCAGCGTGGTCAAATTTGCTGCGCGATTCGCCTCATCGAAAAGCTTATGAAACTCGTCATTGATCCGCTAACGCCTACGCCGAGCTTCCATTTCGAGGATAGGCAAGCTGCCGTGTAGTCGTCGAGTTCAATCCCCCGAGTGACGGGCTACTCTTCCCTGATCTGGTAAGGGAAGGTTTGCCGACAATCCGGGAGTTGAGCAACTTCGTTCTACAACCAACATCGGAGGCTCGGGGCAGACCACAGAGCGTTTGGAACGCTCGTTTGTGCAAATCTCACGCCGGGCAAGCGATTTGGGCGTAGAATGCTTACCGTTTTCGAAGTCAAGAAGGAATTCTCGGGTCCAACAAAGAAAGAGGTCATCATGCACAGGCGCGAATTCCTGAAGCTCGGAGCGGTTGCGGGCGGGACGGTCTTACTGGGCAGCACAGGCCGTTTCGGGAGCCTCTTAGCTGCTCCCAAGGAGATCCCCAGCGTAGACCGGCTGGTCATGACCAATCTGGTTGACAACGTTTATGACATTTTCGCCAAGGGCGGAAGGATTGGGAATGTCACGATCACTCGGAATACTTTGCCTTTTCCCTATGGGGCAGACGTTATGCTGTTGTCGGAGCATGGGCTGGCTTATCACTTGCAGTCCTTCCGAGGAGATGAGGAAAAACAGATCCTGTTGGACTTTGCACTCACCCCACGCACACTGACAAACAACTATCAAGGGTTAAGAGTCGATCCCGCCAAAGCCGACGCCCTCATCATCAGCCACGGGCATGTGGACCATTACGGAGGCTTGCTCGATGTGGCCCGGAGCCTCCAAGGACGCGCCAAACCAGGGCTCACCCTCTATGCAGGAGGACGCGATACGTTCTGCCACCGCTGGGTCGTGCAACCGGACGGGAAAAAGCTTGACTACGGTGAACTAAAGCGGGATGAACTGGAAGGACGGGGGTTAAATGTCGTGCTCGCGGAGGAGCCGACCACAGTGGCTGGCCACGCGATCACCTCAGGTCACATCCCGCGAGTCACCGATTTCGAGATGTCTCCACCGGCAGCTCGACTTGAAGCCGGCGCGACCGGTTCGGGCTGCGAGGCCACCTTTCATTTCCCTCCCGGCACCGTAAAGATTGAAGCTAAGCCGGGTGACTTGGTGAAGGACATCTTCTGGGGAGAGCACGCCACCGCATACAACGTGAAGGACCGGGGACTAGTCGTGATCTCATCGTGCGGCCATGCGGGTATCATCAACTCAGTCCGCCAGATTCAGAAGTCCACGAGGATCGAGAAAGTACACGCCGTGGTTGGCGGGTGGCACTTGGCCCCGTATCCTGATGAAATCATCGCCAAGACCGTGGAAGCCTTGAAGGAGATCAACCCGGACTACCTGATTCCCATGCACTGCACTGGCTTCCGCACCATGATGGCAGTCCAACAAGAGATGCCACAGAAACTAATTATGCCTTCCACGGGCACGAGCGTGGTCTTCGGCGGCTAGCTCCGATTCCGCCTGGACGAAAAAATCGCCTGACGGTAGGTGCGGTCCACTAGTCAGCTTGTCGGTTATTCCTGGATTACGGGCAACTCTCACCTTACAGTAACGGCACTTCTCTGATCATTGATCGGTGGCACGGAGGCCACCGGTCATGAAGCTGAAGTCAAGTTCCAGAAGAAAACGCAACCGTACCAAGTCCATCCTGCGCCTGCCCGACCTCGAACACGCCAAGGCCGCGGTATTGAACAGCCTCAACTCTGCAGACGCAAAGCGGGGTTATCGTCACGCCATCCGATGAGTTCGTTGACTGGTATTGTTCGGAACCTCGCTTGGCCTTCAACAGGATCGTGGTCTTGCGGTATCGCTCTCATCTCGAATCCCGTCAACTCGCCCCCGGCACCATCAATCTGCGTCTTGGCGCCGTGCGCCGGCTCGCCTACGAAGCCGCCGACTGCGGTCTTCTCAGCGCCGATTTGGCGGCCGGTATTCGTCGCGTCAAAGGGGTGAAGAAGCTGGGCATCCGCTTGGGGAACTGGTTAACGGCAGAGCAGAGCAATGCGCTTTGGCAAGCACCCGATCGCCAGCTACTGAAAGGAAAACGTGACCGAGCCTTGCTCGCATTGCTACTCGCCTGTGGGTTTGAGGAGGCATGAAGCTGTGGCTTTGACATTGGATCATCTCCAGCAGCGCGAGGAGCATTGGGCCATTGTTGATCTCGTTGCAAGGGAGGTCACATCCGAAACGGTTCCAGTTCCCGATTGGGTGAGAACCGAACTGGACGATTGGCTCCCCGCAGCCGCAATTGATCGAGGAAGACTGTTCCGCAGGGTCAACAAGGTGGGAAGGACATGGGGAGATGGGATGACGGTAAAGGCGGTTTGGCACATCGTGAAGGAATCCGCCAGAAGTATCGGAGTAGCGAAGTTGGCGCCGCACGATCTGCGACCTGCGCTCGGCTCTGCCACGCATCGGGAGGCGAGTTGGAGCAGATCCAATTTCTTTTAGGGCACGTTTCGGTACAGACGACCGAACGCTACCTTGGCTGCAAGCAGCGGATTCGATCAGCCGTTAATGATCGTATTGGCATAGAGCCGAATCCCTGAGCTGGGGGCGATTGTGGAAGCGTAGCCGTCAACTTGTCCGGAAACCAGACTTGCGGGCAAGTTACTACTTGATGCGCTCCCACAGCAGCTTGAAAGTCGCATTCTTTCGGTCAATCACTCCACCTTTCCCGTCTTCGCGAGGAATAAGGAGCAGGCGATCATTGCCTTGAAACTCGAACCATCGGACATTGTTGACGCCGCGCCAATTCGGTTCGCTTGAGTCCTCCAGGTGGTGAGTGACAGTTTGCGCTTTCAAATCCAGCGTGTATCTGCCGTAATACGCGATGTAATTGTCGAAGGCGGCCACCTTCTCTTCGCTCGTACCGCCGGCGGCCCCGCCCACGAAGGGCTTGCGAATGCCCTTGGCGTCGATTTGGACCGACATCCAGCCGGACCGGTCATAGATGATTACGCCCGTAGGGTGATCGTAAGCAAAGTGAAAAGTGGCATCGGTGCCCTCCACCGAAACCAATCGCCAGGCTCCTATCAGCTTCTCAGCAACATTGTCTTGACGCGACTGTGCGGAGAGCAGGGAAACGCATGTGAGGAGCAGAACGAGGACGCGGGCTTTTTTCATGGACGCCAAACATATCACATCCGGATTTCTCTTCAGAGTAGGCGGCTTGAGTCTACAGATGCCCAAGATCGCAGATGCCTGACTGCTCGAAAGGCTGAGCCTCGGCCCGTTCTGCTCCGGCCCTAATGGAACGTGCCTGTGCGGTGTCTGGTCGCCATGCGGCTTGTGCCTGGATGACGGGCTACCTTACCTTATCGATTAGGGAAGGTTTGCCGACGAACCGTCCGCAACGGCCAAAAATGCCGGTTTCAGCGCTCAGGCCTATCTTCGTAATAGATTTCCGGTCAAATCGAAGCCTGTGAATATCACCATGTCAGCGTGATCTGTATACTCATTGGGAAACATCCACGTCGCGGGCAATCGGCCACAGCTCCTGAGGGTTCATGAAATACCAGTACAGGGTGCTTGGGATGCTGTCGCTGCTCGCGGTGATCACCTACCTGGACCGCGTCTGCATCGCTGTCGCTGGCCCGCGCATGCAGGACTCATTGCACATCAGCCCCGTAGCCTGGGGCTGGGTCACCAGCGTTTTCTTCCTTTCCTACAGCGCATTCGAGATACCCACTGGCGCTCTGGGAGATCGGATTGGCCCGCGCCGCGTCCTCACCCGCGTCGTTGCCTGGTGGTCGGCTTTCACGTCGCTGACCGGGGCCGTTTCGAGCTACCCCATTTTGCTGGTCGTGCGGTTCTGTTTCGGGGCCGGCGAGGCCGGCGCCTATCCGAATGCATCGGCGGTGATTGGCCGCTGGATGCCGGTTGCCAAGCGCACCCGCGCCTGGGGCGTGGTATGGATGACCAGTCAAATAGGCGCCGCCTTGTCGCCACTGCTGGTTGTGCCGATTCAAGCCCGCTATGGATGGCGGGCGCCCTTCTTCGTGTTCGGCTTCCTGGGATTGGTTTGGAGCGTGACCTGGTATGTGTGGTTTCGTGATTCTCCACATGAGAAAGCGGGAGTCAGCGAGGCAGAACTGCGTGAAATCGGCTCCCCTCACGGTTCAAAACACCACGGCATGCCCTGGGCCAAGGCGTTGCGCATTCCGTCGCTGTGGCGCATAGCCGCCATCGGCGCCTGTTATGTGTACTCGTTGGGATTTTTCCAGGCGTGGCTGCAAACGTATCTGGTGAAGGGCCGCGGATTCACCGAAGCCGCGCTGGTGTTGTCCTCTCTCACTTATGCGGTCGGGGCTACGGCGAACGCACTGGGTGGCGTGGTGGGCGATTGGTTGGTAACGCGCCATGGCCTGGGCAGCGCCCGCCGCTGGATCGGCGTCGTCGGACTCAGTTCGGCGGCGCTGTTCTTCACGGCGGCGATTTACGCTCCGGGCGGTAAGCTAGCGCTAGTGTTCCTTTCACTCGCCTACGGCGGCATTCTGTTTCAGCAGCCCAGCCTCTGCGCCCTTTGCCTGGACGTAGGCCGCAAAAACTCCGGCGCCGTGTTTGGATTCATGAACACGGCGGGCAACGCGGCTTCGGCCATTTCCGCTGTGGTCTTCGGCTACCTTGTGGGCCATTTCGGAAACTACAACACGCCCTTCGTTCCGATGGTAGCCCTTCTCTGCGTGGGCGTGATGCTCTGGTTGAAAGTGGACCCTACCCGTGAACTATTCCCCGAAGTGCTTCCCGCCGAATCCGCAGCGGCCCGATAGGAATTGGGAAAAGACTCCAACGAGAGCATTAGCCGCCTTTTGCCGGGCGTATGCGGGTTCCGGATGTGGATTGCTCCGGGATGACGGGCAACCCTTCCCTAATCGGGTAAGGGAAGGGTTGCCGACTACACAGGAGTAGTCCTCGCAGGGCGGCGTTCCGCATGGTCACTGGTGGGTGTCATGCGCCTTGCCGTCGGGCTGGCAACGGTTCCGCTACGGCTCGACCTTACACAGCGCCATCATGCCGGCCCGCATGTGGCAGTGGTACATCCACGTGCCGGGGAGCCCAACTAACAACACTCTTTCGGTCCGGCTCGGAAGTATGAGGTACCGTTGCTAAGGAGACTGATGCTCCTTGGCCACGATCAATAAAATGGTCAACGCGTTCGGACGAATGTCAGGGTCAGCGCCCGAGCTGGCTTTACTTACTTTTCAGTCCATCGCGGTAGGCCATCGCTTCGAGTTCCACGCGAATGGCGTCGGCGACGGGCACGACGGGGCGAGCTTCGAACGTGAAGGCAGGCAACATCGAACAGAACTTATGCACTTCGAGCGGGTCGTCACATTCCATCAACATGTACCCGCCCCAATCACCGACGCGGATGACGAACGACTCGATTTTGAAATTGGCGGGTGCTTTCCACGGGCTGAAGACCTCCATAATTCGCTTCTGTGCATTTTCGTACTCGGTGGGCGTGCCCTGCGGACGTTCATTCCAAGTGATCATGTACTTCATGATTTTTCTCCTCTCTCGCATTTTGTGACGATCTGCCCCGTCGCTTATAGAGATGGCGTAGCAACTGGCCACGGGGAGGCGTGAACTTCACAGTCAAAAAAAACGTTAACTTTCGCGGCCCAGGATCACTGAATCCACCAGGACGGAATAGCGTCACTCCGAAACAAACCTATGCTTTCATTGTGCCCGAAAGAAGATCCGCATAAGTTGGCAGCATCCGCTTGTTCGAAGTGCCCATGACTACCGCAGGTTAGTGTCCCAGCAATTCCAGCAATTCCGTTGTTTCGACAGTCATCACCGTTTTGAGAGTGGGCGTATAGTCAGGAGCCCACGTGGAGGAATGGAGCTGCGGGAGGTCTGCGCCGGACTGCTGGGCAGCAGCGAACTTGTCAGGTTCAACCGCCCCGACCCAGAAATCGGCAGAGGGCCAAACAAAACCCCTGAGGCATTCCGAACATCCTAGTTCCCGGTTTAGATTTTCTGAGCCACACCCACCTGCAAACTTATCCGTCGAAGGTCGTTGCGGTGCATGGGTTCATCGAGCGTTTTGATCTGCCCTTTCGCAAACGTAGTAAGCCTTCTGCCGATCATCAACTCAAGCCTAGAAACATCACGACAAGATGGCGGCAAGCCCAGTTCGCCGAGAACGATGTGATGCGCATCACTGCTGTGCGTCCTCGGCTTTGAGATAGTGGAACACGGGAACCGAGGATGACTCATGGAGCGATTACGGCTTTCAGGACCAGTCACACCAAACTATGAGGAATTTCTCGGAGAGCACAGATGCCTTCTGGAACAAGCCGTCGAGAAGGTAGTGCGAGTTGCCCAGCGGGTGGGCGTAACCCCCGAGGAGATCGTGTCATTGCTTGATTCCGGGATCAGTATCCCCGACTTGCTGGCATTCCTTGCCTCGAAAACTTCAGGAGTTGCTTAGGTGGGCACAGCTACAGCCACACTCGCTGGCGTTCGAGGGACTATCCCTCAACGGCGGTTCAGGCATCCAACTCGGTCAATATCCGGATGGATGTGCCGAGGAGGACCGAATGAGCGCCAATGCCCCAGAAGAGATGATGCGTCTGTTAGAGGAGTTAGTGCTTTTGAAGAGATTGGATGCGGCGGATGGTGGGTCAGTAGTTCAATCCGTTGAATCTCAGGAACGCCAAAAACGGCGCGACGAAATAGGCGATCAAATCAAGGCTCTCGGCGAAACAGCAGGCTAATAATCTCAACCGGCAGGCGGTCGCCCGCTGGGCCTGGCAAGTTTCGCAGCTGCACTCCCCGTCTCTGGAAACTGTCTGACGGGCAACGGCAGACCACTTTCGATCCAGTCCGGGGCCTCGGCGAGCAAAGGAATCACAAGATGGAGCGCCTCGATCTCTCTCCGGACGCGCTCAATGTCCGTCTTCTTTTGCTCCAGAACCTGGTATGGATTCTTCATGGTGAGGCTCGATATCCAGACTAGCACGTCGCCGTACGGTTGACTTGTATTCATAATTCCCCCCTTTGTTTCGCTTGGCAGGCCGGTCTGAAAGCGTGTCGAATTCTCCCGAATGCTTGCCCGGGAACAGCCGACAACTTCGTCTCCCCAACCATTTAGATACGATGGCGCCGGTGATCCCTACTGGGAAGTGACTCGTGCTCGCCACTGCAGTAGAGCTTAGGGCGATCTTCATCGACAATCAGGGCGCGCACGCCGTGGACCCGAACCGTTCAGGGTACGAATGGCATCTCGCGCCCCCCCGCATTAGTCATTTCGACGAACGCAAATCCCGGCGGTTGGCCTGTGTCGCGATCGGTGACGGCCGGGTAGTGGGTCAGTTGACCCACTACCGACGGCCGTGACTGTTTTAGCGGCTCCCTTCGCACTGAGTTTTGTCGGAACCAGGTTCTGGCCTATGTAGAATAAGGTGGGAGTGGTGGCTGGAAACTTTAGTGCGAAGCTGATTTTCGGCAACCGTCGGAGTGGCCACCTCATCTGTTGTTGGACGTAGCCGCTCCGTTGAAACTTGGTCAGTGCGCCATTTCGGTCCTTCGACGGAGGAAGTTCCAGAGATCGTTGGCGGAGGAATCCTGTATGTTGATTCAGGTCGGCTACGAATTAGTGTTTTACTGTCCACAAGAGACGCCGATGATCCTCATGGTCAACGTCCATTACTCCCGAGCCTCGGAGATCGTCATTCCCGATATTCTTACCACCGATCCGGAAACGCCAATCAAGGCGTACCGGGACGGCTTCGGAAACTGGTGCACCCGGATTGTGGCGCCCATAGGGAGGACTTGTCTGAAAAGCACTGGAGTGGTTCGAGATTCGGCAAAACCCGACCCGGTGACGCCCTCCGCTAAACAGCATGCGTTACAAGATTTGCCAGAAGATACTCTGGTGTTTCTTTTGGGCAGCCGGTATTGCGAGACGGATCTATTGTCCGATGCTGCGTGGTCGCGATTCGGTCAGACGACGCCGGGGTGGTCGCGAGTGCAGGCAATCTGCGATTTTGTCCACAACCATATCGTTTTCGATTATCAGCAAGCGCGCCCCACGCGTACAGCCTGGGAGGCGTTCAACGAGGGTACCGGCGTCTGTCGCGATTACGCGCATTTGGCTATCGCGCTCTGCCGCTGCATGAATATTCCGGCGCGGTACTGCACCGGATACCTTGGCGATATGGGGACGCTGCCGCCCTACGGCCTGATGGATTTTGCAGCCTGGATCGAAGTTTATCTAGGTGGCGCCTGGCACACATTCGATCCACGAAACAACGTGCCCAGGATTGGACGCGTGCTCATCGCGCGAGGCCGCGACGCGACCGATGTTGCCATCACCACCACCTTCGGCCCAAATACTCTCGAGAGCTTCAAAGTCTGGACGGATGAAATCGCCGAAAGTGTGCCCCAGGTCGGCTAGTCTGCAAGTCTGGTGGAGCGCCGCCGCCATCTTCCCTCCTGCGGCAGTTCGGTGGTCGGGGCGGGAACACCCGAACTACGAACATCAGACATCAGGAAACCGGGAATCAATCGGCTCCATGTCAACGGCGACCTTGAGCGTATGCGATCCACCTCCCAGGATTAAGCCCCGCAGAGGGCTTACGTCGCCGTAGTCCCGGCCCCAGGCGAGCGTCACGTGGCCGTTCGAGGGGACAATGTTGTTCGTGGGATCCACACCAAGCCAACCGATTCCCGGACAATAAGCCGAGACCCAGGCGTGGGATGCATCAGCACCCACCAGCCTCGGCTGCCCGGGAGGTGGGTAGGTTCGAAGGTATCCGCTTACATAACGAGCGGCGAGATTCAGGGAGCGGAGGCATGCGATTTGCAAGTGTGCGAAATCCTGGCAGACGCCCCGCCGTTTCTTGAAGACCTCTTCGGGCGTCGTACGGACGTTGGTCGATTTCGAATCGAAGCGAAAGTCGTTGTGGATGCGTGCGGTCAGGTCGAGAAGCGCATCCGGCATAGGCCGCCCAGGCGTAAAGGACTGGAGCGCGTAGTCGGCAAACTCCGGCCGTACCCGAATGCGCGGCGACTCAAATCCAAACTGGTAGGCTTCCCGACCGGCTGCGCTAAGATCGGTGGGAACCGATCTCGCCACTTCCTCCCAAGGGGGCGGCGGCAATTGAGGCCGAGGCATCGGCTTCTCTTCCATGACCACTTCGCTGCGCGCCTCTACCATCAATTCCCGGTGCGGTTCTTGAATGGTGAAAAAACAGAGAAGGTTGCCAAAAAAGTCCACGCGCTCTGTGCGCGTTGCCGGGCGTGGCTGGATACTCAGTTCGCTCCGAGACAACTGGTGATGCGGCAAAGCTCGAGGCTTTAGGCATGCCACATGGGTTCCCACCGAGACGGGATGTTTGTATCTGTATGTGGTCCGGTGAACGATTTTATAAATCATTCTTCGAAGGTCTTGGTCCTAAGAGAATCATTGGCCTATGGTGATCGGCAAGGTGCGCGCGTGACTAAAGTATCTGCTGGTTAAGTTATTCGACCAGGAAGGCAGCAACCCTTCCAGACCGTGGAGGAAGATCGCCAGCCGGGAGAGCCCGTCAGAAGCATTGGGCGCGCCGGCACCGGGTAACGGATATTTTAGCTTTCGCAAATCGAAACTGCGTAACAACGTCAGCGCAGCCCGCATCGCCTCTAAGTCAACGTGGACGTGCCGAGGCAGCTTTTGATAAAGGTCGGCGAGGTGGCTGAGCTGAAAGTCCAAAGAGCGCGGATTGGTCTCATCCGCCATAAGCACATCCATTACAGCTAAGGGCTGCAGCGTTGTGTAGTACCGAGTCCGGTAGGTCATAGAACTATCCGCAACCTCGAGCAGGCACTCCAAAAGCGACCAGTCCTGCTCCGTCAGCGGTGTAGTGATCTCGCTCAGTTGCCTGGTCAGATAGATCGCGCGCTCGAGACGCCGGCCAGTGGTCATGAACACCCAGCCCAATCCGCGGTTGATGTTCTCCCGTTCCATTCCGGAAAATGCAGAAAGCAGTCCCAAACAATCGGTCAGCATGGCCGGATACTCGAGAAACGGAGTGCCACGCCCGATCTGAATTGAGTCCCGCAGCCGGCCGATCAGGAACATCATATCGCCCGACAAGCGCTCGCGAATGTTGCCTCCAATCCGGAATACCTCCGCCAGAGTGCAAGCCAGACTGTCGGCCCGCTTGGGATCCGTCAACAGCGAGGTCATTTCCTGTTCAAGTTCAAGGGAGGTCGGACGCCTGTGTTTAGGCTTAGGCAACTTGCTGTGCCGTGACCCCAGGCACTTGTGCAGGCGGATAAGGCAGACAAGCTCCGCTTCCTCGGCGCGCCGTGCGCGGGGGATCATGGCGCGTAAGATGCGAGCAATGTTTTCGGCGCGCTCGACATATCGGCCCAACCAGAAGGCATTGTCGGCGACACGGCTCGGCACAACTCGCGAGACGCGGTGCAACTCTACCGGCTCATGCCGCGGGCGCAGCAAACTGAACGTATCGACGGGGCCATCCCACAGAACCCATGCGTCCTTGCTGTGGCCTCCCCGCTGCATCGAGACGATCGACCCCTCCGCTTCGGCGACGCGTACCAGCCCGCCCGGAATCGCAATCCACCCACCGCCGGTATTGAGCACGTAGGTGCGCAGCACCACGCTGCGCGAGTTAAGACATCCGTTGTCCCACACCGGAGCCGTGGACAAAGCGACCTGCTCCTGCGCTACATACTCGCTCGGGCGGGCCCGCAGCTGCTCGGCAAACCTGCCCTTCTCGGAATTCAGAAGTTCGGCCCCGAACACCGGTTCCATACCGCGCGAGGGGAATGCCGGTTTCACTACCACCTGGTCGAGATGGTCGAGCACCCAATCGAGCGCGTACTTCTGCCCGCACCACCAGGTAGCGACGGACGGGAGTTTGAGCTTTTCGCCCAGCAATTGTGTGGAGAGGCCGGGAAGAAAAGGCATGATGGCAGCCGTCTCAATCAGGCCGCTTCCCAGTGCGTTGGCCACCTTCACATTTCCCGCGACGACGGCGTCGACGAGGCCAGGCACGCCCAGAAGCGAATCGGGCCGTAGTTCAAGCGGATCGCAAAAGCTATCGTCCACCCGGCGCAAAATCACATCGACCCTTTCCAGTCCGTCAACAGTTTTGAGATACACGCGGCGTTTGCGCACCGTCAGGTCCGCTCCCTGCACTAGAGTGAATCCCAGATAACGCGCGATGTAGGAGTGTTCGAAGTACGTCTCGTTGAGCGGCCCGGGAGTAAGCAATACGATTCTCGGATTGTCGCGCTGGGCAAGGTTGGTGAGCGCTTCGCGTTGCGCGCGGAAAAATGGAGCGAGGCGCAATACATTCGACGTGCGGAACAGATCAGGTAGAACATCGGAGACGATGGTGCGGTTTTCCAACGCATAGCCGCTGCCCGAAGGCGCTTGCGTGCGATCGGCTAGCACCCACCACTGGCCATCGGGCGAACGGGCAAGATCGACGGCCAGCATATGCAGATAGCTGTGCGCGGCAACCGGCACGCCCACGAGCGGTCGGAGAAATGCGGGGTTGGCATAGAGAAGTGCGGCAGGAAAGTTGCCGTGCGCCACCAGGTTCTGCGCGCCGTAGAGGTCCTCGAGGAGCCGATTAAGCAACTGTGCGCGCTGAATGATGCCAGCTTCTATGAAGCGCCATTCGTCCGCCGGAATCAGTAGCGGAACGATATCGATCTGCCATGCCCGACTTGCCCCCAGTGGATCGCCGTAAACGTTGTACGTGATCCCGTTCTCGCGAATGCGGCGCTCGGCACGAGCCCAGCGTCGTCCCAACTCCTCGGAACCGATGGCTCGAAGCGATTCCATCAGGTGCGCCCAGTGCGGGCGGGGAGTCACCCCATCAGCCGACAGTTCGTCGTAGGCAGCTCCGTAGCGGAGCGGAGGCTGATATAAAGCGACAGTCATGGGACAAGCCCCGGCTTCTCGATGTGGGTCTTTTTCCCGGGCGGCACCAACCGCAAGTCCAGGGTCATAGGAAAGATCGGGTTGGTCTCTTTCTCCGGCGCCGCTATCAGCCCAGGCGTAGGATCGGATTCTTGGAAGCGTTGCCGGCGGCGGTTTGCAGCCTCCGCTGCGTTCACGGGCCGGCTGGTGTAGGCGCGACCGTCGGGTGATCCCACATGGTAGGCGCATCGGCCAATCGAACGCTCTTTCCAGCGATCAATAATGTCGAAGATCAGTGGCGCATGCACCGGAATGGTTGGATGTAACTCCGCCGACAGTTGGCGGGCGCGATACCGTACGCCAGCAACAGTCTCTCCCGGTTCCCCGGTAGGATAGAGTGGCACGCTGCGACCGTTGCACGCAACCACGTAGCGGGACTCCGTGGTCAACCCAGACACCTTCACCTGAATCCGCTCGAACGAGGAGTCCACAGCGCGAACCGTTCGGCCGGAACTAGTCTCTTCCGCGAGCACATTCCAAGGCTCGAGGGCCTCACGCAACTCGAGTTCGACCCCCTGTACAGCGATCGACCCGATCTTCGGAAAGCGAAACTCCAGCTGTGCGGCAAACCACTTTTCGTCGAAATTGTAGTCAGACTCAAGCAGGGAGCCGAGCACATCGGAAAAGTCGCGCCTGACAAAGTGCGGCAGCATAAAACGGTCATGAAGTGCGGTGCCCCAACGGATCAGGCCGCCTTCGAATGGGCGTTTCCAAAACATGCATACCAACGCGCGGATTAGAAGCATCTCGATAAGACCCATTCTGACATGGGGAGCCATTTCGAATGCGCGCAATTCGAGCAAGCCCAGACGCAGCCCCCGACCCTCCGGCGGATAGAGCTTGTCAATGCAGAACTCGGCGCGATGCGAATTTCCAGTAACGTCGACAAGCAGGTTCCGGAACAATCCATCCATCGAAGTCGGGGGGCAGTCGCGTGCAGGCAAATTACTAAAGGCGAGCTCCAGTTCGTATAGGGCATCCATACGCGCTTCGTCTATGCGCGGAGACTGGCTCGTCGGTCCGACATACATTCCGGAAAATAGATACGAAAGCGAGGGATGGTTCTGCCAGAATGCCAGCATGCTGCGCAGCAGATCCGGGCGGCGCAGAAAAGGACTGTCCAACACGGTCGCTCCGCCGATCACGATATGGCTGCCGCCGCCGGTAGCAATGTGGCTGCCGTCATAGGCGAATTTTTCAGCGGTCAACCGATTATGGTGTGCTTCTTCGAAGAGCACGGTGTTGATCTGTTCGAGCTCCTCCCAATTGCTCGCGGGTGGCAGGTTTACTTCCAGAACACCCGGATCGGGTGTGACGCTGAAGGATCGCAACCGGGGGTCGGAAGGCGGAGCGTAGCCCTCCAGCCACACCGGCGTCTGCAGATACTGGCACGTATCCTCGACGGCAGCGACTAGGTCGAGATAGTCTGCAAGCTTGGACGCATACGGTAAAAACACGTGCAGGCGGCTTTCTCGAGCCTGCACGCACAGCGCTGGCCGGATCAATTCCGGCGCAGTTTCGGCGGTGGCCGAGAGAGCAGGCAGCGGATCGGTCACAGGATTTTTCTGGAAGAGTTCCATCTGCCGGATCGGGCGTGATGGAAGCTTGATCCGGTCCGCGAACGGCGCAGCCTCGCGCTCGTATTCGAGCTCATCGGGTGCAACCCATGGCATCGACTCGGTCGGGATACGGTAGCCGATGGGGGAGTCGCCCGGCGACAATAACAGACGTTCTGGATGTGGGAACCACAACTGGCTCGACCAGCACAACTGGCCCGCCCGTTGACGGCGGCGAATGGGCAAAATGTAACCGGCAGGCTCGGTCGACTCAGCTTCGCTGTTGTAGGCCGGAAGCACGTTTTCGAAGCTTACCTGGAGGCGGCGCGAGAGTGCTTCTATGAACTTAAGAGCATCGGCCGCGCCGAAGCCGTAGTCCTGATCTTCGCGAGCGATGAGGTCAACATTCTCCCAAACAGGGACGTGGTCGGCCCGCCAACAGCAGCTCAGTGCCCAACGCGGCAAGGGCTCGCCGGGATACCATTTCCCTTGTCCGAAGTGAAGCAGCCCGCCGGGCGCCACTTTCTCGCGGAGGCATTGGATGAGAGCCAAGCCGCGGGTTCGTTTCATTGGTCCCAGAGCATCGATGTTCCATTGTGGGCTCTCGGGCTCGTCGATGCCGACGAACGTAGGCTCGCCGCCCATGGTCAGGCGTACGTCCTGCGCTTCCAGGTCCGCGTCGACGCGATGCGCCACCTGTTCCACCTGCAACCATACCCCCTCGCTGAAGGGCTTGGCTGGCCGTGGTGCGTCATTCAAGCGGCGAATGGAAATGGAGTAGCCGAACTGCACGTTCGCCAGCTCGACCGTGCCCTCGATGGGCGCGGCCTTGGAAGCGTTAGGGGTGCAGACGAGCGGGATGTGACCCTCGCCGGCGAACAGTCCGGAAGTCGGATCCATCCCAATCCAGCCCGCACCCGGTAAAAACGCTTCCGCCCAGGCATGGAAGTCCGCCGAGTCGGTTTGCTGATCGCTCGGACCTTCCGACGCTCTCTCGTCAGCTGCCAACTGAACCAGATAACCGGAGACGAAGCGTGCGGCGATTCCACAACATCGGAGAATCTGCACCAGGAGCCATGCCGAGTCACGACAGGATCCCTTGCACTTTTCAAGGGTTTGCTCGCATGTTTGGATGCCAGGATCCAGCCGCGTCACATATTCAATCTCGTTTCGCACCCTCCGATTCAAGTCAACCAAGAAGCTGATCGTTCCTCGCCTCTCGCAGGCAAGCTTCCTAAGAAAAGTCTGGAGCAGGGGTCCGGCTGGCTCGACCGAACGATAAAGTTCGAGATCCTTAGCCAGATCTGGAGCGTACTCGAAAGGATAGTTTTCGACTCCTGGTTCCAGAAAGAAATCGAATGGATTGAAAGGGATTAGCTCCGCGACGAGGTCCACCTCAACCATAAACTCGTTGGTCTTATCCGGGAAAAGAACCCGCGCCAGATGATTGTTGTGGGCGTCGAGCTGCCAGTTGAGAAGGTGCCCAGCGGCGGTGACGCTAAGCGAGTAGCTGAGGATCGGCGTTCGGCAATGCGGCGCCGGCCGCAACCGTATAACCTGTGGACCGATTGAGACCGCCTTGTCGTAACGGTACTGTGTCCGGTGCTTGAGAGCAACCTGTATGCTCATCCACCCTCATGCGGCCCACGCCTGGAGTTTCTGGCTCGTTCTCACTTCGCTACTGCTGTCGCTGCGCAGCGACCAACTGCAACTGCTGGGTCTCGTCAAGAAATTGAGACCACTCTTGGCCCGCCGCAAACTCCTCGTCGGGAGGGAGCAAGGCTGGGGAGGGCGTGACCTGAACTCGAACTTGGAGCTGCGTGTCCGCTTTTCCCTTCATAGCACCCATTGTGGGCGGAACGTCGGCAGAATCGCGACCGATTGCGGTGCGAATGTGCCCCTCCCCTACGAGCCGATTAGTCGTCGGATCGAAACCTACCCAGCCCACTCCGGGGAGAAGAGCTTCCACCCATGCATGCGAAGCGCCTTCGGTCGACGGCACATTTTCGCCGCCGTGGTAAATGTATCCACTGACATAGCGACAGGGAATGTTGGCATTTCGAACCAGTGCGATCATGACATGAACGAAATCCTGACATGCAGCCTGTCTCGACCGAAGGGAATGCTCAATCGGCAAACTCGCCGTAGGGCTATTCTTCAGGTAGCTAAAACTGCGATGCACACCGGCGGCAAGATCCTGCAGAAATGCCAAAGGGCTCCGTCCGTCCCTTTCCGTCGCGCCGATCTCTTTTGCCAACTCTTCAAGCTCTGGGCATGGGCACGCATAATGACTCGGTATCAGCATGTCCCAGTAATCTTTTTTCTCGACGGTCTGTTCCAGATCAGTCCACCCTTCGTAGTCCATGGTTTCGGGAATCGCGGGCTGAGCGTCAATATTTACCAGAGCGTCCGAGATGATCGTGAGCTGGTCATGGCGGGAAGGCAGGTCGAAGTGGTGCACCAGATTGCCATAGGAATCGGTATAACCAAAAATGCGGGCTCGCGGGTTGACCGAGAGCTGAAAAACAAAACAGCGTTGGTTACCTTCGCTTCTGGGGTGCAGGCGAACTTCCATCATGCTCTGCCAGACGGAATGGCTGTAGCGGTAGCGCGTGAAATGGCGAATGGCATAGAGCATTAGCTTGGGAAAGCAGCCTCAATCGGATACTCGATATATAGTTCCTGAACCGCCGCATGCAGTGCGCCACATTGGTCGATGATTTCCGCAAGATATTTGTGTAATCCAGCAATCATTTCTGCAACCTGTACGTAGGCAACCGTCGATCGCAAACGCCCGATCAATCTTTCGACCTTGTCGGTCCTGCGGCTCAAAGAGAGGGCGCTGATTGCAGTCAAAGCCTCGTGCATGCGGTCCAGCGAATAACGGACGGAATAGGGGAACTCGGGCTTCAGCAGGAGAAAATTCGCTATCCGTTCTGGTTTGAGTTCAGCGGTGCACGCCTTGCAATAAGCTTCGAAGGCAGCGCAACTGCTTAACAGGCCCACCCAATCTAAATCATCCGCATGCTTGTCGACGACAAAATAAGCGTCGAGCAGGGCGCAGAGATTGCAGGCCCTCTCGATATATTTGCCGAGCTGGATAAAATGCCAGGCCTCGTCGTGATTCAGAGTGGCGGCGGTGATTCCATTAAACCTGTAAGAGCCTTCGCGAACCAGGCTCACCACTCGCATGGCGCCTGCATCATCATCGGGTTGCAACTCGAAGCCAGTCACGGCGTGGAAAATTGTGTTCAGGTGCTCCCACATCTCCGAGCTGATTTCCTCGCGAACTTGCCGGGCATTTTCGCGAGCCCCGCTGATGCATTTCACAATCGAAAAAGCTCCTTCCGGATCCGCCACCAACAAGAATAGAGCACGCTGCGGGTCGACATTGCTGGCAGCTGCGCCGGGAGCGAGCGAGGAAACCGCGCGAAACCAGCGTTCCTCCGTGGAAAACTTTGCGGGATTCAGGATCAGGCTGTAGGTTGCCTTCAGCACACGCGAGGCATTATCCGCCCTCTCGAAATAGCGGCTCATCCAGTAGAGACTGTCGGCTACGCGGGAAAGCATAGTGTTCTGTATCCTTCTTCAAAATCTCAATTCTGCAAGACCCACGTGTCCTTCGATCCCCCGCCTTGAGACGAATTGACGACCAGGGATCCCTTACGCAGCGCCACTCGCGTGAGGCCACCGGGAACAATAGTAATTTTTTCGCCGGAGAGCACGTAAGGTCGGAGGTCGACGTGACGGGGCTCGATGGTGCCGTCCACAAAACACGGTGCGGTGGAAAGATTGATGGTCGGTTGCGCGATAAAGTTTCGCGGCTGCGCGTTAATCTTCTCCCGAAATTCCGAGCGCTCCCGTTCCGTGCTGTGCGGACCGATCAACATTCCGTAACCACCCGACTCGCCCACAGCTTTTACCACGTATTCCTCCAAGCGTCGGCAGACGTGGTCCCGTTGCGCTGGATCGGACATCAACAGGGTTTCGACGTTTTCCAGAATCGGGTCTTGGTCGAGATAATAGCGAATGATTTTGGGCACATAGGCATAGATGGCCTTGTCGTCGGCGACTCCCGTTCCCAGCGCATTTGCGAAGGCTATGTTTCCGGCCCGATAGGCATTGAAGAGACCCACAGCTCCGAGCGCCGAGCCGCTTTCGAATACCAGAGGATCGAGATAATCGTCGTCAATTCGCCGATAAATCACATCGACACGTCGCAGGCCAAAAGTGGTACGCATATACACGACATTATCGTGGACCACTAAATCTCGTCCCTCTACCAGTTCAATGCCCATCCGCCGTGCCAGATAAGTATGTTCGAAATAAGCCGAGTTATAGGCGCCCGGAGTCAGTAAAACGACGGTTGGCTCGGAGCGGCCTTCTGGGGCTAGAAATCGCAAAGTCGATAGAAGCGCCTGGCTGTACTGCTCAATCGGCCGCACCCGGCATTTTTGAAATAGCCCGGGGAATATTTGCTTCATCACTCTGCGGCTGGTGAGCATGTAAGAGACCCCACTGGGGACGCGGAGATTGTCCTCCAAAACCACAAAGTTCCCCTCCGGATTTCGTATCAAATCCGTGCCCACCACTGTGATGTAGACGTCGCGAGGTACTTTGATGCCGCGCATTTCCCGGCGGTAATGTTTGCAGGTGTAAACAATCTTACCGGGCACGACGCCGTCTGCAATGATTTTTTCCTCATGATAGACGTCTTTGAGGAACAGATTCAGCGCCGTGATCCGCTGAGTGAGTCCGCGTTCGATCCTTTCCCATTCGGCCGCTGTGATAATTCGGGGCAGCAGATCGTGAGGAAAAATCCGCTCCGTGCCTTTGTCGTTTCCATATACGGTAAAGGTGATCCCCTGGTTGAAGAACGACTGGTCAGCCTCGTGTTTGCTGCGTCGCAGTTCGCCCGGACCCAGGCTCAAAAGCAAGTTGTAAAGTAGACGATATTGTTTTCGCGGATGATCTACGGCACGGAACATCTCGTCGTAAGCGCCATCGAGTTCGTACCGGCGGAGGGTTTCCGCACCACCGGGATCCGACGCATCCGTCTCTAGAATCATGGTTGCCGTGCTCGTTCCCCCGCCAGCATAGTGCATCAGACGGCGAATTGATGATCGGGAAAAGCGATTCGAGTCATTGAAGAAATCGCGCGGAGCGCTCTAGCAAGCCGCAAACGGGAATGTTTCACAGCTGTTGTGGTGTTCATTGTGATCTTCCTAGTGTTCCGTATCGACGTTAGCGATGGCCGTGGCGCTCGTCTGAGCAATAGATGTTGTCCGAGCTATTACAGCGAGGATTCGAGTCCAAAGAGCGCTGAGAAAATTGTCAGAATGTTCATCGTCAGCTTACAGACCTTGCGAAACGTGAAGACCGCTCACTGAATCAGCAGATCGGAGTTTCTGCTGGAGCAGGCTCTTTCCGATGCATCCAAGAAACCGCAAAACGACCAGCCGACGGCAAAAGCAGTCGCGGGAAATCCTAAGACGCCCTCTCGCTGTAATCGTACTGGGCATTGCTAGAAATCAAGCCTACGCGGCCAATTCCACCCCAAGTGGCCACTGGCACCCTCCTGGGGCGAATCGCCCTGAGGGCACTAGCCTCCTTATTATTAGGCAGTGGCTTGGGTTGCCTGGCTGCGGCGGAAAAGACGACTGCCCACCAACAACAGGGTGACCATCGCTTTAAAGATGGCGGCCAGCACCTTGCGGCTAAGCGATACCTATCTGGGAGCGCAGTTCCGTCGATTCAGAACCAGGCTAGGGGCTCCCGTTGCCATCAAGGCCATGGCGGCCAAGCTGGCCCGCTTGGTCTACCGCATGCTCGGCTACGGGATGAAATATGTGGACAAAGGAGCGGCGACCTACCAGGAGCAGCACCGGCAGTTACAGATCAAGCAGCTCAAGTGGAAGGCCGCCACCCTGGGATACCAACTCATCGGAGTTCCAGCGGCTTAAGAACAACGAGTTTCTGGGGAGAAAGCAGGACAAACGGAATTGACACTAACGAAATGCGTTGGCATGGCGGGTGCATTTCCATAGGGCCAATCCTGTCTGTCCCGCTTTTCCCATCGTAGTATTCCTTGAAAGGTGGCCGCACGAGTGCCACGACCAGTTAGTCGTGCGACGACGGGAGGCTCAACAGCTCGCTCGTGCAGCTCACCGGTTCCGCGCTTCCAGCGAAGGTACCGAAGTCTTGGCCGGTAAACGGTTCTTTTGCATCTCCCCGGGACAACTGGATGTAATCCGCTGCCAGCTGGCCCGCACCGATATACGAGGGGTCGGCGCTGGAAACGCTGACCGTCAGCGCTTTGCCATCGCTGGAAAGGCAACTGGTACCGCTCGTCGTTAAGATGACGGTGTCAGCGGTCTTGGTGTAGCCCGACCACGGTGTGCATTTGCTCTCCCCCGGCAGAGAAAAGTTGCGCGCGACGAAAGTCGTGCCACCATGGCCGAAGCCGCCGTTCACCGAGATGCAGTAGGGCTCCGCGGCGAAGCTGTGGAGGGGGGCGAGCAGAACCGACAGAACCATGAGGGACGACTGAGCGATCGAATTGAATTTCATGACATCCTCCTTGGGGCTCCTTGCAGTGGAACCCAACTGAATTTGTCTCTCAAACTCTCAACGCTTTGGCTTTGAGTTTGCTCTGACGCACTACCAATTGCATGCTGCGGACCAAACGCGAATGGTCGGCGGTGCTTATGGGGGCTCTTGTATTTTCAATAACATGCGCGTGGGCGGCCCTGACCGAGGAGGTGGAACAGTATCCGAACGGCTACCTGCGCGGAGCCAATCAGTTCCGGCGGCGATGAGGTGGATTTGTTAGGTGCCTTTGGGTCATGTTCGTCGGTCCAGAAAATTCAGGAACACTTACGCA
>Ga0187879_10000821_pt1 | contig 20912 bp, 13 predicted proteins | sample June2016WEW_19_1_FD_132423 | JGI IMG/M metagenome (GOLD analysis project Ga0187879, IMG submission 132423) | Peatland microbial communities from SPRUCE experiment site at the Marcell Experimental Forest, Minnesota, USA - June2016WEW_19_10 | ecosystem: Environmental > Terrestrial > Soil >... | reverse complement strand
CTCCGCACCGCGAGACACATGGTCGATTTCTCGCCGCGGTTTCGATTTGCTCTCTGGGCCCACCGCCATCTCAGGATTGAGGGACCGCTGGTCGATCGCCTCGCGGATCGCTTCGAGTCTCTGTTGGTCCAGCAAATCGTGCTGAAGGAGCTCGAACCTTACATCGAAGAAAAGTTGGTGCCGCTGTTGGGCGAGAAGGTGGCGTCGATGCTGCGCGAGGTGCTGCGCGGCCGTCACGAAATGACCGGCGCGGCGCTGGAAGCATTGCGCCAGCAGTATCCCGCGTATGCCGAGGAGCTCGAACGGCGCATCCTGTACAAAACCTGGCTGCGCCGCGAAGACGTGGAATACCGCACCCTGTTCGAAGACGGCGTGATTGGTCCCGAGCTGTATAGCGCCCTGCGCCGTGAGGTTAAGCTCACCCGAACCGAGGTCGAGGTGCGGCCGCGTCTCGATCTCGGTCTTGAGGCCCGGCAGCTCATTTCCAAGGTGCCGATATTTGCCAAGCTCACCAAGGTGCAGCTCGATACCATCGCGCGCCTGTTGCGGCCGCGGTTCGCAGTTCCCGGCGAGCAGCTCATTCGTGACGGCGACCACGCCGACGCCATGTACTTCATCTCGTCGGGCAGCGTGGAGGTTGAAGTGGTGGGTCAGAAGATCCGGTTGAACCCCGGCGACTTCTTCGGCGAGATGGGGATCGTTACCGGCCAGCGCCGCCAGGGAGATGTCCACGCGCGTGGCTACTGTCAGCTCCTGGTACTAAGAGAGGTGGACTTCAAAAATCTCTTGCGAAGCGATCACGAAATCCAAATGCAAATCGCAACGGTGGCAAGCGCCCGCAGCATGATGAACCAGCGCGCGAGCGGCGCGAGAACAGAATAGGGTGCGTGATGAAATTCTGATCATTTGACAGGTGCGGCGTCGGACGGGTTGACGCCCCGAGTCACCGGCCGCGCGGCCAGCGTTTGCAGGCGTCGTGACATCCGCGAACTATCAAGAGCGGCCGGCGCCCGGGGCGGGCGCCGGCGTTCAAACGTTCAAGCAAGAACCGTTATTTAATGTCTCGACCCTATGCAGGCGTCTTGACCGAGAGCGTATCCCTTCCGAGCTTCTTGGAGTTCCGCACGAAATAGATTGCTCCGTAAAAACCCCACACAACCGCGAGCCCAACCGCTAGCAGCGGTTCCTTGACACTGCCCAGGCCCTCAATCGGACCTATGATATAGAATGCCATGCAGGCAAGATTCGCGACCGCGCCAAACATGGGAATCGCCATGTGTTTGACGCCGTGGAATTCGTCGCGTTCCTGATACGCGACCATGCAGATCACGTTGGTCAGGCCATAAGTTATAAAGATTCCGAAGTTGGATATGAGCGTGACCAGCGCCAAGCCGTTGGGCAAAGCTGCCAGGTACGCATTTGAGCTCATCCCGGCCGCGTACCATATGTTGTGCGGAAGGGTGGCGATAGTTTTATCGTCGGGAGCTGAGCCGCCGGCGAAGAAATAGAGGGCACCGATTGCCCCGAACACCGCCGAGATCACCGCCAGCGTCCAGATGGTCCGATGCGGCGTGAGGTTTTCGCCGTGCAGGATACCGAAATGCTCCGGCACCTCTTTGTCGCGGCCCATAGCATAAGTGACGCGCGCGCCGGTGTTGATACAGGCCAGCGTCGTACCGATCAGAGCCAGAAACACGGTGACGGCTTCGATAACCATGAAGGCCTGCCCATGTCCCCCCAGCAGCGTGTTTCCGATTATCACCATTATGTAGCCGATCGGCGCCGCGGAACCCTTGGCGTCTGCCATGCTGTAGGCGCTGCTCATAAAGTAGTTCGCCCCAAAATATTCGAACATGTAACAGAACAGGCCTTGGATGAGGAGTGAGAGCAGCACACCGCGGGCGATGTCCTTCTTCGGATTTCTTGCCTCCTCGCCCAATGATGTAACCGATTCAAATCCGCATAGCAGGAAGATTGCGATCGTCGCCTGGAGCATCACCGAGTTAAAGCCATGTGGTGCGACGACCGACCAGGCGCCGGGATGTGCCGGTGCGTCGCCGCTGAAAGCGTAGTGCAACACCTTCTTGGTGCCGTCGAGCGCCATTCCCATGGAGCCCTCTGGATGCCCAATGCGGTACATTATCGCTAGTACAGTGAAAAACAGCAGCGCCAGGATCTGGATGGTGTTGATCGCGAAGTTTGTCACCGTCGATGCCTGGACTCCGCTGTACGCGATGTAGGAGATGCCAAAAGCGGCGATAATTGCGACCAGCGCCATGAAGACCGGACCGGGAGTCCCGGAATTGATGGTGTCAGGGAAAAAGATGCCAACGATGTAGCCGATCATGATGCCGATTGTGGCGGCCATCGCGCCCGGATAAACCCAGTAATAGAGATGCGACCCCCAACCGAGGACGAATTTGGCCATTCGCGCGAACCTAAAGTTTCTTCGAATGGTTGAGGAACGCTTGTTCGGCAAACAGGTAGGAGCTTCCGGCGCCGGGGTAAAGCTTGGCAAGTTCCGAGTATGAGACCGCGGTCGCGAAGGCGAGGGCTAAGGCGGCCAAAATACCGGCCCACATCGACATTCCCGAGGGGTAAGCGTACCCGGCCTGGACCACGAAGGTGATCCAAAGGAATGCCCCCGGAGCGATCAGCGCCATCGCGTTGACCGTGACACCGGTTAATCCGAGTGTCGGCAACATTTTTGCTTCTTGCGGTTTTGCTGCTTGCAGTTCTGCCATGTTCTCTCCTTGCAACTCTGACGGTTGACTGTGCCTGCCGCCTTGTCGAACGTCACCCGCCCTGACGATTGTCAGCGTGCAAGTCTGCGCCGCGAATCGTCAGTGCGGTCCTAGCCTATCCTGATGCCTCGCCTGCGGCGGTCCTCTTCTAAGTTCACTTGAGTTGGCACTCTCAAAGGATGCGCTCCGATGTCGCGCGTTTATTTCAGAACTGGGTATTTCGGGCTCCGAGCACGAAGGAGCAAGAGGCTCGAGGCGCGAATTTACCAGGTTAAAATTCAACCCAAGCAACCTCAGCCTCATCGCAGGGGAAGACAGTCGGCACGTCTCGAACTCTCGCCGCGAGATCAAACCATTCAGCAGGTCCCATGTTTTCTGGCGCCCGCCTCCAGCACTCTAAGGTCGATCACGTCAACCTCGGGTAAAGCCACGAACAGCCGCTCGAGAGCCGCCAGAGTGTCAGAAAAGGTCTGTTCCACCAGCCGGAGCGCCTTGCTATCGGCCGCCAGGTTGCCATCCCAGGGATGTCTGTCCCTGGCACGCCAAGTGATTGCGAGGCGAAATGATGTTCCCTCCAGTAATAAGCCATCGGGCCTTACTTCGTAGCGATTCACTGCGAGCGCCTTATCGATAGAACCGCGCAACCAACGAGCTCGCAGACCTGCGCTCAGCCTTCCCAAGAAAAGCGTTATCATTGCCGTCTCCGCGAGAGGACCCGGCCAGTTGTCAGAACTGTCAAAGGGGGTGGTTCAGTCCCCAGTTATGTCGCTGGTGCAATATGCGTACCGCGCGGCATCCGAAGCGGACCAATCTAAAGCGAGAATTGCGAAACGCAACGGCAATTTACGATCATATGTTATTTTGCGTGCGGGAAGAGACGGCAAATGCGAATAACATTTATAGTGTGTGTCCTGGGCCAGATAACTGCATTGCACAATACATTGCACAATACATTATCAGGAATTTCTCCCTATGAGGTGAATTCAACTGAGTAGAGGGCTCTCGGATGCTAGGAGAGAGGCAGATGCCTACCCTTTCATCGTCGCCGATGGCAAGCCTTACAGTCGTACGCTTCATCTAGGAGCATGTGGAACCGACGACCGATCCACCGTCGCTCGTGTCACGAGCACAGGGCAGGGAGCTTCCCGAATGACACGTTCGGCGACGCTCCCTAAAACGAAATGCTCGAATCCGGTGCGTCCATGTGTCGCTATTACGATCAAGTCCACTTCGAGTTCGCGAGCAGCTCGCACGATATCGATATCAGGCACACCCGTTCTGACATCGATCACATATTGCACTCCAGCCCCCAGGGTGTTTTTGGCTACCAGTGCGAGCCTGGTTCTGGCTTCCTTCTCCCAGCGCGGATCGGCATCAAAAGGAAGCGGAACATCCATATCCTGGGTAGGCACTCTAGCGATGTGCAGTATGTGGAGCGTGGCGTTGCTTTCCTTTGCCAATGCGCCCGCCAAAAGCAATGCGGCCGTTGAATTTCCATCGAAGTCAAACGCACACAATATCTTGGTATATTTCAACATTGCGCCACTTCAGGCGATTGCCGCTAGAATTCCGACAGCGATCGACCTGTCGCTCTGTCAACCGCCGCCTTGGTGATGGAGAATCCGTAAAGGGCGCCGGCGTACGCAGCGTCGTCATAAGTGTAGCTGCGTTGTGCGTCTTCGAGTTCAATAATACTTGCTAGACCTGCTTCATAGCGTTTCTCCGCGAGTTCCAGTTCCGCGCGCGAAGCAGCTAGCGTCTTTTCTGCGCGGGAGATGCGCTGAAGAGAAGCCTGCCAATTGAGAAGCGCAGTATGAACCTGCAAGATTATTTCCTGCCGTAGCTCTTCGATCGCGCGAAGGATCGCGTGTTGCCGAAACTTGGTCTCTGCAATTTGATCGCCGGTAAGAAAGCTGTTGAAGATTGGCCACGTGATTACTATCCCGGCGTTGAAATTGTTGGTAGCAGGCGTCCCGGTCCCCAGCGCCGAGTATCCTCCCACTGCGTTGACAGTAGGATAATAGTCACTCTGATACTCGACGATCTTGGCTCCCATCGCCTTTGCCTGATCCTGCAGCGCCGTCAGGTCGGGTCTGGACCGGAAAGCGGTGTCAAGCAAAACTTGCAATGAATCGTTAACCGGATAGTAAGTCAAGATGTCTGCCGGTTCGTATGCCGGCGCCGAGTCACTCAGCCCCAAAGCATTGTCGAGGGCAACTTTTGCATCTTCGTCATCATTGCGCGCATCGACGAGATGCAATTGAGCCCGCTCGACCTCGGCTTCCGTGACGTAGGTATCAAGCTGTGGCCGCAGACCGGCGTTAGCCTTAACCTGAGCCTCGTGCAGGTGATACTGGCGCTGCTGCAGTGCTTTCTGGTAAACCGCGATGAATCGTCTCGCCTGCAACAACGCGAAGTATCGTTGAGAGACTTCGAAGATCAGGTCAAGCTCAGTGAGTTTTTGATCGGCAGCCGCGGCAGCGGCCTCAAACTGGCGCTCCGAAACGAACCCATGTCGGCGGCCGAAATCGACCAGAAACTGGGAGAGCATCACGCCTCCCATGTAGTTATTGCTGGTGTCCCAACTTTGCGACGAATCATTTGCGGGTAGGTTGTGATTTGTTCCAGTTAATCTTGGAAACGCCCCGTCTGGATTGTAGTAACTTGCATTGCCGATGCCATTGTCAGTACTGCGCAAGTATTGTCCGGTGCCAAACAGTTGCGGGCCCAAGTATGATCGCGCCTGGCCGATCTGCTGCTGAGCAGCGCTGGTGTTGTCCGCGGCTTCCTGGAGTCTCGGGTGATATTTCAGAGCTATCGCAATAGCCTGCTTGAGCGTCACCTCGGAGCCCGGCGGAATCGGCCCTCCGTTTGAGTTCGTCGGCTGGGATTGGGCCGTTAGAAAAGATGTCGACGGGTTTATAGGAGAGGGCGTTCCTGGCGACCAGTTCTTTCCTGGCGCCACTGGCGTCGCGGCAGCGGACGCCGCAACTTGTGTATCGCCCAGTAATACCGCCGCAGGACCGGCCGCGTTGGCGACCCGATGCGCCGAGAGGACCACGCATGCGAAGAGAACCAGGATTCGCGAAGATTCCATTGTTAGCCTACCCGCCTGTCCCACCATTGATTTCGCGTTAACCGTTTGGTTTGTTCAGGTCAGTCGGAGCTTTGAACCGACGTCGATGTAGCCTGCACATTGCCGTTCTGGATCCGACACTCCACCTGCCGCCCCGGAGTGAGAGTGTTGCTGTAGGTCGCGACTACAAGCGATTTGGCCGACAGGCCCGAGGTTACTTCGACATAGGAGCCATTGTTGATCCCGGTTTTCACCGGAACTTCGACAAGACGACCGTCGTTTACGACCAATAGGCGCTCCGAGTCGCCCGAACCCTGAATCGCTGAGGCCGGGACACTCAAAACGTCAGGATGCCGGACCAGTTCGATAGTGACGTGCGCATAGCTTCTCGGATAAACCAAGCGCTTCGGATTATCTATGTCGACCTCGGTCAGCATTGTCCGGGTTGCGAGATCGAGCGACGACGCATATCTGGCAACCGTGCCTTTGAATACTCGATCGGGAAATTCCTCGAAACGCAGAGTCGCCGGGGTACCATAATGGATGAACGGATATGAAGCTTCTGGAACGTAGATATAGACACGCAATTTATCTATTTCCGCAAGCGTGAGGATCGGGCCGCCACCCTCGCGGTGCCCTCCAGCTCCCTCGGTAGCTCCGGGAGAGATCAACCCCGAGGTCTCGTCAACTCCAAAGTCCCCGCCGCCGGCGCGGATCAACGCCCCAGGATCGACGAATCGGCCCGTGATTACTCCATCGAAAGGGGCAATGATTTTTGTATACCCGAACATGGTCTGCAGAGTCGCAACCACGGCCTGGGCCTCACGATACTTGGCGTAGGCCATATCGACGTCTTGCTGTGAGATTAACCGTGAGTCACTCTGCTGAACCTTCCTCAGACGATCGTAAGTTATACGCTCGATTTCTAGGCTCGCCTGCGAGCGCATCAGGTTCGAGCGCAGTTCCGGCACTTCGATTTCGGCCAGTACCTGACCGGCCTTCACCGAGTCACCTTTGTCGACGCTAATACTCTTTAAGTAACCGGTGACCTTAGAGTGAAGCGCGGCTTCATAGAAACCTACGACATCGCCTGGCAAGTCAATAGTTTTGGCTATTCCGCCGCGGCGCGGATGGACAACGTCCACCGTCGGTCGTTGAGTGATGTGAGTAACAGGCGCGTCGCAGCCGCCCGCGCATAAAACGGAGGTCGATAAAATAGCCGCTACCGCCCAACCAATACTCCTCACTGCTTTACCTCGATTGTCGCGGATAACGCAGGCAGTACGCGCGGTGAAGACAGCGCTTATGCAAGCGACAGCCTGCTATTCTGATTTGCAATATAAGCATCAGCCTCAGTTCTCAATGAGCTGCTTGGGCGGTCGCTGCGCCTTGGAGCCGCCGATAGAAGAACTCGTAAACGCAAGGGACCAGGAACAGCGTAAGCGCGGTGGAAACGATGAGACCGCCCGCTGCCGCCCTTGCCAGAGGAGCCGAAGCTTCGGATCCCTCGCCCAATTTCATCGCGATTGGCATAAGGCCAGCCACTGTCGCCAAGGCGGTCATCAGGATTGGCCGCATTCTTATGCGTGCCGACTCGACCACCGCGCGCCTTAGCTCCTGACCATGGCGGCGTCGTTCATTGGCGAAGTCGACGAGCAAAATCGAATTCGACACAACGATGCCGACCATCACGATGATCCCCATGAACGACTCGATGTTAAGCGTAGTTCCTGTTAACCACAGCGTCCAAATGACTCCTATCAATCCCATCGGGACCGCGAACATGATGATGAGCGGATCAAGAAAAGACCGAAATTGAGCCACCATCACCAAGTAGAGTAGAGTCACTGCCAGCGAAAGCCCGAAGCCGAAGCTGGAGAAAGATTTCCGCATCGAGCTGACCGCGCCGCGGTACCTAACAGAGACTCCGGGAGGCAGGGTCATCTTGCTCACCTGGTCCTGGATCTTCTCCTGCGTGCCACCCTGATCTTCCATGCTGGGCGCCACCAGCAGATCGACAACACGTTGAATGCTGTAGTGATCGGCTTCGGAAGGGTGGAATTCTGGAGAAATCGACGCCACATCTCGCAGCAACAGGCTCTGCGCGTGCCCATTTTCCTCTTTCACGGTCTCGATTGGAATGTTCTGCAGCACCTCGAGAGAATCAAAGCCCTTGTCGGAGCCCGGATACTGCACGGTGAGAAAGTAGTCGTCTTTGTTTACGCGATCGATCCAGATCGACGGCTTGATATACAGGTTTGAATCGAGTGCCGTGATCACGTTCGATATGACTTCCTGTTGTGCGACGCCCAAGCGCGCCGCTCTCACGCGGTCGACCTGTATGTTTAGTGTCGGATAGTTTGACTCTTGTGCGATGAAACTCTGCGAAACCTCCGGCAGACGGTTGATTTTCTCCTGAAGTTCCTTTGCCGTATTGCTGAGCTCGCTAAAGCTATTACCGGCAAACTGAACATCGATCGAGGCCATCATCCCGAGATTGAGAACGGAGTCGACTATGCTCCCCGAGGAAAACAGGGTCCGCGCGTCCGGAAGTTGTGCAGGGAGAAGTTGCTTCAGCTGGGCTACGTAGTATTTGGTGGGATGCCGGTGACCGGACGTGAGCGCAACCTGAATGAAACCTGAATCCTGGGCCGCGTTAGGTGAGTAAATCGCGGATATGCTGGGCGCAATTCCGATATTCGAAACGACCATGTCGAGGTCGTCTGGCGGAATTACCTTGCGGACGATGGCTTCGATTTGACGCGCCATATCAGTGGTCAGTTCGATACGAGTACCGGCTGGCGCGCGAAAATTGATCGTGAAGGTTCCAGCATCGGTCTGGGGAAACAACTCGGTACCGAGACGCGGATACATCGCGAGACTGACGACGAATAGAATCGAAATCCCGGCGATAACCACAGACTTGTGCTCCAGCGCATTTTCAAGAAGCCGTTCGTAACCGGAGGCAAAGCGCTCATACGCGCGATTGAACGCCGCGAATATACCGGATGCTTCGCCATGTTCCGCCTTGAGCGCCTGTTCGCTGGTGAGAAAGCGAGCGCAGTAGAGCGGTATTATGCTCATCGAGACCAGGTACGATGCGGCCATCGATAACACCACCGCCAGCGCCAGCGAACTGAACAGATACTTAGCGACCCCGAACAGAAACATGACTGGGAAAAAGACGATGCAGGTAGTTATAGTCGACGCGAGAACTGGAAGGGCGACTTCTTCGGCACCTTCTTGTGCGGCCGCTTGCGGCTCCTTGCCGTCTGCCAGATGGCGATTGATATTCTCCAGCACAACCACCGAGTCATCGACCAGTCGGCCGATCGCAAGCGCGAACCCGCCAAGCGTCATGATGTTTATGGTCGAGTTATTGATATAGAGACCGAATCCGCCGGCCAGAATGGAAAGTGGAATGGACAGGAAAATCGCAAAGGTCGATCGGAAGCTACCGAGAAATATGAGAATCACGAGCGATGCCAGAACCGAACCGGATATGGCCTCATGTTCCAGACTAGCCACCGCTTGCCTGACGTAAATGGACTGGTCGAAGATGGTTTTCAGTTTCATCCCGGCTGGAAGGCCGAAGACCTTAGGAAGCAGTTGCTTGACGCCATCCACCACCGAAATGGTATTCGCGCCGACCTGCCGGAGAACCGGGATATAGACCGACGGTTGCCCGTTAATGAGCACCTTATTGTATTGAATCTGAGATGAGTCTTCGACCTTAGCGACATCATCCATCAGGACAGGTGCCTGACCACGTCCAATCTTCACGGTTACCTGGCCGATATCAGGCACCTTTTCGATCATGCTGTTGGAGTAGATGTAGTAATCCTTGGAACCGATCTTGACGTCGCCTGCTGGCAAGATGAGGTTGGACGTATCGAGCGCATGAACGACGTCCATCACTGACAGGCCACGCGCTTGCAGCGCTTGCGAATTTGCATACGCCATCACCTGGCGAAACCTGCCGCCAAAGGGAATCGGCGCGGACGCGCCCGGCACCGTAGCAAGCTGGTTGCGAACGTTGTAACGGGCTTGATCCTCGAGCTGAGTCTCGTCGTAGCCCTTCCCCTCAAGCGTGACCAGAACCACCGGCAGAGAAGATGCGTCATACTGCAGCACCAGCGGCGGGAGCGTGCCCGGGGGCATGATTCCGAGATCAGCCATCGCCAACGTTCCCATCTGCGCAGCGGCAGACTCGATGTTGGTGCCTGGCTGAAAGAACACTTTGATGATGCTCACGCCTGACAGCGAACGCGACTCGATATGGTCAATGTTGCTGCCGAGCGTAAAAAATCGCTCGTAGCGGAAGGTTATGTTGTCTTCCATGTCAAGCGGTGGCATGCCCTGGTAGAAGGTAGCCACCACAACCGCAGGGATTTTAATGTCTGGAAAGACGTCCACAGGCATTCGCGAAAACCCAGTTACACCCAGAATCATGATCACGAGCGCTCCGACAATAATGGTGTAAGGATTGCGCAGCGAGAAACTTGGCACGATGCAAACTCCCAATCCCCGCCGGCTAAGTGCTTGCGCCGGTGGATTTCAAACTTGACCACAACCGCCCGCGAATACTTGTTCGCGTGCTAGCGAATCACGAGTATAAAGTTTGCTTAGAGCGGGTCTTGGCTTTCCGCGCGCGAGGGGAGCAATTTGTACCGTCTTACCATTGGTCGTACGGAAGGAGTCGTAAATCTGAAACTCAGTAATGGTGCGGCGGCCTGATACTCCGATATAAGCTTCAGATACTGCGGCAATGGAACGCCGTTCGCCTCATATCCAGCTTTGAGATCGGGCAGACGTGACGAATCATCGGTGAACCGCTGCGACCCGCTGAGAGTTGTGTCCTCGGTCGATCCGCAGGAGAGACCTAAGTGCGGGCGCTGCAATCGAGGCGTGAATGCTACCATGCTCATCGCGACAAGAATCGTGACAACCAACCGCAAATGTCGCCGGGGAAGCATCGTTGATATAATATCTTATCGTACCGCGTTTTGAACGCAAGCGGAGCAGAAATCTAAGGCACTGGCGCCAGGCGTCAAGCTCGCAGTCGTCAAGGTCGCAAGGGACTCCACGATGCGCGTGAAATTGAGCAGTGTGGTCGGCGGATTTTGGTGGCGGTGTGTCATACCGCTTTCGGTTGCGGGAATTGTATCAGCACTTCTCTTCCGATCTGGCTCTTTGGCAGGGACGTGATTGGAAACGGGCGTAGATTTTTTACCGCATACAGGATTATTGTCTCTGCGTGCGCTGGCCGAGAGCGGCGCTCATCGGCTATCGCAGGAGCTGAGGACCACGGCATGAGACGGCAGGCGTTCATCGGGGATTCAATCCTGCGCGGACCTCGATCGTTTCGAATGAGCGCGATCGTACGCTTCGCCCTGGCGATCGTGATCGCCGCCGGCATCTGCGCGTGCCGACATTCCGGGTCCGATGCATCGGCGCCGACGACGTCAACGCAAAATCCGACGCAAAATCCGGCCGTGGGCCGGTGGCAGGCGGAAATTCCCAATCCGGCCGGCCAGCGCCAGCAATGCGTGATGGAAGTTGTCGCTACGGGGCAGATAAGTTACGGCGATTCGTGCCCGATGCCGTTGACGGGTCAGCAGGCCACTATCACGACCCTACCAAACGGTACCTATGCGCCGAACCTCTACGTCACCGGCAAGGACAGCGGCACGTTCATGATCATGGGAGGCAGCATCTCGGGGATGGTCGGAGCGTTTCGCGTCGAGGGCCGCAAACATATGACGACCCGAACCGCCCCCGGCGCCGACATCGAATGGACCCGCAGCTCGTCCGAGGCGCCAATCCTGAGCGCGGCCGCAAGCCAGGTGCTCCCGGGGCAAGTCCAATGGCCGGTGGGCGAGGTGCCGGCGATCGCGCAGCGTGCAGTCGCGTACGTTCGGACCAAGTGGCAACCCGACGCCTTCCTGACGTCGATCCAAATGGACCAGGGCGCGGGGCTCAGCAACGCGCAATCTCCGGCGGGCGGCGTGCTGATCCAGTTCAACTTCTATTCTCCCGGACAACAGCAGACGCTCGCCTTTATGCCTAATTCGCCCGCCGGCGAGTTGATGCCCGGCGGCAGCGCCGATCCCAACGATGAACGCGCGTTGCCTGCGGGCTTTGTGGATCTGCCCGAGGCGGTGGCCAAACTGCGAGCGAAAGGCCTGCGCGGCAAGCAGATCAAAACCGTGCATCTCGAAAATTATGGCCGCGGCTCATATGCCGGTGACATCGGGCTCTACGGCCCCGAATGGGTCATCGATTCGGCGCTCGACGAGCGCGGTGCGGTTTTAGCCGAGTTGCCAGATCAGGACGAGGCAAGAATTTACAACCCCGACGCGGACGCGGGCGGCGATCAACCCAAGAACGATAACCTGATCCATGTCGAAATCGCAGGCTTGCGAAACAACCGGGGGCAGGTCTATTGCGATCTGTTTCAGTCGGCCAAGGGCTTCCCCTCGAACACCAAGGGAGACGCGGCGAGCACCGCGTCGACGATCACCAATCGAAGCGCCGGATGTGACTTCGAGAATCAAGACCCCGGACCTTACGCGATCCTGGTCTTTCACGACGAGGACAGCACCCATGCGCTCGAGCTGAACCCGGACGGCACTCCCGGCGAGGGCGTTGGATTGTCGAACAACCCCAAGATTTCCCCCGGGCTGCCCGGCTTCGACGCGGCGATGTTTCCCTACAGAACCGGGCGGCTGAATCTGACGATCAATGTGAAATATCCGACGCAGTCCGTCGCCGCTGCCGCCGTCGCGGGCGCCAGCCTGACCGGTTTCGCGTTTGTGGACGGCTCGGTGACGGGACAGGGGTCGCGGGCGAAGCTCCCGGCCGAAACGAAAATCTATCCTCCGGGTTCGACGATCACGGGAACTGACGGGTGTCCCACGACGCGCTACCACACCGATGGAATGATTGTTGCGGTAATCGATTACCAAGGCCGACCGACCGCCGGCAGCGTCACCGTGACGCGTCATCCCGCGAACGGCGGACAGTTTAGCAACGCCCCCTACTATCTCGACCTCGACAAAGGTCGCACAGTGCAAGTTCTGGGCCCTATCTTCGAAAATGGTTCATACGATGTTCGCCTCAAATACGACTTCAGCTTAGGTCAGGGCAAAACGGTCTCAGCAACGTTCGCATTGGCGCGCAGTTGTCCCTGACCGCTTCGGCGACCGCAGGTCCGCTTCACCGCGACTCGCAGGCGTGGTAGTCGGCGGTGTCGCTACTAAAAATCTCATCTGAACCGGAATTCTAGCGGCTGCGAGAATTGCTAATCGAATTGATCCGCTTAGTGATGGGGCTGCGATCTGAACCACAAGCAGCTCACCCTGATCGAGATCGAAAAACTTCCGAATACAGATCTTCCATCAAGAGCCGAACGGAACCGGCAGCTTGAAGGAGATAGTGCGAACCACATTTACATCGGTGAGATTCGTCACAAGGGTGTTCACCATCCGGGTCTGCACGGACCGATAGTGGACCGAGAGATTCGGGTGAGGATAGCGGATTCAGCCCCGACGAAACCCGAGGCCTCCGCGAATAGCAAGTGATCTCTTGCAGCGCGAGGTCCTCTGAGAGCACCTTTGGAGGCACGATGAGCACGTCTCACCAATCGGCATTTGCGTCCGCCCGCAAAATTCAGTTCGCTTTCACCGACGAGCAGGAGCAGTTCCGCTCGGTGGTTCGGCGATTTCTAAACGACAAATCTCCCACTACTGAGGTTCGGCGGCTGATGGCAACTGCCGAGGGTTACGATCCCGTGGTGTGGCGCCAGTTGAGCGAGGATCTGGCACTGCCCGGCATCCACGTACCAGAGCAATATGGTGGCGCAGGGTTTGGCATGGTGGAGCTCTGCATCGTTACGGAAGAGCTTGGCCGCGCACTGCTTTGCGCTCCTTATTTCTCCTCGGCCGTGCTCGCTGCCAATGCGATTCTCAGCGCTGGTACCGATGCGCAGAAATCTGCCTTGTTGCCCGAGATCGCAAAAGGGGTACGCTTGGCGACGCTTGCGGTCACCGAGCCTGATGGTAATTGGGATCCAGCCGGCATCAAGGTTGTCGCCACTCCCGATTCAGACGGCTATTGTCTCGACGGAGTCAAAAGTTTCGTTGTGGACGGCCATGTGGCGGAGTTGTTGATCGTCGCTGCACGTGCCCCTAAGACTAGCGGCCTTGAGGGGTTGGCGCTGTTCACGATCGATGCAAATGCCGGCGCCGTGGAACGACGCCTTCTGGAACCTATGGATCCGACTCGCAAGATCGCGCGCATCGATTTTCGCGGCGCTCATGCGAACCTGCTCGGCAGCCTCGACAATGGTGCAGAGCCAATCCTCCGTACTCTCGATCGGGCGGCGATCGCGCTTGCTAACGAGATGGTGGGCGGCGCCCAGACCACGCTCGACTCGGCGGTAAATTATGCGAAGCTGCGGGTGCAGTTCGGGCGGACCATAGGCTCGTTCCAGGCCATCAAGCACAAGCTCGCCGATATGCTGCTGGACCTGGAGCTTGCCAAGTCGGCGGCCTATTACGCAGCTCAAGCCGCCGCGGCAGCCGATCCCGAATGGCCCGCACTCGCCAGTTTGGCCAAAGCTGCCGCGTCAGAAACGTACCTGCATACGGCGGCCGAATGTATTCAGATTCATGGCGGCATCGGCTTCACGTGGGACAACGACACACATCTCTGGTTCAAGCGAGCCAAAAGCTCGGAGGTGTTCCTCGGTCAACCGAGTTATCACAGGGAACTCTTGATGAAACGTTGGGGAGTTTGAGCGATGAGCAAAGTCAACGAAGCCGAGGTGCGTGCCGAAGTGCGCGAGTGGCTGGCGGCCAACTGGAATCCTGATATGTCGCTGGTGGAGTGGCGCAGCAAGCTCGCCGATTCCGGGTGGGGAATGCCGCAATGGCCGAAGGAATGGTACGGTCGCGGGCTTCCGCACGCGCTGGCGCGAGTGGTGGAGGAGGAGTTCGCCAACGTGGGCGCTGTCCGCGCCGCTAACTCCGGAGTGCGATTGCTAGCCGCGGCAACGCTGCTGGAGCACGGATCAGATCTGCAAAAAAAGCAGTTCCTTCGCCGTATTCTCACCGGGGAAGATACCTGGTGCCAGTTCTTCAGCGAGCCTGGCAGCGGTTCCGATCTCGCGGGCGCCACCACACGCGCGGATTTGAAGGGAGATTTTTGGATCATCAACGGACAAAAGGTGTGGACGACCAGTGCGCATCATGCCGACCACGGCCTGTTGCTCGCCCGCACCGATTGGGACGCGCCCAAGCACGAGGGGCTCACGTATTTCGTGATCAATGTGAAGCAGCCCGGCGTCGACGTGCAGCCGCTCAAGCAGATGAATGGCCACGCGTCGTTTAACCAGGTGTTCTTCACCGACGCGAAAGTCCCGAAGGAGAACCTGGTCGGGCGTGTCGGCGACGGATGGAAGGTGGCGATGACGACGCTCGCCCACGAACGCCGCGGCGCCGACGGGCTACCGGCACCGTCAAAGCGCGGGACGCGGGTCGGAAGGATACACGCCGAAGAGCGCGCCGAAACCGAAAAGGCGAATCAGCCCTACAAATGGTATCCGCAGCGTGCCGGCCGCGTGGACCTCATCATCGATCGCGCGAAGGAGACGGGCGCGAACAAGGACCCTTATGTCCGCCAGGAGATAGCCAAGCTGATGACCCTGTTCAAGTGCGCCGAGTGGACCGCGCGCCGCGCGCGCGCCGCTCAGCAACAGGGACGGCCGCAAGGTCCGGAAGGCTCGCTCGGAAAGCTCGCCGCCAGTCACGTCGCGCGAGCCTGCTCCCGCGTACATACGCTGATTACGGGGACAGAAGCGATGCTCACTGGACGCGAGAGCCCGCGGGAAGGAATCATCGCCGAAATTCTGGTCTCGGTGCCCGCCGTTTCCATCGCCGGGGGCACCGACGAAATCCAGCGCAATATCGTCGCCGAGCGTGTGCTTGAGCTACCGAAAGAACCCCGGTTCGACACTGGCCCATTCCGGAACGTGCGAAAGAACTAGGTTGCTAAGGGTGCAATCCCTGTCGCTAACCGAAAATTCAATCTGAACCCGACTTTGAGTCGTGATTTTTGGGGCTGGCTCACTTTGAAGTGCTGAAGATAATCGAAGCGCACTGGCATCGTGTTCTCCCCAAATACTCAGCTGCTTACCATAGTGAAGACTTCCACAGCGTCACGCGTCAGTAAAATTGGAGGATCATGGAAACGCTTCAAGATTTAGATCCTGAAGAAACCGCCGAATGGCTCGACTCGCTGGAAGCTGTAATCGACGCGGAAGGCGTCGATCGCGCTCATTTCCTGCTGAAGAATCTCATCGACAAAGCGCGCGAGAAGGGCAGCTACCTGCCGTACAATGCCCATACGCCGTACGTCAACACGATCCCGACCGACCGCCAGCCGCGCTATCCGGGCGATCGTGAGATCGAGCGGCGTATCAGCTCCATCGTTCGATGGAACGCGGTCGCGATGGTGGTGCGCGCCAATAAAGAATCCTCGGAGCTGGGCGGGCATATCGCGACCTTCCAATCGGCCGCGACCCTCTACGACATCGGCTTCAATCACTTCTGGCGCGCGCCGACTGAACACCACAGTGGCGACGTAATTTATATCCAAGGCCATTCATCGCCGGGCATCTACGCCAGGGCCTTCGTCGAAGGCCGCCTGACTGAGGAGCAGTTGCTCCACTTTCGCCGCGAGGTCGACCGCAAGGGCCTGTCGTCGTATCCGCACCCGTGGCTAATGCCGGATTTCTGGCAATTCCCCACCGTATCGATGGGACTCGGGCCGATGATGGCGATCTACCAAGCTCGTTTCATGAAGTACTTGCAGGGGCGCGGCCTCGACCAAACGGGCGACCGAAAAGTTTGGTGCCTCGTGGGCGACGGCGAGATGGACGAGCCCGAATCGCTGGGTGCGATCTCGCTCGCGTCGCGGGAGCGCCTCGACAACCTGATCTTCGTCGTAAACTGTAATCTTCAGCGCCTCGACGGTCCGGTGCGTGGCAACGGCAAGATCATCCAGGAACTCGAAGCGGTTTTCCGCGGCGCCGGATGGAACGTCATCAAGGTCATATGGGGCAGCAACTGGGACGCGCTGCTGGCGCGAGATAAGCTCGGATTGCTCCGCAAGCGGATGGAAGAGTGTGTCGACGGCGAATATCAGGCTTTCAAAGCGCGTGACGGTGCTTACGTGCGCAAGGAATTCTTCGCCAAGTATCCCGAACTGCTCGACATGGTATCCGGTATGACCGACCAGGAAGTCTGGCAGCTCAGGCGCGGCGGCCACGATCCTCTGAAGGTTTACGCCGCCTACGCGGCTGCCGCCAGTCATCGCGGAGAGCCCACCGTGATTCTCGCCAAAACCATCAAGGGCTATGGAATGGGCGCGGCCGGCGAGGGCATGAACATCACCCATCAGCAGAAGAAGATGGGTCTCGAGGAGCTGAAAGCTTTTCGCGATCGCTTCAAGATCCCGGTGCCCGACGACCAGATCGCCGAAGTTCCGATCTATCGGCCGCCCGACGACAGCATCGAAATCAGTTACATCAGGGAGCGCCGCGCAGCGCTTGACGGAGGCATTCCTCAGCGACGCCGCCGCTCGGCTTCGCTCGAGGTGCCGCCGCTTTCCGCTTTCGAAACACAGCTCAAGAGCACCGAAAACCGGGAGATTTCGACCACCATGGCGTTCGTGCGTATCCTGTCCACGCTGGTGCGCGACAAGGATATCGGCAACCGCATCGTGCCTATCGTTCCCGACGAGTCGCGCACCTTTGGGATGGAAGGAATGTTCCGCCAGCTCGGAATCTTTTCGCAGGTCGGCCAGCTATACAAACCCGAAGACGCCGGCCAGCTCATGTTCTACCGCGAGCATCAGCAAGGGCAGATCATCCAAGAAGGCATCAACGAGGCCGGCGCGATGTCGTCATGGATGGCGGCGGCGACGTCCTACAGCACTCATAACCTGCCGGTGATCCCGTTCTACATCTTCTATTCGATGTTCGGGTTCCAGCGCGTCGGCGATTTGGCCTGGGCGGCCGGCGACATGCGATGCCGTGGCTTCCTGCTTGGCGGAACTTCCGGCCGCACCACGCTCAACGGTGAAGGGCTACAGCACGCTGACGGCCACAGCCACATCCTGGCGTCGGTCATCCCCAACTGTGTCGCTTACGATCCGACATTCGCGTATGAAGTCGCAGTGATCATTCAGGAAGGTTTGCGCCGAATGCTCAAGGAGCAGGAGGACGTCTTCTATTACGTCACCTTGATGAACGAAAACTACAGCCATCCCGCGATGCCTGAAGGCTCGCGCGAAGGGATTCTCAAGGGGATGTATCTGTTCCAGCAGGGCGGCGACTCGAAGTCTCCTCGGGTTCAACTGCTCGGCTCGGGAACCATCCTGCGCGAGGCGATCGCCGCGGCCGATCTCCTCAAGAACGATTTTGGCGTCGACGCCGACGTATGGAGCGTCCCGAGCTTCACCGAACTCAGGCGCGAGGGGCTCGAGGTCGAACGCTGGAACATGCTGCACCCCACCAGCCCGCAAAGACGCAGCTACGTCGATACCTGCCTGGCGGACCGGCGCGGCCCCGCGGTCGCGGTTACCGATTACATCAAGGCATACGCCGATCAGATTCGCCCCTACGTCCCGAGGCGCTATCGCGTGCTCGGCACCGACGGCTTCGGGCGCAGCGACTACCGCAAGCGCTTACGAAGCTTCTTCGAAGTCGATCGCTACTACGTCGCGCTCGCAGCGCTCAAGGCCCTGGCCGACGAAGAGCAGATTCCAGCGTCCAAGGTTGACGCCGCAATCAAGAAGTACAGCATCGATCCTGAGAAGCCCAATCCTGTAGCGGTCTGACTCGAGACCATGGCAACCCTGGTTGATATCAAGGTTCCGGACATCGGCGACTTCAAGGACGTCGAGGTCGTCGAAGTGATGGTGAAGCCCGGAGACAAGATCCGCGTCGACGATCCATTGGTGGCGATCGAGTCCGAAAAGGCGACGATGGAAGTGCCGGCGCCTCAGGCCGGTGTGGTCAGGGAGCTCAAGGTAAAAGTCGGCGACAAGGTTTCGGAAGGCTCGCCGATCATAGTGCTCGAGGCCGAAGCCGCCGCTCCGGATGGCGACGCCAAGCGGCCTGTACCTGCCGGCGAGACCAAGGAGCCAGTGCCTGATGGCGAGGCGGCCCGTGCGACCGGCGCCGTGTCGCCGTCACCGATTTCAGCAGCGCCGGAATCTACTGTGAAGCCGCATGCAAGCCCGTCGGTCCGGAAGTTCGCCCGCCAACTAGGTGTCGAACTCAGCCACATTAAGGGTAGCGGTCCCAAGGGCCGCATCTTCCGAGACGACGTGCAGAGGTTCGTCAAGGACGCCCTCACGAATCCGGCGGCGATGGCGCGAGGATCAGGTGCGCCGTTCGATCTGCTCTCGTGGCCCAAGATCGATTTCTCGAAGTTTGGGGCGATCGAGACCAAGGCGCTTTCGCGCATCAGAAAGATCTCCAAGGCAAACCTCGCACGCAATTGGGTGATGATCCCCCACGTCACCCAGTTCGACGAGGCCGACGTCACCGAGCTCGAAGCGTTCCGCAAGGAAGTCAATAAGGCGCATTCGAACGAGGGAATCAAAGTGACGATACTCGCCTTCATCCTGAAGGCGCTGGTCCCCGCGCTGACCGAGTTCCCCGAGTTCAACTCGTCGCTCGACGGCGACAATCTGATCCTCAAGAAGTATTTTCATCTGGGCTTCGCTGCCGACACGCCGGACGGTCTCGTGGTTCCCGTGGTGCACGACGTTGACAAGAAGGGCGTGCTCCAGGTCGCGCGCGAAATGGGCGATCTGTCGGCGCGCGCGCGCGAAGGGAAGCTCAAGCCCACCGACATCCAGGGCGGATGCTTCACCGTTTCGAGTCTGGGAGGCGTCGGCGGCACCGCGTTCACGCCCATCATCAACGCGCCGGAGGTGGCGATTCTCGGCGTGTCAAAGCTGGCATACAAACCGGCCTTTCGCGACGGCGCGTTCGCGCCGCGGCTGATGCTCCCGCTCTCCCTGTCCTACGATCACCGCGTGATCGATGGCGCCGCAGCAGCGCGGTTCATCACTTTCATCGGTAAGGAGCTCGCCGACATGCGCCGCGCTCTCCTATGACGGGCTGTTCTTAGCGAAAGTTAGATTCGGACATAAGCGGCATCTACGGAACTTTCCACAACCGTCAGAAGAAAGCACCTGCATCCGTATGCCTATCCCTCAAAACGTTCTCGCGGGGGGCACTTTACCCGCAAGAGAACTCGAAAATCTAGTCGCGGCTGCCATCCGAGAAATGCACGATGGGTCGTACCTTGTTGACGAGCTCCGTGAAATTGACTTTTACTTTCCAGCCGATGTTTTCCCAGTTCTGGCCGGCATTTCCAAATTCCTGCGGCTTTGGGCTTTCCCAGCAATAGGATTGAGCAATCCCAACCGCAAGGATTCGGGTATCCATGAACGAGAAGACCAGATCGCCGCGCGCGACCTCACGCATTGACTCATAATAGGGATTTCGCGCGCCATTGGCGTTGCGTTTGGGCGACCAGAGATAACCGCCTTGAACCTCGTGGCGATACGTCTGGTTCTGGTTGACCCACCAATAGCGCATGTGCCCGTTGTTTTGTTTCGGTCAGTTCCGGACGCGCATACTGAAAGATTCGGTTCGGTTGGAGTATTTTGACAGCGCCGCCTGCTGGGAACAACGATCAGCAAGGCTTTCGCAATCTCGCCGGCTATCCCGCGGTGCCTGTCGCTTCTCAAAACTTGGTTTGCGCCGCAGCCGCCGTCCGTCGGAACCGTTCAGCATGTCCCTCAGGCTATGCGAGGCCGTCTAGATTTGCGCAGGAATTCGGGCCGGACCAGGTTTTGAGAAGCGACAACTGACGCTACTCGAAGGAACCTTGACGACCGGCTGCTCAGGAAGCTTTTGCCTTCCTTTCCGCCCAGCGCTTTTTCATCGCTTCGGACAGCCTCTTCCTGCCTGCGGGTGTGAGTTGCCCACGTCTCTTTGGCGCGGCAGT
>Ga0187879_10000820_pt1 | contig 20914 bp, 16 predicted proteins | sample June2016WEW_19_1_FD_132423 | JGI IMG/M metagenome (GOLD analysis project Ga0187879, IMG submission 132423) | Peatland microbial communities from SPRUCE experiment site at the Marcell Experimental Forest, Minnesota, USA - June2016WEW_19_10 | ecosystem: Environmental > Terrestrial > Soil >... | reverse complement strand
CAGGGCGACGCGGGTATCCGGGAGAGGTGATGACGGCCATGCACTCCGACGACCGGGACCTGCTGCTCGAGTACATGACGTGGTATGAGGCACAGGACGCGCGGGATGAGCACCGCGTACTGGTCATCCCGATCGGAGCGATCGAGCAGCACGGCCCGCACCTGCCGCTGGCCACCGACGCGATCGTGGCCTTCGAGCTGGCCCGCCGGGTGGCCCGGCGGCAGGGCGCGGTGGTCGCGCCCGCGATGTATTACGCAGCGCGCTCCTCCCCCCGTAGCGGTGGCGGCGGCCGCAGCTTCGCCGGATCCACCGGAGTCACCGGGCAGACGCTGATCGGCCTGGTCCGGGACGTGACGGCCGAGTTCTTCCGCACCGGGTTCCGCCGGGTCGCCTACCTCAACGGCCACTACGAGAACTCCTCGCTCGTCTACGAGGCGCTCACCGAGGCCATCGAGCCGCGTCTCGGTACCTGCAAGGCGATCCTGGTGAACTGGTGGGAGCAGATCCAGCTGGCCGACATCGGCCGGATCTTCGCCGATAACTTCCCCGGGTGGGAGGCCGAGCACGCCGGGGTGGCTGAGACCTCGCTGATGGAGGAGCTGCGCCCGGACCTGGTGCGCACCGAGTTCAAGGGCGAGGGCGGCACGCTGCGGCCGGTGACCTATGACATCTTCCCGCCGCCTGCCGACGTGATCCCGCCGGACGGTGTCCCCTGGCGGTCCGATCCGGCCTCGCCCGAGATCGGCCGTTATCTAGCCGGTGTGCTGACAAACCGGATCGCCGCGATCCTGGCCCGCGAGTTCCCCCGCCGCCAGCCCGCCGACCGCCCGGCTCCAGCGCCGAGCGAGGGCGTCCTGCATGGCCGCTAACCCGGTTGCCGGAACCGGGCCGGCGGAGGCGGCCGTCGTGGCCGCGCATCCGCCCGCCCGGGCGTCGGCCATCGCCGCGGCGCTCACCGAGTCGGTGATCAGGGAGATGACCAGGCTCGCGCTCGAATACAACGCGATCAACCTGGCCCAGGGCTTCCCCGACTTCCCGGCCCCGGAAGCAGTCAAGCACGCGGCGATCGCCGCGATCGAGGCCGACATCAACCAGTACCCGGTCACCTGGGGCCAGCCGTCCATCCGCCAGGCGCTCGCGGAGAAGTACCGCCGCTGGTACGGGATGCACATCGATCCAGAACGCCAGATCTGCGTGACCTGCGGCGCCACCGAGGCCATGATCGCGGCGATGACCAGTTGCGTCGACCCCGGCCGGGAAGTGATCGTCTTCGAGCCGTTCTACGAGAACTACGGCGCTGATGCGGTCATCGCCGGCGCGACTCCGCGGTTTGTGACCCTCCGCGAGCCCGACTGGGCTTTCGACGAGACCGAGCTGGCGGAATCGTTCAATAACCAAACTCGCGCCATCGTGATCAATGACCCGAACAACCCGACCGGCAAGGTCTTCAGCCGCGGCGAGCTGGCGGCGATCGCGCGGCTCTGCGAGAAGTACGGGGTCCTCGCGATCACCGACGAGATCTACGAGCACATCGTCTACGACGGCGCCCGCCACATCCCGCTCGCGACCATCCCGGGCATGGAGGACCGCACGATCACGATCAGCGCCCTGTCCAAGACCTACTCGGTGACCGGCTGGCGGGTCGGCTGGGCGATCGCCCCGCCCGACCTCACCGACGCGATCCGCCGGGTGCACGATTTCCTCACGGTCGGCGCGCCGACCCCGCTGCAGGAAGCCGGTGCCGTCGCGCTGCGGCTGCCGGACGCCTACTATCAGCAGCTCGCCGCCGGCTACCGCGGGCGCAGGGACCTGATGCTCGGGATCCTGGACAAGGCAGGCCTGCGGCCGATCCCGCCGGCCGGCGCCTACTACGTCATGACCGACTGCTCCGCGCTCGGCCTGGGCGACGACACGGCGGCGGCCGCCGCGCTGGTCCGCCAGGCGAGAGTGGCGGCGGTGCCGGGCTCCTCCTTCTACTCCCGGCCCGAACTGGGCCGCTCGAAGCTCCGGTTCTCGTTCAGCAAGAAGCTGGACACCCTCCATGAGGCAGGCCGGCGGCTCGCGCGCCTATAGCCCGCGGTGTCCAAAACCTGTGTACGGCTTGTGCAAAAAATTCGGCTGGCCTGTGGGCAGCATGGGGATAAGGGCTGGAATTCGCCAGCAGTAACGCCCATGCGAGGCCCGTCACCTGGGCGGACATAATTCACACCCTGTGCAAGGGAGAAAAGGCAAAACGGTCCACAAGCAATTCTGGCGCCAGCGCCTAAAATAAGCGTCAGGTTCCCCCGCTACGTTTATCCAGCCGCTGCGCCGAATGCAAGACAGCGCGCCGGAGACAGCAGGTGAACCCGGAACGCTTCTGGGGAGAGGGGAAAGCGTCATGATGTCAGGCACGCCGCTTGGGGGAATCCCGGGCTGGTATCTCGGCAGGCTGGATTCCAGGTGTCCTGGCCGGTGATCACGATCGCCGCGGCAGCGGTCATCGCGGCGGCCTTGGTCTTCGCGCGGATCGCCTGGAAAGCCAACCGCCGCGGCGGTCGTCGCCGCACGCAGCCCCGGCCCGCCCGCGGGCGTCACCAGGGTGCGCATGCCCGTCGGCTGCGGCTCTGGCGCCACGGGAATCACGGCGTGCCCGTATAACGGACGGCCCGCGCACACAAACGGCCCGCGCACACAAACGGCCCGCGCACACAAACGGCCCGCGCACACAAACGGCCCGCGCACACCAACGGGCTCAGGGTGCTCAGCGCCGCACCGTTCAGGGTCTAACGGATACTTGTACCGGATTTGGTGGGGACATATCGGATATAAGCCCTCCGATAGCCCACTAAATCCGGTACAAGTGGGCGTGAACCAACACCGCGCTCCTCACGAGGATTAGCTAACGCTGTTGAGCGCGCATCCGCCGTGCGTGGCGTCGAGCAGACGCCGCCGGGCCGTCGGGCTCTCGGCGCGCAGGCTTGACGGAGACCACGAGGCGGCCGGCCGGGTACCGCTGCCCACGACCCTCATCGAGCGCGGCTCAGGAGAGTTCGCGCCGCCTGAGCCGATCAGGAGCCGGCCCGCGGGCGGCGGGCGGCCGCTGCCGGAGCGGCCGGCCTGGCGGCATAGCCCGCGCTCGGCGCGAACGCGAACATCTCGGTGATCGGCAACGGCATCCGGACCGCCGTCGGGTTCGGCTGGCTCTACGCGCTGCGGCGGTACCGGCGCACCCGCGGCGAGAAGGTAGACAGGAGGTTCACGTAGCTGCCAATTGAATAACCCAAATACACTTTTAACCACCCATCCCAGCCAGCCGCGCTCGTCAACCAGCCCGGAACGGGGGATACCGTGAGCCTGCCCGGCGCCCCGCAGCCGCTCATGGCGGAAGCCGATCGCCTCCAGGCGGAGGCCTCCCAGCGTGGGCTGGTGCTCCGGCTGGCCGGCTCCGCCGGCGTGCTGCGGCATTGCCAGCACTGCCGCCGCGCCGCCGGCGCGCTGGGCCGGGAACCACCCCGGGACCTGGACTTCTTCGCCTACGCCGAGCAGCAGGGCGCGCTCAAGCGGATGTTCGCGGACCTCGGCTACCAGGTCGGCCCGGCGGAGGCGTTCAGCAAGGAGTACGGCATCGAACGGCTTACCTACACCGGGCACGCGAACGCCGCCAAGGTCGACGTGTTCCTCGACGCGCTGCGGATGTCGCACACGATCGACTTCAAGACCCGGCTTGACTGCGCCCCGCCGACCGCCCCGACCGCCGACCTGCTCCTCGCCAAACTCCAGATCCACGAGATCACCGAGAAGGACATTAAGGACATGGCCACGCTGCTCGCCTCCCACCCGCTCGGCGACGGCTCGCACGGCTCGATCGAGACCCGGCACATCGTCGCCTTGATGGCACACGACTGGGGGCTGTGCTACACCGCGCTGGAGAATCTCTCGATTGCCGAGGACCTGCTGGCCGGGTGGGGCCTGGCGGGGAATGTCACGACGGCTGCCGCCGCAGGCATTGAGGAACTCAGGGAGCGGATCGAGGTGGCGCCGAAGTCGGTGCGCTGGAAGGCCCGGGCCAGGCTGGGCACCCGGGTGCGCTGGTATGAGCATGTCAGCGACGCCGACCATCACGGCAGGGGCAACTCAGGTATCAGCGCGAGGTGACCCCGCGACCTTGCTCAAGCGCGCCGACGACACTCCCGGGGCATTAGCAGCAGCGATGGGCGCATCGGTGCGGACACAACGACACCGATGGCGCCCTCGCTGCAGTCGCACGCTCGCTGGCTGCGGTAGCTATGGCGCTCGTTCTACTCCATGGGACGTATGGTGCTAATGCTGCTGGCTGCTGCCGCGGGCAGGATGCCGTGCCCGGCGATAGCTGGCGAGGTCAACGACGACAGCCACGCCGTCCTCAGGCCGTGGGCCGGGGCCCGCCGCGAGAGGCGCCCGCAGCGGGTCACTGTGGCGCGGGAGCGCCCACATCTCCGTGGCTGCCATGGCAATCAGGTACGGCACCACTTGCGTCGACCGGCGCAGCATCAACCCGGTCCCCTTGGTAGCCAGCCAGCCCAGTTCCGCCAGCCGGGCCGGCGGCCGGCTGTCCGGTTCCGGGTCAGGCGCTGGCCCCATCGGATGACCGGCAGTTGCCAGCAGGTCGTAGAAGCGCCGGGCGATGTGGCGGTGGCCGCGCTCGCTGGGATGGAGCCGGTCTACGGCCCACATCCGCTTCTCGTAGGTCTCAGCAGCTCCGGCGGCGTCGAAGTGCAGCGTGCCGAACTGCGCGGCGATACCGTCCATCACCGAGTTGATGGCGCGGGCCCGGCGGGCCAGCGGCCTGGCCAGCGGCCCTGGCAGCCCTAGCATCGGGCCCGGGTCGGGCAGCCGCATCGTGAGCACCTCGGCGCCCGCGGCGCGCAGCCCGCCGACGACCTGCGCCGCCGCCGCCGCGATCCGGTCCGGGTCGAAACCCGGCCGCACCGTGTCGTTCGCGCCGAACACCACGCTGGCGACATCGGGACGCAGCGCCAGTGCCCGCGGCAGCTGGTCGCGCTCGATGTCTCGCACCCGGGCGCCGTTGGCGGCGAACATGTGCAGGTCCGGCTCCGGCAGGCCATCGGCGAGCAGCGCCGCCCAGCCGCGCGACGGCCGGCCGTCCGGGCCAGCCGGGCGCATCGGGTCGCCGACGCCCACAGTGATCGAGTCGCCGAGCGCCGCGAACGTGGTCATTCCGACGCTCCCGCCGGGCGGCGAGCGCAAGCTGGCCCTGCGCGCTGCCGGTTGCCGGAACTGAGCCAGCTCGAATAGAAACCCATCAAGCCCTCCTGGGGGGGGCGTTACCGCATTCGGTGTCGGTCAGGACAGCTCTATGTGTCCCATGGTCTAGTCTCGGTCACGTTTCGCAGTCGTTACGCCGACGGCAACAGATCTGCGGTCGCTGCGGCTGATGTTAACTCCCTGTTTCAGGCTGTCCCTGGCCGCCCTTTCACCGCGCCTGACGCGCAGCAGGCTGGCGCGCCCGGCTGCGATGACAGGCTGGCGCGCCCGGCTGCGATGACGAGCGGCTCCTGGCCCCGGCGGGCCAGCTGCCCGGTGACCCGGATCGCGGTGCTGGCGACTCCGTTAACGTCAGGCGGGAAGGACTCGCCCACATATGCGGTCCGCATGCCCTCATACTCGCCGGCGAGATTGCCCAGACGCGCTCAAGGCCCTGACATGAAGGCGAACAGCAGATGACATGTGCCAGCTGAACGCGCAGGTCATGCCGCCGAGGACCACCCGCACCCGCCGGGCGGGGCCGCCGCCCTCGCGAGCTGCACGCCGCCGTCGGCGCCAGTCATCTCGAACGCCAGCTCCAGGTGCCGAAGACAAATTGTAAGAAGGCAGGGACCGATAGGCCTGCCGACATTACCGTGGTCATCGCTGGGTGACAGTGCATACGGCTACTGGCCGGTGGACTTAAAGGAGACGACCGAACATGTCACGTGGTGGTGGGCTCATTGCAGTTTCGCTCGGTTTGTGCCTGTTATCGGCGGTAGCGTGCTCAACGGCCGCCGTCCCACCCAAAAGGTCGATAGTAGCGGTCAGCATGGACGGCTGCGAAGAGCACCCGGCAAAGGTGCCTGGCGGAGTCACGACCGCCTATGATCGGCAGGTTATGGCGCTGGGCCCCGTTTTGTACCTTACCCTGGGACATTCATCCGCCGGAGCCTACCAGGACTTGTCTAACAGCGGCGATAACGGTACGTACATGCCGCAGTCACGCCCGCCGTCCCAGGTGCGACTACCGAATGGCGCTCTCGCCAGCCAGTTCAACGGGCACGGCCAGTACGTCCAAGTTACCTCGTCAGGCCCGCTTTCGGTCACGCATACCGGCTGCCTGACCGTGGAGGCCTGGATAAGGCCAGCCACGCTGCAGTTTCCCCTCGAGGAAGGCACTGGCTACGCCTACGTGCTCGGCAAAGGCGAGCCAGGCAAGGAAGAGTACGCCTTGCGGATGTATTCAGAGAGAAATCACGAGTCCCCGGTACGCCCGAACCGCGTATCCGCATACGCGTTCAATCGGTGGGGCGGCTGGGGCTCAGGTGCCTATTTTCAAGATCACGTTAGCATCGGCGGCTGGCTGATGGTGGCGTTCGTGATAAGCGATCTGCCGACCCCAGGGTGGCCCAGGGGATACGTCGCGATATACAAGAACGGGCAGCTTCGGGGGCGTGTCAGCCTATCTCAATATCACGTGCGGCCCACCGCAACGAGCGCTCCATTCCGGATCGGGACACAGAGCCTGGATTCGTTTTTCGAAGGGGCTGTCGGTGACGTCGCCGTTTACGACTACGCACTTTCTGGCGCACAGCTGGCCAGTACCTACGCCGCGATGTTCGGGAGCGCCAGATAAGCAGGCCCTGACATGACCCGGCCCGCAGGAACCAGCCAGGAGAATCTGCCAGGAGAATCTGCCGACAGCAGCGGAGGAGGGCTGCCGCTACTGCTCGCGATCGCGGCGCAGCCGATCGAGGACTTCGTCGGGACTGTCGGCGGTCACTCGGATCATCGCCCGCACCGCGTCCGCCAGCGCGACGCGCGGGACGTCCAGCGTGACCGCCGCTGCGTCCGCCAGCCGGGTGAGCTGCCGGTACAGCTCCGGGCTCAGGTCAAGGGTCACCCGGACCGGCTTCGACCGGATCGCGGTCCGGCCGGCCGGGGGCGCATCGGCTTCGCTACGCCGGGCCGCCGCGGCTGCCATCTGCGCCTTCCGCTGCTCCCGCGGCGTGGTCATCTCCGCCCCGGATTCACGCCCGCACCGGATTCATGCCCGCACCGAGCTCATGCCCGCACCGAGCACAGCGGCGCGCAGCGCCCGACGAGATCATGGGCCACGTGGCGCCACACCTCGCGCCCGTGGGCGGGAATCGGCATGCCGAAGCTCTGCGCGTAGACCTCAAGCCGCGGCACGGCGGTCGCCAGCACGTCATAGCCAAGGCCCTCCAGCGCCTCCCGGGCGTCGGCGGTGGAGTTCGCGCGGGCAACGTAGCGGTTCAGCAGGATGGCCGAGCGGACGTCCCGGTCCCGGAATGCCTCCACCTCCCGGATCTCGTCCCGCACCGGCGAGGTGCGGTTGATCTCAATCGGGCTCGGCGCGCACGGGATCAGGATCTCGTCGGCGTACCGCAGCGCCGACCTGGCAATGGCCGCGTGGTCCTCCAGCTGCGGCGCGTCGATGATCACCACGTCATCCTGATCGGCGATCTCTGGCAGCCGGCGGTGCAGCTCGCGGGACGGCAGCGCTACGATCCGGAACGGGAACGCGTCCCGCGGCGGCAGCCCCGGGTACATGGCCGCGAGATCGGACCACTCCAGGGCGCTACCCGAAGGGTCGGCGTCCACCAGCAGCACGCTGTTTCCTGCCTGCGCGAAAATGTGCGCCAGCCAGACCGCCGATGTGGTCTTGCCGGTGCCCGGCTTGAGGTTGGCCAACGCCAGCCGGATCCCCGTCATCCAGGCAGTATTGCAGCGTGTGACAAATAGTGGTAGCCGGTGCGCGGCATGCTGGCGCGCGGTATGCCCCTCGGAACTGTGTGCTACCACCCGATGCAGTATTGCAGCAGATACTGCACCATGGAGACAGGCACGGCCGGCTGGCTGGACGCGCGCGTGGCACCAGGCCACGAATCAGCGTTTTCCCGAAAAGATACGGATGATATCCCGCATATGTCAGCGAGCAGGGCAAATGTTACGCACAGTCTGTGGACGGAGATGTGGAGTAACCCTCAGCTGTCCTGCACGTGATAGGCCCCGCCGTGCTCGGCAAGGTATTTCTCGCCGACCGCTTCTGCCTCTTCCCTGGTCGCGTACCCGACCTTCCGGCCGATGTTCAGCGACGCCACATAAGAGGGCGTCCAGGTGACTCGCCACGGGCCGCCTAGTGATCCGCCAAGGCGCCTGGCGACCTCATCATTGACGGCGTCACGCAGGTCATCAGCCTCGTCGGTGCCCGTTGGGAGCTGGGCTTTCCGGTAGTAATCGTTGGCGTCCACGGTGTTGTCGAGTTCGTCCCACGAAGCAGCATCCTGCGGGACTTGCCCGCTGTCCTGATCCTCTTTGATCATGGCCATGATGATGTCGGCGTAGCGCTGCACGTCTTCCTTCTCAGGCATGAGCCTGCCTCCTTTGTCCTACTCCAGGAGCATGTCTCCATGCTTCGCCTGCTTGACCGGCGACGGCAGGGCAGTTGGGCCCGGCGCCGGCGGACCTCGGTCACCCAGTTGCGCCTAGTTCTGAATGTCGGCGCCGGTGCGGCTGGCCTGCAGCGCCTGGGCCCGGGCCCGGGCCCGGCGGCAGGACAGGACCACCGCCAGCGGCCAGAGGGCCTGCGCCGCGCCGAGGACCCGCTCCGCCAGGCCCACCAGACCGCCCCCCGAGATCAGCTCGGCGCCGAACCACCCGAACAGGCCGAGCAGCATCACGACGGCGCCGGCCGCAACGGCCGGCCGCAGTCCCCACGGCACCAGGGCCCCCCGCCTGCAGCTACCGGCCGGCCAGGCCGTCAGGGCGACGAAACCGACCGCCGCCCACAACCCGTGCGCCAGCGAGCCGCCACCGCGATCAGGGCTGGCGGCGACCAGAATGCCCGCGATGCCGCCTGCGACCAGGATCAGCCGCCCAGGCGGGGCGGCCGGCTTCAGGGCCAGCCCGATCATGACATCACAGGCACCCACGACCAGGAACACGAGCGTCATCACCCACCGGTCGGCGGCGCCCACGGCCGCGAGTGAGCTGACGGTGCTGGTTACCGAGTTGAAGGAGCCCGGCTGCAGCCGGGCAGCAACCGTCCACCCGCCGACCAGCAGCACCGGAGCCGCCGCCGCCGAGACCACGCCCCACCACGGCACGCCCCGCACAACCACCACCGTAAAACGAACGGCCCAGCGGCCCCGGATCCGGGCCGCACGACACGCCATCGCGCCGGCCGGATCTGCCTCGCGGAGCCGGCCTGCCGCGTCGATATCGGCGACCTACACGGCGACGTCGCGGCCAGCAGGTGGGCTACGGCCGGGCCCGGGCCGCCGGCAACGTGCGGTGCCGCAGCTAAATCGGCCGGTACCTGTTGCCGCGGATTATGTTCGCATGGCCCCTGTTAACGAGCGGGAGACCAGTGTTCGGCAGCGACCGGCCGATCCGGTTAAGCCCGATGTGGTTATTAACCACGCGGTTGCCCCGGCTGCCCGCTCGCAGCGCCACGCCGTTTCCGGTATTACCACTGATCAGATTGAACGGCTTCGCGCGGCTAGCCCCGATGGAATTGCGGTACGCCGTACCGGCGATCAGAACCCCGCCCCGCCCGTTGCCCAGCGCGCCCAGGCCGAAGATCTTCGTTCCGATGAAGCTGCCGAAGACCCGGTTGCCATGCGCCCTGCCTATTATGGCCAGCCCGTACCCCTTGTTCCCGGAGAACGTGTCCTGCGGAATCACCGAGCGCCGCGTGCCGCCGATGACGTTGTCGTGCGCGGTGCCGTCGATCAGGACACCGTCGCCCCCGTTGGGCAGCGCGGCTCCGCCGTTGGTGGTCAGGCCGGCGATGTCGGGGTCGATCGTCACTCCCGAGGCGTTGCCCGCCAGCTCGATCCCGTTCTCCCGGTTCCCGGAGAAAACGTTCGTCCTGGCCAGGTTGTCGCCCCCGGTCGACGTGATGAGCAGGCCGTCCCGGCCGTTGGGCGCGGCGCCCTTGAAGGCCTGCAGGCCGCCAAAGGTATTGAACGTGACGAACCCCGTCGCCCGCCCGGCCACTTCGATGCCGTTGCGCCCGTTGCCCGCGGAGACGTTCCCCAGCGGGATCACCCCGCCCACCTGAGTGTTCGCCGAGGAACCGTCCACCCGGATGCCATCCAGCCGGTTACGCACGATGGCGGTGTTGTTGGCGCCGATGCCGAAGAAGTTCCCCTGGACAAGCACGTCGTTCGAGTCGGTGACCCGCAGGCCGTCCTGGCCGTTGCCGGACAGGACGTTGTAGTAGACGAACGGGTTATTGACGAACTTGCAGCCGGTCAGCGAGTTGCGGCCGGCCCGCCTGATCCATACGCCGTCGCCGGCGTTGCCGATCGCGGCGTCGCCGTCAGCCGTCGTCCCGACGAAGTTGCCGTTCAGGACGTTGCCGCGCGAGCCGGCGGCGATCAGTACGCCGTCCCCGGCGTTGCCCGATATCAGGTTGCCCAGCGGGGGCACGACGAAGACCGGGGTGACCGTGCCCTTGCTGCCGGTCGGGTTGTTCGCCTGGCCCGTGGCGGTGTCGGTGAATTCGGTTCCGCCGATCTCGTTGCGGTCTGATCGGGCAGTGATCCTCATGCCGTCACCGCCGTTGGCGATGCGTGACGTGCCGGCCGCGTTCGTCCCGATCCGGTTGGCTACCACGGTGTTGCCCGACGACCCGTCCAGCACGATGCCGCTTCCCGAGTTTCCCGAGATCACGTTCGCGACGACACCAGCAGCGCCCGAGTCGTTCAGCCCGATGACGTTCTTCCTGGACCTCGCCGACACGTAGACGCCGTCGCCATGGTTGCCGGATGCCGTGCCGTGCAGGTTCAGGCCGATGTAGTTGTCGTTGAGCGTGATGAAGCCGTCGTTCAGCGTCACCCCGTCGCCGCCGGCGTCGTCCACCGCGACACCGAGGAGCTGCGCACCGCGCGAGCCTGCCGCGAAACGCAGGCCAGCGTGGCCGTGGCAGTCAATTTCAAGCACCGGGGGCCCGCCGCTGACATAGCCGGGCGCCGACGTTGCGTTAATTGTCACTTTTCTTGAGATAGCAGGCAGGCGGCGGGCGAGGGTGATAGTCCCGGCTACCCGGAAGTTGATGAGCGTGGACATTCCCGGCGGCCTCGCGTCGGCCGCCCTGATCGCCCGCCTGAGCGAGCCCGTACCGGAGTTCGCGAGGTTCGTCACCACGATGGTCCGCGAGTATGCCGGGGCGCGGCCTGCGGTCCGGGCGGCCTGCGCCGCTGCTGCCGCGGCGGCCGGGCCAGCGGCGGCGGTGCACGCGCCGGCGGCAATGCAGGCGGCGGCAGCCACCAGGGACGGGATTCGCCGCATGGAATTACCTCGGGTTGATAATGCCCGGTGCGGTAACCTCGGGTACGTCGTGAAGGCGAACATTGTTTAGCCCTGCTTCCATAGTTACGAAACGGCCTTATGCGTCGCCCGCTTAGGCCGTACGCGAGGTAAATAGTGCCGTTGGCGAGACCTACTATTTAGCGAATTCACAGAGTACGCTGCGAGGGGTAAGTACTAGACGCGGGGTACCACCGGGAGTCGGAAAGATCTGGCCGGCGGACGGTAAACCGGCATGAGCTTTCGTCCAGGTCACGGCGGCGTCGTGCGTTCCGATGTCAGCACATAGATGGAGGCCGCGCAATGCCGACCGTAATGGAATACCGACAGGCGATGGTGGATGACTGCAACTGGGCGATCGAGCACCGGGCTGAGATTCACTACGCCGAGGTCCGGCCGATCCCGCTAAACGTACTTAAGTTCCACGTGCCTTTTACCACGGACTGCTCTGGATTCGTTACCCTCATGGCTAAGTGGAGCGGCAACCCGGACCCGAACGGTAACGCCTTCGACGGCCAGGGCTACACCGGCACGATGCTGAGCCACCTGCCACACATCCCGTTCCGGGAAACCTGGCGCGGTGACCTCGCGGTGTTCGGCGCGTACCCGGGCCTGCACGTGGTGGTCTTACTGACGGGCGGCTGCCGCCAGAGTGACCCGCCGGTGGCATCACACGGCGGGGCGGGCGATCCCAATCGCTACCTGCTGTCCGATGCGCTCGGCTACTTCGGCGCCGACTGCCCGGTCGCCTATCTGCGCCTGAGATCCAATAACGTCGGCAGCCCGGACTAGTGTGAACAGGTGCTCGAATCGTTCCACCCTGCGGTCGCGGCCTGGTTCGCCCGGCGATTCCCGGACGGCCCGACCGCGCCGCAGGCGCAGGGCTGGACGGAGATCGCGGCGGGCCGGCACACGCTGATCGCCGCGCCGACCGGCTCAGGGAAGACGCTGGCCGCGTTCCTGGTGTGCATCGACCGGATGTACCGCGCGCACGAGGCGGCTGGCCAGCTGGGCGCGGACCCGGGCGGCGGGTCTCGGGCGCCTGATGCGGGCACGGAACCGGGCGCCGGCCCCGGGCCGCCCGCGGGTAGCCCGGATCCGCCCGCAGGCCCGCAGGTGGTCTACGTATCGCCGCTGAAGGCGCTGGCCGTTGACATCTGGCAGAACCTGGACCGGCCGCTGCGCGAGATCGCCGAGACCGCAGCTGGCCTGGGGCTTAGCGCACCGGACATCCGGGTCGCTGTGCGGACGGGGGACACGGCCGCGGCCGAGCGGGCCGCGATGCTCAAGCGCCCGCCGGATTTCCTGATCACCACCCCGGAGTCGCTGTACCTGCTGGTCACCGCGGAGCGGGCCCGGGCGATGCTGGCACCGGCCACCGCGGTGATCGTCGATGAGATCCACGCGGTCGCGGCAAACAAGCGCGGCTCCCACCTGGCGCTGACGCTGGAGCGGCTTGAGCACCTGACGGCCGGGCCGGTGCAGCGGATCGGGCTGTCAGCGACCCAGCAGCCCATCCAGAAGGTCGCCCGGCTGCTGGTCGGCGCGGGCCCGGACCGCTCGGCCGCGGACGGCTCGCCGCACTGCGCGATCGTGGATACCGGGCACCGCCGCGATCTCGACCTGGCCCTCGAGCTGCCCGACGACGAGCTCGGCGCGGTTGCCTCGGCCGAGCAGCTGGATGAGATCCTGGACCTGATCGCGGCTCATGTGCTCGAGCACCGGACCACGCTGGTGTTCGTCAACACCCGGCGGCTGGCCGAGCGGGTCGCGCATCAGCTGGGTGAGCGGCTCGGCGAGGACCAGGTCGCCGCGCATCACGGCAGCCTGTCGGCCGGCCGGCGGCAGCGGGTGGAGTCCCGGCTGCGGTCGGGTGACCTGCGGGCGCTGGTCGCGACCGCGTCGCTGGAACTGGGCATCGACATCGGGCCGGTCGAGCTGGTCTGCCAGATCGGCTCGCCGCGTAGTTTCGCGACCTTGCTGCAGCGCGTCGGCCGGTCCAACCACACGCGCGGCGGGATACCGTCCGGGCGGCTGTACCCGACCTCCCGCGATGAGCTGGTCGAATGCGCCGCGCTGCTGCGCGGGGCGCGGTCCGGGCGGCTGGACGCACTGCAGGTCCCGGCCGGCCCGCTGGACATCCTCGCCCAGCAGCTGGTCGCCGAGTGCGCGGCCGCCGACTGGGCCGAAGACGAACTCCTGACGCTGTTCCGGCGGGCGGCCCCCTTCGCGGAGCTGACTGCCGACGATTTCGCTGAGGTCGCCGAGCTGGTTTCGGAGGGGATTTCAACGGGTCGCGGGCGCCGGGCTGCCTACCTGCACCGGGATCAGGTCGGCGGGCGGCTTCGAGGACGCCGCGGAGCCCGGCTCGCCGCGCTCACCTCAGGCGGGGCAATCCCGGAGCTCGGGGACTTCCGGGTGCTGGCCGAGCCGGACGGGACCCTGGTCGGGACCGTGAACGAGGACTGGGCGATCGAGTCGATGGCCGGGGACGTGTTCCTGCTCGGCACGACGTCCTGGCGGATCCGGCGGGTGGAGCCGGGCATCGTCCGGGTCGAGGACGCCCGCGGCGCGCCGCCGTCGGTGCCGTTCTGGCTCGGCGAGGCACCCGGCCGCACGATGGAGCTGTCGGAGGAGGTCTGCGCGATCCGCAAGGCCGTCGCGGAGCGGCTGGCCGACGGCCGGCCGGCCGAGGCGGTGCGCTGGCTGGAGGACGAGTGCGGTCTTGGCGCCGATGGCGCCGAGACGATCGTGGCCTACCTGGCGGCGGGGCTCGCGCAGCTCGGGGTGCTGCCCGACATGGACACGATCGTGCTGGAGCGCTTCTTCGACGAGGCCGGGGGCATGCAGCTGGTCGGGCACGCCCCGTTCGGTGCCCGGCTGAACCGGGCGCTCGGGCTGGCGCTGCGCAAGCGGTTCTGCGTCACCTTCGACTTCGAGCTCCAGGCCGCCGCCAGCGACGACGCGATCCTGCTGTCGCTCGGGCCGCAGCACAGCTTCCCGCTGGAGCAGGTGCCGAAATTCCTAGTGTCGCGGACCGTCGAGGATGTCGTCCGCCAGGCGGTGCTCACCTCGCCGATGTTCGCCTCCCGGTGGCGGTGGAACCTGAACCGGTCGCTGGCCGTGCTCCGGATGCGCGGCGGGAAGAAGAACCCGCCGGCGATCCAGCGGATGGAAGCCGACGACATCATGGCGGCCGTGTTCCCGACGCTGGCCGCCTGCCAGGAAAATGTGGCACCGGGCCCGCTGGAGATCCCCGACCACCCGATCGTCCGGCAGACACTGGACGACTGCCTGCGCGAGGCCATGGACATCGACGGTCTCAAGGAGCTTCTCGCCCAGATCGAATCCGGGCGGGTCAACGTGGTCGTGCGGGACACCACCGAGCCGTCGGTGCTCGCCCACGAAATTCTGAATGGGCGGCCGTTCACCTTCCTGGACGACGCCCCGCTGGAGGAACGCCGCAGCCGGGCGGTCCCGCTGCGCCGCGGGCTGCCGGTCGAGGCCCATGAGCTCGGCAAGCTCGACCCGGAGGCGATCGAGCAGGTGGCGGCGCAGGTCCGCCCCGACCCGCGGGACGCCGACGAACTGCACGACCTGCTGATGACCGTGGTCGCGCAGCGCCCCGTGCCGGGCTGGCAGCCGCTGTTCGACTCCCTGGTCGCCGCCCGCCGGGCTGTCACCGTCCGCCCGGCCGTCACTCCCGGCGCTCCGGTCGTCGCCGCTCCGCCAGTCGCTGCCGCACCTCCGGTTGCCGCCCCTGCGGTCACCGTCCGCGCGCCGGCCGGTGAACTGTGGGCGGCGGTAGAACGCCGGCCCGCCGTGGAAGTGCTCTTCCCCGACGCCGGGATCGTGCCCGACCACCCGTGCCCGGTCCCGGGCGGCCCGCCCGACGAGGACACCGCGGCCGCGGACATGCTCCGCGGCCACCTCGAATGCCGGGGCCCGTCCACGACCACGGACCTGAGCGAGGCGACCGGCCTACCGGAGGCGATCGTGGTGCGCGGGCTGGCCCGGCTGGAAGCCGAGGGCTTCGCGATCCGCGGCGAGTTCTCCGCGCCCGGCGCCGGGGAGTACTGCGCCCGGCGGCTGCTGGCCCGGATCCACGTCTATACCCGGCAGCGGTTGCGACGCGAGATCGAGCCGGTCAGCGCCCAGGACTTCATGCGATTCCTGCTCCGCTGGCAGCATGTGGCCGCCGGGACCCGGCGCGAGGGCCGGTTCGGCGTGCTGGCCGTCATCGAGCAGCTGCAGGGCTTCGAGCTCGCTGCAGGCGTCTGGGAGAGCGCGGTGCTAGCCGGGCGGGTGGAAGGTTACCGGCGGGAGTGGCTCGATGAGCTGTGCTTGTCCGGGCAGGTCGCCTGGGGCCGGCTCAGCATCCGCGACAGCCAATCCGATTCCCCGCCGAGCCGCGACGATCAGGGCGGTCCGGGCCCAGGGCGCGACGGCCAGCCCTATCCCGGCCCAGGGCGCGGCAGCCAGGCCGATCTGGCTCCACGGCGCGACGGCCAGCCCTATCCCGGCCCAGGGCGCGGCAGCCAGGCCGATCTGGCTCCACGGCGCAACGGCCAGCCCTATCCCGAACCGAGCCGCGATGGGCAGCCCAGCTTCGGCACGCGTCGCAGCGGGCTGACCCCGTCCCGGGCCACGCCGATCACGCTTACCATCCGCGACGACCTCCCCTGGCTACTTGCCGCGGCCCGCGGTGACCTTCAGCCTGCCGAACCGGGCCCTGGCCGGACCCGCGACATCCTCGACGCGCTCGCCCGGCATGGCGCCCTGTTCCGCCCCGACCTCGCCTCGCTCAGCGGCCGCCTGCCCTACGAAGTCGAAGAAGCCCTGTGGGACGGCGTGGCCCGCGGGCTGGTCACCGCTGACGGCTTCCGCGCGGTGCGATCGTTGCTCCGGCGCGGCGGCCGCGACAATGCCTTTGGGCGGCGCGGGCTGCGTCACGGCCTGCGCGGCTCCGGCCGTTCGGCCGGAAGCTCCGGCGGCTCGGCAGGCCGGTGGTCGCTGCTCCCCGCCCCCGCCGCCGCGCCCGACCGTGACGAGCTGGCCGAGGCGATCGCCGAGCAACTCGTGGCCCGCTGGGGCGTGATCTTCCGGGACCTGGCTGCCCGGGAGCACCTCACCGTCCCCTGGCGCGAGATCCTCTGGGCGCTGCGCCGGATGGAAGCCCGCGGGACCATCCGCGGCGGCCGGTTCGTCACCGGCTTCAGCGGCGAGCAGTTCGCCCACCTCGACGCCTTGGACGTGCTCCGCTCCGTCCGCAAGCAGCCCCGCGCTGGCGAGCAGGTCACCATCTCCGCGGCCGACCCGCTCAACCTCACCGGCGTCGTGCTCCCCGGCCCGCGAATCCCCGCCGTCGGTGCCAACACCGTGGCCTATGTCGACGGAGCCATCCCGCCCGCCGGCACCGCCGAGCCCGTCAGCGAACCTGCCTGACCAGCCAACTGCTCCACCCAGGTTGCCGGTATAGAAAGGCACCGACACAAGCATGCTTATGATTCGGGCATAGCCGAGTCGAACTCCCCACTGCGCACGCCCGATAGAAAGGCGGCCCACTCCGAGTGCGTAAACGACAGGACAGGCCCTGACAGTTCTTTTGAGTTGCGCAGCAGTATCGACTCCTCTCCGAAGGCCACCTCAACGCAATTACTACTAGCGGACGCCATGCTTTTCCGCCATACAATACGGGCCCGGTCCGGGTCGGCCACGCTTCCTCCTCCTTTGGGGCAGCCGGGCTCTCCTGTCAGGCGAGCCAATGGCAGCCACACGTGACACCGCCGCCACGCTAGCCGTCGCAACGGCTGGGCACGGCGGGGCGTGATCCGAGCATTGGGTGGCGGAGATACATGTGAACAACACAAGACCGCGCTGGGCATGCGGCTATACCACCCCCCACGCAGGACCAGTGGAAAAGCCAGTGTAGGCGCTATTGGACGATTTGACCACCGTACAGCCAACCGCGCAGCCCCGGTCGCCGCCGTCGGCGAGCCCTCACTACTGCCTATGAGACCGAAGAATCCGGGTCCTGTGCCGTCCGGTCATGTCATCTCGTCTGCCAATTTGGCGAGGTAGGTCAGCGAGCCCTCGGGCCCGAGCGACATCGTACGCAGCTGCTCAAAGGTCTCCCGGTAAGCCAGAATCTCCTCCTCCTCCGGGACGTCTCGGCTGATCAAGTCACCGAGGGCGCTTTCCACATACAGCACGTCATCATCAGCCGGATCAGGAAACTCAAGAACCACGAAAGGCCCTTTTATCCCAGGGTGAACACCCGCGCTGAAGGGTACGACCTCAATCGTCACGTTCGGACTGTCTGCTAGCTCAATTAGCCTGCGGACCTGACGGCGCATGGCGGCCTTGCCCCCGACGAGGCGGCGGACTACCGCCTCGTCCAGGATGAAGAACAGCAACGGAGAATCGGCTCGGTCCAGCAGTTCCTGGCGCCGCATCCGGAGCTCGACCAGAGCGTCCACCCGTTCCGCTGGGTATCGCTCCTCGAGCTGCCGGATGACAGCGCGGGCGTATTCCTCCGTCTGCAGGAGACCCGGAACGAGCAGGGGCTCGAAATTTCTTCTGATGACTGCGGCACTCTCGTATCCGATCAATTGCAGAAGCCCCTTAGGCGCGACGTCCCGGTACCCGCTCCACCAGGAACGCTCCCTCGCTGCCCGAGCAAGCATGACAAGCTCGTCTGTCCGGGCCTCATCGACGAGCTTGTAATGGCGAAGAAGAGATTTCAGGTCGTTGGTCGAGATGCCGACCGAGCCCGCCTCGATCCGGATGACCTTCGACAGTGACCAGTCCATCGCGGCAGCCACTTGCTCCTGCGTTAGTCCCGCCTCTTGGCGGGCCTTGCGGAGCTCAGCCCGGAGTCGTCGACGTTGTACCACCGGGCTCGGACCGTCACTATCTCCCACACTCATCCCCTTAGTAAGTGGCAATCCAGACCGGCCTAACTGCCAGGACGCAGATAGACAGGTTGCATATCACTGTGCGGCAGACAGCCTAGAGCTAACCGAGGCTGAAAGGCCAGGGTCGGAGGTCTTCGGCGGTTCGGGCCTAGCCGACCGGCGTCGTGACCCGGGCCAGGGTCCACTGGCCAGGGTCCACCGCTGATCCGCACTCCCGCCTCAGGCAGCCGGTCGGTTCCAGCCGGTCCCATCCAGCGCCGCCCGCAACCGGTCCGGGACGCAGAAGCGTACGGCAGGGCAGAGTGATAGTTAGCTGTCTGACAGGTGGCTAATTGCATCCTTCCTAAAGGAGCCAGGCATAGTGCATACTGGCATTGAGCCTCCTGGACCTAGGACGGTGCCTGTGCTGATACTGATCTTTCTCGTGGGTGCACTTCTGGGCGTGCTGGTGGGTGGCATGTTGTGCGTCCGCTACCTTCGCCGCGAGGTTGCGGCCGACATCGGTCCGAGGCTCCGGCGGATGCAGCTCCAGCTCGACAACCTTGAAGCGGCGATCAACCTGGCCATGCTGACGCGATATGCGGAGCTGGGCGAACGACTCGCGCCGGGCCCGAGCCCCCCGGCTCCCAGGTCTGCTCTCCCCTGAGGGCTGACTACGGCGGGTGGGGTTACCGGCTGGGGCCTTCCTCGAGGGCTGGCTCCTCCTGGTAGTCGCTCGCGATATCGACGGCGACGCTCTCCGGGCGGAAGCCCGGGTCCAGCCGCACCAGGTCCCATTCGTTGATCCAGGCCCGCACGTACTGCCGCATCCGGGTGGCTCCGAGCCGTTCCAGGCCGGGCACGTCTGGCGGATTCCAGCCGAACGCATCGCCATGCAGTCCCTTGAGCGTCGCGTAGGCGCGGTCCAGCTCGGCATCATCGGGCGGCTCTAGCAGCAGCATCTCGTGCTCGATGTGGCGCATCCCGATCTCGGCGAGCGCCGCTATCTCATCCCACTCCGCCAGCTGTTTCGCCCTCAGCCGCATGGGGATCTGGGTGTGATCGTCCTTGCCGGTCAGGACCGCCGCCTCAAAGTCGTCGGTCATCGCAAATACGCCGATGAGCGGCAGCGGGTCGGTCTTCCCGCCGCCAAGCCATCTCGCCAGCTCGGCATAGGAGCGGCCGCGCTGGAGCAGCGAGTACCGGCCGATCAGCTCGACCTCGTCGAAGAGAATCACCCAGCCAGCTCGGCCAGCCGCCCGCAGCAGCCGGGCGGCGAACCGGAACCGCTGCCGAGCTAGGTCCCTGGCGGTGACCGGAGTGAAGCTGAATAGCCCGGCCGCGCCGACCGACCGCAGGGCGCGCCGAAGGTCGGGCATCCGCAACGGGTCGCCGCCCCAGAACCGCACGAGGGCGTCCACGGTCTCGTCGCTGCCGGGCAGCTCGCCGCCGCGGAGCCGCTCATGGCACAGGAGGGTCGCCGCAAAACGCTCGTCCAAGCCGCTCGCCGGGGAGTTCACCCAGCGGCTCAGCTCCGCGTAGCGCGGCGTGTCAGGGTCGAGCGACCCAGCGGCGTCCTCGAGCACGCCATGCGCGCGCCCGGGATCCCGGGCGCCCTGGATCGCTGCCCTGAAGGTCTTGACGGGGTCGTGCAGCGGGGTTTCCTTGCTGATCACCACCGTGCTGATGACGAAACCTCCGGAAGACGCAAGATGACCCAGATGCGTGAGCAGGTGGCTCTTTCCCGCGCCGAAGCCGCCGCCGATCAGCAGGCCTGACGCCGCGGCGGCGGCCGCCCCCATCTCGCGGTCCCGCTCGAGCAAGGCGGTGAACCGGTCCTCCGCCTCTGGCTGCCCCGAGCCGAGCACGGCGACCGCGTCGGAACTTGGCACACCCGATCGCAGCGCTTCGACCGCCCGGCGGCGGCCGACCAGCTCCGTAGTCATGATGGCCGGGGGCGTAACGGCCCGGGGCGTCATGCCACCGCCTCCAGCCGAACCTCGAGCCGGACCAGCGCGGCGAACGGGTTGGCGCGGCGCCGGTCACGAACCTCGTCCGCGACGCGGAGCTGGAGGGCGGCGTAAGCGGGCAGGCCGCGCGCCTCGTCGGTCATCAGTTCCGGCGGCACCACCGCGACCACCAGAATGCCCCGCAGTTCGTCGGTGGCGTCGATGAACTGACGGAGCACCTCGTAGGCGTCGAGCACCGCGGCCTTCGAGTAATAGAAACCAGACCTTTCCTCGGCCGGGGGGCGGCGCGCCTCGGCAATCCTGGCGTAGTCGATATGCACGACCAGCCCGCGCTGACCTGCCGCCAGCAGCAGCGCGGCGGCAGAGGAGAACATGGCCCGGGCGTTGTGCCGGCCGATCCGGCTGTAGATCAGCGCCGACCTGAGCGGGGTGATCGACAGCAGTTCGCCGCGCAGCCAGCCGAGCACCGCGTCGTGCTCT
>Ga0187879_10000814_pt1 | contig 20976 bp, 16 predicted proteins | sample June2016WEW_19_1_FD_132423 | JGI IMG/M metagenome (GOLD analysis project Ga0187879, IMG submission 132423) | Peatland microbial communities from SPRUCE experiment site at the Marcell Experimental Forest, Minnesota, USA - June2016WEW_19_10 | ecosystem: Environmental > Terrestrial > Soil >... | reverse complement strand
GAGCCGCCCTCGCGTACGGAGTAGGGCGGCTTCTCGGGCTCGATGCCCTGCTCGGCGAGCTTGGCGATCGTTGCGTCGAGGTCGTCGGCGGTGATCGCGATGTGGCCGTAGCCGGTGCCGAGTTCGTAGGAGTCGACGCCGAAGTTGTAGGTGAGCTCGAGGCGCGGCATGTCGCCGTCGCCGGGCTGGTTCATGAACACGTTGACCGCCTCGTCTCTGATCGGCAGGCGGCCGACCTCCTGGAAGCCGAGCGCGTTGTAGAAGGCGACCGAGCGGTCGATGTCGGTGATGCGGTAGCAGGTGTGGATCAGCGCCATCGCCGGGAGTCTAGGACACGCCCTGCCGTTCGGCGGCGGCGACCTGGCGTTCTTCGCGATGTCTCTGACGCGCTGCTTCGCGCTCGGAGCGTTCGCGTTCGCGTTCTGCGTGTTCGCGTTCGCGCCTTTCCCTGCTCTGTTCGCGCTGGAGCCGGTGCTGGGCTTCCGCTTCCGCTCGTGAGCCAGAGCCGTGCTTCGGCTTGGAGCTGCGCGTCTGCTTTCGCTTCTTCGCCTTCGGCCGCGGAGCGGGCTTGGGCTTGGCGGTGGCCGCCTGCCTTTCCGCCGCTTTGCTCTGTGCGGCCGCGTGCCTGGCTTCGCGTTCGCGCAGCTTCTGCGCCCTGCCGATCTTCGCCTTGGCCTTGGCCGCGGCGCGCTCGGCCGTGCGTGCGTGCGTGTGCCGCGCCTTGCTCGCCTTGGTGGCGGCCTGCAGGGCAGCCCGGGCGCGGGCTTCTTCGGCCAGCGCCTGCGCGAGCGTGGCCGACGGCGGCGCGGCCTGCGCGACCGCGACGTGGTGGGTCGTCGGCTTGGGAGCCGAATGGGGCGACAGGCCGAAGAACAGCGCCGCCGCGACGGCCGCGCCGTCCAGGAAGCTCACCGCGATCACAGTGTTGTGTCTCATGCGTTCGCCCTCAGTCGATCAGCGTACACCGGTCGCGCGGGCGTTTGACGCAGCTCCGCCGCGAGCCGCGCCGCCGCCGTTGGCGGTCTAGACTTGCGCCCGTGCGAACCCTGATCGTCGGCCATGGCGGGCGCGAGAGCGCGCTGGCGTATCGGATGGCCGAGCACAGCGAGCTGCACGCGTTCGTCGGCCACGAGAATCCGTCGATCGTCGGCTACGCCGCCGCATCCGGGGGCAGCCACCAGGTCGGCGACGTGTGCGACCCGCACGCCGTCGCCGCTTTTGCACGCGAGCGCGAGATCGACATCGCGATGGTCAGCGCCGACGAGCCGCTCGCGGCCGGCGTCGTCGACGCGCTGCTCGCGCAGGGCACGCGGGCGGTCGGCCCCACCGCCGCCGGCGCGGAGATCGAGTGGAACAAGGCGTTCGCGCGCTCGCTCCTGGCTGAGGTCGCGCCGGAGGCCGTGCCGCGGCTGCGCGTCGTGCACGACGCCGGCGAGGTCGCCGACGCGATCGCGTCCTTCGGCTCGACCCCCGTCGTGGTCAAGCCCCAGGGCCTCACCGGCGGCAAGGGCGTCAAGGTGATGGGCCCGCACCTCGCCGACCACGCAGAGGCGCGCGAGTACGCGCTCGAGATGCTCGCGCGCGGCAGGCCGGGGGAGTCCGTGCTGATCGAGGAGAAGATCGTCGGCGCCGAGTTCACGATTCAGGCGATCAGCGACGGCCGCACCGTCGTGCACCCGCCGTCCACCTACGACTACCCCTACCGCTTCGACGGCGACGAGGGGCCCGGCACCGGCGGGATGGGGTCGCTGTCGTGCGCCGGCCCCACGCTCCCGTTCATGACCCCCGCCCACTACGAGCACGCGCGCTCGATCATCGAGCGCGTGATCGGACGGCTCCACCAGCAGGGGCGTCATTTCACGGGTGTGATGAACAGCGGCTTCTTCGCCACCGCCGAGGGCATCAAGGTCATCGAGTTCAACGCGCGCTTCGGCGACCCCGAGTGCATGAACATCATGAGCCTGTTCGCCGGCAACTGGCCGGAGGTGATGGAGCGCATCTGCGCGGCGAGCCTCACCGCTGGCGACGTCCCCCTGCGCGAGGAGGCGTCCGTCGTGCTCTACCTGGTGTCCCCCGACTACGCGCTGCGGCCCGGGCCCGCGTACGAGTTCACGCTCGAGCGCGAGCGCATCGAAGCGGCCGGCTGCCACGTGTTCTTCTCCTCGGCCGTCGCCGTCGGCGAGAACGCGTACCGCACCGTCGGCACCTCGCGGGCGGTCGCGCTGGCCACGACCGCGCCCACGCTCGAGCAGGCGCGCGCTCGCGTGGTCGAGAGCGCCGCCACCGTGCCGGTGCTCGAGTGGCGCAGGGACGTCGGCGACGAACGCTACCTGGAGGATCTGGCCCGACTCGTCGAGCCGCCGGGCGCGGCGGCGGAGGCGAGCGGCGAGGCAGCCGACGAGGCGGCGCTGCTCCCCAACGCCGGCTGACGGTTTCATGCAAGGATGGCGCGATGCTCGTCGAGCGCGCCATGCACCCGCAGTTCCTGTCCAACACCTTCCTCGTCGCCGACGGCGAGGGCGGGCCGGCGTTCTTCGTCGACGCCGGCGGGCCCGTGGCGCCGTTGATCGAGGCCGCCGAGCGTCTCGAGCTGACCCCCACGCACGTCCTGCTCACGCACCACCACTTCGACCACGTCAGCGACGTCGGCGAGCTGCTCGAGCGCTGGCCGAAGCTCCAGGTGCTGATCAGCGAGCGCGAGCGCGAGCTGCTCGACGCCGGCGCCGCGGAGGGGGCCGACCCGCCCAGCGCCGGCATGGGCTCGATCGAGGCCGGCCAGACGCTGCGCTTCGGCGCGCTCGAGGTGCGCCCGCTGCACACGCCCGGGCACACCGCCGGGATGCTGTCGTTCCTCGTCGGCGAGCGCCCCGGGGACGCCGCGGGCGAGCGCGCTCCCGGGCGCGCGGCCAGGGGCGCCGCGCCCGGCGGGCTCGCGGGCGCGGGGCTGGTCGTGTTCACCGGCGACACGCTGTTCAAGGATTCCGTCGGCGGGGTCAAAGCGCCCGGCCACACCACCTACACCGACCTGCGCGACTCGATCATGGGCACGCTCATGGAACTGCCGCCCGACACCGTGATCTACCCGGGCCACTCCGACGCGAGCACCGTCGCGCGCGAGTGGGACTCGAACGCCTTCATCCGCGTCTGGCGGGGTCTGGACGCGGAGGGCTCGCAGCCGTGCACCGCGCTCGGCCAGCCCGCCACGCTGGTGCTGCTGGGCGCCGACTACGACGGCGGCACGAAGGCGTGGGTGCGCTGGCAGGACGGCTCCGACGACATCGTTCCCGGCTCGCGCGTGGAGCGGCCCGCCTGACGAGTAGTCACCTGCCGCTGCCAGCTCCTAGCATGGGGTGCATGGCGCGTGAGAACGAGAAGATCCCGACCTCGCGCGCGCGGCGCACGGCCACGGTCGCCACGCTCGCCGCGAGCGAGGCCGTCAAGCAGTTCGGGACGCGCGCGGCGAACGTGACCCGTGGCGAGGAGGCCTCCGAGGAGGCGATGGCCCGCCGCCAGCTGGAGACCGCCAAGCAGATCGTGGCGGTGCTCGGGACGATGAAGGGCGCCGCCATGAAGCTCGGGCAGGTGATGTCCTTCCTGGACGTCGGCCTCGTCGCCGAGGAGCACCGCGACGAGTTCCAGCGCGAGCTCGCCAAGCTGCGCGACGCCGCCCCCACGGTGTCCTTCAAGCAGATGCGGCGCGTGATCGAGGAGGACCTGGAAGAACCGATCTCGGAGGTGTTCGCGTCGTTCGAGGAGGAGCCGATCGCGGCCGCGTCGATCGGTCAGGTCTACCGCGCGACGCTCCCCGATGGCCGCGAGGTGGCCGTCAAGGTCCAGTATCCCGGCGTCGCCAGCGCCGTCAGGGCGGACATGCAGAACCTGGACATGATCCTGCGCCTGCTCAAGCGCATGACCCCCGCGCTCGACGTCAAGGAGATCGCCGGGGAGATCAAGGAGCGGATCGTCGAGGAGCTCGACTACGAGCTCGAGGCGCAGAACCAGCGCTCGCTCGCGCGCATCTTCGCCGGGCATCCGTTCATCGTCGTCCCCGACGTGATCACCTCGCTCTCGCGCGAGCGGGTGCTCGTCAGCGAGTTCGTCGAGGGCGCCGGCTTCGAGGAGCTCAAGGGCCGTCCGCAGGCCGAGCGCGACCGCCTCGGCGAGATCATCTTCCGCTTCTTCCTCGGCTGCCTGTACCGCCACCGGCAGTTCTCCGGCGACCCCCATCCCGGCAACTTCCTGCAGCTGGCCGACGGCCGCGTGGCGTTCCTGGACTTCGGCCTGTTCAAGCGCCTCGACGCCGAGCCGGTGGAGCTCGAGCTGGCCGCCCAGAGGGCCGTGACGGAGGGCGACGCCGCGACGCTGCACGAGCTGCTCGCCGCCTCCGGCTTCCTGCCCGAACCGGAGCGCGTCGACCCCGACCACCTGCTCGCCTTCATCAGGGACGCGATCTGGTGGTACACGACCGCCGACGAAGACGTCCTGCTGTCCCCCGAGATCGCCACCCAGGTGATGATCGAGAGCTCGGACCCGCGCTCGAGCCACTTCCGGGAGATGCGCCACCAGACGATCCGCCCCGAGCACCTGTTCGGCCGGCGCATGGAGATGCTCACGCTCGCCGTGCTCTCGCAGCTGCGCGCGAGCGCCAACTGGCACAGGATCGCCCGCGAGTGGATGTACGGCGACGAGCCGGTGACCGACCTCGGCCGCGAGGAGGCCGACTTCTACGGTCGCCGCGGCGTCGGCGCGCGCGGCTGACGGCAGCCGGCGGGGGAGGGGGAACGCGACGCGGGCCGGGCGCTCAGACGCCCGTCTCGGCGACGATGCGCCCCGACTCGACAGCGTCGGCGAGCGCCCGGTGGTCGCGCTCGTTCTGCTCGGCGTAGTCGCGGGAGAAGCGCACGAGGGCTCGATCGAAGCCGGCGCCGCCGCCGAGGTAGGCGGCGATCGCGACGCTGTCGCCGCTGCGGGCGTGTGCGCGGGCGAGCGTCCAGCCGCACAGCCGGCCGTACTGGGCCATGCCCCTGGGGGTCATCCGCTCGATTTCCGCCGAGCCCTTCCAGTCGCGCAGCTGGCGGGCGTACAGGTCCCGCGCCTGGTCCTCAGGCCCGGCCTCGACGTGCAGCCAGCCGAGGAAGATGTCGCTGCTGGCCTGCATCAGGCGCTGTCCGGTGACGACCCGCTCGCCGTGGTTGCGAAACTCGCTGGGGGCGAGGAACCGCTCGAGCACCGACGCCTCGGCCTCCTTCAGCTGCAGGAACAGGGGGTCCTGGTCGTCGCGGCCGAGCAGCAGCGCGATCCACGCGCGCGCGCCGACGCTGCCCACGCCGACGACCTTGCGCGCGAAGTCGGCCACGCGGTAGCGCTCGAGCAGCACGCGCCGATCGCGCGCCAGCGTCCTGCGGTAGGAGCGCAGATGCTCGTGCAGGAGGTCGAACATCTCATCGCGCTCGTCGCCCTTGGCGAGGTCGTCGATCGGGACGATCAGCGGCGGGTCGGCGAGGATCCGCGTCTGGCCGTCCACCACGTGCGTCAGCTTGGAGAGCGCCGACATGCCGTCGCGGGTGCGCGCCCTGGCCAGCGTCCGCTCGGTGCGCCGGGCCACCTTGGGCGTGAGCTGGGACCCGAGCTCCTTGACCGTGGCGTCGACGTCCAGGTGCGCGTACCAGACCTCGAGATTGCTCATCTTGGCGAAGCGCGCCATCGCCGTGCGGTACTCCGCGACGGTGTCGAGCACGATCGCGTCCTGGCGCTTGGCCGCAAAGCCGTTGCTGCGCGCGGCGATCAGCATGCTCGCCGCCAGGCGCTTGACGTCCCACTCCCACGGCCCGGGGAGCGTCTCGTCGAAGTCGTTGACGTCGAACACCAGCTCGCGCTCGGGCGAGGCGAACACGCCGAAGTTCGACAGGTGCGCGTCGCCGCAGCACTGCACCGTCAGCCCCGAGCGCGGCGTCGGCGCCAGATCGCTCGCCATGATCAGCGCCGCGCCCCGATAGAACTCGAACGGCGAGACCAGCATGCGCCCGTAGCGGATCGGCACCAGCTCGGGCACGCGCGTGGAGGCCTGGCGCTCGAGCAGCTCGATCGGGTCGGCGCGGTCCGGCGCCGGCTCGAAGACGGCGTGGCTGGAGCGCGGCGCCTCCGACCGCGCCGCCTTCCCGCGCGCGACACGTTCCGCCACGCTCAGGTGCGCCACCCGCTCGGCCATGCTCGCGTGCGCCACCGGGCGCGCTCAGAATCCCGTGTTCGTCTTGACGCGCCTGCGATCCGACGGATGCATCTTGCCCTTGGCCTCGAGCGTCTTGCACGCCTGCGCGATGTCATCGCCGAGGCACACCGTCAGCGAGTGGCCGAGCGTCTCCTTGACGAGCACGCGCATGATCTTCACGTGTTCGGCGTTCGGCGGCAGCGTGTACGCGGGGACCATCCAGCCGCGCTCGGCGGCCAGCTGCGCCGCCACGTCGAACTCGTCGTAGGCGTGCTCGCCCGCGAGTTTGAACGCCACCAGCGGCAGCTGCTCGTCCTGCTCGCTCCCGATCAGCTCGAACTCGCCCGTCGCCTCGATCTCCTTCGCGAGCGTGCGCGCGTTGTACTTCATCGTCTCCATCATGTAGCGGTAGCCCGCGTGGCCGAGGCGCGCGAAGTTGTAGTACTGCGCGAGCACCATCGCCGAGCCGGTCGAGAAGTTCAGCGTGAACGTCGCGTCGCGCTTGCCCAGGTAGTTCTCGTAGAACACCAGGTCCTCGGGGAGGTCGCTCCTCTCCCTGAACACCAGCCAGCCGATGCCCGGGTACACGAGGCCGAACTTGTGGCCCGACACGTTGATCGAGCGCACCTGCTCCAGGCGGAAGTCCCACTCCGAGTGGGGGTACAGGAACGGCCACACGAAGCCGCCGCTCGCCGCGTCCACGTGCATCGGCACGTCCAGGCCCTTTTCGCTCTTCAGGTCCACCAGGAAGTCGTTGATCCCGCGGATGTCGTCCGCGTGCCCCGTGAACGTCGTGCCCAGCACCGCCGCCACGCCGATCGTGTTCTCGTCGATGTGCGGCTCAACGTCCGCCGGCCCGATCGTGTACTTGTCCGGCTGCAGCGGCACGATCCGCGGCTCGACGTCGAAGTAGCGGCAGAACTTCTCCCACACCACGTGCACGTCGCCGCCGAACACCAGGTTCGGGCGCTCGACCGACGCCTTCGCCGCCTGCCTGCGCGCGCGCCACTTCCACTTCAGCGACAGCGCGCCCAGCATGATCGCCTCCGAGGAGCCCTGCGTGCGCGCGCCCGTCGTCTCACCCGGCGCGTTGAAGAGGTCGGCGAGCATCCTGATGCAGCGCTGCTCGATCTCCGCCGAGCGCGGATACTCGGCATGATCGATGAAGTTGACGCGCAGCGATTCCTGGATCACCTGCTCGGCCTCCGGCTCCATCCACGTCGTCACGAACGTCGCCAGGTTGCGCATCGGCAGGCCGTCGAGCACGGTCTCCTGCTGGATCAGGCCCAGCGCTTCCTGCGCGCTCATGCCCGACCGCGGCAGCTTGCCGTCGGGCGCCGGCTCGAGCAGGTAGCGGTTGCCGTAGATGCCCTCGAGCTTCTCGATCTGGCTGCGGGTGAGCTCCGGCGGGGCGCCGTCGGGGAGCGCGTCGGCGCTCGGACGCTTGGCTGGCACGGTCATCCTCCAATGGTCGCAGTACTGTGCTCGTCGAGCATGACCGATGTGGCGCTCGAGACGGTGCACCTACGCGACGAGCGCTCGGCGCTCGAGGCCGCGTTCGTCCCCGCCGCCGGGATGCTCTGCTGCTCGCTGCGCCACCGCGGCGATGAGCTGCTCGCCCAGAACGCCGGCGTTGCCGCCTACGCGCAGAGCGGCAAGACGATGGGCATCCCGCTGCTGTATCCCTGGGCCAACCGGCTCGCCGGCTTCGACTACAGCCTCGCCGGGCGCACCGTCGCGGTCCCGCACGATCTCGCCCGCGTGCGCGTCGACGGCAACGGCCTTCCGATCCACGGCGTGGTCGGCGGCCTGCTGGCGTGGGAGCTCGCCGGCACGCCCGATCGCGAGGAGTCCTCCGATCGCGAGGCGTCCTCGCTGTCCGCGCGGCTGAGCTGGAGCGATTCGCGGCCGGAGCTGTTCGAGGTCTTTCCGTTCCGCCACGACCTGCGCTACGACGTGCGCCTGCGCGACGGGCGCCTGGAGATCGAGCTGACGGTGCACGCGTGCGGCGCGGACGCCGTGCCGCTGGCGTTCGGCTTTCACCCCTATCTCGCGCCGCCGGGGGACTCGCGCGAGCGCTGGCTGATCGAGCTGCCGGCGATGCGCGCGCTCGCGCTCGACGCCCAGCAGATCCCCACCGGCCCCGCGCAGGAGCTCGCGGCCGAGCGCTTCGAGCTCGACGCGCGCGAGTACGACGACGGGTTCGACAGCGTCGCAGAGCCCGCGCGCTTCAGCGTCGCGGGCGCCGGACGGCGGATCGAGCTGACGTTCCTGCAGGGCTATCCGTGCGCGCAGGTGTTCGCGCCGCGCACCGGGCAGTTCATCTGCTTCGAGCCGATGACCGCGCCGGCCAACGCGCTGCGCAGCGGCGAGGGCCTGCGCATGGTGGCGCCGGGGGAGCGGTTCGCGGCGAGGTTCGCGGTCGCCATCGGCGATCTGGCCTGAGCGGCCGGCGCCGGTTCAGGCGGGGCGCCCGTGTCTCAGGACTCGACCCACGGGCCGTGCCAGCTTCCGAACCCCGCGACGAGCGCGTCGGCTGCCGCGGGGCCCCAGGAGCCCGGGGCATACGAGTGCACGGGCGGCGGCTGGCGCAGCAGCGGTTCGAAGATCCGCCAGGTCTCTTCGACGCCGTCCTGGCGGGTGAAGCGCGTGCTGTCGCCCTCCATCGCGTCGAGCAGCAGCACCTCATACGGGGTCGGCGCCTCGCCGCCCTGCTCGGAGAACTCGACGTCGAGGTGCACCGCCTCGGGGCCGGCGACGTCGGCGCGGTGCGCGTCGAGGACCACGCGCGTGCCAGTCGCGGGATCGAGCTTGACGACGAACTGGTTGGGCTCGGGGCGGCGATGCCCGTGCTCCATGAAGCCCAGGCGCGGCGGGTCGCGGAAGACCGCCCGCAGCTCGGTCTGGGTGATCGGCAGCTTCTTGCCGGTGCGGATGAACCACGGCACGCCCGACCAGCGCCAGTTGTCGATGTCCAGGCGCAGCGCCGCGTAGGTCTCGGTGCTCGAGTCCCTGGCGACGCCGTCGATGTCGAGGTAGCCGTCGTACTGGCCGCGCACGTAGTGCGCGGGGTTGGCGTCGGCGATCGAGCGGAAGACCGCGAACTTGGCGTCCTTGAGGGTGTCCGCGTCGCGCCCGGCGGGCGCCTCCATCGCGGCGAGCGCGACCAGCTGCATCAGGTGGTTGACGACGACGTCGCGCAGCGCGCCGACGGGGTCGTAGAAGTGCCCGCGGTCCTCGACGCCGAAGCTCTCGGCCATCGTGATCTGCACGTAGGCGATGTGGTTGCGGTTCCAGATCGGCTCGATCATCGTGTTCGCGAACCGCAGGTACAGGAGCTCGTCCGTGCCCATCTTGCCGAGGAAGTGGTCGATTCGATAGAGCTGCGACTCGTCGATGTGCTCGTGTATTTCGGCCGCAAGGGCCCGCGCGGAGGCGAGGTCGTGGCCGAACGGCTTCTCCACGACCACGCGCGCGGTCTTCGTCAGGCCGGCTTCGGTGAGCTGCTCGACCACAGGGCCGAACAGGAATGGCGGGATCTCCAGGTAGAAGACGGGGGTGTGGGCATCGCCGACGGCCTTGGCCACGCGCTCGTACGTGGCGGCGTCGTTGAAGTCGCCGCTGACGTATGAGAGGCGCGCGGCGAAGCGCGCGAACACGTCTGGGTCGAGCTTCTCGGTCCCTTCGATGCATTCGCGCGCGTGCTCGCGCAGGCGCTCGACGCTCCAGTCGTCGACGGCGACGCCCACGATCGGGCAATCCAATAGGCCCCGCCGCTCCAGCCGGTACAGCGAGCGGAAGGTCATCACCTTCGCGAGGTCGCCGGTGATCCCGTATATGACCAGGACGTCGGCGCGCACGAGCGCTGATGATTCCAGATAGGTTGCCGGGATGCCCGACGAGCGTGTCGTGCAGGGGGAGCTTCCCGGCCTGGGGCCGCTGGGTCCGCGCACGCGCCATCTGCTTGCGCTGGAGTTCGGCTCCAGGGCGCAGTTCGACGATCCGGCCCTGGAGTGGCGCAGGCTGTTCTCGGAGCTGCTCGGCACGTTCATGCTGGTGCTCGTCGCCGCCGGCGGCGGGATCCTCCACGGCGAGGGCCAGATCAGCCTCGCCGCGGCGGTCGTGGCGCCCGGGCTGATGGTGATGGCGATCATCCTGTTCATGGGCGCCGTCTCCGGCGCGCACCTGAACCCGGCCGTGTCGCTCTCGTTCGCCCTGCGCGGGGACTTTCCGTGGAAGCGCGTCCCCGGCTACGTCGTCATCCAGCTCGCGGGCGCGGCGCTCGCGTGCCTGTTCCTCGATGCCGTGTTCGGGAACGTCCAGCATCTCGGCGCCACGCTGCCGGGCGCTGGGTACCACGACTGGCAGGCGCTGCTGATGGAGGTCGTGCTGACGGCGTCGCTGGTGAGCGTGATCCTGGGGACCGCCTCCTCCGCCCAGAACGTCGGCCGCGTCGCCGCGCTCGGCGTCGGCGGGTACATCGCGCTCGCCGGCCTGTGGTCGGCGCCCGTAAGCGGCACCTCGATGAACCCGGCGCGCTCGTTCGGCCCGGCGCTCGTGAGCGGCGACTTCGGCGGCTACTGGGTGTACGTGCTCGGCCCGATCGCAGGCGCGCTGATCGCCGTCGGCTGCGCCCACGTCCTGCGGGGTGGGGGCGGCGACCCGATGGCCTACGCGGCCGCGTCCGGCAGCCTGGACGCCGCCGAGCGGCGCGAGGCCTCCAGCGAGCCGCCGTCGGGTTAGAGCACCTGGATCTGGAACAGGCTCGTGGTGCCCGGCCGCCCGGAGGGCAGCCCCGCGGTGATGCCCACGCGCTGGCCGCGCTCGCACCAGCCGAGCTCCACGACGCGCCGGGCGGAGTCGGCGATCAGCGCCTCGGTGGTCTCGTGCCGGGGCATCGACGCGGCCTGCACGCCCCACATCAGACAGCAGCGCCTGACCGTCTCTTTGCCCGGGGAGAGGGCGTAGATGGGGACGGTCGGCCGGTGGGCGGAGACCAGCCGCGCGGAGCGGCCGGAGAGCGTGGGGATCACCAGCGCGTCCAGGCGCAGCTCGCGGGCGGCGTCGCAGAGGTTGTGGGCGATCGTGTACGCGGGGTCCGAGTGGGTGCGGCGCACGCGCTCCTGGTTCCAGCGCTCGTACGGGGCGATCGCCTCGGCCTGGACGGCCACGGCGGCCATCATCGCGACGGCCTCGACCGGGTAGGACCCGACGGCCGTCTCCTGGGAGAGCATCACCGCGTCGGTCCCGTCGAGGATCGCGTTGGCCACGTCTGCGACCTCCGCGCGCGTCGGGCGCGAGGAGCTGACCATCGAGTCGAGCATCTGCGTCGCCGTGATCGACGGCCGCGCCATCCACCCAGCCAGCTCGAGCAGCTGCTTCTGCACGATCGGCACCCGTGCGATCGGCAGCTCGATGCCGAGATCGCCGCGCGCCACCATCACGCAGTCGGCGACCGCCAGGATCTCGGCGGCGCGCTCCACCGCCTGGGGCTTCTCCATCTTGGCGATCAGCGGCAGGCGCGTGTGGTCGCGCACGAATTCCACGTCCTCGGGGGTCTGCACGAACGACAGCGCGACCATGTCCACGCCGATCGACTCGCCGTGCGCGAGCATGTGCAGGTCCTCCTCCGGCACCGCCGGCAGCGACGCCACCGGGCCGGGGATGTTGAGCCCCTGGCGCGAGGCGACGGCGCCGCCGATCTCGATCTCGACGTCCACCTCGCAGGCGCCGGTGCGCACCTCGACCACGCGCAGGCGCACCGAGCCGTCGGCCAGGTACAGGATCGAGTTCTCCTCGACAGCGCCCGGCAGCCCCGCCCAGGAGATGCTCATCTCGTGGGCGTCGCCCGCGCGCTCGCCGTCGCCGCATGCGAACGTCAGCCGCTCGCCGGGGGTGAGCTCGACGACGTCCTCGCGCAGCGGGCCGATGCGCAGCTTCGGGCCCGGCAGATCCTGGAGGATCGCGATCGGCCGCCCGACCCGTCCGGCCGCGTCGCGCACGCGCTGGACGGTCTCGGCGTGCTCGTCGAGCGTGCCGTGCGAGTAGTTCAGCCGCGCGACGTCCATGCCCGCCTCGACCATGCGCGTCAGCGCCTCCGGCTCGCGCGAGGCGGGGCCGATCGTTGCGACGATCTTGGTGCGGCGCATTGTCGGAAGGTATCGACGCGGGGGGCGGCGTGCGTCGGCGGGGCGTGGGCCCGGCTGGCGACCCGGCGGGCGGCTCGGGACGTGACCCGGGCGGCGGCGTAGCATCGGGGCGTGCTCGGACCTTCGCGACAGCTGCCTCGGGTTGGGGCCCGGGCGCGGATCCTTTACTTCGGCGGGGGGTTTGAGATGGGCGTGGTCGTCGCCGTGCGCGAGGAGGGTCGGCGGCTGGAGGTGCGCGGCGAGGGGGGAGAGGTGCTCGAGTTCGTGCTCAGCCAGGCGACCGCGAGGTTCGTGTCCGCCGGTAGCGCGCACGGGCCGCGCTTGGAGCTGCGCGGCGATCGCGAGTGAAATCGTGGTTCGCGAATACGCACACGATCAGCGAGCCGGGATGTGCGGCGCTGGGAGCTATCAGGCCGGCCCAGCCCTCACGCGAGAGCTGCTCGCCGACACGCTGATAAGCCGGCCATGTTTGCCGGCTCGGCCGCGGCGCCTGCAGTCCAACCTCGTGCAGGCACTCGGTATCGCTGAGGTCGGCGAGCTCGAGCTCCAGGCGCCAGCGATGGTGGTCGTAGGGCACGTGATCCTACGGCGAGAGCCCCCACTCGGCCAGCGAGCGATACCACTCTGCGGTCGCCGTGTCCACGCTGTCCGCCAGGTAGAGCGCGGGTATGATCTCACCGCGCTGCCAGCGGCCGTCCGATGGTGTGCTTGGGCGTCCGAGCAGTTTGGCTCGGTGTGGTACGTGCCTGATCCACGTGCCCTCGATGGCGCGAGGGCGGACGGGGAGAAGACTCACTGTCAGGAGACGCCGGGGTACTCGATCTCAGCGATCAGCTTGGCGACTCGCCGGTACTCGCCGCGAGCGATCAACTCGATTGGCTTCTCGTCGTCGAGTGCGAGGATCGGCCTATATAGCCAGACCGCGATCGACTCGGGCCGCACGACACTGGTGAGGCGTCTGATCACCTCGCCGAGCTCGATCAGCCGCTCGGCGCGTGCGCCCGTCGGCTCGCTGCGACCCGCGAGCCACCCCCGCACGGTGCTCGGCTTCGCCCCCGTCGCCGCGGCAATCGCCCGGTCCGATAGGCCAGCGACATCGTGAACGCGCTGGGCCTCTTCAAGCAGGGGACTCATGGCTTCACAGCATAGCTAACAGTCGTGATTACGTCGCAGAACAGTCGTCGCAGCACGTACCGAAATCTAGCCGACGACGTGTCCTGAGCCAGGCACGTCAGCCAAGTCACCGGGCCGCGCCTGCATCAACGTACGGCATCTGTGATGTCTACGGTGGCATCGCTTGACTTCGCCGGACCGTGGCAGTGACCGACGTCGCCGTTCGCGACCGGCCCTTGGCTGAAGTTTCACTGGCTGCGGCAATGATCGCCGGGTCGATTCCGTAGGCTGCCAGAGCCGACACGTCAAGCGCCCACGCTCGACCGGACCGTGTGTGCCATGTGGCAAACGCGTCCTCGACGCATTGGGTAGCGACCTCCGGTGCCCAGCCGTTGACCTTGGCAAGATGAGCGCAGGCAAGGTCGCCTCGCCCCTTTATCCCTGCGAGGCCAATGTGCTTGACCTCATGGCAGGCCGGGCAGAGGGCGACCATACGAACCAGGCGCTGGATACCCGACGCATCGTCATACTCCCATACCTCATGGCACTCAACCGGGTGCCTACTCCCGCGCCCGCCGCACACCTCGCAGCGATGGTTCGCGTGCTCGTACACTTGCGAGCGGATTCGATCCCAGTCTTGGCGCGACACTCGGTCGCGTACGTTTGAGAACCAGCATGTCTTCGGGACGAGCTCGATTGTCAGTCTCGGTGCCGTCTCAGCTTCCACGTGATCGATGATGCCACCAGCGTCGGACCCCGCAGATTCGCACCGCTCGGATAAGGCAGCTCTGCGTGAGGCCGTCGCGAGACGCCGGATCCGCTCCTCGATCGCCCGCGAGGTGGAGTGGCTGGCGCTCAATGAGGCCGATCGTGCGGAGATGCGCGCGGTCCGCGAGCAGATGGCCGAGCTGGCGCCGGAATCCCTCGATTGACAGCCTCGACGAGGGTTCACGGCGCCTGCACATCCGGAAACCACTCCGCGCAGTGCTCCCGCAGCGCCCCCGCACCCACGCGCGCTCCTCCGCCGAAGCCACGCGGAACCTCGCGAGCAGCTCGCGCTGGCGCTCGATCGGCGCTCCGGCGATCGTCCAGCGCACCGTCAGGCGCTTGAACAGCAGCTCGCCGGCGCGCTTCCAGGCGTCCTCCTGCGTGCCCGCCCGGCTGGCCCGGCGCCCCCGCGAGCGCCTGCGCATACTCGAGCCGCGCCCCCGGCGTGAGCGAGCCGCGCAGCGTGAGCACGTTGCCGTCCGCGTCGGTGTAGTTGCTGTCCGGCGCGGCGAGCTTCTCGGCGCGCTCCTGCCGGCGCCCGCGCCTGCCCACGCTCAGCTCGCGTCGGCGGCCCGTTCGAGCTGGCCGCGCACGTCGCCCGTCACCGCCTTCGCGTGACCCGGCCACGCCGCCGCGGGCTCCATGGCGGCGAGCTTGCGCAGGCTCGCGCGCGTCGGGCTAGGTGTCGTAGTTGTAGAGAGCCACGGGCAGTCGCGGCCCCACATGTCGAGCGTGTAGAAGCAGTCGCTGGTGAGCGCCAGGCGGTCTGACTCGCGCCACAGGCCGATCTGGCCGGGCGCGTGGCTCCAGCGCGGCGATCTTGCGCCGACTACGACGCCCGAGGACGCTCCCCCTTCGACCCGTAACACGCACGGGCGTGTCGACGCGGCAGATAGCGAGCGGCCACGGTCTCGCTCACGGTTGTTGGCGAACCGATGCGGGAGTGAAAGACGATCGTGATCGGCACGCGCAGCGTGCATGTGCTCTTAAGTGCGCCAAGAGCGCTCCTGGTCGGCCTGATCGTGACCGTGATGGTTTCCGCCCCGGGCGCAACGGCTGAGCCTGTCCCATACGTGATCTCACGAGCGTGCCCAGCCCTGTGTTTGCGCGATCCGGCGGTCGCCACGCGGATCGACGCGGTCGCTCTGGCATCGATCGATCCAGCGGCGAGAGCCCTGAGTGTGAGCAAGATCTGCCCATCCGTTCCAACCTTGGAGCTCAGGACTCTGAAGCCAACGCCTAGAGGCAGTGGAGAAGGCCCTGTCGAGGTGGTAGTTCCTCCGGTCTGCCCCCCCTTTGATTCGTCGCCGCTGTGACCCCCTTCGCCTTCGGTCGGTGGGGAGAACGTGCCCGTGATCGCGTAGCCGGCGTTATCGACCGCCACGCACAGGCCTTCGGGTGCGCACGACACGCCAGTGAGGGCGTGCAGGGGGGTGATGGAGTGGCTCGGGTCCACGCTGCCGATGCTCCACGCACCGGCGCCGCCCGCCGGGTCGGTGGAGGTGAGCGCGTTGCCCGCTTCGTCTACCGCCACGCACAGCGAGACCGAGGGGCAGGAGACGCCAGTGATGGCGTGGCCCGGATCGACACTGGCGGAGCTCCACGCGCTTGCCCCGCCCGTCGGGTCGGTCGAGCTCAGCACGTTGCCCGCTTCATCGACCGCGACGCACAGCGAGACGGACGGGCAGGAGATGTCTTCGAAGGGGATTTCACCATCGATGCGCGCAGGTGTCCAGATACTGTGCCCACCATCTCCCGGGTCGGTAGTGACCGACACGTAGCCGTGACTGTCGACCGCTGCGCACAGCGAGACCGAAGGACAGGAGACGCCGAAGACGGGGTCTACCTCATTTTCGGCTTCATTGGGGCCTTCGTAAGGCGGGAATACTCCAGCGTTGAATACAGGGCTCCAGGATTCCGGAACTGTCGGGGCTGTGGAGATAAGGACCTCACCGAGCGCTTCCACAGCAACGCACAGAGAGCTCGACGGGCACGACGCCCTGAAATGATAAGCGAAGTGCGGCGGTTCCGGCCAAATGGGGTGAACGCGTTCATCGGTGAGCACACGCCAGGCCCCCACGCCGCCCGTCGGTTCGGTGGAATACAGCGTGTCGCTTTCGTTGCCGGCTATGCACAGCGATGGCGAGGCGCACGATACGCCCCACATGCTGGTGAAGAGCTGGCTGGCACTCCACGCGCCGGTGCCGCCGGTCGGGTCGGTGGCGGTGATTATGTTCTTTGCGTCGTCAGCCGCCGCGCACAGCGAGATCGACGGGCAGGAAACGTTGTAGAGCTTTGGCGGGTTGTTGGAGTCCACGTGCGCTCTCGCCCACACGCCGCCGGCCGGGTCGCTCGTGCTCAGCACATCGCCGTGGCCGTTGACGATCACGCACAGCGATTCCGAAGCACAGGACACTCCTGAGAGAAAATCCTCGGCATCAACGTGGCTCGGGGTCCAGGCGCTTGCGCCACCGGCCGGGTTCGTCGCACTGAGCACGTTCCCGGCGCCGTCGAACGCCACACATAGCGAGACCGAGGGACACGACACGCCGCCGAGCGCCGTGCCCCCATCGACCTGGCTCGTGGTCCAGCTGCCGTCGGTGGCCGGTTCGGTCGAGTTAACCACGTCGCCTTCGCCGCCGACGGCCGCACACAGCGATCCTCCGTGTTCAGTGCACGAGACGCCCAGGAGCGGGGTCGTCCCGGCCACATCGCTCACGGTCCACGCGCTCGCGCCTCCTGTGGGATGAGCCGACGTCACGACATTCCCGGCTTGATCGACGGCAACGCACAGCGACACCGAGGCACACGAGACGCCCCGCAGCACGTGGTCATCGACGTGGCTCGCGTGCCACGCGTGCGCGCCGCCGCCAGGGTCCGTCGAGGTGAGCACGTCTCCGGCTTGATCGACGGCAACGCACAGCGACACCGAGGGGCACGAGACACCCAGCAGCGAGCGGCCTTCGTCCACTTCGCTCTGCGTCCACTCCCCCGCGCCGGTCGGCTCGCTTGAGACGACCATCTCCCCGTTGTTGCCGACAGCTACGCACAGCGTGGTCGACGGGCACGAAACACCCAGCAGGCACAGCGCAACCAGATTACACGGGGTGTTGGGTCTGTATGTTTGCGAACCGAGCTGGGCGAACGACCACGCGCTCGCACCCCCCGTGGGATCGGTCGAGCTGACGATGCCTCCGAACTGATCGACGCTCACGCACAGCGACGCCGACGGGCAGGAGACGGCGTCGAGTTCGGGCTGCGGCGGCGAGCTGTCGATCAGCGTCGGCGAGGACCAGCTCAGTGGCGAGGCGGCGAGTGCAGGCTCTGTGCTGGCTAGCAGGCTGAGCGCAAGCACCATCGCCAGGGACCCGGCGAAAGTGAACGCACGCCGCCTCCCCCGCCGCACACCGAGACGACAGGAAACGTGACCCTCATCCGCCACCTGCTCGACTGTAGCGTGTAGCCTAACCATTAGTCCGAACTATATCGCTTTCCGAACTCCGCACCAATGGTCTGATCAGGTCCCCCGAAGACACTTTCCATCCTCGGGGGACCTGATTGACTAATGCAGCCAAACTATGGCGTGACCTTGCTTATCTTGCCTGTGCTGTAGTCCGAAAACCACAGATTGTCGTCGGGGCCCGTGGCGATCGCGTACGGTTTACTTTTTTCGGGCACGGCGTATTCGGTGATCGTGCCCGAGGTCGTGATCCTTCCCACCTCATTGGTGCCTTCATCGGTGAACCAGAGGTTGCCGTCGGCGCCCACCGCGATGCCTCCCCATGGTGCGCTGCCTGAAGGTAGCGCGTATTCGGTGATCGTGCCTGACGTCGTGATCTTCCCAACCTTGCTCGTAGCCGCATCGGTGAACCAAAGGGCACTTTCTTTTCCGGGGCCTGTCGTGATAGCGCGCGGCTCACTATTTTCGGGCAAGGAGTATTCGGTGATCGTGCCCGACGTCGTGATCTTCCCAACCTTGCTGGTACCCTCGTCGGTGAACCACAGGTTGCCGTCTGGGCCTGCCGCAATGTAGAGCGGTTTGCTGCCCGACGGTAGCGCGTATTCGGTGATCGTGCCCGACGTCGTGATCTTGCCGACCTTGCTGGTACCCGCGTCGACGAACCATAGATTGCCATCGGAGCCCACCACGATGTTCCACGGTTCGCTTTTTTCGGGTAGCGCGTATTCGGTGACCGTGCCCGACGTTGTGATCTTGCCGATCTTGTGAGTATCCGTGTCGGTGAACCAGAGGGCACTTTCTTTTGCGGGGCCTGCCGTGATGCCATGCGGCCGACTGCCCGAAGGCACCGAGTATTCGGTGATCGTCCCGGACATCGTGATCTTCCCGATCTTTTCACGTCCAAGGCCAACGGTGAACCACACATCGCCGTCGGGACCCGACGCGATGAAGTTCGGGCCGTCTTTTTCGGGCAGCGTGTATTCGGTGATTCTCCCAATCGGTTCGACCTCATTCGTTGCTTTCGAAAGCGCCGAGTTTGATCCTCCGGCGTTTTTGGCGGTGACCTTCACGACAAGGGTATGTTCCACATCCGCTTCGACCGGCGTGTATGTCGAGCTGGTCGCACCTGAGATTTCTTTGCATTCCCCGCCAGTGGCGTTGCACCGTTCCCAATGATAGGTGTAACCGGTCGGTTCATTGGTCCAGCTGCCGTTGGTCGTCGACTCGGGAACTGCCTGGTCCGGCGTCACGGGTGACGCGACTGGCAACACGGTGTTTTCAGGCGGGTTGATTACGAGTTCGAGAGCGCCGTCAGGCGTCCCGTTACCGCTCGGCCCATCATAGCCCGTCCCCGCGTTACAGAGAGAGGTCGGCGTGCAACCTTCTTCCCTGGGGAAGTTAGTCCCTTTCGTGATGTCGAACATATGGCTCGCGTCGAGATAGAACGCATCCGCGCCTTCCAGCGATCGCGAATAACTGTTGCTGAGTCCCTCGACTCCAGCGATCAATGGCGAAGCGACGCTTGTGCCGCCAACGTCGTGCCATTTTTCTGTGTAACCGTATGTGTCATATATTGACACGGGCGTGCTCGGATCGGACACCGCGGCGACGTCGTTGTCCATGCGGTGTTCGCAGCCGGTATAGAATGCCTGCCAGGAGGGCTTGGTCTGCGTGAGGCTGCAGCCTCCGCCACTTCCCGTCCATACCGTCTCGGCCCATTCGCGACCTCCTCCTTCCGAGGGCAGAAGCGTCGTGCCACCCACAGAGATCACATTTGGCGACGCGGCGGGGAAGCTCGGCGATTTAGCGCCTTCCTGCCAGTTGTCATAGCCCTCATCTCCAGCGGCAACTGTCGTCGGGATGCCCGCATGGTCGTAGTCGGAGTCGTACGATTTGTAACCTTTGCCTTCCGATTCGTATTCTTCAGGAAGGCCATAGCTGTTGCTTATCTCCGTCGCGCCCAGGGTAGCAGCCTCGTTGACTGCGGCCCCCAATTCTTTCACGCTTGCTTCGTTGGCCTCGACCAGCAAGATGTGGCAACCGGGACACACTGCGGACACCATGTCGAGATCGAGCGACATCTCCACCGACCAGCCTTGTTCATTTGCGGGGTAGGAGCCTTCTTCCCCTTTTTGGTTCACCTTCTTGAAGCACCCATTTGCTTTGGTGCATTCTGATAGCCCATAGTGCGACCTGTAGGCCGCCAGATCCGATTCCGCGTTCGGGTCGTTGTAGGCGTCGACGACCGCGACGGTCTGTCCCGAGCCACCCGTGGAGGGGAGCTTGTACGCAGATCGCAAGTCGCTCGGATCAAACCCTCCTAGCTCCCCGCTCCCGGCCGTATAGGTTTTGACTCCTTCTTTCGTGCTGTCAAGAATCACATAGCACTCGGGATGACCAGCGGATGGCGCCGAGCAGGCGTGTTCGGATTCAGCGCCGTAGGCCGGGGCATTCCACACGCAGGCGAGGAGGAAGGCGACAGCCGTAGAAACCACGATCAGCGAACTGCTACGACGTCTGCGGGCTCGCCCATGTCTACTGGCTCGCCTCGCTGAACTGAAACGCAAAACGCTCATCTCGCCTACCTTTCGGGTGGTGTGGGCGGCTGGCAGCAAACTATCCGCGGCCCCGGCGCACGATCTACTGGTGTTTCCCACTCTAGATTAGTCCCGACATATGGACTGGCGGGCCTTGGTGCCGGACGTGGCTGGGCGCGGCGGTTGGCCCACCTTGAGGCGCGCTGACGTAGCGCGACCTGAGACCGTGCGTCGCAGGCCCGAGGTGGGCGAGACGGGTGGCGGGAGTAGCTCCGCTCGTGAGATCGGCGCGGTGGTCGCTGCGTCGTTACGTCGGGCGCGGATCTTTCGGTAGTGCGGGTTTCAAGGCGCCCGCACGTCCGGGAACCACTCCGCGCAGTGCTCCCGCAACGCCTGGCGCACCCAAGCCCGCTCCTCCGCCGAAGCCACCCGAAACCGTCCCAGCAGCTCGCCCTGGCGCTCGATCGGCGCCCCGGCGATCACCCAGCGCACGGCCAGCCGCTCGAACAGCAGCTCGCCCGCGCGCTGCCACGCGTCCTCCTGCGTGGCAGCTGCCCCGCTGCTGCCCCCCGCAAGCGCCTGCGCGTACTCGAGCCGCGCGCCCGGCGTGAGCGAGCCGCGCAGCGTGAGCACGTTGCCGTCGGCGTCGGTGTAGTCGCTGTCCGGCGCGGCGAGCTTCTCGGCGCGCTGCGCCCGGCGCCCGCGCCTGCCCACGCTCAGCTCGCGTCGGCGGCCCGTTCG
>Ga0187879_10000810_pt1 | contig 21017 bp, 19 predicted proteins | sample June2016WEW_19_1_FD_132423 | JGI IMG/M metagenome (GOLD analysis project Ga0187879, IMG submission 132423) | Peatland microbial communities from SPRUCE experiment site at the Marcell Experimental Forest, Minnesota, USA - June2016WEW_19_10 | ecosystem: Environmental > Terrestrial > Soil >... | reverse complement strand
ATGGATGACGGGCAGGACTTAGGGCATGATTGCTTCACCTTGAAGCAATCATGCCCTAAGTCCCCTTTGTTTGGGAGCGTGATTCACGATTTCCGACCAATCGGCCTCAACCGATCGCGCTCCAAGGTGGACCAGACTGGTGCGATAGCGATGCTACGGATGCCGAACCGCGCCCGACTGTCGATACCCAACTGTCGATCGCGATGTCTGCGCATGGCACCCAATCGGCCACCGGAGCCGCATGCGCCAACCCAGCCCGCAACCTCACGCCGTCTTGAGGAACTCGATCAGCTTGGTCACCGCGGTCGGCTTGTCGGTCTTGTCCAGCGCCGCCAATTCGGCGGCCAGCCGGTCCAACGCGGCCTCATAAATCTGTCGTTCCGAAAAGCTCTGGTCCGGTTGGCCGGAATTCCGGTGCAGGTCGCGCACAACCTCAGCAATCGCCAGCGGGTCGCCGGAGTTGATCTTCGCTTCATACTCCTGCGCGCGGCGCGACCACATCGTGCGTTTGATCCGCGCCCGCCCCTTCAGCACCGCCAGCGCGTCGTCGAACTGCTTGCGGGTCGCCAGCTTGCGCAAGCCCGCGCTACGGGCCTTGGCCACCGGAACCCGCAAGGTCATGCGGTTCTCTTCGAACGTTATGTGGATCAGTTCCAGACGGTGACCGGCAATTTCCTCGGTGGCGATGCGTTCCACCTTGCCGACGCCATGCGTCGGATAGACAACATGATCGCCCTCCACGAACACCTCCGCTTTCGCTGGAGCGCGTGGAATTTGCTGCGGCCCGCCGTGCGACGGCCGGTTCATCGGCGGGGAAGCGGGCTTCGGCGTTGCCGGAGTCTGAGGATCGACGGTATTCGCTGGGGCGTCTGACATTGTTGCTGGCTGTTCCATATCGTCTTTGGGCGGCTGCGTTGCGCCGCATGGGTCGATCACGGCGACTCCCAAATCCCCGGGCCGCGCCGACTGGGTCGGTTCAGGGTTTGCCGGGGCTGGGCGAGAAGTACTGTTCCTTGCCGGGCTTGTCCTTCCACTCGTCGGCGTCGTCCGGTGGCGGACCTTTCCGGGTGATGTTCGGCCATTCCGCCGCGTAAGTCCGATTCCGTTCAAGCCAGGGCGTGGCTTTGTCATCGCTGTCGGCCACGATGGCTTCAGCGGGGCATTCCGGTTCGCACACACCGCAATCGATGCACTCGTCCGGGTGGATCACCAGCATGTTCTCGCCAACGTAAAAGCAATCGACCGGGCAAACCTCCACGCAGTCCATGTATTTGCAGCGGATGCAGTTCTCGGTGACCACGTAGGTCATGAAAATCCCTCGACACGTCAGATGGTCACGGTTTCCCGTGAGGCAATGGCTGCTTTGAGCCGAATTTCAAGCCCCGCGTATGCCGTTGTTTGGAGCCGCGCGCAAGGTCCCCACCGAAGCCGCGGAGCAACAGCCACGGGCAGCCAATGGCCCGGCGCACCCGGATCCCACCGGCTCGACCGGAAATTACGCCGCCTGCGTTATCGCCTGAGGACCCGGCCCAGACGGCTCAGGCAAACCGCCCACGACAACCGCCGTGCTGCTCGCCGCCGGCGGCCCCCAAACCAGCCCCCCTGGTGTCAAACACACCGGACAGGCCGCCCGCCACGCCGTCTGCGGCGTGTGGCACACCGAGCAACGCCACTCCGGGTCGGGGTCCGCCGCCGCAGCCTTGCGCAACGCGTCCCGCTGCGCCAACCGTCCGGCCTCGGTATCGCCGCGCTCCTCTTCTTCCAGTTCCGCGTGCATCAGCCACGCCCGCCGCTGATTGAGGCCAGAATTCTTCACCGCCTCCAAATGCCTCCGCGCCTCCCCCACCACGCCGGCGTCGAGCGTCGTGCGGGCCAGCAGCAACCGCGATTCAGGATGCTCCGGCAGCCCGGCGGTCAATTGCTGCGCCGCCTTCACGCGCGCCATCTTGTCGGTTGCCGGCGCCAGAGCCATCGCCGCGATGTCCGGATGCGGCGCCCGCTTCCAGCCCTCGGCGAGCACCGCCAGCGCATTCTTTTCCCGGCCTCGCGCGCGTAACAGCCCAGCGCGGGCTATCACTGCTGGGGTAAATGATGGGTCGGCCTTCAAAGCCTGACGGGCGAGACGGTCAGCCCGGTCGGGGTTTGTCTCGGCCAGCGCCGCGCCGGTCGCCAGCGCGGCAACCGGCGAGGTTCCAGTGGCGCCGTTGCTGGCACCCGTCCCCGCCAATGCCAACGCCTCCGCCCAATCGCCGGAGCGGATGGCGAGCTGGGCACGCTCCTGCCGCAGCCAGGCAGCGCCGGGGTGCGCTGCCTCGGCCTGGCGTGCGAGCACCGCCGCATCGGACCATTTCTGCTGCGTGATCGCGTTGGCCAGCAGGCCACGCAACCCGAGAAACGCCGCGTCCTTCCGAGCCGCGAGCGCCTGGAACGCCGCCGTCGCCTCGTCATCGCGCCCGGAGAGCCGGCCAGCTTCGGCCGCCAGCAGCAGCGTCTGTGGCGTGTCGCCCAACAGCGCACGGGCTCGGTTGGCCTCACGCCGCGCGTCGGCTTTCTCACCCGCAGCCAGCGCAACCAACGCGCGGGTTACCGCCAGATCGCCGGCGCGCCGCCGCCTGCCCCCACGCCACAGCGAGCCGGCGCGTGGAATGAACACAACCAGCAGCACCAGCCGCACCAGAACGTAAAGCACGATGAACAGCAGCAGCAGCGCGGTGACGGCCAGCGAACTGCTGGTCTCCACTGTGTACGGACCAATGTCGATCGAGATACGGCCGGGCAGGCTGGCGATGAACCAGGCAAACGCAAGCACGACGACGCCCCAGAACAGGGTCCGCAAAATGCGATGCATTACCCGCTCTCCCCGAGACGACGCATTACGGGCTCTCCCCGAGACGACGCATCACGCGCTCTCCCCGAGACGACGCATCAGGCGATCTCCCCGCGCCTGCGCATCAGCCGTTCTCCGCCAGCGAGGCCAGCGCTTCCCGTGCGGCCTGCAAGGCGGTCGCGTCGGCCAGCCAGGGCGCCATCTTCGCCGCCGGCGGTCCCGAAAGAGCGGCAACCGCCTTGGTCGCTCCGCTCAGATCGCCGACGTCAAGGAGGACCCGAGCGCGCGCCAGGATCGCGGCAGTGGAATTGCCGATCACCACGTGGTCGCCCTCGCGCACGGTGATCAGCCGGAAATCCTGCAGCCGTGCCAGGACGCGGTCGAAAAACGGCTTGCCCTCGGTATCCGGCACGCTGACCTGCAACGCCTGCTGCGAGGCCGCGGTAAACGCCAGCCGCAACCCGGCCTCGGTCGGCGGCGCGGTGGTGGCAAATCGGGCCAGTGCCGGCGGCGCGTCCGGAATCGAACCCAGCGGGCGGCCCGCCGCCAGAGCAATCTCCGCCGCATTCACCTGGGCCAGCCGCGTGACCCGGTCCGAGGCACCGGCGAGTTTGCTCTGGTTCGCCGCCAGTTCGCCCACACGGTGTTCCACGGCATCCAACTGGCCGCTGATGTCGGCGGGATTGTGCGCCGAGAAGGCACTGACCTGGGCTTGCAGCGCAACGACCTTGGCGGCATCCGCGGCTTGCTCAGCCTGTTGCCGTTCCAAAGTATCCAACCGCGCCGAGAGCGCCTGAACGTCCGGACCGGCGGCGCTCTGGGCTGAAGCTGCAGAGTTCGGCGCTGATCCCGTGGGCCGCGTCGCCAGCGCTGCCACCCGGGCTTCAAGGATCTGGAGTCTCGCCTGCAGGGGACCGAGATCAGCTGCCGGCGCCGCCGTGGTCTGGCCGGTCACGGGCAGCCGCGCCTCCAGCGCCTCCAGCCGTTGGGTCAACGCAGGCAGACCCTGTTCCAGTCGCGCCACTCGGGCGTCGAGCATGTTGATTTCGGTCGCCGTGGTGTCCCGGCCGCCGAGTCCGGGCAAAAACCATCGCAGCGACGACTGCACGAACCCCGGATTTTGCCAAATCCAGACGCCGCCGACGATCACGAACAGCAGCAGCACGCCGACGATGCGGGGCCATATCCGAGCCCTGCTCACCGGTTCCGGATGGGCGGCAGTCGCATCCGGTTGGCCCTGTTCCTCGCCGGTCTCCGGATGGGCGCCCCAGGGCTCAGCGGCGGCATCACCTTCCGGGGCATAACCGGGCGCGGCCTGGTAGTCGTGTCTCGGCTCGTCTGTCATTGCAATAACGCCAGCATGTCATCCTGGGTTGGTTTGGCGGCGACGCGGATCCGCGCCCAAGGCACCTGCCTTAATGCCATGGCGGCCCGAGGCCCGATAGTGATGGCTTCTCGATCGGCCAATGCACCGAGCAGACCGGCCTGCCGCACCAAACGCAGGAAATGCCGTGCGGTTTCCGCCGAAAACAGCAGAACGGTGCGGGTGCGATGGTCCTCCAGCGCCGCTCTTGCCTGATCCGGCAGGTGCGGCACCGGCATGGCGGCATAGGCCACCCGGCGTGCCACCCGGTACCCCGACGCGCGCAAATCCGCCGCGAGCGTCACACTTTGACCTTGGCCGGCGGCCAGCAGCAGCGTCCCGTCCGATGGCCTGACCCGTGCCCGGACAAGAGCGGCCAGCGCCACGGCATCGCCATCAGCGCTGGCAAGGTTGGTAAATCCAGCCTGGCCGGCCCGGCGCGCCGTGGCGGCACCCACCGTCAACATCGGCAGCGAGCGACAAAGTGCCGCCAATGCATCGACAGCATTGCCGCTGGCCAGCACGACGGCGGCAATTCGCTCCGGCGGCAAACGGATGGGGAGCGGCCGAATGTCCAGCAGAGGCGCCACGATGGGCAGCAGGCCGATGGCCGCGACGCGGGCCGCCGTGTCGCTCGCGCCTGGCTCGGGCCGGGTGATGAGCACGGCACCGGCTTTGCCCGTGCCATCTGCCGCCGAACGCTGCGTCATGCAGTATGAATGACCCAATGCAGCGCGCCCGACAACCGCCGAGCCTTCCGCGTCGTCCGCGGCGATGGGCTGGAACAGGCCCGGCGAAATCCTGACGGTGTTTCGATCCGCGCCTGCGTCCGCGATGCTGCCGAGGAATTCCAGGAACTGGGTCGAGCGGATGGTGGTGTAGGGGATCCCAGAAGTCTCGATCAGTTTCTCCTGGGCCATCTTGGCGCGGAAATAGCCAATTTCGGGCGACCGGTCGATGCCGACGATGGAGAGCGCGACATGGTGCCGGACGCCTGCTTCAAGCTCAGCCGCAAGAAGGTTGCGGCCGGAGCTCTCGAAGAATTCCAGCACCGCCTTGTCGTCAGATGAGGGGGAATTGGCGAGGTCGATCGCCACCTGCGCACCGGCCATGACCTTTTTGAGCCCCTCGCTGGTGATGGTCTTGGTGCCACTTTGCGGCAAGGCCGCAACGACCTCGTTGCCGCACTGGCGCAGAATGGCGACGGTCTTCGACCCGATCAGGCCGGTGCCCCCGATGACGACGATCTTCATGGTTTCACTTCCTGGTCGATGACTGCCGACGCCACTCGGGTTCAAATGCACCACCTTGCGGCCACTCGGAATTGATCAGTTCATGCCGATCCAAAACCGCGCGGTTTTGTTCAAGACCCCGCGACGGCAATCAGCGATGGTCTTGTGAGTGGCAGCCCGGCCTCCGGGCGCCTCACGGGCAATTTGCTCCTTCGAAGTTGCCCAAGTGGCTCAAGGGGAGCCCGCGGTCTACCTGCATACGCAGCGCCACGCTTTCGCCTCCGGCGCCCGAAGCAATCGCATCAGTGGGCAGATGCGCAACGTTGCACGCGGAATGACAACAGAGGAACTGGACGTCGCAAGCCGATTTAACGCCCGGCAGCCATAATCGCCGCCATACCACGGTTGAAGCCGAATTCGGATATTCGGCGCCCGGCCGATGAGGGATCAACGCGTGACATGCGATCAATGACGGCAGCCCATTACGGTTCGAGCCGAACGAAGCCTTCCAGGGCGCCGATCAGATGCACGCGCCCAGAAAGCTTCGATTACGAGGACAAATCCTTTGGATAACTGGATTTGCGGCCTGTCGCTTGTCGCGCTGACTCTGGCAATCCACGCTACAGGTGTAACATTCATGGTCTCGGTGCTGCGCGGTATCCGGCTTCGGCTGGAAAGCCGGAGCCTTCACTTACCGCGTGTGTTCGCGATCGTGATTGGCGCGATCACTTCAATGGGACTGCTGCTTGCCGCATTACACGGGATAGAGGCCGCGTTCTGGGCTGCGGCGTATTTGTGGCTCGGCGCGCTCGGGTCGCCTGAAGCTGCGATCCTCTACTCTGTCGATGCGATGGCCACGCGAGGCGCCTCGGGGGTCACGCTCGAGCCGCACTGGCAGATGTTGGGCGCCTTGGAAGCCGCCAACGGTATGCTGCTGTTCGGTATCAGCACGGGCTTCATCTTCTCGGTTATGCAGTTCTACTATGAGCACCTTGTGTTTCGGGCACTGTGGGGCAGCTCGGCGGCCAGACCCGAATAGGACCTGATTTCGAAACTGCGGGTTTCACGCGCCAATCGGGCCGGTGCCGCCCATGGCAGTTGCCGCCACATCATCAGCGCGCTCACTTAAAGGTCCGCGTTTTCGTTGCACCTTCATGACGGTCGGTCGGCACCGCTCAGGGCGGGCGAGTCAATGCGAATGTTTACCGCGGCGCTCAAGTCCGGAATTTCCAGAACACCCGAATCCTGTCGCGAAAGCCCTATGCCGCGCCGCTCCGTATGCGCGAGCGTCGACCGCATTCGATCCGGCAATTTGAAAATGGGGCATGCGAACCAAAAAGACCTGACGCTCCGGCAAACGCAAACATCTCAGCGAACAATTTCGCGCACGTACCCGAGGCAGTTCACCGGCGTTCGCCTCGCAAAGGAAAGCCAATGCTGCTGTGCCAGAACGATCCGAGCGAGTGCTTTGCCAAGGTCCGCCCGGCATTTCGGCGCGCATTGAGATGCACCTTGAGGCTACGCTCGATGTCGATTCCGAGATCGCGAATGAGCGCTTTTCGATGACCAGGGGTTAGAACTGCAATCTGGACGGAGCCCATAGCGGGCAGCGGTGTGGGTCGCCGTGGAACGGGAGTAGCACGATGGATGAGCATGAGATTCGACAGGCACTCAACCGCCACTGGGCCGCCTCCGACGCAAACGACTTCGACGTTGAGCACGACATATACCGAGACGACGCAGTGCTCGAATACCCACAATCGGGCGAGCGCATCAGGGGCCGGCCCAACATACAGGCCTCTCGCACTGCCCAGCCAAACGCCAAGCGCTTCACGGTGCGCCGAATTGTCGGCACGGGGGATTTATGGGTGACGGAATTCATCCTGACATATGACGGCCAGCCGTCCTATACGGTGAGCATCATGGAGTTTCTGGATGGCAAGGTGGCCCGCGAAACTCAATACTTTGGCGACCCGTTCGAGCCGGGGCCTTCGCGCACGCAATGGGTCGAGCGAATGGGGTGAAATTCGTTCGCCAGTCCTGAAGGTGGTTCAGGCGGCACTGACCGAGGACGATGCCATGCAGTACCTGGCCCTGGCGACCGACTACGACGGAACCATCGCTGACGACGGTGTGGTCGACCAACCGACGCTCGCCGCTTTGGAGCGGTTGCGCAACGGTGCCCGTCGCCTGATCCTGGTCACCGGTCGAGACCTGACCGATCTGCAGCGGGTCATGCCACGGTTGGACCTGTTCGATCTCGTGGTCGCCGAAAACGGTGCGCTGCTGTACGACCCGGCCAACCACGAGGTGCAGGCGCTGGGTGCCGCACCGCCTGCCGCGTTTGTCGAGCGTCTGCGTGGACTCGGCGTGGCGCCGCTTTGGCTGGGGCGGATTGTCGTTGCGACCTGGGAACGCAATAAAGCCAAGGTATTCAGTGCGATTTGTGATCTCAGCCTCAACCTGCAAATCACGTTCAACAAGGGGACCGTCATGGTGCTGCCAGCCGGCGTCACCAAGGCGAGCGGTTTGCGCGGCGCACTGGTGCAACTCGGTCTGTCACCGCTCAATTGCATCGGGGTCGGCGATGCCGAGAACGACCTTGCCTTCCTTGACGTCTGCGGGCTGCCGGTAGCGGTTGCGAATGCCCAGACATCTGTCAAGGAACACGCCGCCTTCGTCACCACAGGCACGCGTGGCGCTGGCGTCGCCGAACTCATTGACCGACTTCTTGCGACGGACCTTGCCGAGGTCAACGCCACCGGCAAGCGAGGGCGAGTGGCACTCGTCGCGGACGATCAGGGCCAGCGGCTGCTCTACATGTCGAACGAGAGTGGATCTCGCAATTGTCATCGTGACCAGAGTGGGAGGTCGCTGCACCATGTTACGGAATGCAAATGACATGACAGCCGCCATGCAGCCCTATTTCACACCGGCCGCCACCTCCACGACTTCCGGCACCACAATCGACGAAGCCAACGTGGGGCAGCTCGCCGAGGTTGCGTCACGGGCGGTTCCATGATGGGCGTGATCGTTTCGGTGAATGTCGGACTTCCTCAGAACGTCGCGTGGCAGGGCAGGACAGTTCGGACGGCGGTCTGGAAAACGCCGGTGACGGGGCGGATTTTCGCCCGCCGGCTGAATCTCGATGGCGACGGCCAGGGCGACCTCCGCGGCCATGGCGGCGAGCAACGTGCTATTATGGTGTACCAGCTCGATTCCTACCGGTACTGGGCGAGCTATCTTGGGCGGTCGGATCTCGTAGCCGGGAATTTCGGCGAGAACCTCACAGTAGAGGGCCTCGCCGATAACGAGGTCTGCATCGGCGATCGCTTCAGGATCGGCGGCGCTGTCGTCGAGGTCAGCCAGCCACGCGACACCTGCTACCGCGTCGGCATCAGGCTCAACCACCCGGAGATTGCTGCGCAGCTGGTTGCACACCACCGGCCCGGCTTTTATTTCCGCGTCATACAGGAAGGTGAGATCGGCGCCGGCGACCGCATCGAGAAGCTCTCTGACGGCCCCGAGCGCGTGACGGTCGCGGAGATCGATGCGCTGCTGTATTCGGCAGAGCACCCGCCCGAGGCCTTGCGCCGCGCACTCCGAATTCCGGCACTCAGCCTGGACTGGCAAGGCTCGATGCTGGCGCTCCTCGCCGCTGCCGAAGCGGGAGGCACAACCGGCAACGCCGGCCTCGGCTTAGGCGCGTCGGCGCCCCTTGCGTGGCGTGGTTTCCGCCCGGTTGTGGTCGTTGCTTCGCGCCAGGAAAGCGCGGACGTCCGATCGTTCGAATTCGCTAACGAAGTTGGTTCGCCGCTACCACCGGCACTACCCGGCCAATACATCATGGTCCGCATGAGACCCGGCCCGAATGTTTCCGCCGTCACGCGAAGCTATTCGCTGTGCGGTCCGCCCGGGACTCCTAACTTTCGGATTGGCAACTATCGGATTGCGGTCAAGAACGAGCACGGCCTCGCAAGCGGCTTCCTCCACCAAAGCGTCCGGGCAGGCAGTCGCCTGGAGATCAGCGCTCCGCGTGGCTCGTTCACGCTCGCGTCGGGTGTAACTCCCGTGGTCCTCATCAGCGCCGGTGTCGGCGTCACGCCGATGTTGGCGATGTTGCATGCTGCGGCGGCTACAGACGCCGGGGCATCGCGGCCGGTTTGGTGGCTGCATTCAGCCCGCGATCGGGTGCACCAGTCGTTTGCCAAGGAGGCGGACGATCTGCTCGCGGCACTCCGTGCGTCCCGCCGCTGCGTAATCTACAGCCGGCCTACGCCGGAAGACAGGCCTGGACAGGACTTCGATCGACCAGGCCATCTTTCGCTCGAGCTGCTGCACGAGTTCGGGGTTCCCCGGGACGCTGATTTCTATCTGTGTGGTCCGCCGAGATTCCTCGAGGATTTCCAAAAAGGCCTGGCGGCATGGGGCATTCCCTGGCCCAGGGTCCACGTCGAAGTGTTTGGACCCACGGCCCCCCTCACGCCGGGCATCGCCGGCGTCAGCCCAGCCTTACCTCATCGTCCCGACGGCCCAGAGGGCGGCGGACCCATGGTGACGTTCTTACGAAGCGGTCTCGCCGTGCCGTGGGATTCCCGCTTCGGCAGCCTGCTCGAATTGGCAGAGGCCTGCGCCGTTCCGGTGCGTTGGGCCTGCCGATCCGGCGTATGCCACAACTGCGAGAGTGGCCTGGTCGACGGCGAACTCGCTTATGCGCCAGAACCATTGGACCCGCCAGCCGAAGGCAATGCGCTGATCTGCTGCTCAGCGCCGAAAACCGCCGTCGAACTCGACCTTTAGTGGCCAGAATCGTTGGACCGCGACACACAGATCGTCATCCCCGCGCCAGGCGCGGGGATGACGAGGGGCATCGTCCTGACTCGCGCTTCACTGATTGTGGGTACAGCAGGAGTAGAAAATGACAGAATACGACGCGATCATCATCGGAACCGGCCAGGCAGGCCCACCGCTGGCACGACGCATGGCGGGGTCAGGCATGCAAGTCGCCGTCGTCGAGCGCGGTCGCTTCGGCGGCACTTGCATCAACACGGGCTGCACACCGACGAAGACCCTGGTCGCCAGCGCGTATGCCGCGCACGTGGCCCGCCGCGGTGCTGACTATGGCTTCAGCACCGGCGACGTTAAAGTCGATATGAAGCGCGTCAAAGCGCGCAAGGATCATGTCGTCGGCCTTTCCAATCGCGGAGTCGAGCGGTCTCTCAAAAGTCTGGAGAATTGCCGGGTCCATGAAGCCCATGCACGGTTCGTGTCGCCACGCGAGGTGCAGGCTGGCAGCGAGGTCCTGACATCCGACCAGATTTTCATCAATGTCGGTGCTCGTGCGACGGTACCCGACATCCCCGGCCTCGATCAGATCGATTATCTCACCAACAGTTCGATGGTGGACATGGACTTCCTGCCACGCCACCTGCTGGTACTGGGCGGCAGCTACATTGGTCTGGAATTCGGTCAGATGTATCGGCGGTTTGGCAGCGAGGTCAGTATCGTCGAGCACGGGCCGCGCCTCGTTACGCGCGAGGATGCAGACGTATCGGCAGCAATCACCGATATCCTGATGCGCGAAGGTATCAACGTTCTCCTCGGCGCGGAATGCCTGCGTTTCAACAAACAAGGTGACGACATCGTCATGACGGTCGATTGCGGCGGTATTTCAGAACTCCGCGGCTCGCACTTGCTTATTGCAACGGGACGCCGTCCCAATACGGATGATCTCGGTCTCGACCACGCGGGGGTCAAGCAGGACGAACGCGGCTATATCGTCGTCGACGATGAACTACGCACGTCGGTCCCTGGCATCTGGGCTCTGGGCGACTGCAACGGCAAAGGCGGGTTCACCCACACATCGTGGAATGATTACGAAATCGTCGCCGCCAACCTGTTCGACGGCGAAAGCAGGCGGGTGAGTGACCGCATTCCCGCTTATGCGCTCTACATCGATCCACCGTTGGGGCGTGTCGGCATGACCGAGGCGGATGTTCGCAAGAGCGGTCGCTCAGCACTGATCGCCAAACTCGCCATGGAGGATGTCTCCCGCGCCTTCGAAAAAGGCGAAACCGAGGGCTTCATGAAGCTACTGGTCGATGCCGAAACCAAACAAATCCTGGGCGCATCGTTCCTGGGCGTCAGCGGCGATGAGGCGATCCACTGCGTGCTCGACACCATGTATGCGAAGTCACCTTACACGCTGCTCAAACGCGCGATGCATATTCACCCGACAGTCGCAGAATTCATTCCCACGATGCTGGATGACCTCGTTCCGCTGCCAGCTCGGTAGCGCGATGGATCGCGGGCCAGGGTGAAAACCCGATAATCGTCTTGCCGAATCAGAGTGGTGAAGATTCTCTCCTGGACACGGGAGGGGACCAAAACCATGAGACCCCGTCTGTTCTGGCTGACCGGCGCACAATGGGTGATAATCGAACCGCGCCTGTCGACCGATATGGGTGGCCTCACGGGCATTCTTCAGGCCGATGGCACAGGTCTGATCAATCCATGGCAATCAAGGGTTCTTGGATGGTGATGCGACATTGGGCTCTCAACCCCATACCTGACCTTGTCTGCTGAGGTTCGCGGCATCGGGGAGCGAGGTCAAACGCACGGCTCGCAGGGCGGTCTGATTTACCGGGTCCGCTGCTCCACCTCTCCATCGCGTGAACCATCTTCTCCGTTCTGGACACCCGGTTCGCCGGCCTCCGCAACGAGGTCGTCCATCCCGCTGCGGTTACTGTAAAATATCAAGGTCATTAACGCGACAGCCAGCGCGATCGCGAACACGATACCCAGCATCGCTCCCACCGTGGCGGTCGCGTCGAGCCGGAGCCAACCAAACCCCGCCAAAGTCCAGATCAGCGGGAGCAGAATCACGGTGGCTGTCGTGGCGGCGATCGGGAACCGCGCCACCCACGGCAGTTGCCGCCACATCGTCAGCGCGTTCATTTGAAGCTCCACATTTTCGTTGCTCCTGCATGACGGTCGATCGGCACCGCCGACGGCGGGCGAGCCAGGCCTGATGTTTACTGCGGCGCGCAAATCCGGGATTTCCATAACACCCGAATCCTGTCGTGAAAGCCCGATGTCGCGCGGCGCCGCGCTCTCTGGGCGGGAGCGTCGTCGGCATTCGATCCGGCGATTTGACAACCAGGCATGCGAACCAAAAAGACCCGCAACACCGGGCGGCCCAAATGTCGCAGCGAGCTATTCCGCACACCTGCCCAGGGCAGCCCATCACCTTGCAACGGATGTCCAACATGACCGAGCAAAGCCACCAGCCAGATTCGGTCAATGCGCAGCCGACAGCGAATGAAAACGCTGCGGCTGCCCAGGACGTGAAGTCCTGGCAGGCACGGCCGCCCTCGGATCCGGTGCCGCAAGCGGGCCAAAAGGCGACACGGAAGCGAAAGCTTCTGGCAGGTGTGCTCGGCGTCGCAGTCCTGGCGGTTGTCGTCGTGTTCGGCATCCCTTGGGTCGAGGGAATGCTCAACACCGTCTCCACTGATGACGCATACGTGAACGGGCACGTGACGTTTGTCGCGCCCAGAGTGGCGGGACAGATTTCCCGCGTTTTGGTGGATGACAACAACCGTGTGCACAAGGGAGATCTCCTCGCCGAGTTGGACAAGGAACCGTACCGCATTGCGCTCTCCGAGAAGCAGGCCGCCGTGGACACCGCGAAAGCGGACCTGCAGGCGGCCACCGCGGCGGTACGCGCGATCGAGGCGCAGGCAGTGAGCCGACGCTGGGATCTGCAACACGCCGTGGAGAACGTCGATAACCAGGTTGCGTTATTGCACGCGCGGGTCGCCGATATCGATAAGGCCAAGGCTGCACTGGTGCTGGCCCAGCTTGACTTCGATCGGGCAAAGCAGCTTGTCACCAGGGATGATGTGCCGCGTTCGGTGTACGACGAGAGGCAAGCGCAGTTGGCGACTGCCACCGCCGAACTGACACAGTCCGTGGCTCAGGTCTATCAGATTCGCGTCTCGCTCGGGCTACCGGCGCAACCCGACGGAGGTGGCGATCTCGGCCAGGTGCCGCCCGATCTCGATGAGACCTTTTCGTCGGTGCTTGAGGCGCAGGCGGCGCTCATCCAGAGCGCTGCGCAACTCGGCGTGGCACATTCGTTCGACCAGGGGCCGAAAGCGATGCTCGACCAGTTCTATAAACTGGGCAATGTCGACACAACTTTCGCCCACTATGCGGCCAATGCCCCGGCCGTTAAGCAGGCCGAGGCAAAAGTCGAAGCGGCCGAGCGCGATCTCGCCCAGGCCGAACTCGATCTTCGTTACACCGACGTCATTGCCGATATCGATGGTGTCGTCACGCGCCGCAACGTCAATCCAGGCAATTATGTTCAGGTCGGTCAGAACCTGATGGCGGTTCGTTCGCTCGACGAAATCTGGGTTGACGCCAACTTCAAGGAAACGCAGTTGCGCGACCTGCGCATCGGGCAGCCGGTCGATCTGAGCGTCGATATGTACGGCGGCAAGCACGTCTTCAAAGGCCGGATCTCCGGCTTTACCGAGGGAACCGGATCGACCCTGGCACTGCTGCCGCCCGAAAACGCCACGGGCAATTTCATCAAGGTGGTCCAGCGGTTGCCGGTCCGCATCGATCTCGTCGATTACAACGCCGATCAAACGCCTTTGTTCATCGGCACCTCGGTGGTTCCCTACGTCTATGTCAACAAGCCGCCAACCGGACCCGATGCCGGGAGGTTTCTCCAGACCTATATGCCGCCGTCTCCGAACCCGGGTCCCACCGCCAGCGCGGCGAGCACCAGGCAATGAGCGACGCAGTCGTATCGTCGACACTGCCGACTTCCCGTCCCCGCTCGGCAGTAAACCCCTGGCTCATCGCCGCGGTTGTCGTGGTGCCGACTTTTATGGAGGTGCTTGACACCACGATCGCTGTCGTGGCGCTGCGATATATCGCGGGCGGGCTATCGGCCACCGTCGATGACGGCGAGTGGGTCATCACCAGCTACCTGGCCGCCAACGCGATCATTCTGCCTATCACCGGCTGGCTGATCGCGCATCTCGGGCGCCGCAACTATTTCCTGCTTTCCATCGGCGTATTCACCCTCGCATCGGGGATGTGCGGCATGGCCACCGGGCTCGGGCAACTGATCCTGTTCCGCGTGCTCCAGGGTCTTGCCGGCGGTGGCCTTCAACCGTCGAGCCAGGGCGTGCTGCTGGACGCCTTCCCGGTCGAGCGGCAAGGCATGGCCATGACGCTGTTCGGCCTCGCCGCGCTGATCGCGCCCGTCGTCGGTCCTACGCTCGGTGGCTGGATAACCGACAGCTACTCCTGGCGGTGGGTGTTCCTGATCAACGTTCCCGTCGGCCTGCTGGCCCTTGGTGCTTGCGCCCTCACACTCCGGGATCCCGATTACCTGACGGCCCAGCGCATGGAGCTCCGAAAACAACCATTCAGCTTTGACGGCATTGGCCTGTCGCTGCTGGTCATCACCATCGTCTGTTGGGAAGTGATGCTCAGCAAAGGCCAGGAATGGGATTGGCTGGGCGACCCGTCCTGGCGTGTACAGACGCTGGCGATCCTGTTCGTCGTAGGGCTGTTCGGGCTGGTGTTCTGGGAGTTGCGCCATCCGAGCCCGGTGGTCAATTTCCGGCCGTTGCGCGAGCGGAATTTCGCTGCCTGCTGCATCATCATCTTTTGCGCCTTCGCAGTGCTGTATGCTGCCAGCACCTCGTTGCCTGCCTTGCTCCAGTCGCTGTTCGGCTATGATGCATTTAGCGCCGGCCTGGTCATGTCGCCGGCTGGGTTCTTTGCCCTCGTCGCCATGCCATTCGTGGGGCGCGCGCTTGGTCGAGGAACCGATGCGCGGTGGGTGCTTGCAGCAGGTCTCTTGATCATGGCCGCGGGGAATTACTGGATGTCGCAGATGAACCTGGACATCAGCCCAGGACAGGCGGTCTGGCCGCGGGTCGTGCTGATCATCGGGCTTGCGTTGTGTTTCGCCCCGGCGAACGTGGCGGCTTACCTCTATACCCCGCTCGCGCTGCGCGGGGCGGCGGTCGGCCTGTTGAGCCTGTTGCGCAACGAGGGCGGTAGCGTAGGGACGTCGATGGCGCAGACCATTCAGGAGCGCCGCGATCAGTTCCACAGCCTCCGGCTTGGCGAATCGCTCGATGCCTTCAACCCGGCTGTGCGTTCCTTCCTCGATCAGGCCTCCGGACCGTTCCTGCAGCAGACTGGCGATCCGGTGGCTGCGCAGCAACTGGCCTTGCAGACGCTCGCAAACATGCGCGAGCAACAGGCATCTGCGCTCGCCTACTTCGATGTGTTCTGGGTGCTGGCCGTTGTCATGGCCGCGCTCGTGTTCGCTGTGCTGCTGATGAAACGATCCGTCGCGGAGAAAGGCGCTCGGATTGGCTCGGAGTGAGGTGAGTGCGCGGAACCCTCCAAAATCGACCCTTATCAATGCATTTCTTTCTGAGGAGTTGAGCTGGGCAGAATTGACGCGGAAACCGCGCCCAGCGCATCTTCCTTAACGCTATGGTGGCCTGAAGGCCGCTGGTGATGGCTTCTGGGATGGCTGACGCGCCCGAGGAGACGGGCCCGCCGAGCTGCGGTTCGGGAGCACGCGACATGCACACTGACCCCGTACCATCCGCGGACTGGTTCAGGCGACCATTGCGGAACCTGAGGTAGCTGAAGTCGGCCCTTGGACGGGCGAAATGAAGCCGTGCAGCAGCGATTAACTGATCCATTCATCAAGCGTTAACCAATCAGCAGTAGTATCGCTGAACTTGCTGCGCCCCGATTCTGGATCACGGCTTATAAAAAGTGAACGCTTTCTCGCCCAAGAGGCCGACCAAGACGGTTTCGTGAATAGACTCTTTCGCGCAAGTGAGGGTGCCTTCGATTCCAGAAACAAGATAGTAACTGCCTCTGAGGAAGGTCGGACGGTGTCTCATTCGGCTGCATCCATCGGCGCCGCCGACAGATCAGTTCCGAAGCCTTCCCGACCCTCTGGCGGTGGATGCACCTGCATTGCAAGGGCCGATGCCGATGATACCATGCTTGGCAATCTGAGGCCAGCGACGCCTGCTTTCGCGTTTGGGGATGCGACCGCTTCGGATTGTTCGATTGCGTCGCGGGAAGCCAAGCGGATTGCCATCAACCGCCTGGGAATGAAACCAAAGCACGTAAAGGCCCGGTAGCAATTAGGAGAGAGAACGAGATGCCCGCGCTTCAACCCGGAATCTCCGTGATCCTGAGAGCCTTACCCCCAGGATTACTCACCGACCTGCCTGAAGAAGACCAGGCGGCCATTCGTGCAATCGTGGGTGGGCCAGTTACTTTTGTTGGGCTCAGTTATGGGCAAGCCGAAATTGAATTTTTCGATCGACAAGGCGATGGGCATTCTATTTGGGTGGATGAATCCTTTCTCGACCGGGCGTAAACAACCTAAGTCTGGCCGCACGACTGATACCAGCACCAGTCCGCCGAGGCGCAGGTGGGTGAACCCCAACACCACGGACGCCCTGAGGCAACTTCAACCTGCGGGATGGGCACGCCGGCCTCTCACCCACACCTGTATTAGCCAAACACATCCCTCGGACAGTCCACCCGCAGGCCGGCGCCCAGTTCGGCGCCGATCCGGGCAGCGTCGGCAGCCTCGCCGTGTGCCGCGCGCTTCAGCAGGAACGAGCCGTCCGCCCGCGCCACCAGCCCGGTGAGGTGCAGCTCGCCATTGGGTAGCAGCCGCGCATGACCGCCGATCGGCGTGCGGCAGGACCCGTCCAGTTCGGCCAGCATCGCCCGTTCTGCGGTCGACACGGCCTTGGCTTCCGGATCCTCGATCGCCGCGAGCATCTCCCGCAATTCGGTGTCGCTCTCCCGCACCGTGACGCCGACGATGCCCTGACCGGCGGAGGGCACCATGGCATCGGGGTCCAACACGACCGACGCCTTGTCCGCCAAACCAAGCCGCTTCAACCCGGCCAGCGCAAGCAACGAAGCGGTGCAGTCGCCGTTGGCAACCTTGGCCAGCCTTGTCTCCACATTGCCGCGGATGCCCTTGATGACCAGATCCGGCCGCGCATGCAGCAGCTGCGCCTGGCGCCGCACCGAGGACGTGCCGACCACCGCGCCTGCCGGCAAACACTCGAACGGCGCTCCCGGGTCGGGCTCCCCGCATCCGGGCCCGAGAATCAGCGCATCCCTGGCGTCCTCGCGTTTCAGCGTGCAGGCGAGCACGATCCCGGCAGGTAGTTCGGTTTCCAGGTCCTTCAGGCTATGCACCGCGAAATCCACTCTGCCATCAGCCAGCGCCTCGTGGATTTCCTTGGCGAACAACCCTTTGCCGCCGATGTCGGCGAGCGGCCGGTCCTGCACGCGATCGCCAGTGGTGCGGATGGCATGTTCCTCGAACACGCTCAGGCCTCGCAGTACCGGGCAAAACGTGGTCAGCAGTTCGAGGAAGAAACGCGTCTGCACCAACGCCAGCGGCGAGCCACGGGTGCCGACCCGCAGCGGCAAAGACCGGGAATGCGGCCGCATCGTCATGCGTTGGTGATCCTTTTGGACGGAAGCATCCTGATGGCGAGCGGCAGCACCGCCTGCCTCAAGCCTGGTGGCATCCATGGCCCAGAGGGCCGGCGGACGGTCGCCGCAAATTGCAATTTCCGCGGTTCACACACGGGGCATCCGATCATCATCCGTCTCCGCACGTCATCTCTCGGCTCATCCCGCGCATCTGTCGCACCATGTCGATCGCCAATATTGAGCACCCGCCAGCGACGACATGGCAACGCCGCACGTTTCGCGCCTGTGCGTGACGCCTCGGGGTCGTTCGCCATCAAAATGAACACAGATCCAGATCACACCATAATTCCCGGGTTATTGACCGCGCGTGGTCTGGGCTGGCGAACTCTTCGGCAAAACAGTTGGAGACGGCATTGCTCTGGATCAACCTGAACGCCCCGGCCCCGCATCGGGCGGGAGCAAAGCGTGCTGTGAGGACGCGACCAAGTGGGCGGATTGCCCAATTTGAGACCGGATGCGTGGCGGCTTGCATCGAGCCGTCGTATTAGCACGGGGCGTCGAGGACAACATGCCAACTTTGGTTAACAGCACCGCTTCCGACCCCATCCCGGGACCCATTCTGGGCCCTGTCCCGGGGCTCATCCTGGGACCAATCCTGGGCATCGAGTCGTCGTGCGATGAGACCGCCGCGGCAGTCCTGGACGCCGACGGCCGGGTCCTGGCCGAGGCCGTGCTGTCGCAGCAACACGAACACGCACCGTTCGGCGGTGTGGTACCGGAAATCGCAGCCCGGTCGCATCTGGCCCATCTGCCTGCTCTGGTACGGGATGTGGCGGCTCGGGCGGGCGTGGAACTCGGTGCATTGGCGGCCATCGCAGCCACCGCCGGACCAGGATTGATTGGCGGACTGATCGTGGGCAGCCAATTCGCCAAGGGCATCGCGATCGCCCACCGGCTGCCCTACATCGCGGTGAACCATCTCGAGGCGCACGCGCTGACCGCTCGCTTGCCTGGCCTGACCAGCGGCCCGGATAACGTGTCGTTCCCTTACCTGCTGTTGCTGGTATCCGGCGGCCATTGCCAATGCGTCGCGGTCGAGGGGGTTGGCCGCTACCGCCGGCTCGGCACCACGGTCGATGACGCGGCCGGCGAGGCGTTCGACAAAGTCGGCAAACTGCTCGGGCTGGGGTGGCCCGGCGGACCGGCGCTGGAACGGCTGGCGGCGAACGGGGATGCGTCCCGCTATGCATTTCCCCGGCCAATGCTGGGCCGCGAGGGCTGCGACTTCAGCTTCTCCGGCCTGAAGACCGCGGTGGCGCAAACCGTGGCGAGGCTGCCATTGGGCGCTTTGCCAGCCCAGTTGGCGGCGGACCTCGCGGCGGGGTTCCAGGCAGCGGTCGCCGACGTGTTGGCGGATCGCGCGACGCACGCGATGCGCATGATGCAGGGTACTGCCTCGCTGCTGGTCGTCTCCGGAGGGGTCGCCGCCAATCAGGCAGTCCGGACTTCTCTGGCGCCCGCGGCGGCAGCGCAAGGCTTCCGGTTGCTGGCGCCGCCGATCCGGCTCTGCACCGACAACGCCGTCATGGTGGCATGGGCCGGATTGGAGCGGCTGCGGCTCGGGCTGGTGGACGGGATCGATTTCGTCCCCCGACCACGCTGGCCGCTGGAGACGTTGGCCTCCAGGGAGGAGCCATGAATTACCGGCACGCCTTCCATGCCGGGAATTTTGGCGATTGCATGAAGCATGCCTTGCTGGTGGCACTGCTGCGCGCGTTGCAACGCAAGCCCGCACCGCTGTTCGTGCTGGATACCCACGCCGGCGCCGGTCATTACGACCTCGCCGCGGCACCGGCGCAGCGAACCAACGAGGCAGCGAATGGCATTCTCCGTCTGCTGGAGCGCGTGCCGCCGGCATTGGCAGACCCAGCGTTGGAACACTACGTGGCGACGGTGCGACGCCTTGGGTTGTATCCCGGCTCGCCAGAACTGATCCGATCGTTATTGCGGCCGGACGACCGGCTGGCCTGCTGCGAAGCGCATCCCGAGGAGTGTGCCTTGCTGCGCCGGTTGTTCCGCGACGACCGCCAGGTCGCGGTGCACCAGCGCGATGCGTGGCAGGCGCTGAAGGGCCTCCTGCCGCCGGCACAAAAACGCGGCCTGGTGTTGATCGATCCACCGTATGAGGCGTCGGGCGAATTTGCCCGGGTGGCGGAAGGCCTGACATTGGCGCAGAGCCGATTTCCCACTGGCGTGCTCGTTGCGTGGTATCCGGTGAAGCATCGCGCGCCAGTGCGGGCGTTGTTCGATATGCTGGCTTTGCGCGACGTGATTACTGCCGAGCTGCTGTTGCGCGAACCACTTGATCCCACCCGCCTGAACGGAAGCGGCCTGTTGATCGTCAATCCGCCGTACCGGTTCGAACAGGATGCTCAGTCCATTCTGGCTGGCCTGTTGGATCGTCTGGGTGACCGCGAGCCCGGGGAAGCAGCTTTGGTGACACGGTTGACCGATGAGTGACATCGCGATCCTTGGTGCCGGCGCCTGGGGTATCGCTCTGGCGATCCAGGCGGTCCGCGCCGGCAACCACGTCGTGCTATGGGCGCGCAGCGGGGCGGACAGCATCGCCGAGACCAGAGGCTCGCCGCGTCTGCCAGGATTTGTGCTGCCGGAACAGGTGCGCGTCACCGGCGATATCGGGTTGTTGTCCGGCATGGCGATCGCCGCCGTGCCGACGCAGGCGTTGCGGTCCGTTTCGGCGGCGCTAACCAACGTGCGCGAACTGGTGATTTGCGCCAAGGGGATCGAGACAGGCACGTTACGTCTGCCGCTGGAGATCGCCGCCGAGACCCAGCCCAAAACGATCGCCGCCGTGCTGACCGGGCCCAATTTCGCGCACGAAATCGCCTCCGGACAACCCGCCGCCGCCGTTGTCGCCAGCCTGGATCAGCCGCTGCGGGAGGCAGTGATGGCGCGGTTGGCCACGCCCGCGTTCCGGCTGTACGGCAGTGACGATCCGATCGGCGCGCAACTTGGCGGTGCTGCAAAGAACGTGATTGCGATT
>Ga0187879_10000809_pt1 | contig 21047 bp, 17 predicted proteins | sample June2016WEW_19_1_FD_132423 | JGI IMG/M metagenome (GOLD analysis project Ga0187879, IMG submission 132423) | Peatland microbial communities from SPRUCE experiment site at the Marcell Experimental Forest, Minnesota, USA - June2016WEW_19_10 | ecosystem: Environmental > Terrestrial > Soil >... | reverse complement strand
CCTGGCCAGGCCGCACAGCAGGTACAGCGGCAGCGACAGCACTTCGAGCGCGACGAACATGGTGAGCAGGTCGTTGGCGGCCGGGAACAGCAGCATGCCGCCCACCGCGAACAGGGTCAGCGGGTAGACCTCGGTGTGCGTGATCCCGGCCTCTAGCCCCTCGCGTTCCTCAGCGCTGCCCGGCACCGCGGCCGCCTGCGCCACGAACGGGCTCACCTCGTGAGAGCTCTCCGCGATCAGCAGCATGCTGATGAACGCGAGCACCAGGATCGTGCCCTGGATGAACAGCGTCGGCCGGTCCACGGCGACCGCGCCCATCGCGGCGACATGCCCCGGGCTGCCGTGGCCGAAGACGGAACTGCTGAGGCTCACCACGATGGTGAGGACAAAGGCCCCGGCGAGGCCGCCGAGCGCCAGGGCAATGTGGATCGGCCGCCGCAGGTGCCTGGGCAGGAACGCCTCGACCAGCACCCCGGCCACCGCGACGCCGAAGACCAGCAGCATGGGCGAGAGCTGGCCCCATTCGATCCGCGGCGCCGGGATCACCGGGGCGAGGCTCGTTAGGTTCCCCAGGCTCGCTACGGTCCCGCTCACGGATTGCTCCTCGGGTAGAGCGCGTTAGCCGGATGCGGCGGGACCGGGTCGGTGGAATGCGCCTGGACCATGGTCTGGTGGACCGCGGGGTTGATGATGTCGAGCACCGGCTTGGGGTAGACGCCAAGCGCCACGATCAAGACGATCAGCGGGCCGACCGCCCACAGCTCGCGCGCCTTCAGGTCCGGCATGCCCTTGACCTCCTCGCGCACCGGGCCGTGCATGGTGCGCTGGTACATCCACAGGATGTAGATCGCGGCCAGGATGATGCCGACCGTGGCCAGCACGGCAGGCACCTCGTACCTGGTGAAGGTGCCGACCAGGACGAGGAACTCGCTGACGAAGGTGGACAGGCCGGGCAGCGCCAGCCCGGCCAGGCCCGCGATCAGGAACAGGCCCGCGAGCAGCGGGGCGACCGACTGCACGCCGCCGTAATCGGCGATCAGCTGCGACCGGCGCCGGGCGATCATGAACCCGGCGATCAGGAACAGCGCGCCGGTGGCGAACCCGTGGTTGACCATGTACAGGGTGGCGCCGGACTGCCCCTGGCTCGTCATCGCGAAGATGCCCAGCGTGATCAGCCCGAAGTGGGATACCGACGTGTAGGCGATCAGCCGCTTCAGGTCGGCCTGGCCGATCGCCACGATCGCGCCGTACAGCACCCCGACCACCGCGAGCGCGATGACCAGCGGCGTGAAGTAGTGCGCCGCCGAAGGGAACAGCTCCAGGCAGTAGCGGATCATGCCGAAGGTGCCGACCTTGTCGAGCACCCCGACGAGCAGCACCGCAGCGCCCGGCTGGGCGGCGGTGGCCGCGTCGGGCAGCCAGGTGTGGAACGGCCACAGCGGCGCCTTGATCGCGAACGCGACGAAGAAGCCGAGGAACATCCACTTCTGCGCTACCGGGCTGAACGTGGTGTGGATCAGCTGCCGGAACAGGAACGTGCCCGGGTGCCCGCCGTGCGCCGAGTACACGTACAGCGCGATCACGGCGACCAGCATGAGCAGCCCGCCGAGCAGGCTGTAGAGCAGGAACTTGACCGCCGCGTACTGGCGCTGGCCGACCCCGTAGCTCCCGATCATGAAGTACATCGGGATGAGCATGGCCTCGAAGAACACGTAGAACAGGAACACGTCGGTGGCCGCGAAGACACCGATCAGCATCGTCTCGAGGACGAGCATCAGCGCGAAGTAGGTCTTGACGCTGCGCCGCGGCGGCGGCTGCTGGGCCGGGCCCGAGCCGCCTTCAGCATCGTTCCACGACGCGAGCACCACCACCGGCATCAGGACCGTGGTCATCAGGATGAGGACCAGCGCGATGCCGTCCACGCCCACCGCGTAGTGCACGCCGAACTGCGGGATCCACTGGTAGGTCTGGTTGAACTGGAAATCGGGGCCGCCCGGCTTGAACGCGACCGCCATCGCGATCGTGACCGCGAGCGTGGCCAGCGTGAACCCCAACGCCAGCCGCTTGACCAGCAGGTCGCGGGCGCGCCGGTCGGCCGCGCCGCCTGGCGCGGACCTGCCCGGGGTGAGGGCCACCGCCGCCGCGCCGACCAGCGGGACCGCTCCCGCTACGGTCAGCCAGGGGAATGTGCTCATGGGTTTCTCTGGGCCTTTCGGGGTCTTAGATCCGCACCAGCAGCAGCGCGCCGACCAGCAGGACCGCGCCGACCAGCATCGACAGCGCGTAGGAGCGGACGAACCCGGTCTGCAGCCTGCGCAACCGGCCCGAGGTGCCGCCCATGGTGGCCGCGAGCGTGTTCACCAGGCCGTCCACGCCCCGGTTGTCGAAATACACCGACAGCCTGGTCAGCCACTGGCCCGGCCGCATGAGCACGGACTCGTTGATCGCGTCGCCGTAGAGGTCCTTGCGCGCCGCCACCGTCGCGAACCGGCCTGCGGGTGCCACGGCTGGCACCTCGCGCCGCCCGTAAATCGCCCACGCGATCGCGGCGCCGACCACCACCAGCGCGAGCGCCCCGATCGAGACCGGGGTGAACAGCCCCTTGGAGGGCGGCGGCGTGCCGACGACCGGCGCGAGGAAGTTCACCAGCCGGTTACCGAGGATGAGGAAGGCGCCAGCCCCGGCCGAGCCGACAGCCAGCACCACCATCGGCGAGGTCATCACCGGCGGCACCTCGTGCGGGTGCACGGCGTCGTCCCAGCGGCGTTCCCCGGTGAAGGTCATCAGCACCACCCTGGTCATGTAGAACGCGGTGATGCCCGCGCCCAGCAGTGCCGCGGTGCCCAGGATCGCCCCCGACGTGCCCCCCTTGGCAAAGGCCGCCTCGATGATCGGATCCTTGGTGAAGAAGCCGGAGAACGGCGGCACGCCGATGATCGCCAGGTAACCGATCACGAAGGTGACGAAGGTGACCGGCATGACCACGCGCAGGGCGCCGAACCTGCGCATGTCCACCTCATCGTCCATCTCGTGCTTCACCGAGCCGGCCCCGAGGAACAGGCCGGCCTTGAAGAAGCCGTGCGCGAGCAGGTGGGCGATCGCGAACGCGTACCCGGCCGGCCCGAGGCCGGCCGCCAGCGTCATGTAGCCGATCTGGCTCATCGTGGAGCCGGCGAGTGCCTTCTTGATGTCGTCCTTGGCACACCCGATGATCGCGCCGAACAGCAGGGTCGCCGCGCCCACGACGGTGACCGCCAGCCGCGCGTCGCCGGACAGGTTGAAGATCGGGTTGGAGCGCACGATGAGGTAGACCCCGGCGGTCACCATGGTCGCCGCGTGGATGAGCGCCGACACCGGCGTGGGGCCCTCCATGGCATCCAGCAGCCAGGATTGCAACGGCAACTGGGCCGACTTGCCGCAGGCGCCGAGCAGCAGCAGCAGCCCGAGCGCGGTCATGACGCCGTGGCTCGCCGCGCCGGACTTCGAGAAGACGCCGACGAAGGTGACCGTCCCGAATGTCGCGAACATCAGCATGATCGCCAGCGACAGGCCAGCGTCGCCGACCCGGTTGGCGATGAAGGCCTTCTTCGCCGCGGTGGCGGCGGCCGGCTTGAACTGCCAGAACCCGATCAGCAGGTAGGAGGCGAGGCCGACGCCCTCCCAGCCCGCGTAAAGGCCCAGGTAGTTGTCGGCGAGCACAAGCAGCAGCATCGCCGCGACGAACAGGTTCATGTAGCCGAAGAACCGCCGCCTGCCCGGGTCGCCGGCCATGTAGCCGACCGCGTAGATGTGGATCAGCGATCCGACGCCGGTGATCAGCAGCACGAAACACATCGACAGCGGGTCGAGGAGCAGGCCGATGTCCACGTGGAAGCCGGCCACCGGGATCCAGGTAAACAGGTACAGGTCCCTGCTGCGCTGGCTGGCCGGATAGGACAGCATCGCGAAAAAGGCGATCAGGCCGTAGCAGAACGCGGCTACCGGCATCGCCACGCCGATCAGGTGCCCGAACTTGTCGGTGCGCTTCCCGCCGAGCAGCAGCACGACCGCGCCCGCCAGCGGGAATGCCAGCAGCAGCCACGCGGCGCGCTGAACGCCTGCCGCGGCCATCGGGGCCATGGCCGGGGCCGCGTGCGCCGCGTGCGCGACCGCAACTGAGCCTGTCACGGGCTACCTCTCTGCAGTGCTGGCCGGGGGCGCTGCCCCGCGGGCAAGCCCCGGGCACGGCTGGCCCGGAGCCATCCGGATCAATATTTCAGCAGGTTCGCCTCATCCACCGACGCGGACCTGCGGGCACGGAAGATCGCGGTCAGGATGGCCAGGCCGACGACCACCTCGGCGGCCGCGATCACCATCACGAAGAAGGCGATGACCTGGCCGTCGAGATTGCCGTGCAGCCGGGCGAAGCCGACGAATGCCAGGTTGACCGCGTTCAGCATCAGCTCGACGCACATGAACACGACGATCGCGTTCCTCCGCACGAGGACGCCGACGCTGCCGATCACGAACAAGATCACGGCCAGCGCGATGTAGTGCGCCGGGGTTACCATCGGGCCTCCTCGCGCTCGCCGGTGGTCCCCGCATCGGCGGCACCGGACGGGCCGCCGCCAAGTTCCAGCTGGCCAGGATCGGGCCTGCTGGTGATCACCGGGCTGACCGACTGCTGAGCGGGCGAGCCGTCGGGCAGCAGGGCCGGCATGTCGACCGCGTTATGCCGGGCGTAGGTTCCCGGGCCGGGCAGCGGCGCCGGGCGGCCGCTGGCCACCCGCCGTCCGGCGAGCTCCCGCTGGGTCGGCTTCGGGCTGGTGCGCTCCCGGTGCGCGAGGACCATCGCCCCCAGCGCTGCCGTGATCAGCAGGGCGCTTGTCACTTCGAACGGGAAGACATAGGTGGTGAAGATGAGGGTCGCCACCCCTTGCACGTTCGAGTTACCGAACTGGGCGGTGGCCGGGGCGGCCGGGCCGATGACCGCGTGCCCGACCGTCAGGGACAGCAGCACGAGCAGGCCGATCCCGGCGAGGCCGGCGGCGAGCCGCTGCCCCCTGATCGTCTCCACGATCGAGTCCTGCGCGGCCACGCCCACCATCATGAGCACGAAGAGGAACAGCATCAGCACGGCGCCGGTGTACATGATGACCTGCACGAAGGCCAGGAACGGCGCACCGGCCAGCGCGTAGAGCACGGCCAGGGAGAGCATGACCACCGCGAGCAGCACGGCACAGTGCACGGCGCGCCTGGCCAGGACCATGCCGAGCCCGGCCACGACCGAGATGACGGCGAGCAGCCAGAACGTGATGCCCTGGGCAGTGGCGGCGGCTCCGGCGGCCAGGATCGCGGGGTGGCTCATTGCGCCGCGCCGCCCGGGCCGTCATCGCCGGGCTTGCCCGGGCCAGGACCCGATCCGGCCGTGCCGAGCCGGTAGTAGTCCTCCTCGGTGTCGCCAAGCCGCATCGGGTGCGGCGGGGCTTCCATGCCCTGCTGCAGCGGGGCGACGAGCTGCTCCTTGGTCCAGATCAGCGCCTCCCTGCTGTCATCGGCGAGCTCATACTCGTTGGTCATGGTGAGCGCGCGGGTCGGGCACGCCTCCACGCACAGCCCGCACAGGATGCAGCGCAGGTAGTTGATCTGGTAGACGCGGCCGTACCGCTCGCCGGGAGAGTACCGCTCTTCCTCGGTGTTGTCGCCGCCCTCGACGTAGATGGCGTCGGCCGGGCAGGCCCACGCGCACAGCTCGCAGCCGATGCACTTCTCCAGCCCGTCCGGCCAGCGGTTCAGCTGGTGACGGCCGTGGAACCGGGGCGCGGTCGGCTCCTTCACCTCCGGGTACTCGACGGTGTCGACCTTGCGGAACATCTGCCGGAAGGTGACGCCAAATCCCTTGATGGGGTTGAGGAAGTCAAGCACCGGTGACCTCCTTCGTAGTCTCGGCGGGCTCCGCCAGCAGCGGCCCGGCCCGGACGCCGATACCGACGCCGTGATAGTGCGGCAGGTCCATCGGCGGAACAGGGAACGGGCTGGCCGCCGCCCCCGCCGCACCAGTTTCAGCGGCCTCGGCCTCGGCCTCGGCGTCGGCGTCGCCGCTGGCGCTGGCCGTGTCCCAGCCCCAGACCAGCACCATCAGCACGACCACGATGGTGCCCGCGGCGATGTACACAGCGGGACTGCCGCCCAGACGGCGCCAGACCCGGACAGTGGCGATCATCAGCGTCCACACCAGCGCGGTGGGAATGAGGACTTTCCAGCCGAGCGCCATCAGCTGGTCGTAGCGGATCCTCGGCAGCGTGCCGCGCAGCCAGATGAAGCAGAATATCAGGATCACGATCTTGCCGAGGAACCACAGGACCGGCAGCCAGCCAGTGTTGGCGTCCGGCCAGACCGAGATCGGCCACGGCGCCTGCCAGCCGCCGAGGAACAGCGTGGTCGCGAGCGCCGACACGGTAATCATGTTGACGTACTCGGCCAGGTAGAACAGGGCGAACTTGAGCGAGGAATACTCGGTGTGGAAGCCAGCGACGAGCTCGCCCTCGCCCTCGGGCAGGTCGAACGGGAGCCTGTTGGTCTCGCCGACCATCGTGATCAGGTAGATCACGAACGACGGCAGCAGCAGGATCGCGAACCAGGACGGGTAGTGCAGGATCACGCCGGCGAAGTGGAACTCGCCGCCGTGCGCCTGCGCGGCGACGATCTGCGAGGTGGACAGCGAGCCCGCGTAGAGGAAGACCGGGACGAACGACAGCCCCATCGCGATCTCGTAGCTGATCACCTGGGCCGACGACCGCAGTCCGCCGAGCAGGGAGTACGGCGCCGCCGACGCCCACCCGGCCAGCACGATCCCGTACACGGCGATGGAGCTCATCGCGAGCACCAGCAGCACCGCCACCGGCAGGTCGGTCAGCTGCAGCGGCGTCTTGTGGTGGAAGATCGAGACGATCGGGCCGACCGGGATGATCGCGAAGCTGATGAAGGCGGGGATCAACGCTATCGCCGGCGCGATCACGAACAGGACCTTGTCCACGCCGCGCGGCACGATGTCTTCCTTCAGCGGCAGCTTCAGGCCGTCCATCAGCGACTGCAGCAGCCCGAACTTCCCGGCCCTGTTCGGCCCGGGACGCTGCTGCATCCGGCCGATCACCCGGCGCTCGGCCCAGATCGTAAACAGCGTGCCCAGCATCAGGAACAGGAAGATCACGACGACCTTGAGCAGGATCAGCCACCAGGGATCGTGGCCGAAGCTGGCCAGCGTGGGGTAGACAGGGCCGGCGCTTCGCGCCTGCGCCGCGACTGCCAGGGCAGTCATTCCGCGCTCCTCACCGTGACTAGGGTGCCGTGGCCCGCGCCGAGCCCGCTGCGGACCGCGCATCCGGCCGAGTTGGCCGGCAGCCAGACGACCCGGTCGGGCATGTCGGCGATCTGCAGCGGGACGGTGATCTCGCCCCGGTCGGTGGCCACGGTGACCTTATCGCCTCCGGCGGCTCCGGTCTCGGCCGCGGTCGCCGCTGACATCTTCGCAACGCTGGCGCGGGCCGTGCCCGCCAGGTTCGGCTCGCCGTCCTGCATCCGGCCGGCGTCCAGAAGATTATGCCAGGTCGCCAGCACCGCCTGGCCGGGGCCCGGATGCGGCCGGCCAAGGTGGTCGATATGGCCACGCGGGACGGGCGCGCGCGCCGCGCCGCCGCCGCCGGCTGTGGTACCGGCCCGGCGGGCCGTGGCCGGCCTGAGCCTGGCGAGCTCATTGAACTCGCGGACCGCCGCCGCCGCGTCTGGCAGGGCCAGGTGCACGTCCATGGCGTCGGCGATCTGGGCGAGTATCCGCAGGTCGGACCGGGCCGCCGGGACCTGCAGCGCAGCGCCGAAGGTGCCGGGCCTGCCCTCCCAGTTCACGAAGGTGCCCGGCTTCTCCGCCACGGCAGCAACGGGGAAGACGACATCCGCGCGGTCGGTCACGGCACTGACCCGCAGCTCAAGGCTGACGATGAAGGGCGCAGCCGCGAGGGCGCGCAGCGCGGCCTCGGGGTCGGGCAGGTCAGCCGGGTCGACACCGGCCACAACCAGGGCGTCGAGCTCACCCGCCTCGGCCGCCGCCAGGATCTGCGCGGTGTCCAGGCCGGGGTCGGCGGGCAGCGCCGCCACCCCCCACGCCCTGGCCACCTCGGCCCGCGCCGCGGGGTCGGTGACCGGACGGCCGCCAGGCAGCAGGGTCGGCAGCGCGCCTGCCTCGATCGCGCCGCGCTCGCCTGCCCGGCGCGGGATCCAGGCCAGCTCGGCTCCGGTCTGGTCGGCCAGCCTGGCCGCTGCCGCCAGCGCGCCCGGCACCTCGGCCAGCCGCTCGCCCGCCAGGATCACCGCGCCTGGCTGGCTCAGCGCGCGGGCCGCGGCGCGGCCCGCCTCATCCAGGTCGATGCCATCGGCCAGGCTGCCGAGCGCAGCCGCCTCGCCGCCTGGCACGACCGGCAGCAGCACGCCGGACAGCCGGGCAAGCCCGGCGCTGGCCAGCGCGGCCAGCGAGTACACGGCGAGGCGCCCGGCCCTGGCGGCCTTGCGCAGCCGCAGGAACACGATCGGCGACTCATCCTGCGGCTCGAACCCGGCCAGCAGCACCGCGGGCGCCCGCTGCAGGCTGGCGTAGCTGACGCCGGACCGGCGGCCGGCCACGTTGTCGGCGAGGAACTGGGTCTCCTCGGCCGAATGCGGCCGGGCCCGCATGTCGATGTCGTTACTGGCCAGGGCCAGCCTGGCGAACTTCGCGTAGGCGTAGGCGTCTTCCAGGGTGAGCCGGCCGCCGGTGAGCACGCCGGCGCGGCCCCGGGCGGCCAGCAGCCCGGCCGCGGCGGCGGCCACGGCCTCCGGCCATGATGCGGACACCAGCATCCCGGACTCGTCCCTGACCAGGGGGGTGACCAGGCGGTCCGGCTGGGTCGCGTAGGTAAAGGCCCACCGGCCCTTGTCGCAGTTCCATTCCTCATTGACGTGCGGATCGTTGCCTGCCAGCCGCCGGGTCACCGCGCCGCGCCGGTGATCGGTCCGCTGCCTGCAGCCCGAGGCGCAGTGCTCGCACACGCTCGGCGTCGACACCAGGTCGTACGGCCTGGCGCGGAACCGGTAGGACACGCCGGTCAGCGCGCCGACCGGGCAGATCTGGATGGTGTTCCCGGAGAAATAGGAGTCGAAAGGCACCCCGTCGGCGATCGCGATCTGCTCCTGTGGCCCGCGCTCGACCAGCTCGATCAGCGGGTCACCAGCGATCTGATCAGCGAACCTGGTGCACCTGGCGCACTGCACGCAGCGTTCCCTGTCCAGCAGCACCTGGGCCGACAGCGGCACCGGCTTGGCGAACGTCCGCTTATGGCCGGTGAACCTGGTCTCGCCCTGCCCGGTGGACATCGCCTGATTCTGCAGCGGACACTCGCCGCCCTTGTCGCACATCGGGCAGTCGAGCGGATGGTTGACGAGCAGCATCTCCATCACGCCGCGCTGCGCCTTCTCGGCGACCCTGGACGTCAGCTGGGTGCGGACGACCATCCCGTCGGTGCAGGTGGTGGTGCAGGACGCGGGCGGCTTGGGCTGGCCCTCGATCTGGACGAGGCACTGCCTGCAGGCGCCAATGGGCGCGAGCAGCGGATGATCGCAGAACCGCGGTATCTGAATGCCGAGCAGCTCGGCGGCCCTGATCACCAGGGTGCCCTTGGGCACGGTGATCTCGAAGCCGTCGATGGTCACGCGCACGCTGCCGGCCGGCCTGGCCAGCGCGGCACCGGGGTTTCCTGGAGTCTGCACGGTCATCAGCGCATCACCTTCCGGCTCCGGCGAACAGCGTGGAAGCCGCGGGGTCGAACGGGCAGCCGCCGCGCTTGCGGTGCTCGATGTACTCATCCCTGAAGTACTTGATCGACGATATGACCGGGCTGATGGCGCCGTCGCCGAACGGGCAGAACGCGCGGCCGAGGATGTTGTCGCAGATGTCGAGCAGCTTGTCCAGGTCGTCGTCGCTGCCCTGACCGCGTTCGAGCTGCTCAAGGACCTGGACCATCCAGTAGGTGCCCTCGCGGCACGGCGTGCACTTGCCGCACGACTCGTGCTCGTAGAACTCGGTCCAGCGCAGCGTGGCGCGGATGATGCAGGTGGTCTCGTCGAAGATCTGCAGGGCCCTGGTGCCGAGCATCGACCCGGCCGCGCCGACGGCCTCGAAGTCAAGCGGCACGTCCAGGTGCTCGTCGGTGAAGATCGGGGTGGACGACCCGCCCGGGGTCCAGAACTTCAGCCGGTGGCCGGCCCGGACGCCGCCGGAGAGATCGAGCAGCTCGCGCAGGGTGACGCCGAGCGGCGCCTCGTACTGGCCCGGGGTGGTCACGTGCCCGGTAAGCGAGAAGATGCCGAACCCCTTGGACTTCTCGGTGCCGAGCGCGGCGAACGCGGCGGCGCCGTGGCGCACGATAAACGGGACGCTGGCGATCGACTCCACGTTGTTGACCACCGTCGGGCACGCGTACAGGCCCGCGATCGCCGGGAACGGGGGCTTGAGCCTGGGCTGGCCGCGGTAGCCCTCCAGCGAGTCGAGCAGCGCCGTCTCCTCGCCGCATTCGTAGGCGCCCGCGCCCGCGTGCACGACGATGTCCAAGTCAAAGCCCGAGCCAAGGATGTTCCTGCCCAGGTAGCCCACCGCATAGGCCTCGTCGACCGCGTGCTGCAGCCTGCGGATCACGTGCAGCACCTCGCCGCGAACGTAGATGAACGCGAGCCGCGCCCTGATCGCGTACGCGGCGATGATCGCGCCCTCGATCAGCGCGTGCGGGGTGGCCAGCATGGTCGGGATGTCCTTGCAGGTGCCAGGCTCCGACTCGTCCGCGTTCACCACCAGGTAGTGCGGCTTACCGTCGCCCTGCGGGATAAAGGCCCACTTGGTCCCGGTCGGGAAGCCGGCGCCGCCGCGGCCGCGCAGCCCGGACTCCTTCACCATCTTGATGATCTCGTCTGGATCCGTGTCCAGCGCCTTCCGCAGCGCCTGGTACCCGCCGGTCCGCCGGTAGCCGGCCCGCGTGAACGAGTCAGGCTCGTCCCACCTGGCGGTCAGCACGGGCGTCAGGACAGTGCTGGCCCGGGGGCCGGCCCCCGGGCCCCCAGACCGGGGGGCTGCGCCCCCCGGAGCTCCCGTGCCGTCCGCTCCGGCCGGCGAGCCGGCCGTCGCGTCCGGCATTCCTGCGGTCACCGCTGCACCTCGCTTCGCTGCTCATCGGCCTCTGGGGACCAGCCGTGCGCTTTCGCGATGCGGAGGCCCGCCAGGGTGCCGTGACCGGCGGTGTGGCCGTCGGCCGCCTGGCCGTCGGGGAAACCCGCCAGGATCCTGGCCGCCTGCCGCCAGGTACACAGCCGCGGCGCGCCGCGGGACGGGGCGATGTCCGCGCCCGCGCGCAGCCCGTCGACCAGGCCCCTGGCCGACTGCGGGGTCATGTCGTCGAAGAATTCCCAGTTGACCATCACCACGGGTGCGTAGTCACAGGCGGCGTTGCACTCCACGTGCTCGACCGAGACCTTGCCGTCCGGCGTCGGCTCGTCGGTGCCGACTCCGAGGTGCTCCAGCAGGTCGGCCAGGATGACGTCGCCGCCCATGATCGCGCACAGCGTGTTGGTGCAGACCCCGACGTGGTACTCGCCGACCGGCTGCCGCTTGTACATCGTGTAGAACGACACCACCGCGGTGACCTCAGCCTCGCTGAGGCCGAGCTGCTCGGCGCAGTACGCGATCCCGTCCTGCGACACGAACCCTTCCTCGGCCTGGACCAGGTGCAGCAGCGGCAGCAGCGCGGACCGCGACTGCGGGTACCGGCCGATGATCTCGGCGGCGTCCGCGGCCAGCCTGGCGCGGTCGATCACCTGTCCACCCCTCCCATCACGGGATCAATGCTGGCCACCGCCACGATCACGTCCGCGACCAGCCCGCCCTCGGCCATCGCCGAGACCGCCTGCAGATTGGTGAACGAGGGATCGCGGTAGTGCACCCGGTACGGCCTGGTGCCGCCGTCGCTGACCGCGTGGCAGCCGAGCTCGCCGCGGGGCGATTCCACCGCGGCGTACACCTGGCCGGCCGGCACCCGGAAGCCCTCGGTCACCAGCTTGAAGTGATGGATGAGCGCCTCCATCGACTGTCCCATGATGTGGGCGATGTGGTCCGGTGAGTTGCCCAGGCCGTCCGGGCCGAGAGCCAGCTGCGCGGGCCAGCCGATCTTAGCGTCCCTGATCATCACCGGGTCGTCGGCGGGCCTGCTGGCGGAGAGCCGGTCCACGCACTGCTCGATGATCCGCAGCGACTGGTCCATCTCATCCATCCGGATCAGGTACCGGCCGTAACCGTCGCAGCTGGTCTGCACGGGCACGTCGAACTCGTAGGTCTCGTAGCCGCAGTACGGCTGGCTCTTGCGCAGGTCCCAGGGCAGCCCGGTGGATCGCAGGATCGGGCCGGTGACGCCGAGCGACATGCAGCCGGCCAGATCGAGATAGGCGATGCCCCTGGTCCTGGCCAGGTAGAGCGGGTTGACGTCGAGCAGCCTGCGCAGCTCGGACAGCAGGCCTGGCATCACGCCGAGGAACTCGCGGACTTTCTCCAGGGCGCCGGACGGCAGGTCCTGGGACACGCCGCCTGGCCGGATGTAGGCGTGGTTCATCCGCAGCCCGGTGATCAGCTCGAACAGGTCGAGCACCTTCTCGCGTTCGCGCATCCCGTAGAGGAACACGGTGGTCGCACCGAGCTCCAGGCCGAAGGTCCCGATGGCGGTCAGGTGCGAGGCGATCCGGTTGAGCTCCATCATCAGCACCCTGATGACCGACGCCCGCGCGGGAACCCTGTCCCCGATTCCCAGCAGCCGCTCGGTGGCCAGGCAGAACGCCGTCTCGTTGAACAACGGCGCCAGGTAGTCCATCCGGGTGCAGAACGTCACGCCCTGCGTCCAGGTACGGAACTCCATATTCTTCTCGATGCCGGTGTGCAGGTAGCCGACGACCGGACGCAGCTCGGTCACCGTCTCGCCGTCCAGCGTGAGGATCAGCCTGAGCACCCCGTGGGTGGACGGATGCTGCGGGCCCATGTTGACGACCAGGCGCTCCTCGCCAGGACGGTCGCCCTCGTCGGCGGCCGCGACGATCTCGTCCCAGTCCTGGCCGCCGACCGTGTAGACGCGGCCCTCTGCTTCATAGTCCGGCGGGGCGGTCATTCGTATGCCCTCCGCTCGTCGGGCGGCGGCACCGTGGCGCCGCGGTACTCGACCGGGATGCCGCCGAGCGGGTAGTCCTTCCGCTGCGGGTGGCCCTTCCAGTCATCCGGCATCTCGATCCTGGTCAGCGCCGGGTGCCCGTCGAAGATGATCCCGAAGAAATCCCAGGTCTCCCGCTCATGCCAGTCGCAGGTGGGGTAGACGCCTACCACCGTCGGAATGTGCGGGTCGGCGTCGGGCGCGGACACCTCGAGCCGCAGCCGCCGGTTACGGCTAACCGAGAGCAGGTGGTAGACGGCATGCAGCTCACGGCCGGCGTCCGCCGGGTAGTGCACGCCGGAGACGCCCATGCACAGCTCGAAGGCAAGCGTCGGGTCATCCCGCAGCCGGCCCGCGACCGCGGGCAGGTGCTCGCGGCGGACATGCAGGGTCAGTTCCCCCCGGTCGGCGACGACCCGTTCCACCGCGTCGCCGAAGCTCAGCCCGGCCTGCTCGAGTGAACTCCCGAGCGTGTCGGCTACGTCGTCGAAATAGGAGCCGTAGGGCCGCGGGGTGGACAGCAGGGGCGGCTGCCTGACCTGCAGGCCGCCGTAGCCCGACGTATCGCCGGTCGTCTCGGTGCCGAACATGCCGGTCCTGACCACCTGCTCGGTGAGCCGGTCACGGCCCGCTACCTCGGCGGGATCGCTCGGGCCATCCTGCCCTGGCTGGGTCACGGCTTCACCTCTGCTTGCTGCTGGGGCGCCTGCTGCCGGGCCAGCGACGGCCCGTCCGGACCGGCGCCTGCGGCACCGGCCGCAGCGCCCGCACCGCCCGCGGTCTCGTTCGGCTGGCGCGGCGTGGCGCCCACCGCGCCGCCAGGCATGTTGCCTGGCACCAGCGGCAGCCGCCGTAGCCTGGCCCCCTCAAGCTCGGTGATCTGGCGCTGCCGGTTCTCGCCGAGCTTCATGTTCTGGATCTTGTCGTGTAGCTTGACGATCGCGTCCAGCAGCATCTCCGGCCGCGGCGGGCAGCCCGGCAGGTAGATGTCGACAGGGACGACGTGATCCACGCCCTGCACGATCGCGTAGTTGTTGAACATACCGCCGCTGGATGCGCAGACCCCCATTGAGATCACCCACTTGGGCTCCGCCATCTGGTCGTAGATCTGCCGCAGCACCGGCGCCATCTTCTGGCTCACCCGCCCGGCCACGATCATCAGGTCGGCCTGGCGCGGCGTGTTCGACGCCCGCTCCATGCCGAACCTGGCCAGGTCGTGCCGGGGGCCGCCGGTGGCCATCAGCTCTATCGCGCAGCAGGCCAGGCCGAACGTGGCAGGCCAGACCGAGCTCTTGCGCGCGTAGCCGGCCACCTTCTCGACGGTGGTCAGCAGGATCCCGCTCGGTAGCTTCTCTTCCAGGCCCATGGGCTAGTCCCAATCCAGACCGCCGCGCCGCCAGACATAGGCGTACGCGACAAGAACCGTGGCGATGAAGGTGACCATCTCGATCAGCCCGAACGCCCCGAGCCGGTCAAAGGCGACCGCCCAGGGGTAGAGGAAGATGATCTCGATGTCGAACACGATGAAGAGCATCGCCGTGAGGTAGTACTTCACCGGGAAGCGGAGGCCGCTTTGCCTCGGGGTGGGCTCGATGCCGCACTCGTACGCCTCCAGCTTGGCCCGGTTCCAGCGCTTCGGGCCGGCCAGCGATCCCATGACCAGCGAGAAGATGGCGAAGATTGCGCCCAGCGCCCCGAGCACGATGATCGGAACATAAAGGCTCATCGGCCATCACCTCCTATCGGTTGCCGGGCGCCGCGGACGCCCGCGCAGTTGTGTCCGGCTGGCTAGGCCGCCGGCGTCATCTTAGACAGTGCGTTAACCATCCGATCCACTGCGTCGCCGCCGCGGGTCTCGGTCAGGTTGCCGAGCAGCTTCATGGTGAAGCGCATTATTGCCGGGCGCTTGACGCCGTGCCTGGTCGCGAACTTCATGAACGACGGCTGGCCGATCAGCTTCACGAACTGGCGGCCGAGGGTGTAATAGCCCCCGTAGGCATCCTTCAGCAGGCGCGGGTAGCTCTGCAGCACCATCTCGGCGCCAGCGGCGGTCGGCCTGGCCAGCGCCTGCACGATCACCCGGGCCGCGATCTCACCGGATTCGAGCGCGTAGGCGATGCCCTCGCCGTTGAACGGGTTGATCATGCCGCCCGCATCGCCGACGAGCAGCAAGCGATTGGTGTAATGCGGCGTCCGGTTGAACCCCATCGGCAGCGCCGCGCCGCGCACCGGCTCGGTCCTGTTCTCCTCGGCGAAGCCCCACTCCGGGGGCATCGCGCCCAGCCAGCGCTTCAGCAGGTCCTTGTAGTCGATGTTGCCGAACGCCGAGCTGGTGTTCAGCAGGCCGAGCCCCACGTTGGACGTCCCGTCGCCCATCCCGAAGATCCAGCCATAACCGGGCAGCAGCGAGCTGCCGTCCCACAAGTCCAGCCATGCCTCCAGGTAGTCGTCGTCGTGGCGGGGGCTGGTGTAGTAGGTCCGAACCGCGACGCCGAGTGGCCGGTCGTCTCGCTTGCGCAGGCCCATGGACACCGACAGCCGGGACGAATTCCCGTCGGCCGCGACGACGAGACGGGCGCGGAACCTCCGCTGCGCCGGCCCCTCTGACGCGGCCGCCCGCGCGGTGACCCCGACCATCGCACCGGTGCGGTCGTCGAGGATCGGCCCGCTGACATTGATTCCCTCCAGCAGCCGGGCGCCCGCCTTCTGCGCGTGCCTGGCCAGGATCTCGTCGAAATCCAGCCGGTTGCGGACCAGGCCGAAGCCCGGGTAGCTGGACATCTCAGGCCACGGCAGCTCGATCCGGCCGCCGCCGCCGATGATCCGCAGGCCCTTGTTACGCAGCCAGCCGTCCTCCTCGGCGATGGGCACGCCCATCCCGGTCAGCGCCTTGACCGCCCGCGGGGTCAGGCCGTCGCCGCAGACCTTCTCCCGCGGGAAATGGGTCTTCTCCAGCACCAGCACGTCCAGGCCAGCCGTCGCGAGGTAGAACGCCACCGCAGAGCCGGCCGGGCCGGCCCCGACGACGATCACGTCGGCGCTATCGCCACCGCGCGAGGGGCCGGAAGGGGGAGCTTGCTCAGTCACGAACGCGTCCTGACTATCTTGTGAACCACTTCACAAGTACTTTTCGCGGTTCAGTCTAAACCGTCCGTACGGCCTGGCTATCCGCCGCCCCCGCGCAGCACCAGGCCATCGCGCACGCTATCAAGACCGCCGCGCGGCCCTATTCGGGCCGCTGCGCTTTGTGGATCGCGACGACGCCCATCGTCAGGTTACGCCAGCGCACCGCCGACCATCCGGCGGCGCCGATCCGCCGCGCCAGCTCCTGCTGGGGCGGCCAGTCCTTGATCGACTCGGTCAGGTAGTCATATGCCGCGGCGTTGCCCGATACCCGGCGCGCGATGCGTGGCAGCGCGGTCGTCAGGTAAGCCTCATAGAGATCGTTCAGCCGGCCGGGAAGCTTGCCGAACTCGCAGATCACCAGCCGCCCGCCCGGCTTGGTGACGCGCAGCATCTCGGCCAGCCCGGCGTGCGGGTCGGCCAGGTTCCGCAAGCCGAACGAGATCGTGACGGCCTCGAAGGAACAATCCCGAAACGGGAGCACCAGCGCATCGCCCGCTACGAAGCGGACTCCGCTGGCCGGCTTGCGGGCGCCCACCTGAAGCATGCCGAGCGAGAAGTCACACGCCACGCAGCGCGCCCCTGCCATCGTGAAGCTGCGGGACGAGGTGCCGGTGCCCGCGGCCAGGTCGAGAACAAGCTCACCGGGCACCGCGCCGACCGCCTTGGCCACCGCCCGGCGCCACAGCCGGTCCTGGCCGACCGATAGCACGTCGTTGAGCAGGTCATAGCGGTCAGCGACCAGGTCAAACATGGCCGCGACCTCACCAGGCCGCTTATCCAGCCGAGCACGCGTCATCCGCCCAGCCTGGCACACGGTGCTGATCAGCCGCTCGCGCGACCGTACTGCCGGGCGAGCCTGGTTCGCCCGAGCGGCCCGGCGATTATGCGCGCTGGTGCACCCGGCCCGAATGGCAGGCGCTGCCGCTCGTGCCGTTCACCGCCAGGCTGCTGGCCTCCGATCCGGGCTAGGGCCGGCTAATGACTCAGCGCGTTGGCCGCATAATGCGCCGCGACCTGCGCCGCCGAGAGCGCGTACCGGTAAACGGCGACAGCTCCGATCGAACCGCCGAAATAATAGCTGTGCGGCTCGGTGGTGCCCTGGCTGTTGCTGCCCCACGGGTCCAGGTTCCAGCCGCCCAGGTTGTCGCCGCCAACCCGCCAGTAGCCAACGTAGCTCTGGTCTGAGCTGGTCGTCATGGCGGCGACCCGCCGTCCGTCGACGTACAGCGCCAGCTGGCCCGAGCCCGCCCGCGGGCCAAAGGTCGCGACCACATAGTGCCACTGGCCGTTGTTGTAGACGTTGGGTGACTCGATGGCCTGGATCGGGTCTTTCAGGGCCGGGTTGTACACGCCGAACGCCAGCTGGCCGTCGTTCATCATGTAGACGTGGCGGTCGTACCGAGTGCTCGCGCCGGTCTGGTGGTTGCCGAAGCCGACGAGCATGCCGCCGGTGTTGGTGGTGGTCTTGAACCAGCCCTCGATCGAGAACGCCCGCGGGCTGGCCACCGGCTTCGCGGCGGTTACCAGGCCGTAGCGGCCGTTGAAACTGGTGGCGGTGACCCTGGAGCCGGCGATCGGGCCGGACACCCGCAGTCTCGTGCCCGGTTCGTAGCGGCCGTTGAAGTGGTGCGATGACGAGTCGGCCGCGACCTTGCCTGAGGTCTGGTCAAGGAGCCAGAAGAGGAACGGCTTGTCTCGCAGCACGGTCCGCGCGTAACTGCGCGGCGGGTTCGTGGCGGACACCTTGACCAGCGCAGAGGGCCGTGACATCAACGAGTAGTGCGTGCCGTTGCTGACCCGCACCCGGTAGGTATGCCGTGAACCAGGCCGAAGGCCCGCATCGCGATAGTGCAGGACGGGCAGCGCCCACGGCCACGACGTCGCAGTCACGGTGCCGACCGGTGTCTTGCGTGTGTCACGGTAGATCTGATAACTGAGCGTGCCGACATCGGGCGTGCTCACGGCGGTGAAGGTCACCGAGTCCACGCCCCTGGCGGTGCTGGTGACGGCCGGCGCGGCCGGCGTGCTTGGCCGCGCCTGGTCGGGTCCCCGCCCGAAGCGTGCGAAGCCTTGCTGCCGCTTGCCGTTCACCTTGGTGAAGTCGCCGCCGACGAACAGCTGGCTGCCGTCGGTGGCCATCGCATGCGGACCGAGGTCGCCGACGCCCAGCTCGGTCGTGCCCACGTTGGTGTCGGGCGTCCAGTGCCCGAGCGTGCCGCTGGCCAGCGACTGGTCGAGCAGGTGCCAGGTGACCCAGCCGCTGCCCTGGTCAACCTGCGGGAAGCCGCCAGGCGCGTACGCGCAGTCGTGCGCGTGCGAGCCCTTGAACAGCCAGCCGTTGACGACCTCCAGCGCCTGGGTCGCGCCCAGGCAGTCGTTCTGCCAGGCCAGCGAGTCGGTGGCCTTGTCGGTGGCGCCCAGGCGCACGGCGAAGTCGCCGTCGAAGCAGCCGCCGCCGTTGCCCTCGGCGGCGAGGTAGGCGGTGCTGCCGCTGACCACGATGTCCTTGACCGTCGAGGTGCAGGTGCCCGGGTGCCACGGGACGATGTTCGCCCCCCACCGAACGTTGACCCGCCCGGTCGTCGGGTCCACCGCTCCGGCCGCGTTCTGCGTCACGCCGTTGATGGTCTGGAAGTAGCCGCCGAGCAGGACCTGCGAGCCGTTGGGCGGCACCGCGAGGGTGTACAGGGGGCCGTCGAGGACCGGGGCCCACCGCAGCAGGTTCCCCGCCGCGTTCACCGCGCCGGCGTAGGTGCGGGCCACCCCGTCCACGCTCGCGAACAAGCCCCCGAGGTAGATGCTCGACCCGCTGCGGGAGACCGCGATCCTGTTCACCTTGCTGCCCGCCGTCGGCCGCCAGCTGGTCAGCGCGCCCTTCGCGGTGCTGAACGCGGCCAGGTTACCCCGGGGGGACCCGTTGACGTGATTGAAGGTACCGCCCGCATACAGGGTCTTGCCATCCGGCGACACCGCCAGCGCGTACACCCCCGGCGACGACGAGGTACTCGTGATCTTCGGATCAAACGACTTGATCAGGGCGCCTGTGGTCGAGCTGAACGCCGCCAGGTACGTGCGCGCGACGGTGCCGGTGCCCGCCGGGTCGCCCGGCGGCCGGACCGAGGTGAACTGGCCGCCCACGTACACCACGCCCTTGGCGTAGGCGAGCGCCCAGACGATGTTGTCCGTCTGCCAGGACGACGAGGCCGACGAATTAACGCCGCCGTCGGGCTGGCCTGCCGCCCGGCTGACGTCCCGGCTGACCACAGCCGCACGCGGTGCCGAGGTCGCCGCGGTGGCCGCTGGCGCCGTCAGCGCCGGCATCGTGACCATCGCGGCGCCGAGTGCCACCGTGGTGGCGCCGAATAGGGCTCTCAGCGGCTTCATACCTGCTCCTCGTCAGCCAGCTCAACCAGACCGGCGCGCGCCTGGGCGCCCTGGGTGTTCCAGTTTGCCGCCTCTGTTATTGGGCTGGCAGCGCTTTGCCGGCATATCTGCTCGCGCGTGACAAATTGGCTACCTATCCGTTACATCTCATTAACGGAGCGTTTACTGGCCTCGCCAGCCATCGCCGGAGCATTTGCATTCAGCACGCTGACCACCCGCCGTTCGAGGTGGCCTGGCGCCGCGGAATGCCCGGTTACGCGGGAGCCGCGGCGAGCCCGGTCCTGCGCCGCTCGGCTTCCACGCCGGCCGGGCCGGCGATCAGCCTGACCGCGGCGATGAACGGCACGAGCAGCGCGACCCCGTAGAGCAGCCCGCTGATGATGTCGGTGAACCAGTGCTGGCTGAGGTACTCACGGCAGTAAGCCTGGCTAAAGGAGAGGGCGGTCACCGCGCCGATGGCCCAGATCTTCCCGCGGCGGCTGCCGCTGAACTCTCGCCAGAGCATGTGCGCGATCAGGCCATGGAACAGGACTACCCGGTCAGTGCCGCCTGACGGGTAAGTCCCCAGGGGATTGGTCGGCGGCCCGAGCCGGTTGAAGGTGCGCTGAAGCGTGCCCGTGGCATAGTGATCCACCAGCATTGCCGTCCCGAGCGCAGCCGGCGGCAGCCAGCGCTGCTTGCGCCAGCTCACCCCGAGGCAGACAGCGGCGGCGCCGGCCGCGCCCCAGGTCGTCCAGGTATCACCGACCTTGTTGAGCCGCCACATGACGGCCGCCCACCAGTCCACCTGATGGCTGTTAGTCCACCGGAAGACCGGTTCGTCGATGGCCAGGCCATGGTTCACGACCGGCGGTCCAAGCAGCGCCATCACACCGTAGGACACGATGCCCCCGGCACCGCCGATGGCGCCAAGCCGGATGAGGCCAGGCACCCAGTCAGGGCGCGCTGCCGCGGGCACGGAAGGCCAGCCAAGGGTGCCCCGGATACCGGCGACACCGGAGGCCGGTCCCGCGTTGCCGGGCTCCCCGGTACCGGCGGGCACGCTCAGCGGACCGCCATCGCGCCCGGCCTGGTCAGCGGAGTCTGCTGGCTCCGCCGCGGCCTGGTCCTGGTCACCGGCGGCCGGGCCCGGGGAGACCGGCGCCGGGGAGACCGGCGCCCGTCGCGCCGCGATGACCGTGGCCGCCGCGATGGCAGCCAGGCCAGCGGGCCAGAGCGCCACGAGAAGATGCCGACGCATTCAGTTAAGCCTCTCTGTCAGTTAAGCCGTTCGGTCAGTTAAGCCGTTCGGTCAGT
>Ga0187879_10000806_pt1 | contig 21064 bp, 20 predicted proteins | sample June2016WEW_19_1_FD_132423 | JGI IMG/M metagenome (GOLD analysis project Ga0187879, IMG submission 132423) | Peatland microbial communities from SPRUCE experiment site at the Marcell Experimental Forest, Minnesota, USA - June2016WEW_19_10 | ecosystem: Environmental > Terrestrial > Soil >... | reverse complement strand
CTTCAGGACATGGTACGCGCCCGGTCGCTGGGCGATCCGGTAGGTCACCTTCTCGCCGATGACCTCGTACTGATCCGCTGCGAGACCCTTAACATCCGCATGCACCAGCGTGAGGGTTTGCACCGGGACCTTCGACTCGTCGAAGAACGGTAACTCCTCGCCGCTCTCGGCGCCGTCGCGTTGCGTTTTGCGCCGGGTATGGGCGGCAATCGGCTTGCGTTCCTCGGCTGGCGCGGCGGGCACCGGGAACGTCTCGCCCAGGTGCATCTGGGAGGGATCCGCTTCCGGGGCGAAGCGTTCGCTCTTCTGTCCGAATATCTGACGGCGGAACCACTCGAGCTGGTGCTCGAGCGCTGCGATCTTCTCGGCCTGGGAGCGGACCACCGCGGCGAGCTCCGCGGCGCTCATCGAGGGGGTCTCGGGGAGGGTCGGTGAGGGGCAGGATGCCGCGCTTTGCATGTCACTCATCTTATCACGATGAGTGCATCAAAGTGCTGGATTTATAGGCCTTTGGCGACCACGGACGGAAGCGAAAAGCGCTTCCGAACGCGCTTCCCTTCCAACCCCTCGAGCAACAACTTCAATCCCGTCCAGTCCATCTCGCGCGTGCGTACCGCGCGCCAGTCGCTGATGAATCTGCCGCTCTCGAGCCGTTTGCCCCAGATGCAAAACCCGCTGCGATCAAAGTACAGACACTTGATCTGCGAGCCGCGACGGTTGACAAAAATATACAGCGCCCCATCGAGCGGATCACGGCCCATCGCGTGCCGCGCGAGGGCCTGCAGGCCGTCGTAGGACTTACGCATATCAGTGGGCTGCCCGTACAGGTGCACCCGAATCTGCGCTTCGGCGAAGAACATCAGCCGCGCGCGATGCTCAGCACGATCCCGGCACCGAGTTCCAGGCGCACTTCAAATCGCGAACCACCGGACCGCAAATCACCGAGTTCGATAAACGGTGCCACGAGAGCGGCACTCGGCGCCGTCCGTCTCGTCACCGCATCGCCGCGATCCGCGTTCCTCAGTGCCGACCGCCAGCGTCGAAATACATTGGCGTTGATACACTCTTCGCGGCAAAACGCTGGCACCGACAGCCCGCTGCCCGCTTGTCTCGCAAACAACTCCCGCCACGTCGCCGCACTGCGCCTCACCCGCTTGATCCTCGCCATCGTTCGCTCCAGTCGTTGAAAAACCGGAGCTCATTGTCCGCATCTTCAAGCCGGAGAGAAGAACGCCGCGTGGTTACCGGTTACGGCGCGCCGGCAGGTTCTTGAAGCTACGGAGGCAGATTTGCGCGAACGAGGATTGCCTATTCCGCCGGTGCCGACGTCACCGGCTGCAGAGGGTCGTGACCGTCGATTCGCGGATACGGCCAGGCACCGCACTGTCAAATTGCTCGATTCGAGCCGCGGGTTTCTTCGCCACCAAGGAGTCGCTCAATTACAGTCCCGCCACTTTGAGACATTCAGCGCCTGCAATTGCCGGCTCCAGAGCCGACGATCTTGATAATGAATTTTAGACAGTGCCAGGTACTCGATCGCCTTTGAATGGTCAGATACGCCGAGTTCGAATAGCACACCGTCGCGAGGCTGCTTGCCGATCGCCACACCATCTTTCCATGCGCCCGAATAGATCGCAGCGATTGCCTATCAAAACGCATCGGCGGTCTATTACCTGCTCTTTCAGGTCACGCAATGGGCGCGCGCAGGGTAATTTCCAACACGCGCAGACCGCCCGCGATCAAAGCGCGCAGCGCGCGCCAGCGGACACCCCTTGTACGGGTTTGGTAACTCTCAATACCGGCATCACCGGAGCCCGGCCACCAATTTCTCGGAAGTTCACTAAAAGACGCTGTTGATCAAATGAGCCGCGACGTGACATCACTCATCTCGAGGTTCTACAGCCCCACTACGCAACTGTCAGATCCCCTGATAGCCGATGTACACGTCGAGACCCGTGAAATGCAGCTGCCCCTCGGATTCACGTGCAGACTTTAAGCCGTGCCCCTCAGCCATTTGCCATCGACCGCGCAATTTCCAGACCGCATGATCATTGCTAAGGTTAAACACGAACAACATCTTCTGATGTTCAAGGGTCCTTAGGAAGGCAAGGCATGGAGGCTGGACGTCCAACACTTTCATCGCACCGTATAAAATGGATGGATAACGTTTCCGCCAATCAAGGAATTTGCGATAAGCATTGAGCACGGAGTCTGGGTCCACGTCCTGCACATTAACTGCCATCTTCAAATGGTCCTGCCCCAGTGGTAGCCAAGGGGTGCCGACGGTAAACCCGGCGTTAGCCGCGCTATCGGTCCACGGCATTGGGGTTCGGCAGCTATCTCGCCCCTTGTAGTCGGGATAAAGCGTCAGACCCCAGGGGTCTCTGATAGCTTCGTAGGCTAAGTCCACATCCGTGAGTCCCAACTCTTCTCCCTGATAAATGCATGCACAACCCCTCATGCTGAGCAGTAATGCCATCAACAGTTTTGCAATCTGTTTACGATCTCCAATTTCACCGCCAATCGCACCCCAGCGCGAGACTTGCCGTGCAATGTCATGACTGCCAAATGCATTGAAAGTCCAAGCTTCCCCCATGACTTGCGAAACGCGTGACAATATCTTGGCCGCACGCGCAGCGGATAGTTCGGACAAGATAAGATCCTGAATAAATGCTGCGTGCACGTGCTTCGGCTGCGCGTATTTGGCCCCGACAACCGCGCCATCCACATCACCAATCTCGGCAAATAAAAATCGCGGTGGGTCGTAACTATCCGCTAGATCGCCAAAGGCCCTGAGGATGGGCAGCACCCCAGGCGTGTCACGGTCGAAAAGATGAACCTGTTTAAGAAACGGATTGCCGCCGCCGCCGTCTATATAGGCGGGCGGCTCATTTTTCGGAATCGGCGGATTGTTACGTAAATCCTGATCGGGAGCCAACGCCGTAATTGCATCCAAGCGAAAGCCATCGACACCCTTGTCATACCAGTACTGCATGACGGCAAGCAGCGCAGCCAATACCTCGCGGTTACATACATTTAAAGCTGGTTGACTCGAGAGGAAGGAATGGAAGTAGTACTGGCGCCGTCGAGGCTCCCACGTCCAGGCAACACCGCCAAATATGGATAGCCAATTGTTGGGCGGTGATCCATCTGGTTTCGCATCTGCCCAGATGTACCAATCGTGCTTGGCGTTGTTGGTTGAGACGCGGCCTTCTCGGAACCAAGGATGCTCGTTCGACGTATGGCAGGGCACCATATCAAAAATGACCTTCAAACCTAGACCGTGCGCTAAATCGATCAGACGCGTGACGTCGGCCGCGCAGCCAAATAACGGATCGACCGCGCAATAGTCAGACACGTCGTACCCAAAGTCTCGCATCGGTGATTTAAAAAAAGGACACACCCATATGGCGTCAACTCCCAGTGAGGCCACGTAGGACAATTTTTCAATTATTCCGGGGAGATCTCCGTAGCCATCGCCATCGGTGTCCTTGAAACTTAACGGGTAGATTTCGTAAATGACGGCGCCCTTCCACCAATCCCGTGTGTGCATTGCCGTGTCAGTCAATGTCTTCACCGTGTGGATCACTTTCGATCTTCCCCGAGTTAACGCCAATTACTCTTGGCAAATTAATTAACATTCTATTGAGCTCGCACATGTGTCGAACGCTACGCCCCGACAACGCGTAAACCGGGCTCGTTATCGATAGATTTTTTGAATACCCACAGTACTACACACAAAAGAATGATCGGAGCCAAAAGAAAGTAAAACGCGTCCGCGCCCCGCGCTTGGAACAGGCTGCCGGTGACTAAAGCGCCGGTTGTCCCACCAATTGACGAAAATACAATGATGAGGCCCGACATCGCCGATTGGTGATCGGTGGGTAGCGCTGACAGAACCGCCGAGTTGATGGCGGGATTGATCGGTCCCATAAACAAGCCTGCAGCGGGAAACAGAAACGCGATTGCGGGCACGTCCCGCAGAGTATGAATGTTTCTTACCAGACTATGGGCAGCCATTGGCAGCGCCGCCAGAACCACACACGCAACACCCGCGAGGCACAGCAAGAGGACAGGAAACCACGTAAACCGCCTCAGCACGACACCGCCCAACAAACCACCAGCCGCCAGGCACAGGCTGAAACCACCGGCGACCTCGATGCTTATCGACGTCGGGAGATGCAAGATTTCCGAGTTAAAGGTCGGCAACCAGGCCCCGATACCCTGTTCCAGGAGCACGTAAAGACAATCGGAAATTGCATACGCCAAAATCAAGGGTTTCAAGGCCATCTTACCGACATACAAGAGTTCGTTGATGGGCTTCGCTTTCACGTCATGAGCCGGCTGCTGTTCCGGTATGGGATTTAGTGAGAATACGACAAGCGAAAGAATCAAAAGGATGGCGAACACCCAATAGGCACCGAGCCAGCCTCGCGCGGACGTTTCAGTTTCTGAAAAGCTGCCAAACAACCAGTAGCCGCTCAATATTCCTACCATGAAAAGCCCTTCCACAATGCTCATCAGGCTGGCATGCATTTTCTTACCGGTCGTCATTGTCCCTATCGCGGTGTACACCGTTACTTTCGCTGCGGCGAAACACAATCCGATAATGACAAGATGAAGCTTGGAAACCCAAAATTGCCCAAACAGTGGCATTAGCGCGCATGCGACGACTGAAAGCCCCAGCGCAGTCATCATTGCTCGCCTCAGCCCCAACGTCGGCAGCATCGCGCCGATTATCAACGAGCTAAACGCCATCGGCATGTCGACAAACGGCTGAAGCGCTCCTGCCTGTTGCTTACTGATCCCAAGCGTCCTTATTGACTGCAGGACGATCACCCCAACGCTGTTGATGAGCGATGCGAAGACCATGAACGCAGTGACGAGGGAAGCAAAATTCAGGATATAGCGGCGGCCGCGTCGAATACTTTCAGAGCCTCCGGTGGACTCAAAGGAGTGCCCGCGGCACCGCCCTCGCATGGACTCACCTTCCTGTGCTAGCCCGGAAGGACTCCGTGGAGTCAGCATAATGCTACCGCTTGTCCGTGACGGTATTATTTATCGATGATTTAAGTATCAATTCTGTCTACTGTTTGCCCAGCGCGTGCATTGGCCAGATACGGAGCGTACGGCACCCGAGGACGGGTTTGGCAAGCCCGGCGAACTGAATACTTCTCAAAGTGCGTAGTTCGCTCCTATTCCTATTGTGAACGGGCGGAACGTGCTGTTCTGGATTCGGTAAATCGACGAGACGGGAAAGTAAGATAAAGTTCCAATCAGCGGATGACTGTTGAAGACGTTGTTTGCGAACAGAGACATGTTCAGTCTACCCATCGTGTAACCGATCCGCGCATTGACTAAGTTGGTCGCCGGGTCGGGCTTATCCAACGGCACATAATTCGCGCCGTTGACAATTCCATTCTCGAACGGGCCCGGATTTTGGCTGTTGTACTGATCCTGAACTCGCAACTGAACCGTATCGCTGTTCGGCAGAGGAATCGTGTATTCCGCCGAGACGACCACATTCCACGGCGCAATAACCTGCGGCAAAAAGCCAACCTTGTCTCCCTCTTCGACCGTCACCACCCCTCCGCTAATGGTAGTTTCAGTGAAATATGCATTGGTATAGGCGACTTTCGCATCGATTCGCAGCTGCTGCGTGATCAGTGCACGCACGCTCAGGTCGAAGCCGTTGACTGCCGCGTGACCCGTGTTGCCGACATAGCTTATTCCGCACGGAGACGCTATGACCAACTGCTGGATATTTGACCAGAGGGCATGGTAGACGCTGGAGTCGATCTCCACGCGGTTGTTGAACAGCTTGTCTTTTGCGCCAATCTCATAGCTCCAAACCCAGTCCGGGTTATATCCAGCAGGGTTAAAACCGGCGCCTGTGCAGCCGACCGGGAGCGGGGAATTACCACCACCAATGCGGTAACCCTTACTGGCCGATGCATAGAGCAGATTATCGGGATCGGCCTGGTAAGACAGCGCCACCCGAGGCGTGGTCGGGTTTGCGGTAGGATTTGCACTCAGCGGAGCTGAGCCCACCAATGAGGCGTTGAAATCCGTATTGATGTGAGATATGCGATACCCCAGGGTTGCAGTCCACTGCTTGCTCAGGTGGAAATCGCCCTGTGCAAACACTGCGGTCTGGACATCTTTGTAGTGCTGATCCACGACAAAGCCACCGGGATTACCCGCGGTCGGCGTGGTGTTCTGATAATCCTCTTGACTGCGATTGTCATAGAAGATGCCACCGACCCAGGTCACGAAAGCGTCCGGGAGATTGGAAGCCAGTCGTAGCTCTTCGGTATAAGCCTTGTCTCTCTGGCCGGTTACGGTCGGCGCCGCATCGACCGGAGATGTCGGTACGTCGGGTCCAAGCGGACTGCCATAGCCAGAGCCACCAAAGCAGACGAAGCAGTCGCCAAAATCATTCGTAACCGTGACATCACGATGCAAATAAGACGAAACAAAGGTCACGTCGGCGAAGGATAGCTGGGCCTCGACCTTGAGTGTCGGCAGCGACCAGCGATCGATCGCGTGCTCCGGAAGGAACGCCGTATCGTTGAACTCTTCAGCCGACACATCGGAATAGGCGGGGTAGAACCGCCCGCTATCGTCTTTATCCACGGATTGATAATAGATGGCCGGTGTGATCCGGACGTCATCGACTTTATACGCAAACGCCAGCCGAAACGCTTCCTCGTAGCTCCTGTTAATGTTTGACTCCACAACGGCATTATCCGCCGACGGGTCGGGTAAAGGACTGACGAGATTTACATAGCCCCCATCGCGCCGGTACCAGGCACTGGCGCGAAAGCCGAGCGCATCTTGCTGGATTGGTCCGCCCCCCGATCCACCGTATTCATAGCTTGGTTGCCCGTCGCGTGTGGAACTGAACTCCCCTTCCACACTGCCGCTATAGTCGTGCACGTTCGGATCGTTGGTGATAAAACGCACCGCTCCCGCTTCCGAGCCCGCGCCGAACAAGGTCCCCTGGGGACCGCGCTCCACCTCCACACGATTCAAGTCGGCAATAAGCGGCAAAGCACCACCGATATTGCCAAAGCTCGAGAGCCGTCCAATCAGCGGTGTGTCATCGAGATAGATACCGACCGTAGCAGGGCCGGTATTGGCATTGATACCGCGAATGTTGACGGTGGTGATCGTGGATGGCGCAACCGGCGTGCTGAACAGGAGCCCAGGGGTCGCCGCAGCCACTTCGGCGATATTCTTGATGCCGCCGGCGACCATATCTGCCTGGGTGAGAGTACTGACGCTGATCGGTACTTTCTGGATGTCCTCCTGGCGTCGGGTCGCTGTCACCACGATCTCGGATAGCTGCCCCTGGTCTGAGGCAGATTCGGCCAACACTTGTGCCGTGCATGACACCAATGCGATTAGCCACATCGCGCGGTAGGAGCGGCTTCTGCTGTTAATTCGTGTGAAAGCCATTACACCTTCTCCCTTCAGCTTATTTGTTGGACATGCAGCCGGTATCCAAGATTGTCGACAATCCTACATTGCGACACTACGTGTGTCCAGCGGAACTATATCAAGCCCTCAGGCCACTCATGCGGCGCCGATTTTTGGCCTTCAATGACCGTCCAGCGTCTGGCAGACCAGATAGGTTCAATAGAAACGCGAGCGTATCGATTATTTGACCCGCTACCGCCCCAGCGAGTTCACGTCAATCGACCGATGGCGTCATCGCGGCGCGGGGCAGCTTCACACTCCTGGGGATACGCTAGGGAGAGCGGGAACATTCACTGCTGCGCGCTTTTCTAACGCATTCAAGAGAAGCAAGCTGCCGGCGAGCAACGCGATCGGGATTAGGGACCAATAGAATGCTCTGGTACCTCCATACGCCTGAAATATACTTCCAGTAATCAACGATCCGGCGGTTGCCCCGAGGGCTGAGGCCAGCATGATCAACCCGGACATTGCCCCTTGCTGCCGCAAGGGCAGTCCGCTGAGGACACGCGAATTTATAACAGGATAGATGGGCGCCGTGACCATACCGATTAGCGGAAAAATAAACGCGGCGATTGGGGCGGATCGCCAGCTCGTTACGGGCGGCATTCCGCCTTTTTCTGCCAGTGGCAAGGTTACCAATACCAAAACGGCTGATAGAGCAAGACAAGTGAGGAGCACAGTGAGCCATGAGGCGAACCGGAGTGCGAGACCGCCCAACACCCTGCCTAGCACTGCAGAGGCCGCCATGATGCTCGCTAACTGGATGCTTAGCGCCACCGGTACGTGGAGCACCTCGCTATTGAACGTGGGCAGCCATTTGTTGATGCCCTCGGCGAGCAGATCGTAAGTGAACACGCAGGCGACAAATGCCCCCGCGACCGCGGTCGTCGCCAGCTTGAACATCGCTGTAAGATCGCCCAGCAAGGGCTGCGGCTGCACATCTTGAATTTCAGACTCATCAAGTGGCGCCCACCATAGAGCTGCAATTGCCAAGACCGACACCCCTGCCATGACGTAATAGACCAAAAGCCAATCCGTGGAATTCCGTCCAGCGTCCGAGTAGGCGCTAAAAACAAAATAGCCGGCAAACGTACCGGCGGCATATGTGGCCTCCAAGTAGCTCATGAAGGCTGCGTGAGATCTGATGTCGTGCGCGAGCAATCCAATAGCCGAGAATATCGAACTTTTCATCAGCGCGAATCCGACACCCGTCACGAGAAAGAACATCTCGATTGTCGTAAAGCTATTGCCAAGGGGTACGAGCAGACAAATCAGAGCTACCATCAGCAGCGATATCAACATGGACCGCTTGTAACCCATGCGTGCAACATAGGCAGCCAAGAAGACCGCCGCCACAGCGACGCTCATATCTCTGAAACCGCCTAGGAGCCCTGCTACGCTCGCCGCAACCGCGTAGTGTTTCTGGACTTGTAGGATCAAAATCCCGTCACTGCTCATCAAAATTGCGAACAAAAGGAAGTTTAGGTACAGCGATAACTTGATTCGCCAATTCTTCATGCGGTTCCTCATAACCTTGGATCGATGAATTTATCTGGATGGTATTGTAGTATTGTCACTATGTCGACAATCGACTCTTCATGGGGATACGCGAAGCATATAGTCGCTCTCGGAGAGCCATTGATTGAATTGCAGCCGGATGGTGCCGATGGCTTTAGGGTATCGATCGGCGGTGACGTCGCAAACGTCATGATGTGTTTGGCACGCATTCTCGATATCACTCAGTTCGACTTAGCGCTTGTGACCTCCCTAGGCACCAGTCTGTATGCGGAGTGGCTTCGACAACGGTTAACGATGGCGGGTATCAGGCTCGTCGAGACAATGATGCCGGGCGAGCCAGGCATTTACGGTATATCACCGGACCCTTCTCGCCAGCCCGCGTCTTCGTATTGGCGCGACCGCTCAAGTGCGCGAGCGATGTTCAGCAGAATCACAGAGTCACGCTTAGTCGATCTGGTCCCGAACGTCGACTTACTCGTCGTGACAGGAGTCACCCTGGCGCTATGTTCGGCGAACAGCTTCGAGAGACTCTGTCATTGGATCGAGCAACGCAAACCAGCATGTAGAGTGATATTCGACACCAATTTTCGGCCGGCGCTGTGGGGCCAAGCGAACGAGGCGCGGCGCAGAGTGGTAAAAATGGAATTGCTAGCTTCGGTCGTGGCCACGAGCTCGGAAGACGAAAGGCTCTTGTGGAATGCAAAAGACACAGCTGAGGCGTTGGAGCGGAGCCGATGCAGCGGGCGTGAGGTCATTGTAAGAGCGGGGAAGGATGGATGTTGGACCGGTGGATGTGACAATTGGCAACACATACCCGCGCAGTCCGGACCTGCCGTGAACACGGTGGGGGCGGGAGATAGTCATTTGGCCGGGTATATAGCGGCCCGCCTCGCCGGCCGGTCTTGCTTTCAGGCTGCCCAATACGCCAACCGCGTCGCCAGTGTGATCATTCGCCAACCGGGATCCGCCCCCGATTCTCGCACCGTGATGCCAAGGCTTGACCCGTCGTGATCCCTGAGCAGGTCTCGCGAGAAGGGGGCTCACTGCTCGAATGTCCGATATGGGACGCTCAGCATAGGCGCGTCCTTTATTTGGATCTTGCGGATCCGCATGTGTTTGCAGTCGATGCGGCGACGGGCGCTACCATAAAAAAGCGACTGCCGCTTCAGCCGCCGCTCGGCGGCCTGTGCACTCGCGCTGGGGGTGGCTACCTGATATTTAATTCCGATGGGGCCCACCATTTGAATTCCGCGCTTGAGATAACCGCACTGGCGCTGCCCCCGCACGAGGATTTCTCCTTAGCGCCCCCAAATGATGTCAGCGTTGCCCCCGATGGACAGGTGCTCGTCATGACTGCCGACCGTCTTGAAATAAAGCCGACCGGCGGTCTTTTCGCTGTTGAGCGGAGTCTTGGCTGGCGCCGACTCTGTGGAGAAATCACGGTCGGCAACGGCCCAGCGATTGCACCCGATGGCCGGAGCTTGTACTTGGCTGATAGCCCGAACGGTGTCATCTATGCCTATCGACTTCAGGTCGACCCGCTGATGATTTTTGACAAGCGGGTTTTTGCTCTGGTTCATAAAAATGAAGGCTATCCAGATGGATTGACCGTTGATGCAGAGGGGTGCGTCTGGAACGCGCGTTGGGGCGGCTCAGCAATAGTGCGTTATTCCACCGCCGGTAAGGTACTGGATCGCATCTCAATGCCAGCCCGATATGTTACGAGCTGCGCCTTCGGCGACAGCGATCTCGGCACGCTTTTTATCACCACAGCGAGCCAATCGGTCACCGGAAGCAACCCATCTTGCGATGAAGGCGGGCAGCTATTCCGACTAACGGTTTCGGTCCCAGGCACTATCTTGCCTGACGCGCAGGTTTAGGTTTCGCTGGTATGTCCGTCTTACTTGCACCGGATTTCACGATGCTTTCGAAATCAATACCCGTGTTGTCCGCGAGGATATGCTCTGAAAGCGTTTCCTCGATCACCTTCCACTTGTGCGTTGCAAACGCATTCAATATCCGACGATGCTCGTCAACGATTTTGCGCAGCGGCTTGGTTAATGCGCCTAATCCAAACATGATGATCAATTGTGGCTTTAACATTTGCCAAAACGTGAGCAGCACAGGATTCTCGGAAGCGCTTACGATTGCCTGATGGAAGTCCGCGTCCAGAGTTGCAAGGCCTAATCGGTCATCTTTGCGCGCTGCTGCTTTCATGTCTTCAATAATATGTTCAAATGCTAACAGCAATGCAGTGTTGTCTCCTGCCGCTGAGAGTTTGCGAAGCGATAACTTTTCCAGTTCGAATCGCACTTCATTGATTTGTTGCACTCGTTCCGCTGTCATCGGTGCTAGCCGCACCCCGTGGTAGGCAATGCTTTGTACGACTCCTTGAACCACCAGAGTGCGAAACGCTTCTCGGATGGGCGCGCGCGAAATACCAAGCTCGCGCGCTAGGTCTACCTCATTAATACGATCTCCAGGGAGTATCCGTCCCATCGCCGCTTTCCCGACGATCACATCGATGACCAGATCCACATAGGTTCGTGGCTGCAGGCGGCCTGTCGATGTGGTGCTACGTGAGTGTTGTAATGCAGTGGTACGTGACGCCATAAACATTAGTGCCTTAATAGAATGATCCCGTTTACGAGCTCGACGAAGCTACTGGCCTCGCCGCCAAAATGCAAACCTGCGCATTGGTGTGCGGGCCATCCGGCGCTACTCCTGCGCACGTCAACAATCACCGGAAGGCTCATATAGTCACTCCGTCCACCAACAGTCGTAGGTCCCCGATGACAAAGGAGGCCCCCGCACCCTTGAGTTCAGTCGACGTAAAGAGACTTTCCGGCGGCCTATATCCTATGACGGTCATGCCCGCGATGCACGCTGCCGCTACGCCAGCGGGTGAATCCTCGATGGCCACGCAATCGGCAGGCGAAGCATTACTCAGCTTTGCGGCAAGAATAAACACGTCCGGAGCGGGCTTTGGAGCCGCCACTCTGTCCCTTGTTGCAATCCGACTTTCGAAGAATTCGATCAAGCCCGCTTGTTTTAACATCATTTCCACATTTCGATAGCTTGAGTTCGACGCTACCGTCAATACGGTGCCAGCTTCTGCGAGTGCCGCTACGACCTGATTCGCCCATGGCATCGGCTTGGCTAAGCTTGCGCTGATTTCGTACGTAGCGCTCTCTATCTGCATTTCAAAGTCCAAAGAAAGACGAACCCCGCTCTCATCGTTCAATTGTCGCAAAATGGATTTGTTGTCGATCCCGGTGAAGCGCTGCTGCAGAGTTTCTATGGGAATGTGGAGCCCCTGAGGCTCTAGGACTGATTGCAGGGCCTTAGCATTTATCAATTCGCTATCGATCAATGTTCCGTCACAGTCAAATATCACCGCTCCGACGCGCCGAGGTATTAACAGCGGGCTGACCAGTTCGTGATTCATATAGCAAAGGAATTTTAGGCGGCTCCGAGTTAACTGAGCTGCTACACGCACGACGTCGTGCCACCGTCGACGACCAGCACGTGACCAGTAATGTAGCGGGCATCGTCCGAACAGAGAAACGCCACGGGACCTGCTATGTCGGCGGCAGAAGCCGGCCGGCCCGCCGGTAACCGACGATGCTTGATATAAACTTCTTTGAACCAATCAGTCTCGTATTCAGAGCTGCCATCCGGCAGCTTCGACATGCGTGTGTCGACAAACCCAGGCGCGACGGCGTTGACCGTGATATGGCGAGCAGATAACTCGGTTGCCAGCGATTGAGTCAAGCTGATAAGCGCGGCCTTAGATGCATTATAGGCGACCGAACTCGGTGTGCCCCTCAAACCATTAATCGAAGAAATATTGACAATACGGGGATAGGCGCTTCGCGAAAGCGCCGGCAGAAACGCCTTAATGCAGGCGATCGCCCCAAAAAGATTTGTGTGCAGCACCCGCTGCAGCGTGGCGGGAGTGAGATTCTCAATTGGGGTCCAGTCAAGTATCGCAGCATTGTTGACCAGGATATCGACTGCCTTAAATTGTTCCTGAACTTGCTCATGAAGCAGCCGTGCGCCATTTTCGTCACTGATGTCGCAGCAGTGCACGGCCACTCGCTCGCGCCCAAACTCGCTGAGATCCGCTTCGGCCGATTTAAGCGCGAGTCGATCGAGGTCCGCGATCGTCACCGAAGCCCCCTGCTCCAACAACCGCCGTGCGATAGCGAGCCCAATACCCCGCGCGCCGCCCGTAACGACCGCCGATCGCTCGCTCAAAACCCCGGCTTGTGCCGATTCAATGCTACTCATTGGGTAACTATAAGCTGCAATTCCTCAATCGGGGCAATATTGGAACTTCTTCCGCCAGGCTGACGTCGAGGCATCTAAGATAAACAGTTGTCTTCTGCTTCGTCGCGGAGCGCAAGCCCGTTAACGCCTTTGCGGTTGCCGCGGTTGGGGTCCCTGCAGGTGGGTTCATGCACGTACGAGGTAACGTTCGATGACATCTTGATTCGGCTCAACGCCAAGACCCGGCTCTTGCGGAACTGCTACGTGCCCGTCCAGTACGCGAATTGGGTTACGCGCGAGGGAGCGCGCAATTTCTCCAGGCTCAACGCCATATTCCAGTATCAAGGCATTTGGGATTGACGCCAGCAGGTGCAGGGCGGCCGCGACGTTGATATCTGTCGTAAAGCAGTGGTTGGCCACCTTAATTCCATTACGCGCGGCGATCGCGGCGATCTTCATCGATTGGGTAAATCCGCAGCGCGTCAAATCGATCTGCGCTATATTGATGCGGCCTCGCTCGATGAGCGTCTCAAACCCCGCCACCGTGCATTCTTGCTCGCCGGCGGCGATATGTTGGACCGCGGTCGTCGACAACGCCGCATAACCCACATAGTCGTCGGGGTGTAAGGGCTCCTCAATCCAAGCTAGATCGTATGGTTCATAGGCGCGGCATCGCTGAATAGCGGTTTTGGCGTCCCAAACGTGTCCAACATCGAGCATGAAATCCACGCTTGAACCGGTCACCGCCTTGATAGCCTCGATGTATCGCAGGTCAAGGGCAATGTCCGATCGTCCAAAAGGTTCCCAGCCGAATTTTATCCCGGTAAACCCCGCGTCGATCGCCTGCTTGGCTCTTACAACGGTAGCCTCGGTGGTCATCTGGAACATATTTGACGAGTACGCACGCAGTTTCGACGGACGGCCGCCGAGTAGTGCCCAAATAGGTTGCTTGAGCGCCTTACCTTTTAGATCCCACAATGCAAGATCGACGCCCGCCATTGCTTGGATGACAGCTCCAGCGCGTCCATAATAGCTGGTTGATTCATACATTTTTTTCCACAGATACTCGGTCTGCATTGGGTCCTCACCCAGCAGAATATGCCGAAGGCCCTTTACTTGCGTATGAGATGCGGGCGCTTCTATGATGGCCTTCGCAACTGTTGGACATCCATCTACTTCGCCCCATCCAATAAGCCCTGAGTCCGTGCTTATTTTGACAATCAGAGCATCTTGGGAACTGTCGGTACGCGTCTCATCGATCACCGGCAAGCGCAGATATAAAGCCTCGACATCAACGATCTTCATATAACACCATTTCGATAGGGCGCCGGCGGGATTGTACTGTATTATTGTCGACAATCCTACCATCGACAACCACGAGAAGGAAAACCGGCGTGCATATGGTCAGCCAAGGCAAACGCGAACCGATACTGCTGCGTTCGGGAAGATCGGAGGTCGGGGTGGTTCCGTTGCATGGTTGTGCGCTGACTCATTGGAAGGTGCGGGGCCTGCATTTGTTGCGGCCTTGTCAGACGGATGGATCCGATCCACTCGAATCGGCCTGTTTCGTTATGGCACCGTTCTCCAATGTCATCGAAAATGGTGAACTGAGATATGGAGAGAAGACATTTTGGCTCGCCCCCAATCATCCAGCGGAGTCGCTGCCTATACACGGGGATGCATGGCTTGGCTCATGGAACGTGGATCGTATTTCCAACCAATCTATTGAGTGCAATTATGCTCACGATGGGAGGACGGGCTATCCGTTCAGCTATCGCGTGCGTCAAAGGATTGAGTTGACCGACATGGATTTGACGATTTCGCTCAAATTATTCAATACCGACGTCAGGGTCATGCCAGCGGGTTTGGGGGTTCATCCCTACTTCCGAAGACCTCCGGGGACGCGCTTGGGTATGTTGCATAGTGGGCGTTGGACGGGTTCAGCAGTCGTCGCTGATCAACGATTCTTAAGTGCAGAAGAACTTCCAAAGGAAACCATCGACGACTGCTTTGTGGGTTGGACCAATTTTGCTCATCTTCAATGGCCGCACACGCAGGTTCAACTTTCAATTCGCGCTTCACCTACCGCAGCGGCACTCGTTGTATTTTCACCGGCTGATTCGGATTTTGTATGTATTGAGCCGGTATCAAATGTCAATGACGGAATAAATGCCCATGCACGTGGAATCCAAGGTACCGGTGTCGAGATGCTTGATCCTGGAGGCTGCCTTGCATTGGAGACCACCATGCAGGTCGATATCGATGGCTCATCGCCGATGACTTTCTAGCCTGTCTGTCTGCTCGAACCAATTAGGACGGCTTTTCGACGGCTTGCCAAACACCACCGCCAGCGCTCGAAAGCAAGGCGGCTTGTATAAAGTTCAAGCCGGCTATGCCGTCGATCGCCATCGCGAAACTGGATTCGTCATTCCGATCGGTCGCATTTTGGGACGCTCGGATCGCGGCCGCGACTTCCTTGTAAATGAAGGCAAATGCCTCTAGATAACCTTCAGGATGCCCTGCTGGAAGCCTTGTAGCTTGCCCGGCAGCGACGCTTATGCCGGGACCGCCTCGCGTCAGTTTCTGTGTCGGTGACCCGAGCTGCGAATACCATAATTCGTTTGGTTCCGATTGATGCCATTCCAGGCCGCCTCGATCGCCATAGACTCGGATTGCCAGTCCGTTTTCGTTACCGATTGCGACCTGGCTGGCCCACAGTAGTCCCTTTGCCCCGTCTTCAAACCGTAGCAAGACGCGTGCGTCGTCATCGACTCGTCGTCCCGGAACGAAGCTCGTGAGCTCCGCACTTAGCGCGTCGAGCCGCAGCCCCGTGACGTATCGCGCCAAATCGAATGCGTGGACGCCAATATCGCCGATTGCACCGGCGCCGCCGGTCCGCTCAGGGTCGGTCCGCCATTGCGCGCCCTTGGAGCCACCGATTTCGATTCTTTCAGCGAGCCAGTCCTGCAGATATTCAACCTCAACGATGCGTATCTTGCCGATTTCGCGCGATACACACATCGCTCGCGCCTGACGAATCAAGGGATAGCCGCGGTAATTGTAGGTAACAGCTAGAATCTTTCCAGATTTTGCCGCAGCCGCGCCAAGCATTCGCGCCTGCTCCACGGAAACTGCCAGAGGTTTATCACAAATAACATGGATGCCATGATTCAAAAATATCGTGGCAATGTCGGCATGCGAATCGTTTGGCGTCACGATCGCGACGGCTTCAATGCCGTCCGACCGTTTTGCCTCCGTCTCGGCCATCCGCTGATAGGAGGTATACGCTCGCGCCTCAACAATCCCTATGCTTTTGGCGGAATCCAGCGCTCGTATGGGATCCGATGACAAAGCACCCGCAACTAGCTCAAACTCATCATCGAGCCGCGCCGCTATGCGATGAACGGCACCAATGAATCCGCCCTGGCCGCCGCCCACCATTCCCAGCCGAATTTTGGCCATTTAATTGTCCCGATGACTCTCTTTAATAATGGCGCATGAGATCCGCTGCCGCTCGCAATGCGGTCAATCGCATCAGCGCAGCCCAGACTCACCTTTCTTGTGAATCTTTGGACCCCGCTCACGGATGGGTTCAGGTGCAAGTTCTGCGGGTATATTGGGTGCATCGCAGATGCCGCCCCATCGCTGCGATGGCGCGGCCCAGCGCACCGCGTTTTGTAAAACCAGTTGAACGTTTGTGTCGTGATACGTTGGGTAGGTTTCATGCCCCGGTCTGAAGTAGAAGATCTTTCCGGCGCCCCGCTGATACGTAAGGCCTGACCTAAACACTTCGCCGCCCTGGAACCAGGAAATAAAAACTGTTTCGAGCGGTTCCGGTACTGAGAACGGCTCGCCGTACATCTCCTCCATGTCGAGCACGAAGCAATCAGGAAGCCCTCGCGCAATCGGGTGATTCCTGCCTACCACCCAAACCCGTTCGCGCTCGCCCGCTTCTCGCCATTTGAGCGCACATGGCGTGCCCATTAGCCGTGTAAACAATTTGGAAAAATGGCCAGAATGCAACACCACCAATCCCATGCCTGTCCAAATACGCCGCAGGATGCGATCTACAACATCGTCTGCTACGGCGTCATGCGCCGCATGACCCCACCATACGAGAACGTCCGTCTCCTCAAGTTTGGTTTCTGAGCAGCCGTGTTCGGGCTGTTGCAACGTGACGGTGGTTGCCGCAATAGCCGGATCGGTGTTCAGTGACGCTGCGATCGTCTCATGCATACCATTCGGGTAGATCGACGCGACGACCTCATTCTCGCGCTCATGGACATTCTCTCCCCAGACGGTGCACCGTACTTTCATCGCTAAACCTCAGGTAGCCCGCGAGATTGCGTCGGTAAGACATTTGCTGTGAGCGGCGTGATTTTCGCCATGTGCTCCTTGTACGCGTCGTAGACGATTGCAACCTTTATAACCGCCGCCGGGTTCGACATGACTAGGTCGTAGCCTCGTTGAGCATCGCGGAATTCGACGCGCTGCGTTAAGAGCGGCTTCGTTTTCAGTTTTCCACTATAAAGCAGATCTCGTACCTCATCGGTCAGGCGTTGCCGTGTCCAGAGGGGATAATCGCGATGCGGGCAGCTCCATACTCCCATGCTTGAAATCAAATCGGGCCGATTATGGTGCCACTCTTCCCCGAGTCTCAATCCAATCGCATCGCCCTGATAGAAACCGACGCTCACTACGCGCCCTCCGACTCCCACCGCGGCAATCGACGCATGAAGTGCCGGATATACTCCCGAAGTTTCTATCGCCACATCCACACCGCCGTGCCCATGCCGTCGCTTGATCTCGAGGCCCAACCCACCCCGGTTGGCAGCGTCTGTCGGGTCAATAACTTCCGATGCCCCAAGCGAGCGTGCGAGCTCGCAACGTGCTACGAGCGGATCTGCCGCTATGACCGCCGAAGCACCGCTCAATGTGGCAAGTTGTGTAGCCAGCAAGCCAATTGCACCCAGGCCGGAAATCAACACGCGATCTCCAACCTTTATTCTGGCATCGTGAACCGCCTGCAGAGCCACGGTTCCCAGGCTAATTAACAGTGCCGGTTCCAGCGGCGCGTTGATAGGTAGTACGGTTACTGGATAGCCGAAATCCCGCTGAGCATCGATATCAACAATCGTTTTGTCCTGATGCGGAGTCCCCGAGTGCACGATATCTCCGACGCGAAAACCATTGACGCCGCGCCCTACTTCTGTGACCTCGCTTACCATTTCATAGCCGAGCACATCCGGGTCATGTTCCGAATTGTCAACGCCTTCCACAAATGCGCGTAGCGTCGAGTCAAAGTACTTTCCCGCAAAGGGTGAAGTTCTGCGGACGAAATGAAGTTCCGTGCCGTGGCTAATTGCGCTGATCAGGCTCTTGAGTCGAACTTCCCCGTCGCCCAGTTCACGCTCGGCATCGATCTCGCCGATTACGACTTTGCCCGGCAATTCAGCCCTTAGAACATGCGCCATGAGGTACCTGTGAAGTCTCCGTAGCGGTTAGCGGCCATGCACTTGCGTAGCGGTGCCCCGAAGGCAGATTGCATAGTCTCGTGAATGCGAAGTCTCAGCGTACCGCAGAATTGTATGATTGTCGACATTTTAGGCCGGAAACGGAAGTTCGGCGCATCGAAAAGGCCGCCGAAGTGCCGACACTCAGCTTTCCATCTAGAATCCCGTTGCATCGTCGACGGGTACAAATAGATGGCCTCGCATCAACTCCAAGACGTTTCATTCCGACCGATGGCGGATCGACCGGAGTGTAGACATGAGGCGAGCGGACCGCCGTGACATAACGTTTTTTGGCCTGCGACAGACGGCGGGATTTTACAGCGGCGGCGTTGCTACGAATCAGAGATCGCAGGAGCATCTTTTCTTGGTTGTGCCAAGCTAAGGGTGCGTTATGCAACGTAGCGGAACCAGTCCATCGACCGGATCGTGGCAGGCATCCATTCAGTTTCATACACAGCCCAGCACCGCGTGGCGCCGGCATATCGCCGCGATTGCGGCAAATATCCCAATCCCAGTCGCATCTCCATCTCCGTACGCGCGATGCTTTCGTCATGGCGAAGAAGCATCATCAACGCAATGACGATTTAATTGACGCGCTTGTGTGGATGCGCAGGCACGAATCGAGCCCTATTTGTGCCACTAAGAACAATGTGCATGTGGACATGGATGCCATCTCGCGCCTGGCGGTTCTGGTAATTAAACGACTGCATCAGTCCGTCATTCTGCGCCGCAAGGTTGTTCACATTGGAGGGTGGACCCCGACGATAAATCGCTGCCACGACAATGTGGCAATTTGGGTAGCCAAAAATCCACAGCACAAACACGTGCATGGGTTCATTTTCGTGGACTTAAGGCCAAACGCAACTTGTATACGGCTGATGGCGCACAGCGCGGTAGAGACCGAAGATGGAACGTTGTGCGATATCACACCTCATGAGGCCTCGAGCGACTATCCGTTCATCCGGCATTTTGGAACTGAGGAGGAATTCGAGCTTTTCGGCAGAGTTGAGTACTTCGATCTGCCAGGGTGAGGTGATGTCCGCGTGGCTGCACCGACAGCCGATTCATATACCGTGAGGGCGCTGGAAGGTCTCCCGACATGTTCGAGGACGCACAGCGCGTGACACTCACTATACCTAGGGAAGCTCTGCACAGGTGTCACGGAATGACCGATACTGTGTGCAGTTAGCAGCAGCGGTGGAGCTGATGGAAAGATGCAACAAACGACGTTTGCCTCGGTTGCTTGGGAGAAGAAGGGCAAGATCACGCGGCGCGAGCGTTTTCTGGCCGAAATGGATGCGGTGATTCCTTGGGCGAGGCTTCTGGCGCTGATCGAGCCGCATTACCCGAAGGCGGGTAACGGGACGCAGCCGAAGCCGATGGAGCAAATGCTGCGCATCTACTTCATGCAGAACTGGTTCAATTTGTCGGACCCGCAAGCCGAGGACTCTCTGTACGACATTGAGTCGATGCGCCGCTTCGCCGGCATCGAGCTTCTTGGTCATGATATTCCCGACGAGTCGACGATTCTGCGCTTTCGCCACCTGCTCGAGCAGCACCAGCTTACTGAGCGGATTTTCGCTGAGATTCGCTCTCTGCTCGAGGAGAAGCGGCTGCTGCTGAAGTCCGGGACGATTGTGGACGCGACCATCATTGCTGCGCCGCCCTCGACGAAGAATGAAGAGAAGGCGCGCGATCCAGAGATGCGCCAGACCAAGAAGGGAAAAGACTGGCATTTTGGGATGAAGGCGCACGTCGGCACCGACCGGCGCGGCATCGTGCACAGCTTGAGCACGACCGCGGCGAATGTGCACGACAGTACGCAAATGTCCAAGCTGCTGCACGGAGAAGACCGCGAGGTGTTCGGCGACCAGGCCTACTGGAATGAATCGCATCGCCAGGCCGCCCTGGCCGCCGGCATCCGCTACCGGATCAATCGGCGTTCCCCCCGAAGGCCGTTGAGCAAGTATCAGAAGTTCATTAACCGTCGACGCTCCGCTGCTCGGGCGCGCGTCGAGCATGTCTTCCATGTGGTCAAGCGCCTGTGGGGCTTTAGCAAAGTTCGCTACCGTGGATTGGCGAAGAATACCGTGCGGCTGTATACCGCCTTCGCGCTGGCGAATCTGTATCTGCTGAGACGCCGCTTGCTGCCACCACAGTGGACGTGTGCCTGATGATCGCGATGCAGTGCAAAAGCAGCGAGAAACGCCGCATAAAGGCGCTGACTTATCCTCTGCCGCGAATTTTGCGATGACTTCCATCACTTCATTCATCTCAAT